>SXGU01097681.1_pt1 | contig 13559 bp, 9 predicted proteins | sample 3174531 | NCBI WGS metagenome assembly SXGU01 (sample SAMN11356863, study PRJNA531348) | freshwater metagenome | isolation source: freshwater sample F1-140 | place: China: Fuxian Lake, Yuxi | collected 2017-12-25 | reverse complement strand
CCACCATCGCAGGACTGGCCGGTCGCACCAGCAGTGTCGATGGCCAGGGTGCGGCGGCCCGATTCGAAGATCCCTTCTCGGCGGCGGTTGACGCCGACGGTGTCGTCTACATCGCTGACAGCGCCGCGCACGTCATCCGGCAGTGGACGAGGCGGGCAACGATCGCGCCGGCATCCGGTTGCCGGAGATCTCGGTGCCACTGGCGACCCACACCGGGTGGAACTACCGCCGAGCGGCCATCGGCGCGCCCGATCGGCTGGCTAGCGAGATCGGCTCGTACCTGCCACTGCCCGGCACGCGCGCGGATCGAGAACGAACCGGCGATAGACGCAAGTCAATTGCCGAACGCTATACGAGCCGCGAAGATTACCTCGGCCGCATCTCGCTCGCGGCCGTGGAGCTGGTCGATGAGGGCTTCCTGCTCGCGGAGGACGTACCGGCGGTAATTCAGCGGGCGCGGGTTCACTTCGAGTGGGCGAGCCGATAGGCGTGCGCACCCGCCCAGACGCGGCGGTGTGAGGAACGGTTGAGGACGGTTCAGAACCTCCAGAACCGTCTTCAGAAGCGCTCGGCTGGCTGAAGTTGCTGCGATTGCCAGCGAACGTGGTATCGTCACGCCCGTCAACGCCTCAGCGGAAACCATTTGAGGTTGGGCCATTGGGAAGTCCGATATCGGGTCACCCGGCTGGATTGAGAGTGCGGCTCACCGCGAGCCAGCAACCCTTGTGCGCACCGCCCACGCACCCGCGGCACACCGTCAGGGGAGCTTCCCTGCGACTCGCTGTTGTCTTCTTCGTCGCGACCTGCCTGGTCGCTCCTGCCATGGCGCAGGTCGATATCGTGTTCCTGGAAGATCTGACCTGGACCGAAGTGCGCGATGCGCTCCAAGCCGGTAAGACCACCATCATCATTCCCACGGGGGGCACCGAGCAGAACGGGCCTCACATGGTGCTGGGTAAGCACAACTATCTGGTCAAGTACAAAGCCGGACACATCGCACAGCGCCTGGGCGATGCACTCGTCGCTCCGGTGATGGCCTACGTGCCCGAAGGCGAGATCGACCCGCCGACTGGGCACATGCGGTTCCCCGGGACCATCACCACGCCGCAGGACGTGTTCGCGAAGGTGCTGGAGTACGCCGCCAGAAGTTTCAAGCAGCACGGGTTTCGCGACATCGCGCTGCTTGGCGACAGCGGCGGTAATCAGGCCGCGCAGACCGCCGCAGCCACCGCCCTGAACAAGGAATGGGCCGGCACGCCCGTTCGCGTGCTTCAGCTCTCAGACTACTATCCAGGCCCCGGCGACGACTGGCTGAAGGCGCAGGGCGTGACGGACCAGGATGTCGGTTCGCACGCCAGCATCCACGATACGGCGAGCCTCCTACTTCTCAACCCCAGCATGATTCGGCGCGACAAACTGGCCGCCGGGAACGCCGGCGACGGCAGCGGCGTCGTCGGCAACCCCGCGCTCTCGACCGCCGAATATGGCAAACGGATTCTGGAGATGCAGATCGAGGCCGCCGTCCGCCAGATTCGTGCGCTTCGCGAGAGTATCCGGCGCTAAGGAAACCGAGGATGCCGAGAACTGAGTGAGGTTGGTATGAGGTTGAGGAAGACGGAGTCTTCTGTGTGGACTCGCGGTGGCCTGTGCGGTTCTGGGCGCGGCTGGTGCATCCGTCGGGGAAGCGCAGCCCGCCGGCAATGGGCGGCGATGACGCTCGCCGGCGTCGTGCCGGTGCCAGTGCGAAGGCGTCCGTCGCCGCATGAGGTGCCCATGATTCGGCCTCTTCAGGAATCACCCACTGAGTCAAACTCAACCACAAGGGTTGGCGACGACTTGCCCGAACTCGTGGTATGGTCCCCCAGCACCCCCAGCGGGTGCATTTGAGGTTGGGCTGTTGGGAAATCCGATAATGGGTCAAACCGCCGGCTTGAGAGGGCGGCTCGCCGTGAGCTGGCGGCCCTGGTGTGCGCCGTGCAGGTACCCGCGGCGCCTGTCGACCCTTGCGCTGGGGTTGGGTGGCCTCCTCGCCGCGCTCCTGACCGGCGTTCAGATTTCGGCTCGCCAGACTACGGCGCCGCTGGTGGGGTCTCAGGTGCCTCCGCCTCAAGCGGTTCTGGATCAGTACTGCATTGGTTGTCACAATCAGCGGCTCCGCACCGGCGGACTCGTGCTGGAGGGCTTGGACGCCACCCAGCCTCACACCAATCCCGACGTCTGGGAGCGCGTTGCCGCGAGGCTGCGCGCGGGTTCGATGCCGCCGCCGGGGAGGCCGCGACCCGAACCGGCCAGTGCTCTCGCGCTCGCCAGTCGGCTGGAGACCGAGATCGACCGCGCGTGGACCGCGAAGCCAAATCCCGGGCGGACCAACGCGGTTCATCGCCTCAATCGGACGCAGTACAACAATGCGATTCGTGACCTGTTCGCGCTCGACCTCGACGTCACTACCCTGCTTCCAGGGGATGAGACGGCCGACGGAAGCTTCGACAACTTCGCGGATGTCCTCACGGTGTCGACGTCCCATCTGGAGCGCTACCTGTCGGTGGCGCGCCAGGTGACGCGGCTGGCCACGGGGCTGCCCCCTGTCAACCCAGGTCTCGAGGTCTTCGAGATTCCTCTCCATGTCTTACAAGAAGACCGTCAGAGCGAAGACCTTCCCTTCGGGTCTCGTGGCGGCATGGCTATTCGCTACCACTTCCCGGTCGCCGGCGAATATGTCGTCAAGGTGCGCCTCAAGCGGCAATATCAGGACTACCTCATGGGGATGGGGTGGCCGCAACAGCTCGACGTTCGACTGGATGGCAAGCTGCTGAAACGGTTCACCGTCGGCGGCGGCGCCCAGGGCCGGGCCGCCGCTGCCAGCTACGCCGGCGACGGCGAACCCAACTTTGCCGGCGACCCCTCCTGGGAGGAGTACATGCAGGTCAGCGGCGACGCCGGTCTGGACGTGCGCGTGGAGGCCGCGTCAGGAATGGGCGTGATCGGCGTCTCGTTCGTGCGGGAACGCTGGGAGCCGGAAGGGCTCCCTCAACCCGAACAGCGAGGCCGGGTCCTGACCAACGATGAGATCTACATGGGGTACGCGGCCGTCGGCAAGGTGTACGTGTCCGGACCCTATCGGGTCTCGGGGCCGGCGGCCTCCACCCCGAGCCGGCGTGCGATCTTTACGTGCCAGCCGCGGCAGGTGTCGGAGGAGACGGCCTGCGCCACGAAGATTCTCTCGCAGATGGCCCGGCTCGCGTATCGCCGTCCCGTGGCGGCGCCGGACGTGGATACGCTGCTCGAGTTTTTTGCCAGCGGTCGACAAGAGGGTGGCAGCTTCGACGGCGGTATCCAGTTCGCACTCGAGCGCATGCTCGTGGACCCGGACTTTCTGCTCCGCGTGCATCGGGATCCACTCCAAGCCTCGAGCCCCCCGGCTTCACCGCAGGCCACGGCGGGCGAGCAAGCCCCACGCCTCGAGCCCCACGCCGCCTATCCGTTGAGCGACATCGAGCTCGCGTCGCGCTTATCGTTCTTCTTGTGGAGCAGCATCCCCGATGATCCCCTGCTCGCCCTGGCCGCGCGTGGACAACTCCGCCGGCCGGCGATACTCGAACAACAGGTGCGGCGGATGCTGGCCGACCGCCGCGCCGGTCACGCGCTCATGAACGACTTCGCCGCGCAGTGGCTGAACCTCCGCCGCATCGGCGACGTCGTCGTCCATCCGGATTTCTATCCCCATTTCGACGCCAGTCTGCTGGAGGCGTTCAAACAGGAGACGGAACTGTTCGTCACCAGCACCATCCGGGAGGACCGGAGCGTACTGGATCTGCTGCGGGCGGATTACACGTTCGTGAACGAACGGCTGGCGGTCCACTACGGCATCCCGAGCATCTACGGCAGTCGGTTTCGGCGGGTCACCCTCCCGAATTCTGACCAACGCGGCGGAGTGCTCGCGCACGGCGCGCTTCTGGCCACGACGTCGTACCCCGATCGCACGTCGCCGGTCTTGCGCGGCAAGTGGCTGCTCGACAATATCTTCGGTCAGCCCGTGCCGCCGCCGCCCCCTGGTGTCAATACCACGTTGCCGGACGCGAAGCCCGGAACGGCGCCGCCGACCATTCGCGAGCGACTGGCCCAACACCGGCAGAACCCCACCTGCGCGAGCTGTCATGCCGCCATCGATCCGCCGGGCTTCGCGCTGGAGAACTTCGATGCGATTGGCGGGTGGCGCACGATCGATGAGTCGGGCAGACCCGTCGACGCACGGGGTACCACGGTGAGCGGAACCACCATCGAGGGGCTGGCCGGCCTGCGGGCGGCGTTGCTCGGCCAGCCGGGCCGGTTTCCGGCGACGCTGACCGAGAAGCTGTTGGCCTACTCGATTGGGCGACCGCTCGCCCACCACGATCGACCGGCCGTACGCCAGATCGTACGCGAGGCGGCGGCCACCGACTACCGCTGGTCGTCGCTCATTGTGGGCATTGTAAAGAGCCCCACGTTCTTGATGCGCGCGGCACCGGCGGCGACGCACTAAGGGGAGGCTTGGGGCCTGGGGCCTGGGGCTTGGGGCTTGGGCTCGAGGGCGATTGAGAACACCGCGTTGAGGAGATTGAGCCAATGACCTTTCTGACGACGAAACCGCTGCCGCGACGCACCGTTCTCAGAGGACTGGGCGCCACCATCGCCCTTCCCTTCCTGGAGGCGATGCTGCCCGTATCGGCGCTGCGTGCCGGTGCGGCCACCAAGCCGGCGCATCGGTTCCAGACCTTCTATGTCCCGAACGGCATGGCGATGGAGTACTGGACGCCGAAGGGTGAGGGGCGCGCGTTCGATCTGTCGCCCATCATGGAGCCGCTCGCGCAGTTCCGGGATCAAATGCTCGTCCTGTCTGGCCTCAAGGCCAACTGGAACTACATCCATGCCGGCGCCTCGGGTTCGTTTCTGACCGGGACGACGCGTGGCGGACGCAACGAAGTCGAGATCATCGCGGACGTGTCGATCGATCAGTTGTTGGGCCGTCGATTCGCCAGAGACACGCAGTTGGCATCGCTGGAACTCTCGATGGACGCGCCGGCGAATGCGGGCGCGTGCACGGGCAACCTCAGCTGCGCCTACACGCACACCATCTCGTGGCACAGCCCGACCCAGCCCTTGCCCATGGAGTACAACCCGCGGGCCGTCTTCGAGAAGCTGTTCGGCGACAGCGGCAGTACCGACCGTGCGGCGCGCGAGAAGCGCTTGCGCCAGCACAAGAGCATTCTGGACTCGGTATCGGCCAAACTGGCCGGCATTAGGCGCGAGCTGGGACCGCAGGATCTGGGAAGGGTGGATGAGTACGCCGAGTCGATCCGCGACGTCGAGCGCCGGATTCAGCGGGCCGAGGAACAGCGCGATCTCGATCTGCCCACGTTCGATCAACCCCAAGGCGTGCCTCCGGTGTTCGAAGACCACCTGGCCCTGATGCTGGATCTGCAGGTCCTGGCCCTTCAGTCGGACTTGACCCGCGTCATCTCCTTCATGCTCAGCAAGGAGCAGAGCGCGCGTCCCTACCCGCAGATCGGCGTGCCGGAAGCGCACCACCCCCTTTCGCACCACGGCGACGTGCCGCACCTCATCGCGCACATGTCGAAGATCAACCGCTATCACACGGAGCTCTTCTCCAGATACCTGGCGAAGCTGCGGGCGACGCCTGACGGCGACGGTTCGCTCCTCGACCACATGACGATTCTCTATGGCTCGGGTATTTCCAACAGCAACGCCCACTCGGGCGACAACCTGCCGGTGATGGTCGTCGGTGGAGGGGCGGGGCGGCTCAAGGGCGGCCAGCATCTCGTCTACACCGACAAGCCAACGATGGCGAATCTGCTGGTCACGCTGATGGACAAGCTCGACGTGCCGGTCGAAAAGCTCGGCGGCAGTACCGGCCGGCTGCCGATCGACACGCTCTCCGGCATCTAGGCGACCACCATGGGGCCGACACCTCGCCGCGCGCGACCCGCCCTGAGCGCCGTTGCCGGGTTGGTCCCGCTGCCGGTCGTGCTGCTGGTTGGCCTCGTCGGTTCCGGCCTGTTGGCCGTCGGCCCCGACCTCCCCCTGGTGAACGCCGCGCGGAACGCCGACCACGCAGCAGTGCGATCGCTGCTCAAAGGGGGCGTGAACGTCAACGCCGCCGAAGCGGACGGCACGACGGCGCTGCACTGGGCGAGTTATCGAGATGATGGCGAGATGGTCGACCTGCTGATCCGGGCGGGGGCGACCGTAAACGCCGCCAACGATCTTGGCGCCACGCCCCTCTGGACGGCCTGCGAGAACGGCAGCGCCGCCATGGTGCGCAGACTCCTTCAGGGCGGCGCTGATCCGAACATGACCCTGCTGCGGGGTGAAACGGCTCTGATGGTCGCCGCCCGCTCCGGCAACCCCGACGTCGTCGCACAGTTGCTGGTCAAGGGCGCCCGGCCGAATGCTCGTGGTCCGCGAGGGCAGACGGCGCTCATGTGGGCGGTCGCGCAACGACACGCCGGCGTCGTCCCGGTGCTACTTGCGCACGGAGCGGATGTGCATGCGCGGTCGGACACCTGGACGCAGGTGATGGCGGTGTTCCCTCACGGCATGCTGGAGTACAACCGCGCGATTCCGCATGGCGCCGACACCGCGCTGCTGTTTGCCGCGCGCGTGGGCGATCTGGCCTCGGCGAAGCACCTCGTGGCCTCGGGCGCCTCCGTGAGCGACGCGGATGCATGGGGCGTGAGCGCTACCACGATGGCCTCGCACGCCGGCTTTGGCGAGCTCGTCGAGTTCTTCCTCGAGATGGGCGCCGACGCGAACGCCGCAGCCGCCGGTTTCACGGCGCTGCACGCGGCGGTCGTGCGGCGGGACGAACGGATGGTGGCGGCGCTGCTCGCCCGTGGCGCCGATCCCAACGCGCCGATTCGGACCTGGACACCCACTCGCCGTTCGTCAAAGGACTTCAATTTCGAACCGCCGCTGGTGGGCGCGACGCCGTACTGGCTCGCCGCGAGATTCAGCGAGGCCGGCATCATGCGGATGCTGTTGAAACAGGGCGCCGATCCGCAGTTCGTGCACCACGCCGCGTACCACGCGGGCGACCCGTCCGTAGCGGTCACGCAGGTGACCACACCGGTGATGGCGGCCACGGGAATGGGCGGCGGCGCCGCCTGGGTGCGGCCCGCCCGCGCCGAACCCGAAGCGCGGATGCTCGAAGCGGTCACGCTGGCGGCGGAGCAGGGTGTCGACCTCAACGCGGTTAACAGCGACGGCCGCACGGCGTTGGACGCGGCCACGGCGTTGAAGTACCGGACGGTGGTCGCGTTTCTCGTCGCACAGGGCGCGACACCGGGCACTGCCCAGCCGCGGCCGACCCTTCGTCCGCCAATCGATTAGCGTCCGTCAGGCCAACCGTTGCGGCTTCATGATTTCTGTCACCATTCGCTCGTCGTTGCACCGGTGGGGTCGTTACTTCTGTAGGAAGAAGGAGGCTTGCGTGCAGACAAACAAGTTCGGTTTGGCGGTGTTGGTGTTCAGTTCACTTCTGGCCGCGGCGGCGGCGGCGGCGCAGCAAGGCAGTTCGTCGATTCGAGGCCGGGTCACGGATCAGCAGCAGGCCGTCTTGCCGGGCGCCGCGATCACCGTCACGCATGCGGAGAACGGCACCATTCGTGAAACGGTCAGTGGCGCCGACGGCACCTACCTGGTGCCGGGGTTGCTGCCAGGACCGTATCGGGTGGTCGCCGTGCTCGATGGCTTCAGCCGGCCCTTGCAGGAGATTGTCCTGAGAATCGGCACCACTATCACGGTCGACCTGACGATGGCGGTGGGCCAGCGGCAGGAGAGTGTGACGGTCATGGGGGCGAGCCCGCTGGTCGACTTGACCACGGCGCAGGTCGGGGGCAACGTGTCGACCGGCGAAATCACCAACCTGCCGTCCGGTAACGGCAATTTCACGAGCCTGCTGGCGATTCTGCCGGGCGTGGTCTACAACCGCGCCTCCGACGGACAGTCCGACAGTGTGACCATCAATGGTCAGCCCGGCTCCGGCGTGGTATTCATGCTCGACGGCGGCAGCAACAACGACGACCTGCGCGGCGGCAGCGCCGGCGCGCAGACCCGCCCGGCGCTCGAGACGATCCAGGAATTTCAGGTCGTCACCAACCAGTTCGACGCCGAATACGGCGCCGCGTTGTCGGGCGTGGTGAATGCGATCACCAAACAAGGCACCAACTCCTACCACGGCAGCATGATCGGGTACTTCACAAACGCGGCGATGACTTCGAAGGACTTCTTCGTCAACCAGCAGGGACTCGGCAAGCCCGACACCCGCAACATCCGCTACGGCGGTACCATCGGCGGACCGATCGTGCGCGACAAGATGCACTATTTCGCCAGCTACGAGAAGCAGGACCGCGACGAAGGGCGCAGCTTCAACTATCCGACCCGGCCGGAGAAGAGCTTCTCGACGGCCCAGCAGACGCGCATGCAGAACTACATGGTCCGTCTCGATCACCAGTTGAGCGCCAACCGCAGCTATGCGGTGCGCTATCTCTGGGATCACCAGCCGACCATCAACCAACCGCTGGCCGACGGCAACCGCGGCGGCACGATTGATACCCTCAGCCAGGACAAGGACAACGACTGGACGTTGGTGGGCCACCACAATTGGGTGATCGGCTCGACCAAGCTGTTCAACGTCCGCGCCGCCCTCGTGCACGAGAAGCCCGTGCGCGGGCAGGCCCTCTATCAGGAAACTGGCGACTGGACCAAGGCGCCGCCCACCCTGCAGTACCTGAGTTTTATCGACCAGTCCGACACCAACCGGGCCGACTTCCGGGTCATGGATTCGTACGGGCTGGACACCGCCTTCACGTGGTTCGTGCCCGCCATGAAGGGCAGCCACGAGTTCAAGTCCGGTTCGCAGTATGTGTACGGCGAGCATTTCGAGGAGAACCAGCGCTTCATGAACGGCGCGTTCCAATTCACGTCCGACCGGCCGTTCAACGCGGCCGATCCATCGTCGTATCCCGAGCGGCTGACCATTCGCGTGCCGGGGAAGATCGAGGTGCTGTCGCGAACGCATTCCCTCGGTCTGTACATCCAGGACAAGTGGCAGGTCAGCACCGACCTCACGGTGAACCTGGGCCTGCGCTACGACATCCATGTGTCGCCGGTCAGGTGGGACTTCAACCCGTTGTTCAGCGACCCGGGCGCCTACCCGATTGACAAGAACAACCTGGCGCCCCGCGCCGGGTTCGCGTACAACATGGGCGGCCAGGCGGTGTTGCGCGGTGGCTACGGCTTGTTCTTCGAGAAGCAGTACATCGACCGTTTCCAGATCTACCAGCTGAATCCGGTGTTCAGCCGGTCGTTCCTGGCCCAGTTCCCGGTGGCCAACATCGATCCGGGCCCGAGCCAGGGACGGCTGCCCACCGACCCACTGCTGGCCAACGGCCCGGTGCTGAACCGCGCCCTGATCGAACAGATCGTGCGTCCTGGGTCGCTGGCGCGAAACACCGGAGATGTCTGGCTGGACAGGCCCGACCGGCACCTGCCCTATGCGCATCAGACCTCGCTCGGCTACGAGCGTCAGCTCGGCGCGCAGTTGTCGGCGTCGATCGACTACACCCACATGTGGAATCGCGACTTGCCCCTTCGCTTCAACCTGAATCCGGGCATCAAGCAGACCACGGCGCGCACGGCGCCGGTCACGCGCACCGATCTCGAGGGCATCGCGACCCGGATGGGGATCACCCCCTTCTCGGCCGACGTCTTCACGCGACTACTCGATGGCCAAACCGATTACGACGGCGTGTCGCTGCAGCTCGAGAAGCGCTTCTCCAGCCACTGGGGCGCGCGTGTCTCGTATGCGGCCGGGTACGGCCGCGGCAACACGGACGGCGGCCCCACGGCCGTGAACAACTTCCAGGTACTCGGAGAGCCGAATTTGGAGCTCAATGAGGGTCCGACGAGTCTCGATCGCCGGCACACCTTCAGCGTAAGCGGCCGCGTCGAAGTGCCGTGGCTGGCCGGCCTCACGGCGAGCGGCGTGATGCGCCTGTCGACCGGCACGCCGTTCACGATCCACAACAGCAATATCGATGCAAATCGCAACGGCGTGCTGGTCGATCCGGTCGCACCGGGCACCTATAGCGGTGTCGGCCAGAATGCCCTCACGGTCGAGAACGCCGGCGGACGCAATGGCGCCTACGGTCCGGGCTATCGCAACATCGACGCGCGGCTCGGCTATCGCGCACGCATGCGCCAGGGGCTGTCGCTCGACATTTTCTTCGAGGGGTTCAACCTCACGAACGAGGCCAACTTCGTCAACCCGACCGGCGACATGCGATTGGCGACCTTCCTGATCCCGACCGCGCTGCAGGGTGGCGGCTTCCCGCGGCAGTTCCAGGCCGGGGCGCGATTCGGGTTCTAGCCGTGGATCTAACGTAGATTAGACGCCGATGACGCAGACAGGCTCAAAGCACCGAGAGGTGCCAGCTCGGACCGGTGAACGAGGGCGAACGCGATGGAGGGTAAAAACGTCACACGGAAACTCGGTGGCACGGCACAGCCATTTCTTCTGACCCAACTGTGCAAGAGTTTTCGTGGTTCTGTGTTTCCGTGTCAAGTATGTCTGATTCGAACCGAAGGACTGGATCTCAAAATAGGAGGTTAGATAGCTATGACTTCACATGCGGTTCGCCCACGCGGGCGTCAGCTCTTGCTCTGGGGAGGCGGACTCCTTGCCGTCGTGGCGGCGCTGCTGTCGCCACTGAGCGCGCAGAGCACCAAGCTGTTCATCATTCAGACCAACGCCGCCGGCGACAACGTCCATCTGATCGACCCGGCCACCGACAAGATCGTGGCCGAGATTCCCGATGAGGAGGCCGTGCACGGCGCCGCCGTGGCGCCGGACGGCAGCCGGATGTACTTGAGTAACGAGGCGCTCGTGACCCTCGACGTGATCGACGTCCGCACGTTGAAGCTCACGAAGCGCATCCCCCTCACCGGCGGGCCGAACAACGTCGCGATCCGGAAAGACGGCAAGCGGGTGTATGCGGCCATTCAAGGCGCCGAGGGGGGCATCGACGTCATCGACACGGAGAAGATGGAGAAGATCAAGTTTATCCGCGTCCTCCGCGGCGTCCACAACGCCATCACCACGCCCGACACCAAATACGTCGTCGGCGGTTCGACGGGAGGCAGTGTGGCGACGGTCATCGATACGCAGACCGAGCAGCCCGTCTGGTCGATTCATTTCGAGGGTGGCGTGCGGCCGTTCTGCTTCGAGACTCACCCCGATGGTTCGACGAAGCGGATGTTTGCACAGATCACGAACCTCCACGGCTTTGCCATCATCGACTGGGCAACGCGCAAGGAAGTGGGCCGAATCAAGCTGCCGGAAATTCCCGTTGCCGAGCGGAACACTGAGGGCATTCAGGGCGCCCCGGCGCACGGCCTCCTGATTTCTCCCGATCAGAAGACCCTCTGGTCAACGAGCAAGATTAACAGTGCGGTGTACGCGTATTCGATGCCCGATCTAAAATACCTGGGGGAAGTCAAAGTCGGGAAGGTGCCGGACTGGATCACTTTTACGCCGGACAGCAAGAAGCTGTATGTGGCCAACGCGCATGACAACACGGTGTCGGTCGTCGACGTCGCAGCCCGCAAAGAGATTACCCGTATCAAAGTCGGCCAGGTGCCGAAGCGCAACACGACGGCCATGCTGGTGTGGCCGCCGATGGGCACGCAGTAGAGCGCAAGGAGAGACGCATGATTCCGGCAGTATCGTTGTTGGCGGCCGCCACAATAGTTCTCTCTGGCTCCACCGCCGGTCGCGCAGCAGACCCCGTCGCCGGCGAGCGTCGTCTCGCCGCTCGACTACGACACCTTCCGGACGAAGGTGCAGCCGATTCTGACGAGCGCGCGGAAGGGCAACGCCCGCTGCACCGCATGCCACACGCGCGGCGGCGGCAATGCCTATCTCGAGCCGTTGCCGCCAGGCGGCACCACCTATACCGAGGAACAGTCCCGCCGGAATTTCGAGCGCGTGTCGCGCCTCGTCGTGCCTGGTGAGCCCCTGAAGAGCCCGCTGCTGGTCAATCCGCTCGACCACGAGGCGGGAGGAAGCCACTGGCACGGCGGCGGCAAGCACTGGCATTCGCAAGACAATCCGGAGTGGCAGACCCTGGCCGCGTGGGTGAAGAGCCGTGGGACCGCGGTGGCCGCACCACCGAAGTCCGCTCTAAACTACGAGACCTTCCGCACGAAAGTGCAGCCGATTCTGACGAGCGCGCGGAAGGGCAATGCCCGCTGCACCGCGTGCCACACACGCGGCGGCGGCAATGCGTATCTGGAGCCGTTGCCGCCGGGCAGCACCGCGTATACCGAGGAGCAGTCGAGACGGAACTTCGAGCGGGTCTCGCGCCTCGTGGTCCCCGGTGAGCCCCTCAAGAGTCCGCTGCTGGTCAACCCGCTCGAGCATGACGCTGGCGGCAGCCACTGGCACGGGGGTGGCAAGCATTGGCACTCGCAGGACAATCCCGAATGGCAGGTATTGGCCTCCTGGGTGCGGGGGCAGTAGTGGCCGTCGGCCGACGACACTTTCTGGGACAGAGCCTGATGCTCATGCTCGCCGGCTTCGGCCGGCGGGTGTGGGCGCAGGCGGTGCCTCTGCGTTTTCGCCCGCTCGCCCGACCGGTAGTCTTGGCCCTGGAGGACCTGGCCACTCCGTGGCGGGCCCGGCAGTTCGTGGCGGATGGCATCACGCTGTCGAGTGCCGCGACGCCAAACCAACCGATTCGGATCACCGGAGCGGTAGTACGAACGGCCGGCGGCGACAACCAGCCCGAGCGATTCACCGCCATCTGCATGCGCTGTCCCCACGAAGGGTGCGACGTGGAATTCGTGCCCGACCCAAGCTCGCTCCCGCAGGATGTGAAGAACGAGATCGGACGCGTGGTAGCGAACTCGGTGTACATCTGCCAGTGCCACAACAGCACGTTCCAGGCGGAGGATGGCGCTCGGTTGTCGGGCCCGGCACCGCGCGGTTTGTACCGGTTCCGGGTGACGCAGGTCAGCGACGCGGCGGTCGAAGTCGGCGAAGTCGAAGAGGACATGCTGCTGTTTGTCTGAGTAACAGCCGCTGCGCCAGTCGGCCGACGGCTGACCGATCAGCCTCGCCAAGCAGCACACCATCAGGGCGTTTCTCCTCGACCTCGGTCAGCACGCCATCAAGCTGATCTGGGATGCGAACCGGACGCGTCACACGCTCGGTCTGCCCAGCCAGCCGCATCGGCCGCTCGCTCCGGCCCGCCGCGGGCCGGCTTGACACGTGAGCCTGCAGCCGTGAGCTGCTGCGGTGTCAATCGATGGTCCAGAGCGCCAGCGACGACACATCCTTCACGAAGAGACGATGGCCGGCCATCGACGGCGCCGCCCAGGTGGCCGTGTCGGAGACCTGGTAACGGCGCAGCGGCGTGAATCTCCTTGGGTCGCTGCCATCGGCGACGATCAGCTCGCCGTCGTCCTTCAGTGCGAACACGATATTGCCGGCCCTGGCGATG
>SXGU01047932.1_pt1 | contig 13565 bp, 13 predicted proteins | sample 3174531 | NCBI WGS metagenome assembly SXGU01 (sample SAMN11356863, study PRJNA531348) | freshwater metagenome | isolation source: freshwater sample F1-140 | place: China: Fuxian Lake, Yuxi | collected 2017-12-25 | reverse complement strand
TGGGTGAAGATGTCCTGTTGATTTCATAGTACTACAATTTTATTTTTTTGCAAGCAATTTTGGGTGCGTGGCTTTAATGCCTCATCTAATTCTTGGCTATTTCGGCTGTTGCTTTTGTTGCAAGGTTGTCTCGTCCATTAATGGCCTTTATGACTTTTCCAACTTGCGTGGCTACATCCGCCTGCTTGGTCTTTAATGGGCCATCGCTCTTCATGAGATCCTTTACTGCTGCGGAGAGAATTTCTGCCTGCTTATCGGCGTCGGTATCGCTTATGCCAGCTGTGCCAAGTTCAGAAATAAATCCTTGAAGTTTGGTTTTAAGTTTTCCAGCGGCGGCATCAATCTCGGCCTGTGGCTTATCCCTTTTAATAGCCGTAAGAAATTCGCTAAGTTCGGTTGAGCTCTTGAGTGATTGCTTTGCGTTTCCGATTGCGGCGGCGGCCTTGAATGCCTCTGGATTTCCTTCCCTATTCGCAGCATCAAATGCGGCCTGATCGGCTGCACTAAGAACTTTCTGGGCCTTCGCCTTATCACCTGGAGAGAGATGATCCATACCTTCTCTTGCGGCGTCATCACCCTTTTTCTTCGCATCAAACGAACTCGTGTCGACTGGGCCGGTTGGGGCGGCTCCTGCGGAGCCACTAGCTGCTGCGGCGGCGGTTGCTCTAATTTTATTAATCTGCTCATTTGCCTTCATGACATCGTTATTCTTCAATGCTTTGACCAACTCTGCGTGCGCACCTCCTTCCTGAAACTTTCCTTCTGTAGTTTCAATTCTCTTAAGTGCCTCTTGCAGTTCTTTTCTACTTGCCTCGTTCGCCGTGAAGTAGGCCGCATCCTTGCTCGCGAAGAGATCTTTCAGTCCATCCTTTGATCGAACATCTTTGAGAGTCGCCTTTCCATCGAAGCCAAAGATTCTTCGTGCCTCTTCATCGGCGTGTGTTTCTGGCTTATGCTTCGCAATATTGAGAGCGGCGCTGAGGGTACCGAGAGAGACGACCTCGCCGTGGGTGCCGTGTGGTGTTTTGATCTGGAAGATTGGGGCGTAGAAGAATGGAGCCTTGGCAATCCATTGACCGGCTCCTTTTGCGGCTTCCATGATTCCACCAGCAATGGAGTCTCCGATCGTGCCACTGATAGCAGATTGAATACCGAGCCAGACGAAGACGACGCTTCCGATCGCGATGAGGAGATCCTGAAAGGTATCGAGGCTTGAGACGGGTGCGTCGGTGATATAGCCACCGATACCGCCGTAGTTGATGTTCTGCATCGTTGAGAGCAGGATAAATCCGATCGACAACACAAATCCAATAATAATTGGAGCAATGAGTGTTTTGGTAATTTTTCCGACAAATTCTCCGCCTCCGCCGAGTTGGGATACGAGGCTTGGGAAGGTCAGATTCACGACAAGAAGTGGTGAGAAGACAATAACCATCCAGAGGACGGCCGCGCGCATGAAGAGCACGATGACCAGCACGATGAAGCTTATCGCGTAGATGAGATACATCACGAGCGAGAAGAGCATATTAATGGTGAGGCCGGTGATCGAGCCATCTTTTTTAATTTTTTCTGCAACCGTTGAAAGGTCCTGCATCTTCATGAACTTCACGGCCATGATAGTGAGGGCACCATCGACGTTCCAGCTTGAGAGAAGTTTTTGGGCGGTTTCGTCAAGGACGAGCTGACCCTCGGCGTTCTTTTTGCAGATGCCTTTTGCTTCAGGAACGGCTTCTTCTAATTGTTTTATTTCTTTTGTACACTGCTCTTTTGTTTTTGCTTTTCCTGTTTTTGGTTTTGTTGTACAGGCTGCCACTTTTGCGTTAAACTTATCATCATATTCTTTCTTGAGTTCTTTCGTACTCGCAACGGCATCCGCGGCATCACCTGCCCCCATACTCTGACACATGCTTTTCGCAGACTTTTTGATGGTGTTTTCGGTATCGAAGGTCAGCTGAGGATCGGTTCTGGGTATCGAAAAGGCAAACACGGTACTCACGTTGACGACGTCGAGGACGACCTTCACGCCTGCGTAGGAGAAGTTGACGAGGATGAGGCCGAGAATAATTTTCGGAAGGGCGGTTTTAATTTGGAGGAAGTCGACGCTCTCGCCAAGACCGAGTACGTTGTAGAGCGCGACGGCGAGCAGCAGAATGACGTAAATAATATTCACCAGATTACGAACCTGAATCCACATTTCCGTGAGCTTGAGATCGATAGCTCCGGTATATAGGAAGTCACTTTTCATGAGACCACCGGCAAACATGAGGAGCGGCCAGAGGAGCGTTGAGATCAGTCGAAGCACGAGAGCGAGAATTTTTGAGAACTGAACGATGATGTCGTTGGCTCCAGGGATTGAACCACTAAGATCTTTAATAGTCGTATCACTCAGCCCCTTGGCGGCGGCGTCTGCGGCGGTTGGAGCGGCTGCAGGAGCGTCAGCGGCGCCGGCTTGGGCATGCGCGAGCGGAGCGAGCGCAAGGGTTGTTACCCCAATACCTGCTACGAGGAGGATGGTCGCGATAATGACTTTTATTTTTGCGCTGGTATTCATAGGTGTGTTTTTGTTATCCGAACAGAATCGTGAAGCCTCCGAGTGAACCGACAGTCCCGGCTCCAAGGACGCCTGCGGCAATACCGGTATTTCTGAGAGCGTTCGATATGGTTTTCTTTTTATGGACCTGATACTTCCGTCGACTCGCCTGCTGTCTTTCCTCGAGCTCCTGCTGGAGACGCATCTGGTTGAGCTGTTCTGCTTTTTCCTTTGTTTCACGCTCGGCATCTTGCTGATCCGCAGCCACGGCTGCGTCATCGTTTTTTGTCTGTACATCTGCGACGGTATCAAGCACTGCCTTCACCTCTTCTGGCTGAATCGGCGTTCCGCTTCGAATCTTTTCTATATAAGGAAGTGCGATGGGATCCTTGGTTCTTACGTTCATTTTTCCATTTTCGAGTACGGCCATCTTCATCGCCAGACGGCGCTTGTTTTCGAGGATACTTCGCTCCATGAGAAGCGCATTTCCGATGACGGCTGCCTTGTTTTTGATGTCTTGTGTTTCCATATTATACGGTTGGGGTTGGGGCGGCTGGCGGGGCGGCGTCTTGAGCTTCTCGTGCTATCCTTACGGCGTCGCTGTACATTTTTGTATTTTTTATTAGTCCCATGCCATACACATGCTGCGCGAGCACCAAAAACTGACGACGCTGCTCGGTATTTTCCATCTTCATGAGACTTTCCTTGAGTCCTGGATTTTTATTGGTCACGTACTCTTTGTCCGCCTCCGCAATAATCTCTTCCATCGTGAGTGGGCCGGTTTTTTTCTGCTTGGCACGTTCGACGCGAAGCGTATCGATAATCTCAACGGTTCCACCTTTTTCGAAGTACTGTTTTGACATCGAGGGATATCGATTTGCAGCCTCCATAAGGAGTCCACCACGACGCATGAGCTCTTTCTGATCACGCTGACCATCGGTCATTTTTTTGAGGAAACTGAAGACCTCACCATTACTCATGAGGGAAAGACCACCGGCAACTCCGAGAACGTCGAGGTAAAAATATGGACTTCCCGCAAGCTCTTTCAGATCTTTTCGGTAAGCCAGGAGTGTCGCAAAACCATTTACCCCTCTCCATGCCGTGAGCAGGAGACCTGCCATGAATTTTGGTTCGGTTGCCCGGTGCATCTGGTTTCGGTACTGCTTTCGCAGGAGTCGCTTTTCGATGCTTGCCTGCACACTTGCTGTCTTTTCCTGCATAGCGGTCATCTCGGCAATAATCATCGTACGCTGTGATGCGAGGCTTGGATCTTTCGCGATGAGTTTGTCGACGAGTTGTTCGCCCTGCACAATACTCATAAAGTTTGAACCCACGAATGACTTGATCATCAGAAGTACGTCTGGTTTATTTTCCGCAATGAGATACTCGGCAAACTTCATACGCTCAGCTGGATCCATCGCCTGGAAAATAGCAGCCACGCCAGACTGCTCGAGAAGTTTCCCCGAGTCTTCGACGGTAAGTCCTGTGCCCTTTATCGTGTCGCGTTTCTGAATTTTACTGTAGATAAATTCGAAAGAGATGTTCGTCATTTTGTCAGCAGATGCTTCCTGAATAATCGCTCCATACTGCGGATTTCTGTACATCTCTCGGAAAATTTCATTGGAACGTTCGGTGATCACCCAGAGCTCGTTCATGCCAATGCCGTCTTTTTTATCTTTCTCGACCTGCTTTTGAAAATCGAGGAGGAATGCGGCGATGGTTTCCCGGTAATCCATGGCGTTTTTTTGTGTTTCGCGAAGTTTTCTTTCCCACTCGGCGCGATCTTCGGGCTTGTCGAGACTCTTAATTGATTCTTCGAGATCAGCATACACCTGGAGAATATATTTTTTCATACTCGTAATCGCTTGGGCCGCCTCGCTCGCGTAATTTTCGACGTAGGATTTCGCGCCAAATTTCAATTTTGCAAAACCATCATCAATCGCCTTCACGTCACTTTCTTGCGCCGGTGCGACTGATTTTTTGAAAAATTCGTTCAGGGCAAATAGTGGAGCGTCCGCATTCTTATGCGCTTTTTCCACTTCTAGGTTTTCGCTTTGTGTAAGATTTTTATTTCCTTCTGACATTGTTTTTTGTTTTAGGTTTTGAGTTTTACAGTCGGAGAAGTCGCGTACAGATATCCATAAATCCTTCGTCTTTTCCTTCCCACTCGATGATATGTCGGGTGAGATGTTTACGAATGAGTGTTGGATCAACACCCATCAGTTCGATCGTGATATCCGGCAGCATTTTCTGATGCGTGCGAATATGTAAACGTGAGACAAATGGCGGATGATAGACGACCCAGAAGGCCCGGATATTGCTGTACGGAATGTTCTTTTTTCCGATCTTGATGCCCATTTCCGAGATTTTAATTTCCACTTCACGAGTGTCTTCTCGGTGATCTACGGTGTAGGCGATGACCGCTGCAATGATCGCTACGACGAAAATCCAGTTGTTGGTCGTGACGCCGAAATAGATCAGGCCGACGACGGCGATCGTCATGAGCGCGACCCAAAGTCCGCCTTTTTCCGTCTTGTGTCGAAGTGGAGCTTCCCAGGCCACGATGGCGTTGTCGAAGTGTGAACCTTCTCGTTCAGCTTCTTTCAGCATCGCTTTTTTGAGTTTGTACTTGGCGAGAATTTTTTTGAGCATGGTTTTTGTTTTTGAAGTTTGGCTTGGCGTTTGCTTTATTTGTATCTGATCATTATAGCACTTTTTTGCTTTGCAAGCAATGCTTTAAGGGAAGGAGGAGTTTGTTGAGCTCAAAGCTGAAGGCGAAATTTTCAGCTTCAAACTCAGAAAAAGTTAGTACTCCAATACTAACTTCTCGCCATTACCTGACCTTCTCGACGTCAACGAGACGCTCACCTCAATTCACTTTATTCGATTTCCCTTACTCCAGGGGTTACATCGCAGAATCTGCCAGCATCCTTTCGCCAGACCCACGACGACGCCGTCCTCGCGTAAGCGCTCTTTCATGTACTGGGAGCAGCTCGGTTCGAACTTGCAAAAACCGTACGGAAAAAAACACCTCAGCCATCCATGATCGGGTGAGAGCGTCCGCTGATACAGTAAAATCATCGCGATGAGAATCTTGCGTAGCATCTTAATAGAACTTCGATGGAGCCTTCTTCACACCGTTATCAATAACCTCGAAGTGGAGGTGAATACCGGTGAGACCACGAACATTTCCGGTACGACCCATGCGTCCGAGAACCTGTCCTTGGGTGACCTGCTGGCCGACGGAGACATCGAGATAATCAAGATGTGCGTAGAGGGTCTGGACACCATTTCCGTGATCGATGATCGCGTGATTTCCATATCCACCGCCCCATGTTCCGGATGATGCCTTCGTGACTTTACCTGCAGCTGCAGCCCAAATTGGAGGCTTAGATCGGTTAGCGATATCGAAGGCGTAGTGACCTCTACGGAAACCCTGCGTGATACCACCAATTGTTGGATAGATGAGAAACTTTCCTGCCTTTGGTGTTGCCGCGCTGTCCTGGAGTGATACTTTTTCTGGAGTGGTTCGAGCATTACGAGATGCAGAGTCTCGGACGTTTGCCCGACCAGTCGAGCTCGCTATCGCTCGAGGGGCCTGAACATCTGGCAGTGGCTTGCCTTCCGGTACGAAAATAATCTGGTCGCTGGCAATCGTGCCACCCTTCAAATTATTCATCGCTACGATCTTTTCTGGAGTGACCTTATACAGTGATGCAATTTTTTCTACGGTCTGACCCTTGGAGACACGGTGGCTGACACCGTTGGCTGGTGGAATATTGAGCTTCTGTCCGATCTTGAGCGTGCTCGCGTCAGAAAGTCCGTTTTCCCACTTGAGAGTTTCGGTCTTGATACTAAATTGTTTTGCGATGCCTGAGAGCGTATCGCCTGATGCCACGCTATACAGCGCGACGTCCTTGAATGTCCGCTCCACTCGAGTGGTTTGTGGATTTACCTTGGTAATGTATCCATCCTGGTCGGCGATGAGGGTGCCCTCGGTCGTCACCTGAGCGAGCATATCCTCGCTGTACTGAGCGTACGAAACATCGAAGGAACTGCCAAATACCGCCGTGACGCTGAGACACAGGACGGTTAATGCAGCCATTCTCTTATAGAGCGTTCCAGCGGTTGGTGGAACGACGTGGTTGTCGATTCGGGTCTTGAGATGCTTTACGGCGCCTCCTACAAAGCTGATTCCAGTTATCTTAGCAACGGATCGAGTCAGCCCTACAAGACTGCTTTGAGCCTGTTTAAAGCCAAGAGCAAGGAGACTATCCTTTCCAAAGACACGCTCGTGACGTCGTAGGCGCGCAATGGCGCTTATTTTCTGCAGGGGGGTGGCCGACAAGTAAACAGGGGTTAACAAATACTTGCTGCTCTCTCGACTCTAACCGTGTGAGGTTTTTTCGTCCAGAGGGGGCCTATTGACTTTATGTAATACTATGGTAATCAATCGTCTATTTTTCCGTCGTTATATTGCCGTTTTTCCTCTTATTTCTGCCGTTTATTCCATGTCGCTTTTTTTATATTTTTGGCGATTATTTATATACTCTTTTAGTTGACTTCCAGGTAATAATATTATGGGATAGACAATTTTCGTAACTCCCAAATTTAGTTCTTATATAATATTTTATTCACCTGTCAAATACGCTCGAATGTTTTTCCTTGCGATGATCGCCAGTTTTTGCTAACTTTTTCGCACTTTCTGCTTTTCTATTACCTATAAGGAAGGCTTAAGGTTCTTAATAACCTAACCCAAAGAAAGATGGCTGATGTTTCGAAATCAGCAGCACGAGCTGCTGTCCCCGAAGATGTTCGGGAGTACGAACTCATGGTTATTCTTCCACCTGATCTCACCGATCCGGAGCTGAAGACCAAAGTTCAAGAATTGAAGGGCGTCCTTACCCAACACGGGGGCAAGGTTCTCGCGCAGGAGGTAACTCCAATCCGTGATTTTGCGTATCGTATCAAGAAGTACGATCGTGGCTTTTATGTCACGTTCCACTTCTCGTACCCTCAAGAGTTCATCAACGAACTCGAAAAGACGGTTCGTATTGAAATGGGTGTTGTCCGACACCTTCTTCTTGTCTGCCCAAAGAACTACGAGTTCAAGGGTCTCATGGTCTACGCCGAAGAGGCAGAGGGCATGCGCTTGAAGGAGATGGAAGAGAAGAAGGCAAAAGAACAGGCCGATCAGGATCGACGATCACGACCAGCCCGTCCAACTCGACCTGAGAAACCAGAACGAGATATGGGCAAAGAGATGCCAGTTTCCAAGCCTGCAGAAAAAGCTGTAGCAGAAAAGCCAGCCGCCAAGAAAGAGCCAAAACCAGAGCTTAATAAGGTTGATGAACAGCTCAGGGCGATTCTCGATAACCCAGATATTCAGCTATAAATTTCTATGCGAAGCATTAATAAAGTTATCATCATTGGAAATCTTACCCGAGATCCTGTCATGAAAATGACACAGAGCGGCCAGCCAGTTGCCACGTTTGGTGTTGCCACAAATCGTCAGTGGATGACGCGAGATAATCAGAAGCACATGTCGACCGAGTTTCATGAGGTCGTTGCATGGGCGAAACTCGCGGAGATCTGCGACCAGTACATTCGCAAAGGAAATCTCGTTTACATCGAGGGCTACTTGAAGACTCGAAGTTGGGAGGGTACCGAAGGCGAAGGCAAGCGCTACCGTACGGAGATTGTCATTCAGGATATTATTATGCTCGAGAAGCGAAAACAGGATGGCGACGATTTCGATCACGCTGATCATGAAATGGCGAATGCTTCTGTTGGTGCATCATCTGATGAACCACCGCTCGATGAACTTGATATCAACTTGGGATTTGGCGAGGCTATCTCTCAGGATAAATTCTAAATTTTATTTCGGCGTTTTTTAGCGCCTCATATTTCACACTCTTACCGCAACTCTCTATGGCAACCTACCAACATCGTAAAAATCAGAACACCGACAAGATCCTTCGCTTCTGCGATTACAAGGATCTCTGGCTGGTAAAGAAGTTTGTCTCACAGTGGGGTCGTATCGTTCCACGTTACTACTCCGGTGTCCCCGTTCAGGCCCAGAAAAAAGTCGCTCTCGCTGTGAAGCGTGCACGATTCATGGGATTGATTCCGTTTGTAAAGTAAGCGGAAATTTCACGCTGCATTCCAAAAACCGCTCTCGAGATGGGGGCGGTTTTTTTGTGTGTGCGTGTGTGTGCGTGAAAAAGTTATTGGGTAGCGAATATAAAATGGAATAATTCCAGAATAAAAGTACAGAACGGGAAAATTTCTGAATACATCAGAATTATTTAGAAAGTCAAATCTGCTCGCAAATTATATGCAAGCGGCAATCTAGCTGCTGGAGTTTTGTTATTTCTATTTAATATTTCCCCGTAGTGCCATCCGGATACCACTACGAGATTGAGCTATGGTGGGATCTGGACCTCGGTACGGCATACTGTTTGCACCATGTTCAATTTTGAGATCAGTACCATGACCCTTCATTGCTATAACCATTTTACTATTGGTGGCATCTGTATTATCGCCGCGCATAATCGCTGCGAGACCAGAATGCGGCCGCGCTTTTTTACCTTTATTTTGAGGTTTTATTCTCACTGGAGGCATTGATTCTGTATGGGGCTCTGGTTTTGACTCTTGTACTGGAGGAACCTGTTGGGGCTGGACAGGATTTTTCTGCAGATCTCCTCCTTGAGCGGATGGACCGCTTGCTTTTGGTGCGCTCTCTAACTCACTCACTCTGCCTGCGAGGTTTTTATGATTGATTCCATTGAAGATTCCACCTATTGCTATTATCGCCCCCCCCCACAGCTCCGAGAAGACCGAGCCTGGTCTGCATTGAAATTCTTTTTGTATTATCAACTGTCGCTTTTGCTACCCCATGTAGAATTTGGAAGGATTTATTTTGCGGATATTCATCGGCGAGATCTTTTGTGTCATGCGCCAGCTGATCGAAGTCATCCAGCTTCTGTGTATTCATACTTTTGTTGTAAAATATTTGGATATTATTCTCTTCTTAAATTACGATCTTGTCAATGTTTCAGCTTTAACAACTGCAGCCTTGATTTTAGTGTTTATGATATGCTATACTTCTGTAGTATAACCTAAACATATGCCATCACGAAGAAGCTCATTTTTCTCATCCTATCTGGAATTTCCTTATTTTACGAAGGATGTGCTTCGAGCATCAGCCAATCAGTTTGCAATTCCCCAGAGTACCTTTAATTCTTTTATCGCAAAGGCGCTCAGAGATGGTGAAATCATCCACCTCAAGAGAAACCACTATGTCACTCGAACATTCTTCGAAAAACATAGAACTGATTCAAGCTATCTTTTTTTTCTTGCGAATGCCCTCCTGAAACCCTCGTATGTGAGTCTTGAGGCGGCTCTCCAATATTACGGTCTTTTTGCGGAAGCGGTTAATTATACGGTGACTTCTGTGACGACAAAATTGCCACGGCAGTTTAAAAATCAGACAGGTGTATGTTTATATCGCAATATAACCGACCGGCTTTTTACTGATTTTACCATGATAAAGGGAAATTTTGAATTTGCCATAGCACTTCCTCACAAAGCGATTTTTGATTATCTCTACTACCATACCGATCAATTCACAAAAAATGTCCATGCTGATCTTCTGGAAGAGTTTAGAATCGACAGCAGCGAACTTTCCTCGAGCGAAAAAGAACGTCTTCAGAACCTCATATCCCAGTTTACTTCTGTAAAAATTATTGTATGAATATTTTCGTAGAAACATTAAAACGCCGCGTTAATGAACTTCGTACAGAGGGGAAAAATGAGATGATTATTATAAATGCCCTCAAAGAAGAAATTCAATATGCTGTTCTCGATTTTATCTATAATAGCAAACATTATGCTTCTTTGGTCATGTATGGAGGAACGCTGCTCCGCATTGCCTATCGGCTCCCGCGAATGTCTGAGGATCTGGATTTTCAGACCGATAGTAAATTTGATTTTGAACATTTTACATCCGATATTATTGCCCACTTTAGCTCAAAATATGATGTTGATATCCAAATAAGTTTTAAAGCGGAACGAATGACAACGACAAACTTTGCTTTCATAAAATTTCCTCATATTCTTGATGCACTTGGTTTCAAAGGAGGACGCACGGTTCTAAAAATTCGCTTTGATGTAAATCATTTTGAATCGACATCAAAATTTACCGTCGAAACTATTCCGATTACGCGCGATATATATACTTTTTCGATCAGGACCTATCCAATCGCAACACTTATGGCGAGTAAGGTTGCAGCGGTTTTATTGCGCACGGATCGGGGAATGGGTAGTGAGAGAGCTGATTGCAAGCCACGAGATATTTATGATCTGATCTGGTATATGCATCAAAAAATCATTCCTGATATTGAATATCTGAAAGCAATATTTGAAAGGGTTGGTGAAACATTGCGGGCACGGAATGTTCTTGAATTATTTGATCGCATTATGCTACGAGTTGCAAACCTGAAAGACGATTTATTCAAGCGGGATCTGGCTCAGTTTTTTTATGATCCTATCGAACTCGATTTATGGCTCCATAACTGGAGAGAGCGAATTATGTCACTCCGAAGAGAGTACACTATCTTTCAGGTAAAAGGACTTCATCAAATTTATGTCAAAAAGGATTTTTCATCTGATAATCGTTATTTTCACTTTTGGTTTGAAACAGAACCCGAGATGCTTATAAAAATTACATTTTCACTGAGTGATTATTGGTATATTTTTGCGGACTATAAAATCGCACCCGGACATATCAGAAAAGATCTTGAAAAATATATTGTTCAGAAAGAAAAACTGAGTGAGCTCGATTATGAATATATAGGCCTTTTCTACACAAAAATTGAGGACTACTTACAGCGTAATGACTCTCTTGTTCTGCACGATGAAATTGCCACAAAATTTATCAGAGCAAGTGCGGAAAATCTCAACGTCAAAACACAGATTTTACTTGATCGGCGTTTGTTAACAACTGTTCGCTTTGAGGATTTGCTCTAATATGTGACTCCAGCTGTTATTTTTCTCGTCCAATCTTCAACTTAGAACCACTTCCGCCCATAGCGGCTGCCATTTTGCTATTCAATGATCTCGTGTCGCCGGCCATGATTCTCGCAAGTGCTCCTGATAATTTTTCACCTTTTCTTTTTTCTTTCTTTGAAGCAGGACGGATTGTCATCGGAGGCATGGTTTCAACGTTTGATTCTGCTTTTTCTGGCAGCGCGACACCCGGTTTATTCGCCTGTTCATTCCAACTATTTATCTGTACCGAAAGGCGATCAAGGTCTTGTTGTCCTAGTAATGTGACGTATGTTGACTCCAATCCGTGCTCATGATTTCCTGCTGACAACACACCAAGCACAAAACCGTTTTTATCGGCGAGTGGTCCTCCAGAATTACCACGATGTGATTTTCCGCTCATCTTATGAACTTTATGGATTTTCCCACTTATAAGTACTCCTTGTGATGTACCTTCAGATACCTCTGCATCGACTCTCCATCCGTCACCGAGCGGATGGCCGACAGTAGCATACGCTGTATCTGTTTGTGGTTCATTATTTGCGATATCTAATGCCTGTTTCTGCTCAAATATTGGTTTTTCAAATACGACCATGCCCAGATCTTTCTCGTCATCGATGACGACCTGATAACCGGAAGTTTTATTTTCGTCGGCATCAAATACATCCTGAATGCTTCGCTTTTCTCCATCCACATGTATCGTTTTTACTATTTTTATGCGATACATCTGACCATTGTTCTCTCGCAAACAGTGCGCTGCCGTTACCAATGTGTTTGGATTCAAGATAAATCCTGAGCCGTAGGCTACTTTTTTTCCTTCAAATTCCAATCCAACTTGAACCGTTCCTTCGCGAAGCTTTTTTATGAGTTCTGCATCACTTAACATCGCTTCAATCTGCATACTTGCATCATTAAAAAACTCTACGCCAACAACCTCATTGATTGCTGATTTGATAATCGTAGAGTACGTTCGAATCGCTACTGCTGCATGCAGTATCAGAAATGTGGCCCCTAATCCCAAAGCTATTCTTTCACCTTTTGTTCTATTGGGTGACGGGGCTTCCTTTTTGTCTGGACCATTTTCCTTTGCAGCCATGGGATCGTTTGTGAAAGAGAGGGTATTTTGCTCTAGGTTGCATATTTTGTCAATCTCTTGGCTTCCCGTTGCCTCATATTCGTCCATCCGTTATAGTGCGGCTGTAATATTTATTTCTCTGGTGCTTTGCACTTCTATGCAGGATATTCTGGAATTTTCAAAGCTGACAGATGAGGAACTCGTTGAGGTCCTGCGCAAGCATAAGATTGGATTGAGCGTGAGTGAGGCGCGGCATGTGACTGAGCTTCTTGGACGTGATCCTAGCCTTACTGAAGCCACCGTGTGGGGTATTCAGGGCTCGGAGCATTGCTCATATAAGTCGAGCCGGAAACATCTCAAAGGTTTTCCAATCCATGCACCGAATGTGATCGTGCCGGTTGGAGAGGACTCTGGGATTTTTTCTTTAGTTGAACATGACATTGATGGCAAGACGGAGCGCTATGGCGTGATCGTCGCTCACGAAAGCCATAATCATCCTTCACAGATTGTGCCATTTGAGGGCGCGTCGACGGGTGTGGGGGGTATCGTGCGAGATATTTGCTGTATGGGTGGACGAGTGATTGGCACCATGGACGCGCTGCGATTTGGAGATGTTTCCCGGAATCAGTCAAAGTGGATTGCAAATGGCGTGGTGAGTGGCATTAGCGGATACGGTAATCCGATTGGTGTGCCGAACCTTGGTGGAGATACGTTTTTCCACCCGGGATACAATGACAACTGTCTGGTCAATGTGGTCGCGATCGGAACCGTGCGCGAGAGTGACGTGATTCATTCGTATGTTCCTGATGAGGCCGCTGATCGTGGGTATGAATTTATTGCTGTCGGGAAGCCAACGGATCGAAGTGGTATGGGCGGTGCGTCGTTTGCGTCGGCGTCGTTCGGTGGCGGTGG
>SXGU01316275.1_pt1 | contig 13569 bp, 13 predicted proteins | sample 3174531 | NCBI WGS metagenome assembly SXGU01 (sample SAMN11356863, study PRJNA531348) | freshwater metagenome | isolation source: freshwater sample F1-140 | place: China: Fuxian Lake, Yuxi | collected 2017-12-25 | reverse complement strand
GGGCATACGTTTCCAACAGGTTGTGGAAATAGCCGGGTTCCAGGACGATGTCGTCGTCAAGGAAGCACGCAATCTCAATTTCGGGAGCCAGCCTGGCAATGCCAAAATTTCTTTGCCTGGTCAATCCCCGATCGGCTTCATCCACCAGGTAATAGGCGAGATTGTCAAACCGATGGGAATCGATCATCATCGCAGTCCGGTTATCCAGGGATCCGTCGACAATGATGATCTGGTTGGGATATAGCCGTTGCGCCCTCACCGATTCCAGCAGGTCCAGCAAGGGTTCGGGGCGCATATAAGTGCAAACGATAAGCGCGAAGGGTGCGGTCATTTTGTGCGTGGCCCCAGGGCCATCAATTTTTTAGCGTAGAACAGTGAGCGGTTGAACTGGATTTGACGATAAGGAAGCCTCAGAATCCTCGCCGGCAAGCCTTTCAGACCTTTTTTGAACAAGTAAAGAAAAAAATATTTGTGGCGGTATTCCTTCACGAGTTCCGGCCCGAACTGTTTCTCATAGTAGTACATCACCGTAGGGCTGGGAACCGGCCTCACTCGCTTAACGGGCGTATCGAGCTCCCAGGGCTGCGCCTTGCGCGTCTTTCCTGTTTTTTTGGCCTGGTTGCCCCAAACGCGGTATCCCCCCGCCGGTGGTTTGAGATGCAGGTTGGCCGAATGAGGGTTTTGCAGGAAAATGACCCCGGTCTTGGCGATCGAGAGGCCAAAGTCATTGTCCTCGCCATATCCGCCGTCATAATTGATGTCGTTGCCGCCAACCGATTCCACGGCCCTGCGGCTGACAAAAGCGTTTGAATTGCTCATGAGCTGCGCGGCTCCTGCCCTTTTTTGCGCGGGTTTCATCTTCCGACGCTTTTCGGCGAGTTTGTCCAGATCGTCCGTGTGGTGGTCTGCCCTGACGTCCAAACCATTGGCGGCTTCGGTACGGTTGGTCTGCAAAAAGCGCACGTGGTTCTCGATGAAATCTGCCGGGATCCTGATGTCGTCATCGCCAAAGGCAATGTAATCGCCCGTACAGACGGCAATCGCCTCGTTCCGCGCCCGGCAACTGCCCTTGCTGGTTTGCCAGATAACGTCAAGTTGAAATGGAAATGCCGACGGATCGTACAACGATTCATCACGCTCGGCTGCGGGCGTCGCGTCTACCACGACCACCTGTGCCGGTTTGTAGGATTGCGCCGAAAGGTCCCGAAGCAATGCCAGCGCATAGTCCTGTCGGGACATCGTCGGGATGATATAGCTCACTGACGGCGTGCCGCGCATGGCTTCGAGCGGCCTGGGCGCCACGACGGGATAATCATGCCGCAGGGGTATTTTTGAAGCCCTAAAGAAGGCGCGCCACTCCCCTATTTTCCAAAAACCCTTGCGCCAAATCATGAACAGGGCGTGCTGGCGCTTGAAGTTGCGGGCGTAGAAACGGTATCGGTCCAGGGTTGAGATCTGAGGATTGCCGGTCGCTGCAGGATACAGGCCGGATACGTGCAGCACCACGGCTCCCTGGTTGCGGAGCGCGTTGAAGGCAAAATCAAGCGCGGCGATCGCAGGGTTTTGAAATACCCGGTCAAAACCGCCCAGTTGCTCCCATACTCCCTTGCGAACGGCAAAGGCATCGGGTTCCATGCGCCAGCTAGGGCAGACCTCCAAATTTTTGAAATCCCTTACATACCAAAAAAATACCGTGGATTGATAGGCGATTTCGGGAAATGCGTCACGCCAACCCCTGTCGGGTCCGCTGTGCCAGATATCGCCCGGGCCGGCCGCCAATTCGTCGAGCCGCACCAGATTTGGCGTCCCCGTATACAAGATGCACTCACCCGTTGGGGTTATGTGTTGGTTTAAAGTCATAAAAATCGCGCATAATAGTCCACCGTCTGCCTGGCCACGATGGCATTGTCAAATTTTTCGAGCATCCGCAACCTGGCCCTCTTTCCAATTTCCTCGCGCAGCGTTTCATTTTCAAGCAATTCTGATATGCGGCCGGCGAATGCGGCATGGTCGGAAGGGTGCGCCAGGAAACCGGAGACACCGTCCTCGACGATTTCCGGCGCCCAGCCGATGCTGCTGGCCACGATCGCCTTTTCCATAGCCATCGCCTCGAGCCAGGAAAGTGGCAGTGCCTCGGCAAATGTAGGAAAAACGCAGACGGCGGCCTTTGCGATATGGCCGGAAACAGACTTGTAGTCCACCGGCCCGATATAGCGCGTCGCGGCAAGCGCCAATGGCGAAAACAGCGGCTTCATGAGTTCCCAGGTGGATGTCGTGCCCGTGGCGATATCGTGCGCGTCCCGTCCGGCCAGGATCAGTTTGGCGTGGGGATTCCGTTCCACGACGCGGTTAAAAATATGGGGGAGTTCCAGCAGTCCTTTCTTCCTGATCAGAGTCCCGAAATACAATATTGTCCCGGACTCCGGCCCGTAGTGTGAGGGTGTGAAGCGCGCCGTGGCGATGGAATTGGGAATGATCTCAAAGTGTTCCTGAACCCCGAAGACCGTATTGGTCACCTGCGCGGTGAATTTGCTGACCGAGACCCTTGCGTCGGCCCGCACGATGGCCTTCTTTTCAAGAAATCTGTTGAAGCGGTTGACCGGGCGCCCGTCGAGGTGGCAAAAATAGGTATCCGATCCGTTGAGCCTGATCGCGATCGGGCAGCGCGTGTTGACAAACGCCGAAATTCCGGTCCAATCAGGTGCTTCGACAATGTCGATTTCCCCGTCCCTGTGGAGCCTGTCGATGATTTTCTGTATCTTTTTTCGGGTCAGCCACCAGGAGAGCCCCTTGAACCGCACGTTGGAAATGGTGTGGAAACGGATTCCGCCGTCATCAAAATAACCGTCGGTACTTTGTCCGTAAACCAAGACGATGGGCCGATGCCCCAAAGCCAGAAGCCCGGCAGCCAGGTTCATGATCCCGGTCCCGATGCCGCCTGCCGGCCCCAGCTGCGGGTGCGGGTACTCCGGTGTCAGGAATGCGATCCTCATGACTTAATCCAGGTGGCCGCCAGGTAGCGACCGTTTAGTGCGCGTTGCCCGATCAGTTCTCGTTCGCGTTGCAGGAAGTTTCCATGGAGTTCACTTTCCAGATAGCCGTAAAACCCGTATGACCTTGCCGATACCAATCGATAATCTGGCAGATCGTCCTGCATCCGGCGCAGTGAAATCCCCTTGCCCACCGAATAGGGCAGCCCGTCCACATGGATATCGGTAACGCTCCAGATTTCGGCTTCGGTCATGCGTTTGTTCACCACTTTCATCTGGATCAGGCGCTCATTGACCTCGTCGATATAATTGCGCATTCCCAGGATTCGTTTTACCCATGATTTTGCGGCTGTGGGTACCATTCCCAGCAGTTTCCTGTTTAATGGCGTGGGCCGTGTCGATTCAAATTCGGAAAGCCGTTCGCGATATTGGTTATCCATAAGCCAGTCGCCATTGGGATCCTGAAGGTGCATGATAATGCCCCCCGGCTGCTGGAGCGCACTTATGTCGGTCAGGAAGCGGCTCAGGTTGGGGATGTGGTGCAATACAGAGCAGATGAGGATCACGTTAAACGTATCCTTAATGTCGCTAGTGCTTCCACAGTGTACCGAGAACGGAATTTTCCATCCGCGCGCGCGGCGTTTGGCATTCTCGATCATCCTTGATGAAGTATCGGCCAGCGTGGCGTGGCTAACTTTGGGACCCATTGACGAATCCAGCAGCAATTGCGTGCTTAAGCCGGTCCCGCAACCAACATCGAGCAATCTGGCTCCTTCCGCGACCATGCCTGATACGTCTTCGGACAACAAATTGAGCTGCCTGCCCAGGCTGGACCACATGTCTGCATGCACGGCATCATAATGATTTGCCTCGACGTCGTGAAATATCACATTGACAGCCTCGTGGAACCGTTCTGGCGACAGTGGGCTTTGCGTCTTGCGGATTAATGGTAGAAGGGTGTCCAGCATGGGGCAATGAAAGTGCAATTATACCACAAATTTAGCAGGATAGCCGCGAAATGACGCTAAGAAAGGTTGCCGATATATCCTCCGGAACCCTGTTGGGAGATCACCTCTGCGCGCGGCGCTGCAATCACCGAATGATCGGCCACATCCTCCAGAACAACCGCGTTCGCCCCGATGAGCACATCGTTGCCCACCTTGATCCCGCCAAGCACAACGCAGTTGGGGCCAAAGAATACGCGGTCACCGATGACCGGAATTCCCGCGTGTTTGCCGCGGTTGAGCACGCCGATGGTCATGCCCTGGGAAAGGTTGCAATTTTCGCCGAGGACCGCATCACCGTGGATGACGATTCCGCCAAAGTGGCCGATATACAGTCCTTTACCGATGCGCGTCCGGTAGGAAATGTCAAAACCGTACCTGTACTTTATGCGGCGCAGCCAAAGGAAGAAAATGTAGAACAAGAGTTTATTTTTGCGGCGGTAATGTTGGGCAAGCCGGAAAATCACGCTGAATTTCATCCCGGGTGTTGACTCGACAAACATGATCCTGAAAAATGCGCCCAACCCAAAAGACGTTTTCCTTCCGTACCGCAAAAGGTCGCTTTCAATCAGGTATTTGGCAGTGGTCTCACGCATTGATGATCTTCTTGAATTCCTGTACGATGCGCGCCGAGGCACCTTCGGCCGGCTGCAGGTTGATCTTGGCAAACCATTCATTTGCCGCCTTTACGGTCCTTGCCTTGTCCTCAAGGCCGCGCCTGATAACCTGGGCACTCGACTGTGGCGAATCAATCCAGAGAACCGCATCCCTCGACGGCATGGACCGGAAATGTACGAATTTATAAATCGTTTCCACCGACCAGCCGGTAACGCCTTTATCCGCCACATCGTAATTGATAAATGCGCAAGGCTTGCCCGCCGTCACGAAATCAAAAACCATGGACGAACCCAGGTTAATGACCATTTCGCAGTGCGCGATCGTGTTCACCTGGAGGTCCAGGTCGGCATTGGTGGGAATTACCGTGTTCCACGCCGCGCCCATCTTTTCCCACTTTGGATCGATCGCGGTGATGATGTCGCGGTTTTTGGCCAGCACTGCATCATAACGGCCAGAAAAATCCACCGGGCAGCGCCTGAACACGATTCCCAGGCCATGTCCGCCCGCATTAAGTTCCCGGACGGCATCGGCGGTATCCGACAAATATTGCGGGTCATGTGGCGAAGTCGTGACGTCGTCGCCTGAAAAACAGATGTATTTCCGTTTCGCGTCAAGTCTGTATTGGGCAAAAAAGTCTTCGCGGGGCAGGACGCGTTGCTTTTGGAAATGCGGTTCAAACTGGGGCGTTCCCGTAACAGCTACCTGCTCGGGCCTGATGTAATCGTAATAATGGAGCAATTCATTTTTCATGTGGTCGCTCCAGGTAAGATAATGATCGGTTTCCAGCGCCATAGTGGCCTTGGGCAGATTGTCCCACGAGAAGATGAACGTGGCTGTGGGAATGCCCAGGTCCTGAGCAGCCAGCATCGGCGCAATGGCGCGGACGATACGCTGGTTGGTGCAAAAAAGAAGGTCGGGCCTTTCTTCCGAAAGCAACCTGACGCAATTCCTGTAATACGGCGTGCGGCGTTCAAGGCGCTTGATCTCACGGCGGACCTTAACTGAACCCTTCTGCGGCGAATGTGTGGCCAGATAGGCGTGCATCCAAAGGCTCTTCAACCCTTGGCGCACATTCCGGTACGAAAAGGGAAATCGGTAACGGTCATAGATTGCATCACCCGAACGCCGGATATTGGCGCTAAGGTCAAATTCGATACGGAGCGTCTTGAGCAAATGGGTCTTCCAATGGATCAGGCCGCTCGTGCGTACTTGGGGATAGCCGAGGGCCGCCAGGTCGAGCGCCGTATCGTTCCAAAAGATAATCTCCAGTCCCTGCGCCTTGGCTGTCACAAGAAAGTCGGTATAGGCAAAATTGCGCATACCGATGCCATCGGGAAGCAGGATCAATATTTTCTTGGTTTCGCTCATGTGCTGATCCTAAAAATCGAGGTTCCGGAATTGTTTCTGGTGATTGAGTTGCCAAATATCCCCTTTTTGCAGCGATTCCATGAACATCCGGGCGCTGTTTCCGTCTCCAAAGCCCGTGCCCGGTGTTAAGATTTCGTGACCGTCAACGAGTTGCAGCGCCTCGAGGATGCTCCCAAAGTCGTATCCCGTATTGAGGATATGCGCATGCAAGGCCCGGTTTTGCTGGCGGGTGCCGATGTTGATTACCGGGATTCCGTAATAGGGCGCTTCGCGGATGCCTGCACTGCTGTTGCCGATAATGAATTGTGCATTTTTGAGCAGCGTCAGGAAATACTCAAATCTGAGCGACGGGAAAATCCTGAACCGCGCGCGGTCGGAAAGCCGGGAATATGCCCTGACAATGTGCTTGCTACCCAGATCGTTGTTGGGATAGATGATGATATACCGATGATCATCGGCAAGCAGCGCATCGGCGAATGCCTCGGCATACTGCTCCATGTGTGTGGACTCGGTGGTGACGGGATGGAACATGGCCACAGCGTAATCGGCAAAATCAATGTCATAGTAACGCTTGGCCGTATCAAGGTCCGGCAGGTTTCCGGAAAACATGATGTCGATGTCCGGCGACCCGATCACCAACACCGATGATTCGGTTTCGCCCATCTGGATCAGCCGCCGCGCCGCGTCCTGATTGGAAACGAAGTGGATGTGGCTGAGCTTGCTAACCGAATGGCGGATCAGTTCATCCACGGTCCCGGAGAGCTCGCCTCCTTCAACATGTGCGACCAGTATATTGTTTAGCGAACCCACGATGGCGCCGGCAAGGGTTTCCACCCGGTCGCCGTGAACCACGATCAGGTCCGGGCATACCTTCCTGCAATAGGCCGAGAACCCTTCGATGGTGCGGGCCAACGTCAGGTCCATCGTGGCCTCGTCGGTATGGTTTTCAAAAGTATCGATGTTGCTGAAACCGCAGCGCTCTATCTCCACAAGGGTATAGCCGTACTCTTGCTGCAGGTGCATGCCGGTGACAAATACAAAAGCCTCGAATCCGGGCGTATCTTCAACGACCTCGACCAGCGACTTGATCTTGCCAAAGTCGGCGCGTGTACCGGTCAGGAAAAGGATCTTGCGCGTCATTTGGGAATCATTCAAAATCCGCAAAATCCAGTTGTTCGTCGTTGGCGATCTCGCGCAACGCTCTTTTGCCCAAAAGCGAATCGTAATGTTCAGCGCGGATGCTTCCGGTTCCCGGTCGCTTCACCCAAATATTCTCGCCGGTGAGGACCTCTCCCTTGTTTATGGGACGGATGCTGCACACAGTAGCGAATGCAAAGTCAATGGTGACCTGTTCCTCTGCAGCAGGTTCCTTCTTCCCGCCCCGCATCTGCCAAATTTCCCTTGACGATGCAATCAATTCGCGGCAGGCCTGCTCGTCCATGCTGCAGACGATATCCGGACCGGTGCGCTGCATGTGGTCGGTAAAATGGCGTTCCAATATCGAGGCCCCAAGCGCTACCGATGCCAGGCATGCATTGTTGTTCAGGGTATGGTCACTAAGCCCGAACACTTTGTCGGGGAATGCTTGGTGAAGTTGGGTCATGGCACCGAGGCGGACCAGGTGCGTGGGCGTGGGATAAAGGTTTGTGGTATGCAACAAGGCTACGGGAACATGGTGCTTGTCAAAAATGGCTACTGCTTTGGCGACACTCTCGATCGTGTTCATGCCTGTGCTCAAAATGACTGGTTTTCCAAATGAAGCGATGTGCTCCAATCATGGATAATTGTTGCATTCCCCCGAACCGATCTTGTATGCAGGAATGTCAAAAGTTTTTAGCCTGTCGGCGGCCGCTCGCGAGAATGGTGTCGAGATGAAGATCATGCCCTTTTCGCGCACGTATTGCATCAGTTCTCGTTCGTCATCTTCGTCAAGGGCGCAGCGCTCCATGATCTCATAAATGGAGACGTCGGCGTTGCCGGGAATGACTTCTTTGGCAACCGCGCTCATCTCGTCCCAGACAATGTGCGTCTGGTGCTTGACCACTTCAACGCCGGCCCGCTGTGCGGCGTCAACCATGTCTTTGGCCACTTGCAGCGAACCCTCGTGGTTAATTCCGATTTCGGCAATCACCAATGGAGGAAAATCAGGGCCTATTTTGCGGCCGGCAATTTCAAGGTAGGGATTCTTCATGCTTGTACTTTTGATAGAGAAATTCGGCGAATTCAAAATCTTGCAATGTGTCGATGTCAGCAGCGCCAAACGGATGCTCGACAATCCAGGGAAACGCTTCCGGCGTGATGATCTGGCCGGCCATGATCACCTCTGGGCCGCAGACATAAAGCAACCCGTTCTCATAATAAAGCGGTTCAAGATCCTGGCTGCGCTGGCCGGGTTCATAATTATAAGGGATAAAACTGTCTTCGTGGATCATGCCCAATTTGTGATGGCTCCGCGTCACCGTAAACAGGCTGTCCGCTGTGCCCCGGCCAAAGGATTCCAGGGCATCTGAGAGCAAATGCATCGGCCTGAGCGGATTTGTGGGTTGCAGCAGGACGACTCGTTTTGCCGGGATCTGTCCCAGCACATGCTGCAGGGCGGTAACGGTTGGCTCGTTGTCTCCAGAAATGGCCTTGGGCCTATCGATCACCTGCGCCCCATATTCCAGGGCGACAGCCTTGATCTTGCTGTCGTCGGTGGAAACATAGACGCCGTCAACCTGGCCACAAGATCTTGCATAAAGGATGCTGTGCGCCACGAGCGGAATGCCGCCCAGCTCCATGAGATTTTTACCGGGAAGCCTTTTTGACCCGCCACGGGCCGGAATGATTGCGATTGTCTCCATAAGGAAGCGGTAAAAGTAAAGAATTTATGCTATTTCCTTGGCCGCAACGGGGATTTTACCTTTGGCCGGGCTTCCAGAATATCCTGGTTTCAGGCAGCGCGGCATACCGCCGGAACTGTGCCGGGGACAACGCGCGGCGTTCCCGGCCGATTCTTGTTATGTGCCGAAAAAGGTCGAGTGTGGCGCCAAGCACGGGCAAGGCGAGCCGGGTTTCACCTTTTGCGATTTTCCTGGATTGCGCCAAGAGCGATCCCGTCCAATACCTAATGCCGGCGCCCATTGGGAGCAAAAGCCCGTACCGATACCAGCCGCTTCGCAACGAACGCCGCTGCCTTACGGCCCAGTCGCCGGTAATGCGCGCCCTGGCGGCAAGATCGACGCGGTGCCAAACCAGGATCGAGGGCTGGTACCACACCTGCCAACCGTTTGCAAATAGGTCCATTGCCGCTACTTCCTCCTCACCGTAAAACCCGAACCATTCCGGGTAATCGGGAATTTGTCTCCAAGCCTCCAGGCGCCAGGCGTGGCCGCATCCTACAAAACCCTTCACAACCAGGGGAACTTCGTGGGTTTGTTCCGATTGTGGGGGATCACCGCCCCAAAAGATCCTGAAGGCGATCGCGCCGCATTTTGGATGTTTTTCAAAATGGCTTTGGATCTCAGATAGCGGGTTCCCGGAAAGGAATTGAGCATCGTCATCAAGCGAGATGGCGTATTTGCCTTTGGCCATCGCGAGCAATTGGTTGCGCGCCGCAAGATAACCTCGGGCGGACTCCTGCTTGATGACCGTCAGGTTTAAAAAACGCATGAGTACCTGCTCCGTCCCATCGACCGATCCGTCATCCCAGATCAGGCATTCCACGTCAGGCCGCTTTAGGATGTCTTTTAGGGCGATGAGTGTCTTTTCCAGTTCTTGGGCGCGGTTGCGCGTGGTGATGAGGATGGAATATTGCACCATAGGTCAAAAATTGCGGCGCATGGTCGCAGGGAGACCGAAGTGCCTTAAAAAAGCAATATATATTTTGCGGTTTCGCAATAATCGGGTGACAAACCTGTCCCTCCATGCGTAGATGCGCGATGGCTTTCGCCCCGTAGAAAACCCGGTTTGGGGAGCATCGGCGTTCCAGGCCATGTCCCTAACCAGTCCAGGCATCCAGTCCTCCGGGACATTGCCCATATGGTACGCGTAATTTTCAAATGTGGTCACCCGCCAAAATCCCAGGTCACGTGGCCTGGCATCGATGGGATACATCACGGTGCCGCCCAATTTGAGTTTTCCCCTGGTGGGCATGTCCCCAAAGATCTCGCGCCGATAAGTTGCCACGAAATGCCCACTTCCGGCCAAAACCTTCAAGTCGCCAAACTCGAGCCCCAATATTTGCTCGAGGTAATCCTGATTGTAGTCATCACCCCATCCGATAGAATGGTAGAAGTGCCTGAGCGCGTCGCGATCGGCAACGGGCATAAAACGCATTTTGCCGGAAAAGAGGTGATCAAGGATCAGGTTTCCGTTTAAATAACCATGCATCCGAAATTGCGGGACGATCCCCACGACGCCTGCCTTTGGGAGCCGGTGCAAGATGCGGGCTGTCTGGGCCTGCCAACCCGGCAAAAAAAGCACGTCAGCATCGGCGATGGTGACGAGTTCACAAGCCGATCCCACCAGTCCCTTGATGACCGCCGCCAATTTTCCTATGGGACCCGCGTGGATGACCTCGTGGACCGCGCCTGCAGCGTGTTGCGCATTGAGCCAGTCCCGGACCTGTAGCGAACTGCCGTTGTTGATGACACTGATGCAGGTCCTCCCGTGGGTGGTCTTGCGGAGCGATTCCAGACACAACTTGAGCACTTCAAAACTGTGCTCGTAATATCCTTCGTGGTTTGGGATGTAAACCGGGACAAGCACATGGTGCACAAAATTTTCGTCGCCGGCCGCCAGGCCCTTTGAAGGATTATCGCCTAAGCGCATTATAAGCAGGAATTAATGGTATCCGATTTATTTCAAATTGCGGTTCAGGACGGCCGAGCCCCAACGGTCACCCATCCGGAGATAGCGGCCCGCGAGAAGCGGTGCGATGGAAGTCAGCCCTTTCTGCATGCCAAATTTGCGGAAAATTTCAGTGTAAATCGGGCGAAGCCCAATTAAATTTTTGCCTGCAAGCAAAAGTTTGTGGTAGAAAACCACGGCCGACCGCAACAGGTATTTGACCGCCCGATCGTCCAGCGAGGGCCCAAAGTCCTCCAATACCTTCCAATATACTGCAAATTTATTCTCGAGCCTCGCCACCGCCAGGGATCTCTGTTCTTGTTGGATCGATGCAGAATGGATGCGGCGCAGGCTCAGCGTGCGATTCAGGAAAACACCTTTTGCTTTGGGATTATTGACCGCGACCGAAGTAAAAAAATAATACTCCTGCCCCGATTTGAGGTCTTCATGGAATTCGGATTTCAAAAACAGATCGCGACGGCCCATGAAATTGATGGTTCCCCAAAATACCTCATGCACGACGTAATCCCGCAGGGCGACGCCGGCGTTCAGGTTTTCGTCAAAGGCCCATTCCGGCTGCGGACGTTCGCCATCGCTAAAATTGTCGAACCGGTCAACGCAGTAATCGATGCCCGGATCGGCCAGGGATTCCACCTGCAACAAAAGTTTCCCGGGAAGCATGAGGTCGTCGCTGTCGAAAAACAGCACCAGGCTGCCGGAAGACTGCTGAAAGCCAAAGTTGCGGCTGTTGTTGGCGCCTTTTTTCAGATGGCCGGGCCTGCTGAAAATCTTGAACCTGGCATCGGAAGCGGCAAAATTCCCGGCGACCTGGAGCGTATCGTCGTCAGATCCGTCGTCCACGACAATGCATTCCCAATTTTTATATTGCTGGGCGGCCACGCTCGCAAGGGTTTCCCCTATGAGTTTGCCACGGTTGAAGGCCGGGATGATGACCGATACTAGCGGTTGCATAATTTGGTCAGTCCGAATGGAGCCGGATCGAATCCGGAGGCAGCGTTACCGATGACCACATAACGGTGGTAATCCCGAAGATGCGCCCCCAGCAACTTTTTCCATTCCATTGCAATCTGCTGTTCCTCGGGCCGCGAGCTGTCGTCCAGGAAGATGACGAAATCGTCGGCCAGGTAATTTTTAAGGAAAGGTATTGCGGGGAATCGCGCGTATTGGCAAGTGGCACCGTGCGGACCGTCCACAATCACCATGTCTATTTTATCTTTAGTACCGATATTCGGGGCGATCGCCGATGTGTCGTACCACGATTGATCGCCCTTTGAAAATTCTGACGAAACCGGTGCAAGCGGCGCCACGATGATATTTACAAATGCCGAAAGGCCCATTTTGACGAGTATCTTGGAAAGCTCTGCGGCCCAGGCGGCATTGCTTTCCACGGTTACGAATCGCGTGGCACGGCCGGTGATCTTGAGCATCCTGGCGATGCAGAGGGTCGAGAACCCCGAACCGAATTCCACAACCGAATGCCTGTTGTTGATGACGATCTCATTGCACGCGTGCAGTACCTCGCGCGGTGATATGGACCAACTGGTCAACGGGAGGAAAACGCCGTCGTCAAACATCTTGTGCAGTTGTGCGAGCGCCATCTGGTCCTCAAGCAGTCGCTGAAGCCCGGCGTTGTCCTGCTCGAACCTCTTAACCTTGTTCTTAATTTTCCTGATCATATCTCACGTCAAAATCGATTAGCACCCTGCTCTGGGTTTCCGGGACTTTTTTCCCTGTATTGTAATAATCGCCGTCATTGACCTCAAAGGTAAAGGCGTTCTGGATCCAGTCGGCGACCTGGTTCTGCACCGACAAATGTACCGTCACATAATAGATTCCCTGGTTCAGGCTCAATCGGTCCATCGTAAAGGCAATTTCATGAGCCGCGCCCCTCGCATCCGATTTGACCACGCGGTTGCTCATCCACACCAGCCGCTGTCCCATTTGGTCGTCTATCCGCAGGTCAAAGGCGATATCCCTGGCGGCCACCTGATGCGGATTGTCGAGGGTAAATCTCAGCTGGAAAGGCTGGCCGGTCTGCGGCATGAGGTCCTCCCTAAGGCCCGAAGCTTTCGCACGCGCCAGTTTGACCACTCCCGATCCCTTGCGGTTCTTGACCTCGGCGAGGGTAACGTTCTCCGTGCTTTCCCGCAAGTAATGCTGTACGGACTCGTCCACGCCGCCCTGATAGTGCAGCATCCCGTTCTTCAGTACGATTCCCCGCGTACAAAGGTTTTGGATCGCGGCCATGTTATGGCTCACAAACAGGATGGTCCTGCCCTGTCCCTTGCTGATGTCGCCCATCTTCCCGAGGCATTTTTTCTGGAATTCCGCGTCGCCTACGGCCAGGACCTCATCGACAATGAGGATCTCACTCTCCAGGTGTGCGGCCACGGCAAAGGCGAGCCGGACGTACATCCCCGACGAATACCGTTTCACGGGCGTATCGATGTATCGCTCAACGCCAGAGAAATCAATGATCTCATCAAGTTTGCGGGCAATTTCCTTCTTTCGCATTCCCAAGATAGCCCCATTGAGAAAAATATTCTCGCGACCGGAAAGTTCGGGATGGAACCCGGTTCCAACCTCCAAAAGGCTTGCGATCCGGCCCCTGACCTTTATCTGGCCGGTTGTGGGGCCCGTGACGCGGGAAAGCAATTTGAGCAGCGTGCTCTTGCCGGCGCCGTTCTTCCCGATGACGCCCACTGCCTCACCCTGCTCAATGTCAAAATTAATGTCGC
>SXGU01162963.1_pt1 | contig 13571 bp, 12 predicted proteins | sample 3174531 | NCBI WGS metagenome assembly SXGU01 (sample SAMN11356863, study PRJNA531348) | freshwater metagenome | isolation source: freshwater sample F1-140 | place: China: Fuxian Lake, Yuxi | collected 2017-12-25 | reverse complement strand
TGATGCCTCAGTTGCAGTACAACAATCAAGGGAAACAATAGCAAAAGCAATTGGAGCAAACATGGATGACATTATCTTTACATCAGGAGCTACTGAATCAGATAATTTAGCATTGATGGGAGTAATGGAGAAAAACAAAGCAAAGGGGAATCACCTAATCACGTGTGTTACAGAACACAAGGCAGTGCTGGATACTGCACGACATTTAGAAAGTATTGGGTACAAGATTACTTTTCTACCCGTTGATAAATTTGGATTCATTGATCTAGAGCAATTAAAAAATTCCATTACAAATGAAACTATTTTGATTTCTGTAATGTTTGCAAACAATGAGATTGGAACATTAGCAAATGTTTCAAAGATTGGAAAAATTGCACATGAACATAATGTTTTGTTTCACACAGATGCAGCTCAAGCAGTAGGGCATATTCCAATAGATGTTCAAAAACTTAACATTGACTTGATGTCGTTTTCATCTCATAAAATATATGGACCAAAAGGAATTGGTGCTCTTTATGTTAGAGGTGTATTTCCTCGAGTAAAGATCAGTCCTCTGATATTTGGTGGAGGACAAGAAAGGTCTCTTCGTTCAGGAACTCTGAATGTTCCAGGAATTGTTGGATTTGCAAAAGCAGTTGAGATTTCTCAAAAAGAGATGGAATCAGAAAATATTCAATTTAAAAAATGGACTGACTATCTATTTGAAAAATTATCTGCGGTTGGTGCAAAATTAAATGGCCATCCAGAAAAGAAATTATCTCATAATCTTAATGTGAGATTTGATGGAATTGAAGGAAAAGCAATAATTAATTCAATATCAAAAAAACTTGCAATCTCTGCAGGCTCTGCGTGTACTACTCAATTTGTAGAACCGTCTCATGTGTTACTTGCATTGGGATTAACTGACGATCAGGCTCATTCTTCAATTAGAATAGGCTGTAGTAGATTCAATACTGATGAGGAAATTCAGATTGCTGTAGATGAGATTCATTCATGTGTGAATTCTCTGGCAAAAATCAGAGTTTAAAAATTAAGGAAAATCACTTAAAATCATATATCCTTGTAATTTCGCTTTTCCAAAATGATCATTAATGATGTTCTCAAAATCTCTTCCAAGTACTGTTAAAGATCTTTCTAACATCGGTATTTTATCACGATAATTTTTATTTCGTATAATCAATGCATCGAGATATTTTTTTGGAGGCAATGATCCAAGTTTTTTACAATTACATTTCTGACATGCAAGAGTAAAATTCCAAATATCGTCTTCTGCAATATAATCAAAAGGAATTACATGTTCTACATTGGTTTCTTTTCCAGGTTTCAGTGATATGTCACAATAAAAACAATTTTTAAAAAATGGCTCTAATTCTTTTCTATATTTGGTTAAGTTTGTTCTTGAAATAATTTCACCTTCTGTTTTTTGTATTAATTTAGGTACACTAGAATTTAATTTTTCGAGAAACTTTGCCCACTCTAAATTTACAGACTTTTTTAGAACCGCATTATATTTTTTAAAAAACTGGATTGCTTTGGGATTGAGATCTATTCCATAATCTAGATCAATGTATTTTTTATTAGAATGTTTCACTCTTGCTATTTTAAAATCAAAGAAAACTTTCATCTCTTTTGCAGTAGAGCCTGATTTTACTTTTTGAAATCTCCAAACAACATTATGAAAACAATATTTGATAATTTTTTCAACACATCTTTGGATTTTCTCAGACTCTTCTTTCTTAATTTTTTCAAAAGTCTGAGGATAATGTGACTTGTCAAATTCTTTTTGAATAATTTTTATAATTTCAGGCTTTTTTTCTTTTTGCGGTGCTTGTCTTAGCTTTGATTTGCATTCCTGAAGCCAATAAGATTTGAAAAATGATTCAGCGATGGTAGTAAATTCGACATGTTTTTCGGTATTGCTATTGCAATAATCTATAAGAAATCGTGCAAATGCAAATTTGTATGTATTATCTTTAGCACTTAAATCCAAAATATTTATGAAAATTTGTTCAAAATCTTCATCAGATAGATTTGGAAAATTCATGTTGAACTAATTACTTACTTGGTAATAGAATCTTCTATGAATCTTTGAAATCTGCATATTTTGATTTTTTTTAAAGATTTATCTTTCTAATTCGTTCCGAATGAGCCCCTGGAACATCTTTTACGTATTTTCCATCACCTAATTCTATAAACCAATTATACAATATCTGAACATTTTCTGTTAATTCCCATGGTCTTGGAAGAGGAACATCAGTACAATGATCTCTAATCCATATTCTAATTTTACCCCAATATGCTTCAGGGGCAATAAATTCGTCTATTTTTTTAATGAATGGATGAGAAAAAAATTGCATTTTTAATTTTTTTATAAATTCCTCTTTTGATAATCCTAATTCTAAATGATAATTTGCTAAATCATGGTATATGCATGCAGATTTTATAGAATCATCTGATGGTTCCAAACCTGAAGAAATTTTGATATATCCCTCAATGAGTTCATCTATATCTCTAGTCATTGGCAATGCTGAACGTAAGAAATTATCTTTTTGTGTGATTGTTATGATCTCTTCTAATTTGATTTCTTTTAGACTCTCTTTTGGTTGTTTATCATACCATTCTTTGTATTGGCAATAGAATTCATCATCTACTGGTATTGCTTCATTTCTAATCTTTCCAAAATACAGTCTATCTTCACTGGATAGTTTTTCTACAAATACACCTGCTTCATAATTGCCTTCTGGCATCAATCCCTTCTGAGAAATGTTTCCTGATGACATTATTGTAGTTTCTAAATTTAAAGAATATACTTTTAGATGAATTTTGTTATTAATGTATAATGTAATTTTATTTTCTTTACAAAATGGATATAATTCTAATTCAGATGAGCCTGATAAAAGATCATTTGGATGCCATGTAGTAATAATTATAATTTTATTTTCAATCCCCTCAAGTAGTTTTGCTAAAATTTTTGTTTTGATATATGGCACACATAAAAAAACCTGATCATTAGTTTTTGCTTCATTTAGATATTTTTTAATTTCTTCAAATAATGGAGATTTAATCATCATAACCCCAAATATCTTTAAAGTAATTATCTGCCAAAACAATTCCTGGAAGTTCATCGCTAATTCTATAGAGATCAAACGTCTTAGTCCCTCCCATCTTTTCTCCCCTCATTCCTCTACCAATCATTTGAGTATGTAAAACTAATGATGTTGTAGGTCTTCCAATTACAACTGCATCGATCTTTGGATCATCAAAACCTGTAGCGAAAATTCCAAAATTACATAAAATTTTAATCTCTTTATTTCTAAATTTTTTAATTACATCTTTTCTATATTCTGTAGGTGTATTTCCATCAATATGTGCTGCGTTAAATCCAAAACTAATCAATAATGCACACATTAATTTTGATTGCTCAATAGTGGGTGAAAAATATAGCACTTTGATATTTTCAGTTCCAAGTTTATGGAGTAGTTTTGCAATCACCAAATTTCTTATTTCATTTTGTGCTATTTCTTGTAAAAATTTAGATGGAAGATCTCTATCTTCTTCAATTAATTTTAACAATTCTCTTGAAACTCTGAATCTTACTTCGCTAGGTATTGTATGCGCATTATAATATGACAAAAATTTTCTTTTTTGTAAATACTCAATTGCATTTTCTTCATTTTCAAAATCTATTAGCAACATAGTATTGTCAAAAAATTCCATTAACTCTTCTGTTTCTGTATCATTTGTTCTTATGGGAGTTGCAGTTAACCCTATAATTCTTGTTTGTTGTTCGGAAATACTTTCAATTGTTTCTTTGTAAGTTCGTGCAACTACATTATGTGCTTCATCACATACTATAAGATCTGGTAAAATCATCTTCTTTTTTGCAATATTTCTTAGTTTTCCATATGTTGAAATTATTATTGAATTATCTTCAAATATTGCTGATTTTGAATCGCCCCAAAAATTATACTTTTTAATTGGAAATTTTCCTGAATGTGGCCATATTTTTGTAAAACTGTCTACAGCTTGTTCGCATAGTTCTTCCTTATCAGCTATCCATAAAACTTGTCTTGGCTCTATTTTACCTACTCCTTCATTTAAAAAATTTACAACTACTTCCATAGCTGTTTTTGTTTTTCCAGCTCCAGTAGGCATTAAAATAATAAATCGCTTCGATGAAATTTCTGCCAAATCTACAGCTTTGTAAAATATTTTACTTTGATATTCCCATAATGGTTCTAATACTGTTTGATGATTTTGAATTATCTTCTCATCCTTTTTTTGTTCTATTTTTTTTGGAATTAATTCCTCTCCATACCCAAAACTTTCTACAAAAATTTCCGTTTCTTTATTTTCATCCCATTTTAATAAAGAAGCCTTTTTAATCAATTCTAATCGCTTTTGTGGATCTATTTGATTTTCTTTAATTAATCCCAATTTTTGTAAATAGGAAATTAAAAATTCATCTGGTGCGTGTTCTAATAAATGAAATCTGAATTCTGATTTTCCATAATTTTCTACATTTAGTGCATGATGAATAAGTCCTAATCTTTTTTTATCATTTACTAAAGGTCTCTTTTGTTCTCCAAGAATTTCTTCTTGGATCATGTCGATTACATCAATGTATTTTTCAAGGCTTTTCTGTAATTCTGTAATTCTTAAATTTTGATTAAGCATTGTTTTTATTCATTCTGTTTTCTATATACACGTCTTAATTTATCACTCCAACCAAGTTCCACATCTTCTAAAGTTTCATCCACTTTTTCTGGTTTAGACCCTCTCACACCACTGATATCATATTTTGAATCAGCAAATGCATAAATCAAATAATCAATATCATCTTTTAACTCGTTAGCAATTTCTACTAGTCTGGCATCTTTTGGATCCAATTCCTCTCCAATTTTTTTGACTTCTGCTAATTTATCATATACACTAGAAAAAAATGCATGTCTTAGATTGTAAGTAATTACTTTTTTTCCTAAATTAGGAATAATATCTATAAACGGACCATCTGGTCTTCCATTAGGATCTTCTTCAATTATAAATGGTGGCCCAGCAGGATCTAGAATTTTCTTTAAGAAAGCGATTCTTTCTTCATCTTTTAATTTTCTCTCAGATGCAAACTCTTCCGCTCTCTTTGTTTGCTCTTCTAAAGTCAATTCAGTTGCTTTTGGTTTAGTAATTTTCCCTATCGTGCTCTCAGTTGCTCTATGTTTGTTTACCGAACCTGTATCACTTTCATGTTCTTCAATTGTTGTTGTACGCCAATCATTTTCTATTGTTTTTGCAAATCTGTTGATTTTTGGAGATAATTCCTTTTCTAATAGTTCTTTTAGTTCTTTTAATGGTCTTGCCCCTACCTTAATGTTTTTTACACTAAATTGATAATCTAATATTGGTTCAAATTCAATTTCACAACTCCAAAATCTATCATGTGTTCTTCTTTCAGGGCCAAAATCTGGAATTCTATCATATGACACTTCTCTACCTGCACGTAAAAATGAAATTCCTTCATTTTCATAAATCCATCTTGCATTGTTTTCTTTTGAACGACCACTCTCTTTTGCTTTTTTTCTCCAACCTTTAGGAGTTAATGAAGTTCGAATTATTATTTTTCCAAATTTTTCTTTTCCTGGTGGAGCATCAACATCATGCACTATGAACTCATATTCTTGGTCATCCTTTACTTCAGCAGTTTCATTTTCTGGTAAAATATGAAATTGTTCAGGAATTAGATATAGTGGATCAAAAGCTTCAATCTTGCTACTTTTTTCACCATCTACTTCGAGGAAAATATTTCTAACATTATCATTTTTTTGAATTTTTTTGTTCTTGACAATTTTTTCTCCAATGAATTTTCTATATGTTCTGCCTATCCAATGTCTTAATTCTTTAATATCAAACTCAGGTCCAATTCTATCAATATTTTTCCATATGATCAACGTTCCAAAATCGCCTACTAGAGAAAGTAATTCTTTTGGAGGTTGTTTTTCAATTACTGGTTCAATTCCAGGTTGTTGATTATCTGGACGATCTTCAATGTCTAAATTTGTGTATAACCAATTCCCTCCTTTTTCTCTAGAATAAATTTCAACAAATTCACAAACTCTAATTGCTCCATATGTCATTCCTACTCCAAATCTTCCTATTCCTTTTCTGCTGTTGAATCTACTTGACCATCCAACTTGTAACGCATATTGAATAGTTTTTTTATCCATTCCAATTCCATCATCACCAAAAATAATTGTATGTGGACGTTCCTTTCTTTTACCAGGAGGCGTTGATTGAAAAATTTTTATTTTAATGTTTTTTGCTTCAGCCTCTATTGAATTGTCTATTACTTCCGCAATTGCAGCCTCTGGAGTGAAATCGTTATTTCTCATTGATTGATAACCTTTACCTCCAAAAGCTGGAATTTTTTCAGTACTCAATTAACACAGATCCTATAAAGTAATTATAAAAACACTATGATATTTCCCATGTTACGATTTTCATATTTTCACTCCAATATCTTTTAAAACAAACAAAATTCTATTGTAACATGCCTGAATTACCTGATCGAAATCAAATCAAAAAAGGTATGAAAACTTTAGTTGAATTAAAACAAGATCAAGGAACAGGCAAACTTACAGAAGGAATCGTAAAAGAATTTCTAACTTCTAGTAATTCTCATCCTTACGGAATTTTAGTAGAACTAGAAAGTGGTCAAATAGGACGAGTAAAGAAACTAGTAGACTCTACACCAAATTTTATATCAACTAAATCGCACAACTTTGAAGATCTAGACAAAAAAGAAATTCCTAAAGGAGAAGACAAGTTCAACGAGTTTAAGGAATTTTATCAATATGATGATGGCATAGATAGCATACCTGATTCTATTCCTCCAGATAAAAAATCAAAAATAATTGAAGAGAAAAAACAATTTGTCAGAGAAAGATTTGCAACCGCAGTATGTTCATTTGGGAATGATCCTGTTGGGGGATTTGTATATCTTGGAATAAGATCCGATGGAACAATTGTGGGGCTAGATAAAGACAAGAGAATAGGAAATTTTTCAGACTATGATGATTATTTTGCAAATCACATTCGTGATACATTGGAGATTTTTCTAAATGATAAAGTGTTCATTATTAGTAATTTACAAATAAAATTTACAAAAAGAAATGACAAAACCATATGCATACTGCAAATCTTACCTGCAATAGAACCATTGTTTTTGCACAATGGCAAAGGAAAAGAATTCTATGTAAGAGGTCCAACACCAAGGGCCGAACATCTAGAAGGAAAAGATATGTTTGCATATATCAAAAATAGATTTCCTAATTATCACTAAATTGTGTTTTTGAATTTGAGATTCATGAAAATTTACACTTCCTTTTTAAGAATGTCTAGTATCAAAATACTATGACTTCTGTTACGTTCTATGGAGGAGTAAATGAAGTAGGTGGAAACAAAATTCTACTTCAAGACAAAGACACCAAAGTATTCCTAGATTTTGGTATGGGTTTTACAAGTTATGGAAAATATTTTGAAGATTATCTCAAACCACGTGCATCAAATGGAATTATGGATTATATCTCAATGGGTCTAATTCCAGATATTCCTGGAATATACCGAGATGACCTGATGTTCAAGGCTGGCAGAGAAATCAAAGAACCTGAGGTTGATGCAGTACTAGTATCACATGCACATGCAGACCATGTAAATTACATTTCATTTTTGCACAAAGACATTCCATTATTCATGGGCCATACTACTCATAACATGCTCAAAGCAATACAAGAGCGCTCCAGTGATACGATTGATAATCAAATTCTAGAGTTTAAGATGGCAAATGGCTCTAGAGGAGATCCTAAACTACAAAGAAAAATTAACACATTTCATTCGGGTGCAAAATTCAAAGTTGGTTCACTAGAAGTAGAATCAATTCACGTGGACCATTCTATCCCAGGTGCATACGGTTTTATCATTTACACTAGTTCTGGTCCTGTCGTATACACTGGAGATTTACGAAGACATGGAACAAAACCAGAAATGACTGAAGAGTTTATCCAAAAAGCAAAAGATGCAAAACCTATTGCACTTTTAGCGGAAGGAACAAGAATAGCAGATAAACCAACTGAGGAAAATGAGCAGATGGTCTATGATACTGCAGATAATCTAATAAAAAATACCAATGACAATTTGATCTTTGCTGAATTTAATTTCAAGGATGTTGACAGGGTCAGAACATTTTACAATATTGCAAAGAAAAATAATCGAAAACTAGTAGTCAAGATTAGAGATTGTTATTTTCTAAAATACATGTCTCAGGATAATGCACTAAACATTCCAAACTGGGATGATGAAAATATTATAGTCTACAAGGCAAAATACAGAACTGGTTCATATTCTGATTCTGATTATACTGGAGAAGATAGAGTTTATGCAACTGCACCAAATGCAATGACGGCAGATCAAATTGCTCAAAATCCTAGAAAATACTTGTGTGCTTTGGGATTTTTTTCATTTAATGCATTAATTGACATGAAGCCAAAATCAGGCACAGTTTACATTCATTCAGCATCAGAGCCATACAACGAAGAGCAGGTTATCTCTCAAAAACGAGTCAATAACTGGATAGAAAAGTTTGAGATGCAAAAACACCAGATTCACTGTTCAGGTCATGCCAAAGGAACTGATTTGCTTGAAATAGTAAAAGAGATTGATGCTAAAATGCTATTTCCAATTCATACAGAGCATCCAACTGAGTATGTGAGAGTGACAAATAAGATGACTATAGTGGAGTCTGGAAAAAAATATGATCTTTGATAAAATTTTTGGTAAAACCAAAATTGTGTTTAAAGTGAATGGTAAACCCCCACAGAAATCTGAATGGGGAGGAAAGGATGCACCTTTAATTATAGAATTAAGAAAAGCAGCATTAAAAGCTCGAACAAAAAGAGGACTAGGTAAATGTATTGTAACTCCTGTTAAACTGAAACTAGACGTTTATGCTCCAAATATCGATGATAGGGACTATAAACAAACTGGAGATGACGATGAAAAAAGATACATCGGAGACTTAGATAGTCTGATTGCAGGTGTCTGTGATTATCTTTCTCGTGCACCAGAAAATCCTGGAAAAAATAAATTTGTACCGAATCCATTGTTTGATAATGAAACTGAAATTGATCCAATAATTCCATTGATAATAAAAGATGATTCTCAAATCAAAACCATTAGTGCTAAAAAAATAATTTCTAAAAAAACATATTATGTTGTAGAGGTTGAATTAATTTCATAAAATTCATAATGACTGAGAATTGTCCGTTTTGCTCAAATACTGATAAAATTCAACTCTCTAATGATTTCGCAATATCTATTTTTGATAAATATCCTGTTACCAAACATCATAGTCTAATTATTCCAAAGCGTCATGTGACTTCTTTTTTTAATCTAGATGAAAAAGAACAACTAGATTGTATCACTCTGACAAATCAAGTTAAATCACAATTATGTGATATGGATGAAACCATAACTGGATTCAATTTGGGAATTAATGATGGAACTGATGCAGGACAAACTATTTCTCATTGCCATATTCATTTGATTCCACGCAGAAAAAATGATGTAACTGAACCTCAAGGTGGAGTTAGAAATATCATTCCTGGTAAAGGAAAATACTAAAACTAACAACTGACTGTTTCATACATGGAAGAGATTAGTCATGGATTTTGTGAAAATATAGTAAAGCAATATGACAAAAATAAACTAGCTAGACCCTCAACTCCATCCATAATTTCAGAGAAAACTGCACTGTACCCAAGTCACGTAAGCTTGACCCTATCCGAGCTGGTTGAAAAGAAATTGGTTGTCTGTCTTACTCCGAAACTGAGAAAGGGTAGATTGTACGAATTGACCAAAGATGGTCACAGTGTTTTGAAGAATTTAAAATAATTCAAACTATGAGAATAAAATTTGAACTCACACTTCATTTCTGAAAGCAGTTTTGAAATTGCCGCACAACTTTATGATGTATATGAATTCCAGGAAGGAGAAACTTTGAAGATAAAATCTGGAAAGAATGGTTTTGAATTTTCTGTAGATGTTTAGCCTTTTTTAGAATTAAAACAATGTTGTAATATTTGAATTTCATCAAAACAACTTTAAACTATGATTTTATTACAATGATATGTCTGAAGATATTAAAATCCGTAAAGGTGATTGGTTAACACTAATTCAAACAACTTTGTATTTTATTGATGCTCAAAAATACCATGTCAGTGCTGCTGAAACAAAACATGTTCTTGATACAAATCCAAATGGTTTTTTTGATTTTATAAGAGAAAAAACTGGCGAACCTAATTGGCCTGGTAGCTTTTCAAAAGAAAAAGAAACTGCAATGGCAAAAGCGATGTCTGATGCTGATCGTTTTGGTGAGGCTATTCATAAAATGGGTTTGGAAAATGGTCTAACTCCAGTTATTGGATGTGCTGCATATTATCTTTATTTTGGAAATGATTAATACATTGATTTTATGTCTAAAACATACTTTTCTTATTCTTTAAATTTGAAAAACTTCACTTCATCTTTTTTAGATATGTGTTCTTTAACATTTTCAAATAACATACATTCACATTCATAACAACCTCCACAATCTGGGCGAGAGTGTAATTTTCTTTGGTGGGAACAACTACAGTATGCATTACATTCGGGTTTAACCATTAAATGAGAACATTTTGGGCAACTAACTTCCCATGAATATTTACTGACATTCCAGAAATTATTACATTTTAGACATTTTAAGCTGAACTTGTCTAGAACCAATTCCACTTTACTCCTTTGTTTACTAACCAAGCATGTTGACACCTTTCACACTTTACAGTTCTGTTCATTATGCGCAATGCCATTCTACTCCTTTATTCACTAGCCATGCAACATAAGCATAGATGCAAGCATGTAATGCATCATCTGGTTGTTCATTGTCATGAAAATATCTTGTATAATCTTGTCCGCTTCGCAGTGAGATTGTTTCAGATTCTATGCAAGTAAATTGATCTATTATCCATTCAATTCTTTGCATACTTTTTGCAGGAATCAAAATCTTTGGAATTGTAAAATCTTCTTTGATGTATGGTCTTTTAATCAAATCAATAATCGTATCAATAACAAAAGTTCTATCAATAGTATAACAATTATCTGAAATTAATTTAGAGTCATTAAGAGGATTAGCTGGTCTGGTCATGTAGGAGCACTTTATTGCTTTATCAGAATATTTTTCCTCAATCTTTTGAACCTGATATGGACCACCGCCTGCATCCATTACAACTTGATCTACATCATAGTCTTCAATTAATCGTGATATCATCTGAACTTGTTTTTCTATTGATGTCTCTTCAATTTTTGAAGTATACAGTACTTTGAATATTGGAGTTTTATTATCAAGGCACTGCCAAATCCATGGAACTGTAAATGCTTTTTCTCCACCACCCCAATCAACACCCATGAACACTTCTCCCTTGGACTTGTCAACTTGATTGCCTGGAATCAGACTGGAATTCCTATCAAATAATGCACAAATATCTGATTCTAGAATTGGTTTTTTGGTACCTTTATGCCATCCTCCCATGACCTCAGTTTCAAATCTACGTTTAGTCATTTTTGAGCGCTTTTTTTCTATATCTTCAGGCGTAATCCAGGGAACAATTGTTTGAGGTAGATGATATGAATGAATTGAATTTTCAGGTCTTTTTGGAATCCATGATTTTGAATTTGCATCCCAACTAGATTGATTTCCAGTCTGCCAAAGTTTGTGCCAATCACTTCCTTCCTCAGATCCTGTACCAATTCCAATCATGTAACCAAAATCTGAATGTGATAATGCTTCTTGTAACACATCAATCTCTTTGACATCAACTGATTGCATCTCATCAACTATTGTGAAATCAGCAGGAACTGATCTTGCCTGGTCAAACTCACCCCACGCAGAATGCATGTAAAGAACAGAACCATTTGCAAATGGCTGAGTGGTAGAACTGTGTTTGTTTAGTGGTATGATGCTTTGTAATATCTTACTTGAACCAATTGCCCAATCCTTTAGTCTGAGTTTGGAAAATTTGGATGTGTGAGAATCCCTATCAGAAAGATACAGTCCAACAGTTCCAGGATTATTTGCTAAATTGTATAGTAACCAGTTTAATGCAAATTCTGTAATCTCTGTCTGTCTTCCCTTTACAATGTAGATTTCCTTTGCATTATCACGATAAATTGACCAAAGATAATCTCTATTCTCAAATGAGAATGGTTTTCCTTTTAATGTTCTTACTTCTTGTGTCCATTCAACAGGATCTACAGATAAATTTTGATCAATGATTTTAGGAATGGAATCACTATAAATAGAAAAAAGATTTGCTGCATTTTTACGAAACATCTTCTCTCTCCTTTATCTTTTCAAATAAAGCCGAAACAATAGGATTCGAATCATAAAGTCCCTCCATAATCTTGATGTTGTTTGGAATTAACTCGAGTGCTTTCAGCTCCTCTTTGCTTCCTTTCTTTTCTTTAGAAATTTCCCATAGTCTGTTGTTGACAGATTTGATCGTATCTATTGCTTCTATGTGTGATGTAGCATATTCCCGGTATGCGATAAAATCTAGTCTGTCTTGTGTTGATTCTCTGATATGTCGTTTTATTCTCCTAAGTTTAGATTCACTCATTTTGAATCCCTTGGATTCTAAGAATTGAAGTGATTCATAGGTGGTAAGACGCCTAATTATAGAATCTTGAACTGCATTTAGAATGTCAGTTCCTTTTCCCCAGCCCTTACTTGGCATGATTTTCATCTCCAATCAAATGTTGTGAGTAAATTAAACGCAAAACGATCATTTCGTCTCCATATCAGATGTATTTCTACCATGATTACCGCCCTGACCAATTGGAAAATCAGGCGGAGATTTGGCCAAATATGGTAAGGATAGTGCAGTTTGAACTAGTTTGTCTCTATCAGTATCACTACCAATCGTGTCATTGATTTGTTCCTGAATAGCATCTGGTAAGGATGATAGAGGTGGTAAGGGTTGAGAGTCATCATAATGTGCAATAGTGTTTTTGATTTTTGTGATGTAGATAACTTGCCTGTTTCTAGGATGCCGTCCGTCTCTTTTAGTATGTGGTGCAATATCAATCTCCAATCCAATTGTTCTGAAATTTTGTTTTAATCTGGTAATGTGTTCTTTGATTTTATTAGGGGCTTTTGGAAAATTTACATGTCTTGAATTGATATCTATACATTCTAACTCCGCACGAGTTTTGACTGCATTATAGAATTCTTGAACAGTTTCTTCATAATGATCTATATTTTTTAGTATATCTTCAACTATTGAAATAATTGGATAGGATTCATTGGTGTCAAGTGAATGTAGTTTTATTTTATCTTTGTAATAATTACAAAATGATAATGGTTCATAACCCAACATTTGTGAAATGCATTCGCCCCATACTGTAAAATCTGCCATTCTAGGTGGTGATTTGATTTCTGTTTTTACAGAATCATAAATTTTCATTGCATCTGATAATGTTTGGAATATTTG
>SXGU01297482.1_pt1 | contig 13572 bp, 14 predicted proteins | sample 3174531 | NCBI WGS metagenome assembly SXGU01 (sample SAMN11356863, study PRJNA531348) | freshwater metagenome | isolation source: freshwater sample F1-140 | place: China: Fuxian Lake, Yuxi | collected 2017-12-25 | reverse complement strand
CATTTGCTGCGTGGGCGATGATGACCAGTCAATCTATAGCTGGCGCGGTGCGGAGGTTGGAAATATCCTGCGCTTTGAGAAGGATTACCCAGACGCAACCATCATCCGCCTTGAGTGCAACTATCGCTCTACGCCGCATATTCTGGCAGCGGCTAGCGGCGTTATCGCCAATAACCGCGACCGCCTCGGCAAAACGCTGTGGACACCAGAAAAAAACGGCGAAAAAATCCAGCTAAAATCCGTGTGGGACGAGGGCGAGGAAGCGCGGTTTGTCGGCGAAAAAGTGGAAGATCTGCAACGCGCTAAAATCAGCTTAAAAGATATGGCGATTTTAGTTCGTGCTGGCTTTCAAACCCGCGCTTTTGAGGAACGATTTCTAACGCTCGGCGTGCCATACCGCGTGGTTGGTGGGCTTCGCTTTTATGAACGGGCGGAAATCCGCGACGCGGTGGCGTATCTTCGTCTGCTCGCCGTGCCGCAGGATGACCTTGCCTTTGAGCGCATCATCAACACGCCAAAGCGCGGCATCGGGCAGGCAACCATGCAGCAGCTACACACGGCGGCGCGGTCGCTCAACACTTCGCTTTATAACGCCACCATTCATTTGCTGAAAACTGGTGAACTACGCGGAAAGCTTGGGCTTTCACTGCAAAAATTCGTGGATAGTTGCGATAAATGGCGGGCGGATTTGAAGACGCTGTCGCTGGGCGAGGTGGTGGATTTGGTGCTGGAAGAAAGCGGCTATATCCAGATGTGGAAACAGGAAAAAACGCCTGAAGCGGCGGGGCGCGTGGAAAATTTGAAGGAACTCACCCGCGCCATTGGCGAGTTTGAAACTATTTCCGCGTTTTTGGAGCATGTGAGCCTCGTCACCGAAGCGGCAAATACGGGCGAAAATGTGGATATGATTAGCCTGATGACCCTGCACGCGGCGAAGGGCTTGGAGTTTGAGGTGGTGTTCCTACCGGGGTGGGAGGAAGGTGTGTTCCCGCATCAACGAGCGATAGATGAAAGTGGCATGAAAGGGTTGGAGGAGGAGAGGCGGCTTGCTTATGTCGGCATCACCCGCGCCCGCAAAAAACTTTTCATATCCCACGCCGCCAACCGCAGAATATATAACCAGTGGCAAAGCAGCATTCCCTCGCGCTTTATCGGCGAAATTCCGCCAGAAAATATTGAGCAATTGGGCGGCGGCGCGGTGAACGCTGCGCGGAATAATATGAAAAGCTGGGCGGACGAGGTGGCGAGTATTCTTAGTCGTCATCCTGCGGACGGCAAAGCCGTAGCGCAGGATCTAGATCCTGTGCAGCCTTACGGCTCACAGGATGACACATTCAAAAAAGGTACGCGCATTTTCCACCAGAAATTCGGCTATGGCTATGTGCTAGCAACCAACGGCAATAGCCTAGAAATTAGCTTTGACAAGGCGGGGAAGAAAAAACTTATAGCGGATTTTGTGGAAGTTGCTTAATTTTTTATCAGAAATCTGGGAAATCGCCCGCATTTTTTGTTCGGCGTTCTACATATTTACACCATATTTGGGGGGCGCTTCCCTCCGAAAATATCATATCTTTTTCATAAATATTTGCCAAGCACCCAACGCCATAAAAAGTTTTTCTGTGAGTAATTATATTTTCTGCTTCTACCATAAAAGAACTTTGTTTTAATCTATCAATTTGTGAACTTAGTGATTTACAAGGCTTGGATAAATTGAGAATAGGAGTGCCTTCCTCAGAAAAAGAAGGATTTGCAGGGTCAAATATAAATTCTTTGTCTTTGTGTTTTATAATCAAGAAGGTATGTGCGCTCGTAAAATTATCCCCATCTGGAACATAGTTGCGTAGCATTTCACCAGACATAATCTGAGATTCTATCTGATGGTCATCAAGGAATTTTTTTGCAAGTAGCGAATATTCTACACATTCTGCCTGATTTTTAGCGAATAAGTCAGAAAGTTTCGGTGGTTTTGCTTCATCTTTGTAAGAAACTATTCTGCCACTAGCATCTGGTGGATTTTTCATAAAATTATGATGACAAGCAAAAGTAAAAGCTTGAAGAGTAGTCAATAATTCTAAATCTACACTATCAGAATACTCCTTTGCCCAATTTTTCCAATCATTGTCATTATTTGCAGATTTGAGGCAGTGTTCGGCTAATCCATTGAAATTTTCGTAAAAATTTGCAAAATCAATCTCCACCTTTAGAGGGACTGCGGAATGAAAATAATTATTTCCACCAGCGGGAAATAAGTCGCCATCACCTATTTGATCGCAAATAAAGCAGTGATGAAATAATTGTTCTAAATTCATAACTAGATACCAAGTAATAAGCAAGCTAGAGCATAGTTTATTATATGCCATTATGTGTTAATTTAAGGTTAAATGAAGGCGTGTTCGGCTATGGATATGTTTTGTCAAACAGCGGAAACACGCTAGAAATCAGCTTTGACAAAGCGGGCAAGAAAAAACTTATGGCGGATTTTGTGGAAGTTGCATCTTAATCTTGTTGCATCGCATTGTTTTGTGCTATAATCAGCCTTGGTTAAGCAAATTTATAAACAACAAAAAGAGAAGTATTATGCAAATATCTGTTTCGGGTAAGGGTGTTGATGTTGGTTCAGCTTTGCAAAGCCATATTGAGGCGCAAATTGAGGAGCATGTAAAAAAATATATTGACCGTGTTACCAGCGTTCAGGTGGTAATCTCGCGGGAGGCGCATTTGTTCCGCGTGGATATTACGGGCAATCTTGGCACGCATTCTGGCTTGGTTGTGCGCGGTCGCGGTGCGCTGGATGATGTGTATGCAGCTTTTGACGAAGCGTTGGAAAAAGTTAGCAAACAGCTGCGCCGTTATAAGCGAAAAATCACCAATCATCACAAAGTTTCGCATGAGCAGCCTGCTAGTGCAGCGCGTAACACAGGCACGAAATATGTGATTTCTCCAGAGGTTGGCGAGCATGATGACGATAAACAGGCTGGGCTGATTATCGCGGAAAAGCCAACAGATATTGAAACCATGACCGTGAGCGAGGCGGTTATGCGTATGGATTTGCAGGATCTGCCAGCGGTTATGTTCTTTAACTCCGCGCATGGTCGCCTTAATGTGGTTTATCGCCGCGTTGATGGCAATATTTCATGGGTTGACCCAGCGGCGGAGAAAGCTGCTTAGGGAAACCGTACTGTGACTGTTCAGCTTAGAGATTTGCTGCCCGCTGGCGCGGTTATTCCGCATTTAGAGGCGGGCAGCAAGAAGCAAACCATAAAGAAACTTTCTGGTTTTGCGGCGGCTCTTTGTCCGCTGTCTGAAAAAGAGATTTTTTCTGCGCTTATGGAGCGCGAGGAAGTCGGTTGCACGGGCATGGGAAATGGCGTGTGTATTCCGCATGGTCGTTTTACAGGGCTTAAAGAGATACTGATTGTTTTTGCGCGGCTGGATGCGCCGATTAATTTTGGTGCGGCGGATGGCAAGGATGTGGATTTGATTTTCCTGCTCCTCACGCCGCTAACCGCCGATACGGAGCATCTGAAAGCTCTAGCGATGATTTCCAAAATATTGCGTGATAAAAAACTTTGTGCGCAGCTGCGGGCGGCGAGCAGCGCGGAGGATATATATGCGCTAATAACTGCAGATAGCTCCGCGGCTGTTTAGCAGGCAGAACCTAAGCAAAAGCTCGCGTGCGTGCGGCGATTGCTGGAACAACGGCTGGGAATTCGCCTTCATTTTCAATAACAAAGGCGGTTTCATCAGAGAATAATGCGCGAAGCAGCAAATTATTGATGTGATGGCTTGGGCGAACGGCGTGAACGCAAGCGTCAATTCGTACACCGCTCAGGAATAAATCCCCAACTAAATCAAGGGCTTTGTGGCGCACGAACTCGTTTTCATAGCGCAACCCATCAGCATTAAGAACGGCATCTTTACCCACCACAATAGCATTTTCCAGCGAGCCACCAAGAGCCAAGCCCATCGAGCGCAGCGCGGTCACCTCATGCTCAAAACCAAAGGTGCGGGCGCGGGAAACTGCTTGTTTGAAGGAAACCTCACGGAAATCATACTGCGCGGATTGCTTGCCGATTAGTGCGTGGTTGAATTCGATGCCGATATTCACCAGCAAGCCGCTCTCTCCTTCCCTATTTGGGGAAATTTTAAGGAAACTATCGCCGTCACGCACTTCAACGCTTTTTAGCACCCGCAAAACGCGGCGCGGCGCGGAAAGCGTGGTAATTCCAGCAGTTTCCAGCATAGCAACGAAAGGCTCGCTGCTGCCATCCATAATCGGAACTTCGGGCGCGTCCAGCTCAACCAGCGCGTTATCAACACCAACGCCCCAAATTGCCGCCATCAAATGCTCGATGGTGGAAACGCTAACGCCATGCTCATTGCGGATGGTCGTGCCAAGGCGAGTTTCCGAAACAGCGTCATATTTCGCGGGGATAAGACAAACCGCCGCTGCAACATCCAACCGCTTAAACACAATGCCACTGCCCGCAGGCGCAGGGTGGATGGTGATATTAACCGTGCTGCCGCTGTGCAAACCCACACCAGCGCAAGAAACTTTATTGGCAATAGTAGTTTGATTATTCACGAATTTTTCCCGAATTGAGTTATATATCTAATCATAAGATATATTTTCCCCCCTCGGCATTCAAATCACTGTTTATTACATTTTGTTACAGAGAGAATTTGATTATTATTTGATTATTCACTGCGCGAGACAATTTTTATCAGCCGCGCTTCAATTATGGCGGCAAGTCGCTTGGTGATTTCCTTAAAAAATGAGCTAGGCAGCAAGCCATAAGCCGCGCTAGCAGCATCACCCGTTATAGCAAAACGCAAATCTGGGCTTGGCCAAATAAAACGATTTGCTTCGTTCAGCATAATCCACGACCGAGCATCGTCCAGCCCCAAGCGAAGCTTGGTTGAATGCGGAATTTCAATCGCAAATTCTGGCTGATACGGCGGAGTATGGGTAATCGGCAAAACAGTCACCATTTTTTCGCCGTCAGCATCAGTTTTTACCACGATAACCGCGCATGGACGATCTTTTACGCCTTCTTCCTTGCCGCGCAAATGCTCGCTGCGCCACAGATAAGAATAGCGAATAACCAAGGCGGGGACTGGCTCAGGAAGCGACAAAAGCTAGCCCTTCCACTCCAAATCAAAATTAGCAGCAGCAACTGGAGGCGTCGCACTGCGGATATCCTCAAGGTCGCTGGGCGTAAAATCATCCACACTCAAAACCTGCCTATCCCTGCGTTTTAGGCGGTGATATTCCTCGGCGGAAAGAACGACAATCCGCTCGCGCCCGTTGCGCGTCACCACCACTGGCGCGTTTAATACCGCGTCCTGATATAGCCCAAAATGCCGCTGGAATTCAGCTGAACTTACAGTGATTGGCTGCATATTTTCCCCTTAGCTTTGTATGTTATGTATGTTTAGTATTATACATACAATCAGTATGATTGTCACTTATTTTATTAATCGCCACTATTGCAGAAGCAGAGCAGCAACGCTATAAATAAAGAAAAACAAGAGGAAATCATGGAAAAATCTCTAAAAATCGGCATTGCGGGCTTGGGAACTGTTGGCGGTGGGACGCTGTCTATCCTGCAAAATCAATCGGAAATGCTGGAATCGCGCTGTGGGCGCAAGCTGCAAGTGGTCGCGGTTTCGGCGCGGGACGCGAATAAAAAACGCGGATTTGACATGGGGGACTTACGCTTTGTGGCAAACCCTGTTGATTTGGCGAATGACGGCGATATTGATGTGGTGGTGGAGTTGATGGGCGGCGCGGATGGCGCGGCGAAACAGCTGGTGGAAACCGCGCTCACCAACGGCAAATCGGTGGTCACCGCCAATAAAGCCCTCATCGCCCATCACGGCATTGCCCTTGCCAAACTCGCGGAAAAATCGGGCGCGGTTTTGGCGTTTGAAGCGGCGGTGGCGGGCGGAATTCCGATTATCAAAACTCTGCGTGATGGGCTGGCTGCCAATAAATTTTCCCGCGTAATCGGCATCCTCAACGGCACTCGCAATTACATCCTCACCAGCATGTGGGAAACGGGTCGCAGCTTCGCCGAAGTCCTAAAAGAAGCGCAGGATTTGGGCTATGCCGAAGCCGAGCCGAGCTTTGATGTCGACGGCATAGACACCGCGCATAAACTCGCCATCCTTACCAGCCTTGCTTATGGCTGCGCTCCGTCCATCGGCGATGTCTATGCGGAGGGCATCCGCCGCGTTAGCTTACGAGATATGCAATTTGCCGATGAGCTGGGCTATGCCATCAAACTTCTTGGCGTGGCGCAGCAAACCGAGGCGGGAATTATGCAACGGGTTCACCCTGCCATGGTTGCCAAAAACTCTATGCTTGGCACGGTGCAAGGCGTGTATAATGCCTGCTTGGTGGAGGGCGACGCGGTCGGGCGCATCTTCCTTGAAGGGCGCGGCGCAGGCGCAGGGCCAACGGCTTCTTCGGTGGTCGCGGATATTATGGATATTGCCCGCGGCGTGAATTACAAGCCGTTTTCGTTGCCCGTTGCCGCCCTGTCTGGCGCGAGATTTGTTGGCATGAATGATCTGCGTTGTTCATATTATCTGCGCCTTAGCGTGGTTGATAAGTCGGGCGTGCTGGCGGCAGTCACCAATATTTTTAAGGATTTTGGCATCTCGCTACGCTCGTTCATTCAACATTCTTATGCGCCGAATGAAACGGTGCAAATCGTGCTGACCACCCATGAAACCAGCGAAGCCGCCATGACCGCCGCTATCGCCGCCATCGCAAAGCTAGACACCATGCGCGACGCACCATATATGATTAGGATTGAGGGCGTTTAAGGCTGGTTTCTGCGCGTATATTGCTGGCTGGCGATTTCGTCCAGCATGATGGTTTCTTTGCGATTTTCCGCTGCTTTTTTGCGCTCCAGCGCGTTTTGCTTGGCGATTTCAATTTTTTTAAGCTCGGTGAACGCCACGAATATATCCTCATTCAGCTTGGTTATTTTGGCATCAATGGCGCGGATTTCTGCACGCAATTCTTCCTGACGATTTTTTATCCGTTTCGCAAATTCACCGAAAAAACTCGCCATTTCCACCTGCTTGCCCGCAAGAGCAACTTCGCTTTCCAGCTCTTTTTGCAAGCTAACCGTTGCTTCTTGTAATTTAGTTTTTTGATTTTCCAACGACACCATCTCGCGCCGCAGCTCGTCTAGCGTGCGCTTATGAAGGCGAATTAAGGTGTTTAGCGTTTTCATAACTGCATGTTTAGCATAGATGCTGCGATTGTGAATTTTTTTATGACAATTGTTTTTGTGGTGCTAGGATGTGGAGTATGACAAACTTCATCCACCTTCGCGTTCGCAGTTCTTATTCGCTCCTTGAGGGGGCGATTGGGGTGAAGGAGCTTGTAAAATGGTGCAAAGCCCACAAAATGCCTGCGGTGGCGGTGGCGGATTCTTGCAATCTTTTTGCCTCGCTCGAATTTTCGCTGGCTGCGGCGGGCGAGGGGGTGCAGCCGATTTTGGGTTGTACGCTGTATATAAAACCCGAAGCGGTGCAGGACACGCGGGCGACCAGCCAGCATAATCAAAAACCTGATCAATTGGTGGTATTCGCGCAGAATGAGGCAGGGTGGCAAAATCTGCTCGCACTGGCTAGCAAGGCATATTTACAGCCAGCGGGCGAGCCTGCGCCACTTCTTTCCATGGCGGATATAGCCGCGCATAGCGAGGGGCTAATTGCGCTTACGGGTGGAATATATGGCGCGGTGGGGCGCAGCATAATCGCTGGGCGCGACGCGCTGGCAGAGGAGCAATTGTTAAGGCTCTCCGAGATTTTCCCCAACCGCCTGTATATAGAAATTTCGCGCCATGGCTTGCCCGAAGAAGAGCAAACCGAGGATGGATTTATTGAGCTGGCATATAAGCACAACTTGCCGCTGGTGGCGACGAATGACGCGCATTTTATAAAAGAGGAAATGTTTGAAGCGCATGATGCGTTTTTGTGCATCGCCGACGGGACTTATGTCAGCGAGGACAACCGCAGGAAACTAACGCCGCAGCATCGGCTAAAAACTCCCGCCGAAATGTGCGATTTATTCTCCGACCTGCCCGAGGCACTGGAAAATACGGTGAATATTGCCAAACGCTGCGCGGTTTTTGCTCCTGCGCGAAACCCGATTTTACCGAGCTTCACCATCGAGGGCATGAGCGAGGAAGATAGCCTGCGGGCGCAAGCGCGAAAAGGTCTGGACGCACGGCTGGCTGGCTATATTGAGGGCGAAGACGCAAGAAAACCCTATATAGAACGGTTGGAATTTGAGCTTTCCATCATCATCCGTATGAAATTCCCTGGATATTTCCTTATCGTTTCTGACTTCATCACTTGGAGCAAGGAACAGGGAATCCCCGTTGGGCCAGGGCGTGGGTCGGGTGCGGGCAGTGTGGTCGCGTGGGCATTATCCATCACCGATTTAGACCCGCTGCGTTATGGCTTGCTGTTTGAACGCTTCCTCAACCCTGAGCGCGTTTCCATGCCTGATTTTGATGTTGATTTCTGCCAAGATCGCCGCGAAGAAGTCATCCGTTATGTGCAGCAAAAATATGGCGTGGATAGGGTAGCGCAGATTATCACCTTCGGAAAATTGCAAGCCCGCGCTGTGCTGCGCGATGTTGGGCGCGTTTTGCAAATGCCATATTCGCAGGTTGACCGCATTTCCAAACTCGTGCCGAACAATCCCGCCGCGCCCGTGACCCTCGCGCAGGCAATTGATCTTGAGCCGATGCTCAAAAGCGCGATTGACGAAGACGAAACCGTGGCGCGACTGGTGAATATGTGCTTGCAGCTTGAGGGCTTGAACCGCCACGCCAGCACCCACGCGGCGGGTGTGGTGATTGGCGATCGCCCTTTGTCCGAACTTGTGCCGATGTACCGCGACCCGAAATCGGATATGCCTGTGGTGCAATATTCCATGAAATATGCCGAGAGCGCGGGGTTGGTGAAATTTGACTTTTTGGGGCTAAAGACGCTGACTGTGCTTTCGCGCTGCGTAAAACTAATTGCCAATCGCGGCATAAATATTGACCTTGCGCGGCTTCCCGAAGGCGACAAGAAGGCTTATGATATGTTATCGGCGGGCGACACGGTCGGCGTGTTCCAGCTGGAATCGGCGGGTATGCGCGACACGCTGAAAAAGCTGAAGCCCGACTGTCTGGAGGATATCATCGCGCTGGTTTCGCTCTATCGCCCTGGCCCGATGGACAATATCCCGACCTATATCGCCCGCAAGCACGGCGAGGAAAAACCCGTTTATCAACATCCGCTATTAGAGCAGGTTCTTAAAGAAACTTTTGGCGTTATTATCTACCAAGAGCAGGTGATGCAAATCGCCCAGCTGCTGGCTGGCTACTCGCTCGGTGAGGCGGATTTACTGCGCCGCGCCATGGGTAAAAAAATCAAGGCGGAGATGGAGGCGCAGCGCGGAATATTCGTTGAACGCGCCGTGGCGAACGGTGTTCCCAGCAAGGACGCAGCCAGTATTTTTGACCTCATCGCCAAATTCGCCGAATATGGTTTTAACAAATCGCACGCGGCGGCTTACGCGGTGATTGCTTACCAAACCGCTTATCTCAAAGCCAACTATCCCGTGGAATTTATCGCTGCATCTATGACTTACGACATGGGCAACACCGATAAACTAAGCATCTTCCGCGAGGATGCAGGGCGGGCAGGGATAGAGGTTCTTCCGCCAGATGTGAATAGGTCGGAGGTTTTGTTTGCCGTAGGCAAAAAGGCTTCTGGCTTCGGGCTTCTGGCTTCGCAGGAAAATACAGAAGCCCAGAGCCTAGAGCCTAGAGCCATTCTTTACGCCCTCGCCGCCGTCCGCAATGTCGGCGCAGGGGCGATGGAGGGTTTGGTGGCGGAGCGCGAAAAAAATGGCGCGTATAAGGATGTGTTTGATTTTGCCGAGCGCGTGCCGCCTGACGCGCTGAATAAGCGGGCATTGGAGCATCTTATCAAGGCTGGCGCATTTGATAGCTTGCACAAAAACCGCAAGGAATTATTTGAAAATCTGGAGATGATAGCAGCGCACGGGGCAGCCGCCGCCCGTGACCGCGAAAGCCAGCAAGTCAGCCTGTTTGGCGGCAGTTCCGCGCCCGCAAATAAACCAAAACTAGCGCAACATAACGATTGGTCGGCTCTGGAAAAACTAGCACATGAATTTTCGGCAATCGGTTTTTATTTATCAGCGCATCCATTGGCGGGATATGCTAGTGCGGTGCAGTCGCTCGGTGTTTTGCAATCCAACACACTCGCCGAAAAACTGGACGAAAGATACCGCCCTGTGAAGCTGGCGGGCATTGTCATGGGCAAGAAAATCAAAGTTTCCGACAAAGGGCGGTTTGCCTTCCTGCAAATGTCCGACATGGGCGGCGTGTTTGAAGTTTCCGTGTTCAACGAAATGTTGCTCTCACAACACCGCGACAATCTGGAAAATGGCAAAATCTTGCTAATCACCGCGGACGGAAAAAGCGAGGAAGCTGGCGTGCGCCTCATCGCGCAGAATATTCAGTTGCTTGACGAAGCCCTCGCCAAACAACAAAAAACCCGAAGCAATGGCAAATTCGTAGTCACCATTGACCAAGAAGCCGCCATCATCCCCTTACGCGATATTTTAGGAACACCCAGCGGACAAGGCGCGATGGTTAGGTTGCTAGTTAAGCTCCCCCCCCCCTGGAGGGGGAGGGTTGGGGTGGGGGGTGAAATCATCTCCGAATATAAAGGCGAACAAATATTTACCCCTCCCCCTAACCCCCTCCCGCAAGGGGAGGGGGAATATAGTATATTGACCGCCGAAATAGAACTAGCTGGAAAATATACAGTTTCCCCCTCCACCCTAGACAAAATCCGCACCATAAAAGGCGTGGTGGAAGCGCGGGAGGCGGCTTGAATTCTGTCATCCTGTGAGGCGCGAAGCGACTGCACAGGATCTAAAGTTTTATTTTTAAGATCCTGCGCTGTGCCTAAATCCACCCGCAGGATGACAAAATCAGCTTGCATTTGTACATATAATGTCATAACATAATAGCATGACAGATGCGGTTACCTATCATTTCTCAGCAGAAAAAAATGCTCTTTTGAAACAACAAAGGGGCATTGGTTTTGACGATATTATTTTTTTGATTGAAGGTGGATGCTTGATAGAAATCATCAAAAATCCTTCAAAAAAACATCCTCTGCAAGAACTTATAATCGTTGATGTTTCTGGTTATGCGTTCGTTGTTCCATTCTCAAAAAAAGGTGATGATGTATTCCTAAAAACAATTTATGCAAGCCGCGTTATGACAAAAAAATACATAAGAAAAATAGGAGGAAAAAATGGCAAAAAAGAATAGCAGCAGACCAGTAGATATGATGCCATCGCGCGAGATTGACGGCGAGGATTATGAACTATTGATGGCGATGGAAAACGGCGAAATTGAGTTTGAGCGTATTCCTAACCATGATGAATTCGCAAAAAAATTGCAAAAAGGGGCAGCGGATTACTTCAAAAAAGATGCGCGGGTGAGTTTTCGCATTTCGCCGACTGATTTGAATAATATCAAGCGCATGGCGGCTTCCGAGGGCTTGCCATATCAAACCTATCTGACCTCTATTATCCACAAGCTAACTACAGGGCAGCTAGTTCCCTCCGCACCATAAAAGGCTAGGCGATTAGGGGGAATATATTAAGCAAAAATTTACTAAATGCTGCTATGCTACCCACTATGTCAGATGAAGAACGCACAGTAACACAGAAACAAAGGGCGTACGCATCGGTGGAAAATCCCACCATTAATGCGGCGATAAAGTCGCTCTATTCTTTTGTTGAGCAGTCGCAAGCTTTGGCGCGGCTGGCGCAGATAAAGCGCGATTTTGTGACCTCCAGACAGGTAAAAACGGCGAAAAACTCCAATAGTTTTATCCTCTGGGTTTCTGGTTTTGCGATAAGCGAGGCGGAAGCCGAGCAAGGTTATAAAGGCAATTTCGCGCTGTTTAGCGTTATGCCGAGGGAAGGAAAATTCACCATTTCCGCCAAAAAGATAGAATCCGAGCTGAAATTTCACCCGCAAAGCAAGCGCGTGAAGCGCAAACATCCCGATTGGGGGCATCCTATCCTGCGCGACATCAAGAAAAAACGCCTGTATTTCTCGATGGATGAGGCGGTGGGTGAGCTTATCCGCCTGCATGAGGAGTATCCTGAAACCTCCATCCCCTCGGAGTTTGGCTTGCTGATTATCATTTATGGCAAGGAGTTGGCGGAGGATGTACCTGTGCAGAAATATAAATTCAGCGTGCGCCCGCTGGCGGACGGCACTTTCGTCATTGACTATAAGGAAAACAAAAAAACCGCAAAACCCCGCCCACAGCCGCCGCGCAACGCCGAAGGCTTCTTTTCGCAAAAAGAAAAAATCCGCCGCACCATGAAAAAAAACCGCCCAAAACCCATTGAAAAACCAAAGACAGACAATAGTTCGTGCTAAATCCTGTATTTTATGCTACACTGCGCTCCTAGTTTAACATTAGGAGGCGTTATGCGTTACAAATTTTCGATTATTATTGGGCTTTCTATCCTTGCCAGCAGCTCGCTCGCGCTTGCTGTTCCTCGATCTTTGCCTGTCGCCCGCGATGGTGAGGTCATTGATTCCGTGGGCAGCGGCGCGATTGACGCGATTTTGCCAGAAATACAAACCGAAGGTGGAATAACCTATATAACTGGCGGTATTGGTGACGAGGAACTCGCGGAAATCAATGCGCGGGAGTCGGATTTCAACACCCATCTGTTGCTGAAAGCCAAAAATGGCGAATATATGGGTGAGGTGGATTTGCGGTTTTTTGACACCAAAGGCGTTGAAGTCTTCGCGGTGGAGGATGTCGGGCCATATTTTTATGTCAATCTTCCCGTGGGGAAATATAGCGTGGAAGCGACTTCACAAAAAGGCACAGTGAAAAAAGCCAAAGTAAATGCCTCCGCCAAACTAACAAAAGGTCAGGTGCATATTATTTTCAATGAGTAGGACGGTGTTTTTACAAATATTTGAGCTGTTTTAATGAAATTTGCAAAAAATATGTACGATAAAATCCGCAGTAATCCTTGTGTTTTTTATGGTTTTTATATGAATGAAAAAAAACTTGCAAAAAAATGCAAATAGCCTGTTGACAGGTGGCTAATGAGTGGATATATCTCTCCTCCCTTCACGAGATGAAGTGGTTCGAAAGGTTCAGCGGGGCAGCCCAAACAACCTTTCTGTGGTTTGAAATTGTGAATAGGTTTTTCTGGCATTAAAATTAAAAAGTCAGTAGCGGGATGGCATAGTTATCAATCTATGTTATTCAACTGACAAATTTATTTTTAATGAGTTGATGAATTGGATTGTTGAAAGACACAGCAGTTATATGGCGCAAGCTGTTTAGCTCTGTGCGTTCATAATTCAGACATCGTTCAAACAAGAACTGGCGATTTATTTCGCCAGTATAAATAAATATGATAAGTGCATCTGGTGGATGCCTTGGTGGTAAGAGGCGATGAAAGACGTG
>SXGU01357839.1_pt1 | contig 13578 bp, 9 predicted proteins | sample 3174531 | NCBI WGS metagenome assembly SXGU01 (sample SAMN11356863, study PRJNA531348) | freshwater metagenome | isolation source: freshwater sample F1-140 | place: China: Fuxian Lake, Yuxi | collected 2017-12-25 | reverse complement strand
GGCCAGCACCAGGCCCAACAAGGTCAGCACGTTGATGGAAAACCCGGCCCAGTACATCAGGAAGAAGGTCCCGATCAGCGAGATGGGAATGGCGAATACCGGGATGATGGTGGTGCGCCAGTCGCGCAGGAAGAGAAAGATGATCATCACCACCAGGGCAAAGGCGATGAGGATGGTCTCCCACACCTCCTCGATGGAAGACCGGATGTAGCGGGTGGTGTCAAAGCCGATGCTGGTCTCCAAGTCTTGGGGCAGGTCCCGGCGGAACTGTTCGACGCGCCGGAAGAACTCGTCGGCGATGGCGATGTGGTTGGAACCGGGCTGCGGCACCACCGCCACCGCCACGCGCGGGCCGGCCAGGCCCTTGGATACCTGCCGCTCGTTCTCCGGGCCCAGCTCGGCGGTGCCGACGTCGCTGAAGCGGACGATCCGGCCGTCCAGTTCGCGGATGATGAGCTGGTTGAACTCCTCGACCGACTCCAGCCGGCTCAGGGTGCGCACCGTCAGCTCCGCCTGGTCCCCCTCGATGCGGCCCGAGGGCAGCTCGATATTCTCCGCGCTCAGCGCGCTGCGCACGTCCTGGGGCGAGAGCCGGTACGCCGTCAGCTTGTCGGGGTCTAACCACAGGCGCATGGCGTAGCGTTTCTCGCCGAAGATGCGCACCTCACTCACCCCGGGGATCGTCTGCAGCCGCTCCTTGAAGAGGTTGTTGGCCACTTCGCTCAGCTGCAACAGATCTCGGGTGTTGCTGGTGATGTTCATCACGATGATGGGGCTGGCGTCGGCGTCGGCTTTGGCGACCCGGGGCGGGTCGGCATCTGGCGGCAGGCGGCCCACCGCCCCGGCGACCTTGTCGCGCACGTCGTTGGCTGCGGTTTCGAGGTCTACCTCGAGGCCGAATTCGAGGCTGATACTGCTGCCGCCCTCGCGGCTGGACGAACTGATGGTGCGGATGCCGGGCACGCTGCTGATGGCCTCTTCCAGCGGCTCGGTGATCTGCGACTCGACCACGTCGGCGCTGGCGCCCCCGTAACCGGTGTTGACGCTGATCACCGCCGGGTCGACGCTGGGATACTCGCGCACCCCCAGGTAGGTGAAACCGATGCCGCCGAAGAGCACCACGGCGATGGACAACACGGTGGTGAGCACCGGGCGGCGGATACAGGTTGCGGACAGGCTCACGGCGGCCTCCGGGGACTCAGTCTGCCGGGGCCGGCCGCACTACCATGCCGGGCCGCAATTGCAGGATTGCCGAGGTGATCAGCGTGTCGCCGTCCTTCACCCCGCTGGCGATGGCGACGCGGTCGGTGGTCCGCACCCCGATCTTCACCGGCTGCGACACGGCCTTGCCCGCCACACAGAGGAGTACCCGGTGCCCTTTTAATTCGGGGATCAGGGCTGAGGCTGGGATAGTGAGCCCCGGCTGTTCGCCCAGGGCGATCTCGACCTCGGCGAATGCGCCGGGGGTGAGGGCGCCGTCCGGGTTGGGGCTGAGAGCGCGCACGCGCTGGGTGCGGGTGGCCTGGTCGATCCGGGGCTCCAGCGCGTAGATCTTGCCCACCTGGGCCTGCGCCACGCCTTGCACGGCGAAACGGATCTCGTGCCCGACCTTCAGCCCGCCGGCGTATTTTTCCGGCACCGCGAATTCCACCTTTACATGGCGTTTGTCCTGCAAGGAGGCGATGACGGTCGCCGGCGACAGATAGCTGCCTTCGCTGACCTGGCGCAGGCCGATGACCCCGGCAAAAGGGGCGCGAATTTCGGTTTTGCCGAGCTGGGCTTTGATCAACTGCACCTCGGCGCGCGCGATGTTCAGTGCATTGGCCGCGCCGTCGAAATCCGCCTGGGAGACCTGTTGCATGGCCAAGAGTTGGCGCTGGCGTTCGGCCTGGTCCTCGGCGAGGGTCTGCCGGTGCCGGGCCCGCAGCAACTGGGCCTACAGTTCGGCGTCGGCGATCTTGACCAGGATCTCGCCCTTGGCCACCGGGTTGCCCTCGCGGAAAAACACCTCTTCGACCCTTCCCGAGATCTCGCTGCGCAGCTCGACTTCTTCGTCGGCCAGCACCGTGCCGACCGTGGAGATCCGGTCTGACAGGGATTCGGTCCGCAGGACCTCCATACTCACCGCCATCACCTGGTCCCGCCCCGCGCCGCCGGCCCCGCCCGGCGTACTGGGCGACGGGCGGAGTTTGGGCAGCGCCAGGACCGCCAGGACCACGACGGCGGCCAGCACTGCCCCGATGCCTTTTGCCCTGCTGGTCATCTCTCTTCCCTTCGACCTCTGTCGTACTAACTCCTAATCCACTTGTATTCACGTTCTAATTAGACGTCTCTGCCTCGTCCCCGGCCTTATCCTCGTCCTTTTTCTTTTTGCCCATGAACTTCTTGACTTTGGCCAGGGCTTCGGGCACCAAGCCCACCAACTGCCCCAGCGAGGCGTCCTTCTCCTTGAGGGTCATGATCTTCACCTCCCCCTCGGCGTCGATGACCACGAAGGCGATTGGCTCCACGGTGGCGCCACCGCCGGTGCCGCTCTGACCCTTGCCATCCTGTCCCCCCGCCCCGACGCCGAAGGAGATACGCGATACCGGGCTCAGGGTCACCTTGCCCGCCTGCACCGGCTCGCCGATCACTGTTTCGGTCTGCACGATGCGGTGTAATTCGCCCAAAACCTTTTCTATGAGGTTCTCAACCGAGGACGGCATCTGTGTTATCTCCGTGGGGAAGGGGTACGAGCCGCTGCCAGGGAGCGCCGGGCCGCCCGGCGCAGACCCCACCAGCGCCAAGCCACCCGGGCGGCAAAGGAAACCACCAGGTAAAGGGCCTTGCCGAGATAAAAATGGACCGCCAACTGAGCCGTGCCGCGCACACCTTGGCCAAGGAAATCCGGGCTCAGATCCAGGCGCAGGCGGCGCGGCAACACCCCGCGCACCGCCTGCAGGTAGCCAAAAACCTGGCCGGTTGCCGCCGGATCGGCCAGGCCAAAACGCCCGCCCAGCCACAAGCGGCGCAGGCGAATCGTGCCGGCCAGGCGCCCGAGGAGGCGCAGCCCGGGCCGGATCCATTCCCTGGCCAGACGCCCCAATTCGCCCCGGTTGGCCTTGGGGGTGGGCGGGACCGGGCCAGTGGGCGGGGTCTGACCGGCTGCCGGGGGCACCTCCGGCGCGGGGGGTGTTTCCCTGCCCGCAGGAGGTGGCACAGCTTCCCGGTGCGGCACCGGGGTCGGTGGGGTAGCTGTTGCCGGTGCCGGAGCCGGCTCGTCCGGAGGACCATCCAGACGCAGGCGCGGAAAGGGCAACCCCCGCCCCATCAACAGAGGATGCAGGTGCCAGGCACTGCCCTGCAGGCGCACTTGCAGGCCAATCCCCCCCAACAAAAAGCCCCAGTTCAGCCGCACCCTGAGAGCCCCCGAGGGCCCTGGATGCTCGACCTTGAGGGCGATCAGCACCGGGAGGAAAAAGAACGCCAGGCCCAGACCCAGGAGAATGGCTAACGCGATGAGCATCTGCAGAATTGGCGACGGATTATTCCCTGTAACCTAGTCAGGCAGACTGCCCTGCGTCAAGAGCCGCCCCGATGGGCACCCGCACGGCCCCGCGCAGGTCCTCCCCAACCGGCGCAAAAATGCCTTGACAGCTAGGCAAATTTATCATTAAGTATTAGTAAAAAAGAAATTTGGCACACTTTAACCCATTGCCCTATCTCCTCTGCGGCGCCCTCTTTGGGGCGCTCTTCGCCGGCCAAGCGGCCCAGGCCCGCTCGACCCTGGCTGTCCGCTTTGACGAGCGCGCCATCGCTGGACCTGGTGTAGAACAAACTGTGCCGCTCTACCTTCACTATTTTATTGGTGATGGCGAGGCGGTCCTGAGCGCGCGGATCACCTGTGACCCGGAAAAGGTCCTGATCCGGGGTGCCCGGTCCAGCCTGGGGCAGGCCCGCACCGGCGAATCCGCGGTGGAGATCGACTACAGGACCAGACCCCTGGGCCGCGAACAGGTGGATACCCTGCAGCTTAGTCTGGTGGCGCTGACCGGCACGGGCCCTTTGGTCTGGCGCAGCACCTTGGCAACCACGGCCGACAGCAACGCCGCCTCAGGTGGTTCTGCCCAATTACACGTCGCCGCCCCCCTGCAGACGGCCCTGAACCTGCATCCCGAGGTGGTTTTTGCCGGCGAACAGCTCCGCCTGGACGCCGTGGTGAACAATACCGACACCCGCCCCCTGGAGGAGGTGGTTTGGCAATGGCCGCCGGGCTTGCTGGTCGAAGTCCAGCACACCCGCCCCCGCTGGAGCCCTCCGCTGGCGCCGGGTGCCCGGGACACCCTGGTGTGGCAGGCCCGCATCGAAGGCAGGACCACTGGGCCCTTGGCAATACGCGGCCGGGCAGACGGGGCCGGGGTCATCGGCTCGCCGGTAAGCGGCAGTGCCCTGCAGGTGGTGGCCGCCCCGGTGGCGCAACTGACACCCGCAGGGGGCCAATGGCTCGAGAAGGGCCGCCCGGGTCGCCTGGTAGGCAGCTTGCAGAACAGCGGAGCCTCCCCGATGGCCATCGACGCCTGGCGGCTCGAGATCCCGGCTACCTTCGCCGAGGTGCGGCTCATCCAGTCCAGCCAGGGCCGGGCCCTGCTGCTAGAGCGCGAGGTGCTTGTCGAGGGGATCGGGGTGCTGGCTGCAGGCCAGACCGCTCTTTTGGAGCTGGAGGTCACCCCCGAGCGCTCCGGACCCTTCAACTGGGGTTTTGCCTTCAGGCCCGCCCAGCGCGCTGAGTTCATCCCGCTCAGCGGCCAGGCCGTGCTGCGCGTCGCCGACGCTAAAAACACCCTTGCCCCTGCGCCGACCGACCAGGTGACCACCGACCTCGAGCTCTTGCGCCGGGCCTTTGCCCAGGCAGCGGAATCGGCCTTGTTGCAGCTGCCCCTGCCCCCGGGCGCCCAGGTCTGTCTGGAGCCCTTTGAGAAATCCGACAAGAACTGGGTACTCGACGACGCCCTAGTGTCGGTATTGATGCGGCAGGGCTACGAGGTGGTGCTCAAACCAGAGGCCGCCGCCGCCGTGTTGCACTACCGCCTGGCCGATTCGCGGGTGGTCTACACCCCGGGGCCCAAGGGTTGGAACCCTTTTGGCACCCGTCAGCGCCGCGAAGTGTACGGCGAACTCTATCTGCGCCTCGAAGGCCCGGACCAACACCTCCGCTGGATTCAGCGGGTCCAGGCCTATCAGGCCGACGTGGTGCCCGGCAAAAGCGGGACCGAGGCAGCCTCGGCGCTCTTCAAAAGCACCCGGGTCGAGGACCGGCACAAAGGCATTGAGCGGGGACTCTCGGCCAGCATCATCGGCGGGCTGTTCTACATTTTCTTTATTCCTTGATGAGGTCACCCCGTGAAGTTTCTGCTGGTGCCCCTGCTCATCGTCGGAATGTTCGCCTCCTTTATCGCCGCCCTGATGGCGATGCTCTTCTTCACCGGCACGGTGCAGACACCGGAACAGCTGCAGAAACTGATCACCGAACCAGGCCCTGACACCACCCGGGTGGTGGAGGAGTTCGCCGGCCGCAGCGATGAACTCGACCAGCTCTTGGAGACCGCCAACCAGTACAACCACAGCTACGAGGCCGAGCTCAAACGCACCAGGGAGCTACAGGACAGTCTGCTCACCGAGCAGCTCAGGATCACCTCGATCAGCGACAGCCTCGCGGCCCAGAACAAGATACTGGGCACCCAGGTCGATACCGTGCTCCAGCGTCGCCAGGTGGAAAATCTCAAAAACCTGGCGGTGCTGTTCAACAAGATCAAAGCGGCCAATGCCGCCGAAATCCTGCAACAGAACGCCGAGCTAAGCGATACCACCGTGGCACGGCTCATGAAGCAGCTGCAGCCGGCCCAGATGGCCAAGATCATGGGCAATATGGAACCGGTTTTCGCCGCCCGCATCGCCAAGCTGATGCAGGAGTTCTGAACGTTAGAAACTATTTAACCCCTCGAGGCGATCATGGCCTGGGTATTTCTTTTTATCGCGGCCGGAGCCGTCGGCTTCCTGGTGCTAATCCTCCTGGAGTACCTCAAGACCTCCGCCACCATGAGGCCGCGCGCGGAGATGGCTCGCAAGGAAATCAAGGAATACGAGGCCCGCATCGCCGGGGAGCAACACGGCGCCGTTTCCGCGCAGGGCAGCACCGAGGAACTCCAGAACGAGATCAAGCAGTTGGAGAAGGATCTCAGGGAGGCGGAAAAGAAGATGGACGAGTTCAGGGACCGCGAACGGCGGCGCAAGCCCACCAAGTTCAAACTGGAGGAGTGAACCTCAGAAGCGCTGCCGCCGCCCCGGGGTCCCACCCCGGTTGTGCTGGCGGCAGAGGTCTGGCAGGGCGCCACTCTTGACGAAGAGTTCGTCCACCTGGCGCGGGCAGAAACGGCTGGCCAGGCGGTGGCTGTCCTGGCAGACCGGCAGCCGCACCACCAGATCCTCGGGATAGTCAAAGCCCTCGGCCGCCTCCCGGCGGTACGGGTCTACCACGCGATACACCTCCTGCATGAACTTCAGCCACATCGGCAGCGCCGCCACCGCTCCGGACTGGCGGGGCCACAGACTCAGCGACTGATCGTCCATACCCACCCACACCCCCGCCACCAGATGCGGGGTGAAGCCCACGAACCAGGCATCCCCATAGCTGTCGGTGGTGCCCGTTTTTCCCGCTGCCGCGACCTTGAAGCCCAATTCCTGGGCCCGGCTGTACGCGGTGCCGCCCGGCTCCGCCACCACCGAACGCAACATGTCGGTCATCACCGCCGCCACCGCCGGGTTGAGGGCCTCGCGGCTGAAACCCGGGGGTTCGAGCAGGACGTTGCCCTCCTCCCCCAGTACCTTGCGGATGCCCACCGGCTCGTGGTAGATGCCCTTGTTGGCAAAGACGCCGTACCCCGCCACCAGGTCCAGCAGGTGCACCGCGCTGGTGCCCAGCCCGATGGAGAGCACCGGGGCGATGGGGGTAGTGATGCCCATCTGCTGGGCGTAGCGCTGCACCCGGTCCGGGCCGATGTCCTTGGCCAGGGCGATGGTAGCCAGGTTGCGCGACTCCTTCAGCGCCTGGCGCAGGGTGATAGGGCCCTTGTACTCCTTGTCGTAGTTCTCGGGTTTCCACACCTTGCCGTCCGGCTCGGGGACCGAGATGGCGCTGTCGTCGACAAGGTCGATGGGAAAGCGGCCGTTGTCGATGGCCGCGGTGTAGATGAAGGGTTTGAAGGCCGAACCAGGCTGTCTGAGCGCCTGGGTGGCGCGGTTGTACTTGCTCTCCTCGAAGTCGCGCCCCCCCACCATGGCCAGGATCTGGCCGTTGCGCGGGTCCAGGACCACCATCGCCCCCTGGACAATGGCCGAATCCGGGGCCGGGCCGCGCTGCCCGGCCAGGTACTCGTCCACCCGCTTCTGCACCTCGGCCAGTTCGGCGACCAAAACCTTCTCGGCGATGCGCTGCAGCCGCGAGTCGATGGTGGTCTGGATGTTGAGGCCGTCCTGGTAGAGCCCCTGGCCGAATTCGCGCTCCAACTGCTGGCGCAGGTACTCCTCGATGAAGTAGGGTGCCATGCCGTAGGTCTCGGCCCGCCGGCTCTGGCTGATGGCCACTGGGGTGCGCCTGAGGGTGTTGTAGGCGCTGCGGCTAAGGGTGCCGGTCTTGACCATGGCGTCGAGCACCACATTGCGGCGCACTCGGGCCTTTTCGAGGCTGCGCACCGGGCTGTAGGTGGTGGGCGCCTTGAGCAGGCCGGCCAGCAGGGCGCACTCTTCCACGCTGAGCTGGTTGACCTCCTTGCCAAAATAGAACCCCGCCGCCGACTTGAGGCCGTAGCGGTTGTGGCCAAAGGGCACCGTGTTCAGGTACATGGTGAGGATTTCCTGCTTGGTGTACAGGCGCTCGATGTTCACCGCAGTGATCTGTTCGCGGATCTTGCGCACAAAGGTGGCCTTGACCGCCTTCACCGACTCACTGCTGCGGTACCGCCCCACCTTTTCGAAGAGGTTGCGGGCCAGCTGCTGGGTGATGGTGCTGGCCCCCTGGGCTGTCAGGTCCAGCGAGAGCAGGTTGACCCCCACCGCGCCGAAGATGCGCACCAGGTCGATGCCCCAGTGGTCGAAGAAACGCCGGTCCTCGATGGAGACCAGGGCGTCCTTCATCGCCTGCGGGATCTCCTCGTAGGAGAGGATCTCGCGGTCCTCCTCGAGGAAATTCTTGAGGTGCTGCCCGTCGGCAGAGAACACCTTGCTGACCCGCTTGGGCTGGAAACGCTCCAACTCGTCGAGGTCGGGCAGGTTGTCGTTGAAGGCAAAATACACCGCCGCCGGCCCCGTGCTGAGGACCAGCAGACCGCAGAAAACACAGATCAGGGCGCGCTTGACCATCACTTAGTTCAGTCGTACTGCCCCTTCACCTGCCGGGTGTTGTACTCCAGTAGATAACCCAGGTGGGACTCGTCCAGCGGATAGGACTCGCTGGGCGGGTAGGGATAGGACGACATGCCGTGGAAGGGCAAAGGCTCCACCGTCAGCGAATGCGCCGAATGGAAGTCCATATCCTTGCCAAAGCCGTCGGCATAGAGCAGGAAGGAACGCCGGAATCCCGGCGGGGGCGGCGCCAGCGCCGCCGCGTCGAACTGCACACTCACCTCATCGCCGTGGAACATGATCGCCAACCGGTCGTCGGCAGCCTGCAGGAGTTCGGTGACCTCTCCCTGGCGGGTGAAGGCGCCCTCGTGGGTGCCCCAGTCCGCCTCGGCCTGCAACTGGTCGTAGTGGTAGCGGAAGGCAAAGGTGCCCTTTACCGCGGTATGGGCCGGGTAGCCCCGCCAGTGCAGATCGCCGTGTACCGGCTGGAGCCGCTGCGGCTCCAGAAGGGTCGGGGCGGCCTCCCCCACCAGGAACTGGTCCCAGTAGACCGGGGTATTGGTGGTCAGCCGCACCCGGTAATCCCCGTTGCTGAACACCCCCTTCAGATCGAAGAGCATGTGTTTGGGCAGGCCGGCCGGCACCCCCATGTCGTGGGTTACCAGGCGCCAATCCCCATCGGGGCCAGGCACCTCCAGGCGCACCGGCCGCAGTTCGAGACCCTGCTGTGCAGCGGCCCAGTTGGAGGAGGAGTGGGCGTAGTCGACCCAGCCGTACCCCACCAGCACCGGGTGGGCGTTGGCCCCGAGATCCCCCAGATCCAGCGTCAGCGAGTATTGCTCGGCGTAGCCGTGGATGGAGGTGTGGCCAAAATCGCTGTACCACTCGTCGTCCACCGCCGCCAGCACCGGGCCCACTGCCCGGCCCCGGTGGTCGCTAACCCCCCGCAAGGGCCTCAGGCCCCGCAGCGGATAGAGCCGGAATTCTGGATAGGGCGGGGCGCTGAGCAGACGCTCGTTGGGCAATACCTCCAGGTCCTCGGGGTGATCCACCGCCACCAACTGCAACTGGTCGAGGTAGATGATCTCCTCCAACTGGTTGGCGAGGCGCAGCTCGTATTTGCCGTCGAGGGGCGCCAACGGACCCAGGGGTACGTACTCGTCCGAATCCGGCGGAAAATACTGGCCTGGGGCCAAGAGGTAGCCGATGATGGCCCCGCCCAGGATATCGGTGACGAATCGGAATTCCGCGCCGTCCCAGGCATAGAGGATCGGACACGAGGTGCCCTTGCGATTGAGCTCGGTCAGGGTCAACCGCTGCCCGGCTCCGGTGGCCAATTCGGTCTGCCTCACCCCGCCGGGCCAGAGTATACGCACAAACTCCACCGACTCGGACTCGGCCAGTCCGAAGCTGAGCAACTGCGCGTCGCGGCCCCCGCCCCGCACCTCGCGTTTCTGCAGGCGGTGTGCGGTCTTCACCTCCACCTTGGTGCCCAGCCCGCTGCGGTTGCTGTTGAGCCCCTGCAGGGCGATCTCGATCCACCTGCCCGCCTGGCTCTGGTTGCGCGCCAAGCGCCCCCCCGCCCAGATATCGGCCCGGCCATCTCCGTCGAACTCGGCTACCAGCACCGCCTCCCCGCCCGGCAAGACCGCCCCTTCGGCCTGCAGCTTGCCCTCGCGCCACACCAGGGGCTGCAGCCCCCAGGGACCACCAGCCACCAGGTCCACGTCTCCGTCGTTGTCCAGGTCTGCCCCGCGCAGCAAGCGCCCCTCCCCGGGCAGCGCCAGGGGAGCCTGCGCGGCAAACCCGCGGCCGTGCTGGTTGAGGAACACCCTCAGCTGGCCAGCCGGACCCAGCCCCGCCAGATCCATAAAACTGTCCTGGTCAAAATCCTCCACCCACAGGTCCACCGCGTCGAGCCCCGCCAAACCCACCTCACCGGCGATATCGGAGAAGGTCCCGTCCCGGTTGTTGGTGTAGAGTTGGGTGACGCCGGCCCCGGCGACGACAAAGTCGATGTCCCGGTCGTTGTCGAAGTCGGCGAACACCGCCTGCCTGCCTCCCGCGCTAGAAGCCAGGCCAGCTCTGGCGCTGACCTCGGCGAATTTGCCGGTCCCGTCGTTGCTCAACAACTGCGTCCCACCCCCAGAGAGCAGCAACAGGTCGAGGTCCCCGTCGTGGTCCACGTCGGCGGCCACCAGCCGGCCCGCCGGCCCGCCTATACCCTCGGGCGCCGCCCAGACCTCGGCGGCGGTGCGCCGCACCAGCAGGGTCTGTGCGCCGGCCAAGACCAGATCGGCGTCCTGGTCGTTGTCGAAGTCTGCGCAGGCCGCGTCCACAAAGGCGCCGGTGGCCGGGGGCGCCGCCGGGGTCCAATGCCCGCGCTCGTTGCGGTAGAGTTGCAGCCCTTGTCCCCCGGCCAGCAGGTCCAGGTCCCCGTCCTGGTCGGCGTCGAGCAGCGAGGCAAAAACCAACCCGGCCGCCAACCCGGCCGGCGCCGCCTCGGGGGCGGCGAAAACCAAGGGTGTCCTGGCATCGTCGCGGGCGGTCGCCACCCCGCCGGCGTCGGTGACCGCCTCGGCGTATTTCCCCTGGCCCTGATACGAGGAGCTGACCCCTTCGTTGCCGGCCTGCTGCAGCTGATTGAAGGTCCCCAACACCTGCTGGAACTCCTCCTGGCGGCCCTGTTGCCGCATCAACTGGGCCAGTGCATAGTAGGCCGAGACGTTGTGCGGATCGAGGCGGATGGCCTGGCGGAACGCCGCCGCCGCTTCCTCGGGCTGCCCCAGCTTTTCCTTGGCCCGCCCCAGGTAGTAGTGGACCAGCGGGTCGTCCCCGTCGCGTTTGAGCACCCCCGCGAAGGCCTGCAAGGCTTTTTCGTACTCCTTGCCCTGGGCCAGGTAGATGAGCCCGAGGGTGTACTGGGCCTGGGCATGTTCGGGGTTCTGCTTCAGGGCGCTGTGCAGCGCCACCAGGGCGCTGTCGTACTTGCCTAGGCTGTAATAGGCGATACCCAGGTTGGCAAACCCGTTGGCGTAGCGGGAATCCAAGGCCACCGCGCGGTTGAACTCGTCCCGACCGCGGCTGTAGTTGTGCTGGTCCATATAGACCACGCCCTGGTTGTTGTGCCAGCGAGCCTGGGGATTCTCCGCGGCCTGGCAGCCGGCGCCGCAAATCAGGCTGCAGACCAGGGTCCAGATCTTGACGCGCCTTGGGGTCATCCTTATATTTGCTCCTCGTGATAAACGCAGCAATTGCGGGAGTAGCTCAGTTGGTAGAGCTCCACGTTGCCAACGTGGTTGTCGCGGGTTCGAGTCCCGTCTCCCGCTCCATTTTTTAGGGGCGGCCCATTAATATAAGCCACCCCCAGAAGTGAACGCCAGGACCGGTCCCCCGCAGGGGCCGGTTCTTTTTTTTGCCGCTCAGGTGGTTCGGGGCTCGGGTTCCTGGGCTGGGTCCCGGCCCTCGCCCCACTGCAGCAGGGCCGGCAACAGGGTCACCGAAGTGACAAAGCAGCAGCTCATGCCGATCAGGGCCAGGGTGCTGATCGAGATCAGGGCCGGATGGTGCGCCGAAAGGCAGCCGGCAAACCCCACCATATTGGTCAGCGAGGTAGCGACCAGGGCGACACCGGTGGTGCGCAACACCAGGCGCATTGACCCCCGTCCCTCCTCGCGGTAGCGGTGGAAGATGTGTACGCTGTTGTCGATGGCCATGCCGATGACGGTAGGAAAGGCGATGATGTTGTAGAAGTTGAGGCGGATGTTGAAGAGATACATGATGCCGGTGGCCCACAGCAGTCCCGTCACGAGTGGGGTCAGCGCCAGCAGGGTGTCGCGCACCCGGCGCAGATAGGCGTAGAGCACCAGCGAGACGATCAGCAGGGTCAGGACGATGGCTTTGATGCCGTCGCTGACCATCAGCTCCAGCATCTCGGCAAAGATGATGTGGGAACTGGAGGCGTGGAAGACCTTGCCCGATGGGGTGGGGATGTCGCGCACTTCGTCGGCGAAACGCATGGCGTTGCGGCCGTCGCGCAGGGGCAGCGAGGAGGTGATCATCACGAAGTTGAGCAACTGACCCTCCTTGCTGCGGAAGATCTTGGTCCGGTCGGCCGGCAGATCCTCCAGCCTCAAGGCCTGGGACACCAGATAGGGCCGCAGCGAGTCCGCCCTGGCCCGCTGCGAGGCCGAAAACAGGTCCTGCTCGTCATCGAGCAACTGGCGGATACGACCCATGTTCTGCAACTTGGCCTCCTGCTCGGCCGGCAGCGCCGAGTACACGCTGCGCACCAGGCCGATGGCCGAGGAGTCGCCGGCGGCGGCCTTGCGCGCCTCCAACACCGACACCACCTCCGCCGCCTCGGCGGCACTCTCGGTGAGTACGATGGCCGGCGAGCGCACCTCCCGCACTTCCTCGGGCAGCGTGAAGCCGGTGCTGGGCGAGGGCGGCTGCAGTTTCTGGAAGTCGTATTCGAATTCGATATCCGCCAGCCGGTAGCCGGCATAGGCCGTCAGCGCCGCACACGCCACCAGGGTCAGCCAGGGCATCGGGTACCGCCCACGCCTCAACAGATGGGCCGGGGGCTCCTGTTGCCAGAGCCTGATCAGGTGCCAGCGCTCGGCCAGCACGATGAAGGCCGGGCAGACCACAATCATCGCCACCAGCGAGAAGAGGATGCCGCTGCCGACGATGAAGCCGAACTCGTAGAAACCGCGGAAGTCGGCGGTCATCATCGAGAAAAATGCCACCGCGGTGGTCACCCCGCTGGTGGTCAGTGAGGTGCCGGTATGCTGCACGGTTTCTTCGAGGGCCGCCACCACCTCCAGGCCGCGCCGCCGGGCCTCGCGGTAGCGGGCGAAGACGTGGATACCGTAGTCGATGCCCAGGCCGAAGAGACTCGCAAAGAGCCCGACGGTGATCTGGTTCAGGTTGCCAATCACCAGGTAGGTGAGGCCGAAGGTCCAGACCAGGCTCATCAGCAGGGGGATGGCGACGAAGACCGAAGCCCAGACCTGGCGGAAGTAGAGCGAGATCAGCGCCAGCACCCCCAGCAGGCTCACCAACGAGGTGAGTTTCATGTCCTGCATCACCGCGTCGTACTGGTTGGCGTTGTTGCGCACCGCGCCCTGGTACACACACTTGATGCTGGGGTGGTAGCTCCGCGGGTCGAGGGCGGCGATGGTCTGGTCGATGCTTGCC
>SXGU01056008.1_pt1 | contig 13586 bp, 12 predicted proteins | sample 3174531 | NCBI WGS metagenome assembly SXGU01 (sample SAMN11356863, study PRJNA531348) | freshwater metagenome | isolation source: freshwater sample F1-140 | place: China: Fuxian Lake, Yuxi | collected 2017-12-25 | reverse complement strand
GTTTCAAATTTGTTGCAAAAATCATCAATTTTGCAGAAAATAGTCACAAGCATATATTCTCCTTTTTGTTTGTGAACCTACGGAAAATATATGCTTTTTTCTTTTTTTTGTTAAATTTTCTTAGATCGAGTTCGCGTTAATTTAGGTAAAAATTATGGGTGGACAGTGGTATGAATAATATAGAATTAAAATATATGTGTTGTTTTTGTGGTGATGGGGTTAAATCTTCTTCTATTGATCCATGCGCAATGAATGTGATGATTAATTTTGATAAAGATAAAAGTAAACAGTATAGCCAAGATTTTTTTTGTCATATTGAATGTCTAAAAAAGACACTTGTTCCAATGGTTTCTCTTTATATTGCACATCTTGGATGTGAATGAGGCTTTTAGTTTTAATAAAATATCAGTTGTTTAGAGTCTCTTTATTCTTTTTAATGTATGTTCAAGTTCCGGCGCGGAAGCAAGCAAATCACGTGCTCCTTTTGGTGTGCTTGTTTTTGTTTCTGAAACATAATCAGTTAAAGACTTTTTTGTTTTTGTAGGGACGGCATGGGTAACAGTTTTTGCACCGTCTCGTTTTGGTTCTTCTGTTGGTTCTTTTTTAGTCTGAGTAGAAGATTTTTTTTCTGATTCAGTAGAAATTTTTTCAGTTTCAGTAACAGAAGTTTTTGAGGAGCTTTCGGTTTTTGTTTTTTGTTTGTTGGACTTTTCTTTGTCAAGTATTGTCTCTGTTGGGTTTGAAATGTTAGGGGCTTCTGCATAAAGGGGCTGTTGATCTTCAGGAAACTGCAGAACATCTCCTGAAAAATGTGCTAAAACTTTCTTTTCTTGTGGGTCCATTGCTGCTTGGCCAAAGAACCAATGCGTAAGAGGGTTTCGAGATCCTATGCATTCGGCATTATTGTCATATACAGCAATAGCATCATTATATTTTTTACGTGTTATCTCGTTCATACTATCATGCAAAATATCTTGTTTTGGATGTATAATTTCAACACGAATGAAAATCATGAGAGATGATTTTACAGTGTCACGTTGTTTTGATCTGAAAAGTTGGCCAAGCCAAGGAATGTCACCGATGACAGGAACTTTATAAATGGTATCAGTTACACTTGTGCTTGTGAGCCCGCCAAGAACTAAAATGTCACCATCTTTAATATTTGCAACGGTATTGAGTGCGCGATTAATAATAGTATTACTACTCCCAGCCTCATAGTCATTAATTTCTACAGTAATACTAAGATTTACTGATCCATTAGCGCTGATGGTTGGTTGATATTTGAATTTATAAATAGCTGGAATAGGGGCAACGTTTTGAACTGCAACACCGAAGTCTTGACTTGTTTGGTCATTTAAAAAACGCGTTTGTCCGAAAGTGAATAAAACTGGATTGTTGTTGGTAGTGATAAATAATGGTTCGGTTAAAATTTTTGATGAATTGTCTGTACTTAACATTTGAGAAAGAAGAGCGACGCCATCAGTTTTTGGATTTGCTATTGATATAAAAAAACTACCAGGGGCTGCAAGAGTTGCCATATTTTTATTGGTTTGCGCTGACCCCCCTGAGCTTGGTACAGAGGTTGTTTGTGGAAGAAGGTTGCTGTCAAGCGCATTCCAGTGAGTAGGGTTTGTTTGTCCACCTGCGACACCATTTTCAATTTGGGAAATCATGGAAGTTTGTATATTAACACCAGTTCCTGCCTGTCCGAAGGGAGCTACCGTTGATGGATCTGGAAAAAGTGAAATATTGTTAAATAATGCTCCTGTCCGTAATTGTACTGCTAATTCACGTGCACCTGAAAGTGTCATATCAACAACGAGCGTGTGAATAAAAACTTGTGATTGTGGAACATCAAGTTCTGCTATAAATTTTTTGATTTCTTGAAAATCACTATTAGTTGCAGCAATGAATAGGCGATTGCCACTTTGAATGGTTGATGATTGTAAATCTTTTGCATCACCACTAGAACTTGCACTTTGGTTTGATACTTCATCTTCTGCTTTGACAATCACACCTTTAAAAAAACGTTGGTAACCACCAGTTGATGCACTATTTGATTGATCGGTTCCTGATCCATAAGCTCCAGATCCACCGCTACTATTTGTATTTGATGATGCAGAGAGAGCTGATTGCAGTATAGGCGCAAAATTAGTAGCATCGAGGTATTGAAGTTGATATACATGAAGTACAGAATCTCCTGTGTCAGGGCCCTTGTCTAAATAATCAACAATAAATTTTTTAAGGCGTTCAACAGCATTTTGTTTGCCCATTAAAAAAAGAGCATTATTGCGAGGTGAAAGAATAACTTTGGTTGATTTGCTAAAAAAACCTCCACTTCCTAAAAGAGTAGAGCTAGATGCTGCTTGTGGTTGGTTTTTGTCAGGAATGGGAGCTCCAATAAGAGAAGTGACAATGTTTTTAATGTAATCTGCAGAGGTATTTTTAATTTGAATGATATCAAAATGTGGTTTAGTTGGATATTCATCAAGCGCATTAATGAGTTCTATGGTTGATTTTATAATGCGTGATTTATCTGTAATGATGAGAGCATTGAGTTGTGGTTCAAAATAATAAGCTCCATCAGGAGAAAGTATATCTTTAAAGAGAAGCGTTAAAGGATCGGCTTGTTCTTGTCCTCCACTTGCAGCAGGAACTTGTAAATGTTTAATGTAGAGAATGTATCGAATTTTCATGTCTGATTTTGAGAGCGTTTCCAGAGGAGTATTGATGTAAAGTGGAAAGGATTCGCGCGTGCTGTTGGCAGGGTCATTTTTAATGATATAAGAAAGATCTTTATGTGGAACAAGACTATAACCAGCAAGATTTAAGAGTGTTATAATAATATTCCAGGCTTCTTCAATATGAATTTTGTGTTCTATTTTATAGTTGACTTGTGTAATAAGAGCATCAGGCCCCTGAAGAGGGATGATAAGATTGATACCTTTTTTTGAAGCAAGGTCGCTAATTATCGTAGCAAGAGGGGTGTCTTTGTATTCAAAGGCTACATACAATTCTTTTTGCTTTATTTGTTTTTCAGGTTCTGCTATTGATTTAATAGCTTTTGATCCTGGGGTGTGTACAGATGGAGTTGATGAATTATTTGATACTTCTTCTGTTGTTATAGGTAGGACATGTAAAATGAAAGCAATAAAGAGTAATTTTTTCATAGCGTTGATACCTGTTATTTTACCGATTCATTTTCTCCTAAAGGTTTTAATGTTGCTATGGTGATCGTAGCATCAACAGTAGCACCTTTAGTTTTTACAAGGGTAATTTCCTTAATATAAATACGCGACTTTTTTTGAAGAGCTTCAAGCAATGTGTATATTTGTTGCATAGTAATTTGTTTAAAAGAAGCGATGAGTTTTGATTCCGCGTACTGCTTTGATATAAAAACAGATTCAGTAGGTTCTAAGTTTCCTTTTAGAGCAGTGCTTAAATCAGTTTCTTTTAGTGTCGTTTCAAAGAAATTTAAAATTCTAAAATCTTTTTCTTCTGTTAAAATAGTATCGATTTCTTTTCGATTGAAACTGTTTTTTGTATGTTCTTCTAAGAGTTTTTTTATCGATATTCGTTGTTTATTTAGACGAGCAATTTTAGATTTGAGTATATCAGTTTCAGTGAAATAATAGTAAAAACTACCAGCAATAAATGCAAAAAGAAGGCCCAGGGCGATAAGTCCATTTCTGTAAAATTCTTTTTTGCTCATGTCATTAAGGAGAATGATTAAGTTTGTAAAAAGCATCATGATAAGGTGCCTTTCTTTTTTATATTAAGCGTCATAGCAAAAGCAAGTAATTCACCTGTTTCTACATGTACAAAAAGGTTAGTTTTTCTTAATTGTTTCTCAAAATCCCCAAGACTTGGGAAATTTTTTACAGAACCTTCGAGTATGATTTTATTATTTGTTATAGATAATTTTTTTAAAGAAAGACCAAGACCTTTGTTGTCTATAGTGCAAAGTGTTGCTAGGTAATAGGGGATTGTTTCTTCTTGATCAAGATAAAAAGGAGACCATAGATTTATTTCTTTTTTTACTTCTCTTTTTGCATCGGTTTCAAGAGTAGGAATGTCATTAGACTTGGCTTTTGGAGATAATTTTTTCAATTCATTTTTTATTTGTTGTTTTGATTCATTTATTTCTGTTTTGTACATATGTATAGTTTTCCACATATGCCATGAACCTATGACTGTAAACGCTGCAAGAAGCGCAATGCTTGTAAAAATTATATTTTTTTGTTTCTGTAATTTTTCAGGTAATAAAAGAGTTTTTGTTAGATCGAATGTTTTTTCATCAGGAATAAGAAGTGTTGATACAGTTTCAAAAAGAGAAGATTGGGTGATAGTTGTATTAAAAATGATACCGGTTATTTGGGAAAAGTGAGTTTTTTCTAGCGTGATACTTTTTGTATTAAAATAAGCATCAAGAGCAGCTTGTGTTGCTGTGTCAATAGTTGTATCAAGAATGAAAGTTATTTTTTCAGGATTAGTTGTTTCTTCTAAAAAGGTTTGTAATGTTACAATAATATCATTCCATAGAGGTGAATCTTTTAGTAATGAAGTTTTTGCGCAAGTAATTGTACGAAGAATTTTAAGATTTTGTTCTTCAAAGCATATAATTTTCACAGTGTCATTATGATACGATATCCAGCAACTAATTTCATGATATGAAGTTGTTAGATATTTTTTATAAGCTTTACTTGCATTAATTATGTCTATGCCAAAATGTAAGTTTTTCAACTTAACTTGGTCACATAGTGTTTTGCAATGATTAAAAATATCTTTTGGAATAAATCCAACCATGATTTTTGTAAGTTGTTTTTGTGTGTCTTGATGTATGATAATATAGTCATAGATCATGTCAGTAAGTGGAAATGCTATGATAGGTTCAAGCTCATAATGAAGAACTGATTCAATGGTATCTTGATCAGTAAAAGGAATGGTTAATTCTTTAAAAATGGCATATGTGCTATCAAATGATATATATGCTGTATCATATGTGTCTATTTTTTTAAATATATTTTGTAAAGCAAAAATATGCTGTGATTGAGGCTCTTTTATTGTGATATCGTAAGGTTCATGGAGTAATTGTTCAACCATAATTGAGTATGCCTTGTAAAGTGTTGCACTTGCCGTAAGTTCATGTTTATTGAATACAAGTCCGATTCGCATTGTTGGTAAAAGATAATAATTATTGTAATGAGTCGGAGCAAAAAGAGAGATCATGGCGCGTATCATGCTTGATCTCCTTTCTTTTTAAACCGTTTTTTCGGTTCATACTGTTTTTGTTGAGTATTTGATTCTCTTGTTTTATTTTCTTGATCAACTTTTTTTTCATCTTCAGTTTTTGACAACCGTTTACGAGGATTACGTCTATCAATGTGTGGCTTTGAAAATACAGGGCGCATTGCTCGTTTTTTTCGTTCTAATTCGATGCTTGTTTCATCTCGAAGAAACTCATCGATGGTTCCCTGGCAATTGTAATATGAATTAGAGAAGAATGCGTTTTGTAAAGGGTCCATAGCCTCTGCCCTTGTTTGAGTAAGCTGTAATGTAGTTTTTATGCTTTCAGCCTTTTGTTTTGTATAAAGATCTTTAATTTCTGTTTCATCAGAGTGGATTTCGCGTGGACATATGAAAAAAAGTAAATTTGATCGAATGTACTGCCTGGTTATCGTTTTGAATAAATTACCAACAATAGGAATATCTCCCAGCAAAGGAACCTTAATAACATTATCGATATAATTGTCTTGTGTTATGCCGCCAATAACAAGAACTTCTTGATTGCGTAGCAAAGCATTAGTAATAATAGATCTATCTATTGTGTTACCATTTGCACCAGCTGAGGCAGTTTCTGGTTGGTCGAAGTCTTGGATAGTAATATTAATTTCTAAGGCGATGATGCCATTATTATTAACGTGAGGTGTTACGTCGATAACTAATTTTGCAGAAATTGCAGATGTGCTGGGTAATGATGCATTGCTACCGCTACTTACGATAGCAGTTTGGACTCGACGAGTACTTCCAAATTCAAAATGCCCCTTTGTTTTGTTGGTAGTCACAATAAAAGGGTTTGAAATAATTTTTGGACTTGAATAACTTTCTAGTATTTGAAAAATACCCCATACACCATTGACAGCGTTTCCTATGGTTAAAACAGTTGCACCAAGAGGGTTGCTTGTGCTTGCAGTAAGTGCCGCTAAATTTCCAATAAGAGAATTGCTGTTTGTTGTGCCTGTTGTGCTGTTGGTAATAATACTACTATTGGTTGTTGTGCTTGTTGGATATCCAGAAGTTTGAATATTAACGTTTCCTGGAATTTTATTGCGCACTTGGCTTCCCCATTGTTTAATGGTAGTAGTTGAAACGTCTACAATAAGGATTTCGATGCCTACTTGTGGTTGTTGAATATCTATTTTTTTTATAAATTCATTAATCTTTACAAAATCATCATCACTTGCTTTGATAATTAAGCGATTAAACGCTGGTTCTGAAATAATTGTTACATCTTTAAAATAGCGTTGCCCATCAATCATACCTCCCGCAGCTGCAGTATTGGCTGTTTCTGATGTACCTTTTCCGAAATCAATCATACTATTTAACATTGCCGCTACACTGTCAGCTTTCATATATTGTAGAGTAATGCTTCTGAGGGGGCAGTAAGGAAGGTTCGGCCTTACATCAATAATTGTTTGAATAACATGTTCAATGCGATCAATGTCTTTTTTTGCTCCCAGTAAAAAAATAGAATTAAGTCGTGATTCTGGAATAATGCGAACATTTGTTGGAAAAAGATCGGCTTGCGGTTGTTTTTTTTGTGCAACTGTATAACGATATGGTTGATTTGTGTCAATACCAGCTAAATCATTATACATTTTTATTGCATAGTCAGGCTCCACGTGACTCAATTTAACACAGGTCATTGCCTCTGGGAGTGAGCGGTCAATTTCTGAAATAATATGCATCATTGATCTAATATTCGATGCTTTATCTGTAATAATAATAGCGTTAAGTTCAGGGAATAAAGTAGCTGGGGATGGACTGGTATTTTTATTTCGTAATGATTCAATAATATTAACAATTGTTTGCATGGGAGCATTTTGAACAATATAGACAAAGCGTATACGTCGAGAATCTTCTGGAAGTTTGTCCACTGAGACATTAAAATAAGTATCAAATGGATCCTTAATAGCATTGGCGATTGATGTAATGCGGTATATATTTTTTGCTGGACCAGGCGTAATGTTTAATTGGGCAAGGTCAAGAATGCGTACAAAAAGATTCCATGCTTCATTTCTTGATAATGGTTTATTTGTTTTAAAAGTAATTTTCTGTCCTTGTAAAGGACCGCCCCCAGCAGTCATAGGTTTGAGCGCATCATCTGATAAAAATTTTAATTTAAAAAGTTGCTCTACATAGGTAACAACATTTTCAAGCGTTGCATCTTCAAAATTAAATCGAAACTTTTCTTCATTTTCGATTTCCTTTTTTGCTTTTTCTATAAGAGATGTTGTTTCAGGAGTTATTTGTGGTATGTGAGAAACTTCTTCTTCAACAAGAATTGGATCTTCTTCGATGAGTTGCTGTGAAGGCTCGTATTTTTCTATGTTAATTTTTTCAGGAGGAGTGGGAGTTTCGAACATTGATGAATCATGAGTAGATTCTTTTTTAGAATCTTTCACAAAATTTAAAATACTTTTTGTTTGATCTGCCTGTACAGTGTTTAAAAAACAGAGAAGGTTACTTGCGAGAATGATCATCGGTATGAACATTTATTCCCTCTCATTCTTATGTTTTTCTAACATAGCTTTTTTCTGTTCTATTTTTATATCTTCAACTGTCGGTGCAAAAATATACCGTTGTCGTAATATATTCATTTTTTCTTCTTCTAGTTCATCTTCGCTTTGCCCTGTTATAATACCAGGTAATTGTTGTTTTTCCGAGCGCAATTCGTCAAAGGGATCTTTAAGGTCGCGTAAAAGATAATGTAGAGTAAATGGTTCCCCTTGACGTATACCGTTAACTGTTATGGTTTGTGTAAACGTTAGAGTTGCAAGATAATTAAATAAAATTATTCGATCTTCTGTAGTTGCCAGAGAAAGTGAGTCAATTGTCATGATGGTATCGTACGATTCCAGACCCATTGCGGAACCGAGAGATCCTGAATCTAAGAATCCAATTTTGCAACCAATGCTTTTTCCATTTTTATATGATGTTGTTATATCAAAAATATCGATACATTGCGCAACATTTTTAATAATATGCGTAAAACTTTCATGGTCAAGAAGATAGTGTTCTGGATTTATATTTTTTACGACATGAAGCCAGCGTTCATTTTGTTCTTTGATAAAAGGACTTGTATTAAGATCTTTTTCATTAAGATACAGCGTTTCTTGTTGTCCATTTGAGCGAATAATAATGATCCTGTTAGAGAGAATTTTTACAAGGCGAGCATCTTGAACAATGTCGCCTACTTTAAACATTGTTTGCGTTCCTGTTTTATTGTCAGCAATGATTGCTTTATTTAATGATTCATTGTCAACACACATAACCCCTTTTAATTTTATATCAAGCGGAGGGAGAAAAGATGGCTGAGGTTCTTCAGGAATAACAATAGCTTTTTGGTCAGGTTGTTGAGGTATCTCTGGTAATTTTGGCGCAAAATCTTGGTGTTCAACAGTTTTTTGAGGAATTTCTTGATAAGTTTCAAAAAGATCATCAGTATATATTTTTTTAAGATCAAAGGAAGGCATGGCGCTTTGTTTTGATTGCGATAAAGCAGAAACAGCAAGGGAAGTTCTTTTTGGAAGCTTTCTTGTGTCGATACAAACAAATCCAATAATCGCTATGCAAGAGAGCAACAATACACTATTGATTAACCACAGCGGGTGCTTCATGAATAATTCCTTTGTCTATGTATGTATCACACGATACCCCTGCTTAGTTTGCCTTGTCAAGTTCGGTTACGCTCTAAAAAAGAAATTTTTAAGGTGTTGGAACTGTCATTAAAATTTCTTTTAAGATGTCATCGGTTGAAATATTATCTGCTTCTGCATTATATGATAATAAAAGACGATGTCTTAGTGTTGGCAAGGCAATTGCTTTTATGTCATCAGGGATAACGAAATGACGATGTTTTAGGAATGCATGAGCCTTTGCTGCGTGATATAAAGCAAGTGTCGCTCGTGGAGAAACGCCATAAACGATTAGATCTTTTAAATGGCTAAGTTTATATGATTCAGGCTTTCTTGTTGCAAATACAATATCGACAATATAATTTTTTATTTTTTCATCAATATACACTGCTTCAACAAGTTTTTGCGCTTCAAGAATTGTTTTTTTATCAATTACGGTATGAATCTGTGAAAGATCAAGTGCTCTATTAAGAAGTTCCCGTTCTTCGTCTTTTGATGGATAGGCAATAAGTAGTTTAAATAAAAAACGATCAACTTGCGCTTCTGGAAGTTTGTATGTTCCTTCTTGCTCAATTGGGTTTTGAGTAGCGAGAACTAGAAAAGGTTCATCAAGAGTAAAAGTTTGCGACCCAATGGTAACTTGATGTTCTTGCATTGCTTCCAGTAAGGCTGCTTGTACTTTTGCAGGGGCTCTATTGATTTCATCAGCGAGCACAAGGTGTGCAAAAATAGGACCTTTTTTTGTTTCGAAATCGTGAGTTTTCGGGTTGTAGATCAATGTTCCTATGACATCAGAAGGTAAAAGATCTGGCGTAAATTGAATTCGAGAGAAATGAAGTCCAAGCGTTTTGCTTATAACTTTAATCATGGTTGTTTTTGCAACTCCTGGCAGACCTTCAAGTAAAATGTGACCTCCGCAAAGAACTGCAATTTCTATAAAAGTCAGGGCCTCTTTTTGTCCGACAAGAACTTTTGAAGATTCAGTTGATATGATTTGAAACAGACTGCTTTTTTCTTTTATCTGCTCTACAATCTTTTCATCGAAAGCTGTCACTGACATATAAAACTCCTTTCATTTTTTTATGAAGATAAGGGTAGTCTATCATTGATTATAAAGGATGCCAATCCTGTTTTTTTCCATTACACTATGATTAGCATTCTGAAGAATAAGGGAGTCAAGACAATGATTATTTCCGGCCAAGAAATTAAAAAACGTTTAGGAAAAGATATTATAATAACGCCTTTTTCTGTTTCGCAGTTGGGACCAAATAGTTATAATTTAAAATTACATAACGAATTACTTGTTTATGAAGAGCCCGTGCTTGATATGAAACATCCCAATCCGGTTAAAAAAATAATAATTCCATCAGAAGGACTTGTTTTGCAGCCGGGTATTCTTTATTTGGGAAGAACTGTAGAATACACAAAAACTGATAATTGTGTTCCCATGCTTGAAGGACGTTCTTCGGTTGGGAGGCTTGGTCTTTTTATTCATATTACTGCTGGATTTGGCGATGTAGGTTTTTCTGGGTATTGGACGTTAGAGATTATGTGTATTCACCCGGTTCGTATTTATGCTAATGTAGAAATTTGTCAGATTTTTTATCATACCATTGAAGGTGATTTCATAAGGTATGCGAGCAATAAATATCAAAATAATACAGGTGTTCAGCCAAGTTTATTGTATAAAGATTTTGAACAAAAAAATATAAACGAATAGAAGCGTTTTTCCCTGTAGCTTTTTCTAAAGACTAAATCTTGTTTCTTTTTTTGCGTCTATGGTAACGTCAAAAATAAGATAAATAATCTTTTGCAAGGGGAAGGGGCATGAAGCAGTTAGGGAAAAGATATTTTTATGTGTTATTTTTTATTATTGGTTGGATTGCAACGGTACTGAGCGATGGCCGTTATGATCTTGTTATACCATTACTCAATAACTATCAGCGGCCATTTACAGTGCTGGATATTGGAGCTGTAGATTATGGAAGTTGTTCATGTGCAATAGCTCATAAGTATGAAGCCGTGTGTGTTATGGTTTCAATTGATGATTTAGTTCCTGTTTGTAAAGCACAGCATAATCTTGATTCGCTCATTGCATTACATACTTTTCTTGCGCCCAAGCAGTTGCGGCATTTAGGTGAATGTGAGCATTTTGATGTAGTTTTGGCGTTTGATTTTTTTAAAAATTATGGATCGTGTTGGCAAGATGCAATTGATGCTTTTGTTACAATGGGTGATCATGTGATCATAGAAATTCCTTGTAACAATATATCTATGAAAACATATGTAGAAAAAAAGGGTGGATGCTTTTTAGGAACTGTGTGTAATGAACAAAGTTTTTTTGCAGAGCTTTATGAAATAACATTATCTAATCAATCTTTAAAGCGCACAACATGGTTTAGGCCGGCATGTGATGATGAACATTATTACATTGAAAGTTCTTTTGAGCGCAAACAACTTATTAAGCATTTTTATGAATATACAGAATGGGTTCCTGGCATAAATCTTTGTACTTTTAAAATGTGCCATGGCTCATATCCGACAACAGCTATGTTAAAAGAACAATTAAAAAAACTTGACGATAAACAGCACACGGATTGGTTTATGAACAATATAATTGTTCAAGGAAATAAATTAGCTTTGATTGATGGAACTGATGCGGAGCGCTCAATTTTTTTTAATGAAAAAGTTTTGCAGGCCCATGTAATAATGCTTGATTTGCAAGATCCTGAAGATATTGAAGCCTATTTTTTCAATAAATTGGTAAATGTTGATTTTTGGGTTGAAAATTGATGTAAAAAAGTTGTGCTATTTACCATTTTGCAGTGCAGCGGCATAGTTAAATTGATAAAAATAATCTTGCCAAATTTTGTCAGTTGTACGGTATTCATTATTATAAAGAAAATAATCTTTTAATGCATCACGCGTCATGAGTAATTCTTTAATGCGGTGATTGTTGTTTTTTGGGTCACTAATTGTAGCATCGAGAAGTTCAAGAGCTCTTCGAAATGCCGCATGGCTCGCTTCAATGCCTTGATTGTTTTTTGCTTGTATAGCCCTGTCGATGTCTGTTTCAACATTTGCTAGTTGTTCTATTAAAGAAAATTTAAACCATCGTTCATGTGTTAAATTTTTATGTAAAACCATAGCGCCTTTCATCCGCGTTCCTTTATGAGTGACACAATAGTTTTTCCAAAATCTGTTGCTGCTTGTGGTCCATTGGCAGTAATGATAGTTCCATCGATTACCACGGGTTGATTAACGTAAGAAATTTCGTGTTTTTTGAAAAGTTCTTCGACTTGCCTATTTCCATTCCAGCATGTTGCTTTTTTGTCTTTTAATAGACCAGCATGTGCTAAAATACGGGGTGAGATGCAAATTGCACCAAAGGGTTTGTTGCGAGCGGCTATTTTTTGCATGATAGAGTATGTTGTTGAATTGTCCAAACAATCTAGTGCTCCAGGACCACCGATAATAAAAATTCCGTCATAATCATCTGGGTTGACAGCATCAATAGTTACATTGACAGATGCTGTTTCGTAGTGTGTATTTTTTTCTGCAGTAGTTTTATTGCAGTTGGAGTCATTGCATGGCTTTGCATGAGCAGTTCCCTTTTTGTTGCTTGCAACGATAACCTTGATACCGGCATCTTCTAGGGCTTTGCGTGTATGTCCATATTCGATAGGTTGATAACCTTGAGATGCAACAATGAGTAAAACAACTTTTGGCATTACAAACTCCTGATTTTTATGGTTATCAGATAAAATTAGGTTGTCTTGGTTGTGAATTATATAATCAAGATGGTGTGCCCGGCAGGAATCGGACCTGCGACCTACGGATTAGAAATCCGTCGCTCTATCCAACTGAGCTACGGGCACCTCTACGAATGGAGGAGTTTTAAGTATAGGAGTTTTTTTCTTATTTTTCAATTGTTAGTGCTGTATACTTAGAACGAATTGAATAGATTGAAGGAGAATGTGATGATTAAGGGTTTTGTTGTAGTATGTTTTTTTATTCAAATATCTTTAGCTTCTGACCAGTCAATATATAGCGAACAAAGAAAGGATTTGATTGCGCACAGTAAGGCTTTAAAACAAGATTTTGATATGATAATTGTGCTGGAACATTATAGACAATCAGGGCTTTTACAAAAGGCAATCTGCAACGCAGAAAGAAAGGCAATTGAAAGCATAGACGAAAATATTTGGTTTGAAGGTAGAAGTATTCATGATTTGCTCAGCTATTATTTTTGTGCATGTTCAAAGCAAAGATGCAAAGTAGCGTTGGATCTTTTGAAGATTGAAAAAAAATCTCAAAAAAATAAGAATCTTCAGGTAGAATTTGAGGATATTTCAAATTTTTGTAATGACACTTGTGAAGAAATTAATTTCTCGCAACAACAAAAATCAGAAGTAACAAAGGCAATAGCGGGACTTATTATTGTTGTGAATATGTTAAAAAAAGAATGAGAATGGCTGCTCAAGCATTACTTAAATAAAAAGGGATTTTGTGTAATAACAAAGCCCCTTTTTATTAAACATGACCACAATACCCCAAGCTTTTTAAAGCTGGGGATGAATGGTCATCTGATGAGCGAAAGCGAAGGAGGCAAGTAATTGCCGATTCGCGAAGCGTATGGCATAATATTCGATAAATGAATAAATATCG
>SXGU01353342.1_pt1 | contig 13593 bp, 11 predicted proteins | sample 3174531 | NCBI WGS metagenome assembly SXGU01 (sample SAMN11356863, study PRJNA531348) | freshwater metagenome | isolation source: freshwater sample F1-140 | place: China: Fuxian Lake, Yuxi | collected 2017-12-25 | reverse complement strand
GCCGCGCCCGCCGAACGCCCGGAGTCCGCGCGCGTGCGGCCCAGCATCGCCATGGCCGTCACCACATCTGGAGTGGCGTCAATCGGCCGGCGAAGCCCCGCGCGCGCCTTCACGAAGTCTCCTTCAAACAGCGCGATCCAGCCCGAGACTTCTTCGTCGTCGTCGGCCGTTGCGCCACCGAGGGCGCGCCGCGCCTTCTCCACTTCGCCCGCCCGCACCCAGCCCCAGGCGATCTGCCTCGCGAATCCGCGTTGCGTGACGGCGTCGACGCCAGAACCTTCGCGCCCAACCAGCGCTTCCGCTTGCGCCGCGCGACCAAGATTCGTCAGCGCGCGCACTTCGAGTGGCAGGATCTGCGTCCGGGTGAGGGTGGCATCGGCGTTTGAGCGCGCAGCGACCAGAATCGGCAGCGCCGTCGCCGGCTCGCCCCCGGACACTGCGGCCGAGGCGGCGCGCAGCTGCACGCTCAGGGCCGGTCGCGCCGCGTGCATCCGCAGCAATGCGTCACGGGCGGGAATCCACGCCGACTGGCGCTCCGCCTCAGAGGCGAAGTCACTCCAATGGTCGAACGCGGAATCAGCAACGGTCAGCGATCCGAGGACGCGCCAGGCCTCGCGCGCGTTCCCCCACTGCATCTCCAGAGTGCCCTGCACTTTGCGTGCGCTGGCGCTTGGCAACGTGCCCGCCTTGGACCCCGCCGGTACGCGCGCCAGTTCCGCGCGCACGGAATCCCGGGATGACGCCGGCGTGAGGCCGAGCGAAAACACCGCCGCTTGCTCGAGGTACTGCTCGGCCTTCATCGCATCTCGCCAGAGCGCTGCTCCACGTCCCCAGTTCCCGAGCGACACCTCAAGCTGCGCCAGCTCGAGCGTAAAGCCGCCCGCACCGAGCGCTGCCACTCCGCGCCGCAGCACGGAATCCGCCAGCGCCGCGCGCGAATCGGCCAGCAGCTGGCCGGCGTACTCCTTGTACGGCGCAAAATCTCCTGGGACTGCGGCAACCCAGGCATCGAACGCCGCCGACTCATCACGGCTGCGACCGAGCGACCGCAGCGTGCGCAGCTGGATTCCGCGGAGGACCCGGTTCCCGGGCTGCATGCCCAGCAGCGAATCGACGAGCACCCGAAGCGTGTCCTCCATCCCCATCTGCGAGTAGGCGCGTTCGAGACCAAACGCGCCCTGCGCCATCTCGCCAGAGCCGAGGACGACGCGCCAGGCTCCGATCGCCTCGCGCCACTTTCCCGCTTGCTCGAACTCGAGGGCGCGATTGATGGCCGTAGGCTGGGCCTGGGCCGGCGCGGTCCGAGCCGCCGCCCCGACGCCGACCAGCGCGATCAGGGCCAGGCGAAATGCGTTCAGGGCTTCTCCCCGTTGAGTCGCCGGAAATAATCAATCACCAGCTTCCGTTCTTCCGGACTCAGCGCGCGCAGCTCGTTCCATTCGGGCACGCGATACTTGAGCGCGTTCTTGCCCGCCGTCGGTCCATTGGGCGGAAGGAATGGGTTCGACTGGTCGCCAGGCTTCGACTCGCGCTTGGCCGACTCATCCTGTTTGTCGTTTTCGAGTGTGCGGCCGGCATCGAGCATGCGCCTGAAAAGCCGCTGCTGGCGCTCGAGCACAGCCGGGTCCACCGCGCCCTGTTCGAGCGCCTGCGCCAGCTGACGCGCCTCGCGGGCGAGTTCTGCCGCGCGACCCGATTGGTCAGCATCGCCCACTTCGGCAAGTTGCCGCGCCACATCGCGCTGCGTGCGGCTCAGGTCGCGCGCCTGGTCACGGGCCAACTCACGCTGCTCGGGTTGCGCCTGTGCGTTTCGCGCTTGCTGGGCCAGTTGCAGCAAGCTCTGCATCTGACCGTTCAGATTGCCCTGCGTCTGCGCCAGCTGCTGGAGCTGCTGCAGGAGTTCCGGCAGACCCGACGCTGACTGGGAGTTGTTGGCACGTTCCCGGTCCCTGGCAAGCGCAGACCCAACCTGGCGCAGCGCGTTGGCCGCGTCGGCCATGCTGTTGGCCGCCTGCGAGGCCGTGCGCGGATCCCCTGCTTCCTTCGCGGCCTGTGAGACGCGCTGCTGCGCCTCGGACATTTGGCGCAACGAGCCCTGCGATACGAGCGCGGAGCGCTTTGCCTCGTCCTGCAGGCGCTGCGCGGCCTTGTCTACGCCCTGTTCGAGCGCGCCCTGCTCCGCGCGCAGCGTCGGGTCAGACGGATTACGTCGTGCGCGCTGGGCGAGCTCGTCCTGCTGCCGCGCGAGCTGGAGCATTTCCTGGAGCGACTGGTCGATTTCTCCGGTCACTTCGTTCTTCCACTGATCCACCTGCGCCTTGCGACCCTCGGCGAGCGCCTCGGCGGCGCGCTGCAGCGCGTCGGCGGCCTGTTGCTGCTGTTGCTGCTGGCTCTGCTGGCCTCCCTGCTGCTGGCCGCCTTGTTGCTGCTGGCCCTGCTGTTGTTGGCCACCCTGCTGCTGTTGGCCCTGTTGCTGCTGGCCGCCCTGCTGCTGTTGGCCCTGCTGCTGTTGGCCCTGCTGCTGTTGGCCCTGCTGCTGCTGGCCCTGCTGCTGCTGGCCTTGTTGCTGCTGGCCTTGCTGCTGCTGGCCTTGCTGCTGCTGGCCTTGTTGCTGCTGCCCTTGCTGCTGCTGTCCGCCCTGCTGGCGTTGCTGCTGAGCGCCCTGCTGGCCTTGTTGCTGTTGCTGTTGCTGACCGGGCTGCTGCTGTTGCTGCTGATTGCCAAGCGCGCGATCAAGCGCCTGCGCGGCATTTTTGGCCTCTTCCAGCGCCTGCTCCGCACGCTTGGCCGCAGTGTCAGCGTTGGCCTTGTCCAGTCGATCGCGCAGCGCCTCAAGATCCTTCTGCAGTTGCTGCGTCCGCTGTTCGATCCGCTTCTGTTCTTCCGGCGTGCGTCCACTGTCCGCGCGCTGCTGTTTGGCCAGCTCTGCCGCCTCATCCTTCAACGTCTGCATTGCGCCTTCGAGGGCCGCACGCTTCAGGATCTCCGCGCTCTTCTCGAGCGCCTCGCGCATCCGCTTCTGCTGCTCGGCGAGTTGCTCGAGTGATTGCTTGGCCTGCTCTCCCGAGAGGTTTTGCGAAGCGTTCTGCAGGTTCTTGAGCGCTTCCAGCATCTCGGGCGTGAGCGCCTGGCGCATCAACTCCTGAGCCTGCTGCAACTGCCTGGCAAGCGACGTATCCAGCGCGCCCGCCTGCTTGAGCTGATTCTCGAGCGCCTTCGACGCCTGCTGCATCTGCTGCATGCGCGACGCCATCTCCTTCTGCTGAGCGGCAAGCGCCTGCGCCTGCTGCGCCTTGTCGAACTCCATCGGCTTCTGTTCGCCGGTACGCACATCGCGCTGCTGCGCTGCCTCGGCGGTGCGCTGCTGCAACTGCGCAACGGCCTTGGACAGGGCTGCCACGCGCGCGGCGGCCGAATCGGCGGCAGCGCGCGCAGAGCTACGCTGCTCGTCGGTGGCGGGGACTTTCAGCTTGATTTCGCGACTGGTGCCGGAGAGCCGCTTCGGCGATGCATCAAACGCAACGAGCTGCAGATGCACCGCGTCTCCGGCTGCCAGATTGAAACGCGCGAGGTCGAGTTCGAACGAGCCGGTCCAGTCAGCAAGCCCGGAGCCGCCGAGTGCCTGCACGACCTCGGGGTCGGCCTTGCCGCTCGCCAACACGCGCCAGATCCGCAGACCCACAGACTCCAGCGCGTGATCGTCCGTGGCGATCAGCTCCACGTCGACCTTGTCCTTCGGCTCGACGAGCGTGTCGGCAAACGGCGCAAGAATCTCGGCGATCGGCGCCGAGTCGGGCACGACCTCGAGCGAGAGCGGCGGCGGAACGTCCGCGATCTGTGTTGTCTGCCCACGCGCGACCCATTCCCAGGCACCCGACTCGGAAGGCCGCAAACGACCGCTGAACCGGCGACCATCTGGCGCCAACCGAATCGAATCGCGCCCGCGCACGAGCACCACGGCGGCGAGGGGCTCCGACGAATGCCCATCAATGTCGAGAACCGTTCCGAGCGGCAGACGCAGCGGAGCATCTGCGGGCATCGTTTCCGGCGCCCGCTTGAGGTAAGCAGGGAAGGTCGCCCGCACAGACACATCGCCAAGGAAAGGGCGATCCACAATTCGAACGACGGCGGTATCACTTGTCGCTCGGCCGTCGCTCACCACCAGCGTCAGGTCGGCGTCGAGCGGCCCGATCTCCGTTGTCACAGTACCGTTCGTCAGCGTCAGTGGCGTTTCGACCCACGCATTGCCGGTGCTGCGACGGACGAGGGTGACGCTGGGCCGGCCGCCGGCCGTAACCGTGAGCCGCAGCATTGATCCACGCAGCAGGCGAGGCGGAACGTCGCCGAGTTCGATGGGCGGGAGGAGCGCGCCGCGCCACGCGTCAACCGGATGGGCAAGTGCGCGCCAGCCATCGCTCGACCGGGCGCCTACCAGCAGCGCGATCAACAGCGCCGGAACAATGACTGCCACGGCGCGCAACGTGCTGCGCCTGAGATTGCGCTCCATGGCCGGCGCGAGCGGCGACGCGATGGGCGCCAGCTTTTCCGCAAGGCGATCCGACGCGCGCTTCACGAACGCGGTCTTGTTGTTCGCCAGCTCCACCAACCCGCGCACGGAACCGTCGCGCAACTTTTGCTCGCGCTCCATCGCTCCGGCAATCGCCACCGACGACGCATCGCGTTGCAGGGCTCGCGCCCCGCGCCGAATCATCCACACTGCAAGAGCGATCGCACCCGCCCAGACCACGAATGGCACAAAACGGGGCAGCGCGATCCAGCGGGCCCCACCGAGTGCCAGTGCCCCAAGCGAGAGGACCGCCACAGCGGCGGCTATTGCCTTGGCCGACACCGCCGTGCGCAGCAGTCGCAGCGCTCGTGTGCGTTCCCGTTCGACGATTGCGATCAGCGTCATCGTGATCTCACCGGATGCCGTGGTTTCTGGTGGCTTCAGGAAGTCGGGCGGCTGGTCACGGCGTACGTGAACAGATTGATGCCCATCTTCAGCGCTTGCTCATGCAGTTCCGGCGGGTCGGTCGGGTAGGTCCCGAGGTCTTCCCATCCGTTGCCCAGGTCGGTCGACCAGCTGTAATACACCGCCAGCCGGTTCCCGAGGAAGATGCCAAACCCGCGTGCCGGTTTCCCGTCGTGCTCGTGCACTTTCGGGAGCCCGTTCGGGAAATCGTACACAACGTGGTACACCGGATGCGAGAGCGGCACATCCACCAGCTCGCGATCCGGATACACCTTCTTGAGCTCGCGTCGAATGTGCTCATCGAGGCCGTAGTTGTCGTCGATATGGAGAAAGCCGCCGCGCGCCAGATAATCGCGCAACCGGACAACCTCGGCGTCGGAGAGCGTGATGTTGCCGTGCCCCGTGAGATGGAGGAACGGGTATTCCCAGAGCCGGTCGTCCATCAGCGTGATGCGTCCTTCCGCGGTCTCCACCGGCAGCGATGTCCGCGAGCGGATGGCCTTCAACAGATTCGGGATGCTCGACGGATTCGCGTACCAGTCGCCGCCACCCTCGTACTGCACGCGCGCAATCGCCATGCGCTGGGCAGCCGGTGGCGCCTGGTGCCACGGCGCAGCCGCAGCGAGCGTCATGAGAGTTGCAAACAGCGCGATTGTGCGGATAGTCATTCGTGGGCGATTCGGTAGGCCAGGTTCCGGGACGCACCTAATTCCAATGTAAGTACGCGAGCCACCTCACGAGCGCTCGTTCCTTGTGCTTTCAGGGCCCCTGCCCGCTCACGCATGGCGGACTCGTCAACTTCAACCACGGGCGCCCCACCAATGAGTACCACCACCTCGCCCCGGGGTTGGCTGGCGGAGAACCGCTCAGCCAGTTCGCGCACCGTGCCCCGGGCAAACTCCTCGAACTTCTTCGTGAGTTCCCGGGCCACCACGGCCTCGCGGTCCCCCGCCCCGGCCGAGGCCAGCGCCGTAAGCAGCGCGCCGACCCGAGCGGGCGCCTCGTAGACCACGGCGGTATGCGGCAGCGCGACGATATCTGCCAGCGCCTCTGTCCGGTCAGTCCCCCGACGATCGAGAAATCCGTAGAAGGTGAAACGGTCCGCGGCGAGCCCTGACCCGACGAGTCCGGCCAGCAGCGCCGAGGGACCTGGAATGGGGGACACCGGGATTCCGGCGTCGATGGCCGCTCGAACGAGCCGCGCCCCGGGGTCCGAGAGCAAGGGTGTGCCGGCGTCCGAGATGAGCGCGATACTCCCACCGGCGAGCATGCGCGCCACTGCCTTGGGGGTTGTGCGCGCTTCGTTGTGCTCGTGATAGGACTCCAGCGGCGTCGAGATCCCGGCGTGGGTAAGGAGCGTCCGCGAGTGGCGGGTATCTTCGGCGAGAATCAGCGTCGCCGTGCGAAGTGTTTCGATCGCGCGTGGCGAGAGGTCGGCCAGATTCCCGATCGGCGTGCTGACGATGAAGAGCGTCCCTTGCTGCGGCGCGCCGTCTCCGGTCACACGAAGAGCTTCCAGGGCAGCGCATCAAAAAGTCCGGCCATCTGGAACATGTGCCGGCGCTCGCGCAACAGGTCTTCGAGGAATCGCTCGGGTGGAGTGCCGTCGCCCGGCGGCGCATTCCACAGCAACTCGCGCAACCAGGCGCCGATGGCTGCGCTCAGCACGCGCTTTTCCACGATGGGGTCGCGAGTCGTCGATGTGGCTGTGCGCCCGAAGCCCATCGTCGTCGCGAGACCCGCAGCACCGGAATTCTGATCCCCGGCAACCGAGAGGCGCTCCAGCGCCGGATGCTGAGGCGCGAGATGCCGACGGGCATGCTCCGCGACCGCACTCGCGGTCGCGACCCCGGATGCGCTCAGCCGTTTGATCGCTGCGCTCATCAGGTCGCGGTACGCCTGGATGAGCGCGGGTGCCGCTTGCGCGGGGAGTGCGGCAGGCACCGGCCAGAGTCGCGTCCGCACCCAGCTGTTGTTCGCGTCGATGAGACGCCGAATTTCTGCTTCTGGCGCGCCGAAAGCATCGTCGCAGAAATAGCCGCGCACGATCTCCCCACCTCGCACGACGGCATAGCTGCGCCCTTCATCGTGAATCACCTCCAGCACACCGTCGTGCATCGTGGCGTGAACGAACCCGAGCACGGCGTCGGCGCTGTCGGCCGCGATGTCCGGAGGCCAAGCGGTCGGCTCCAGCACCTGCGACCAATACATGATCGCCAGCAGTTCGCCGTCCGCTTCGTTGAAGCAGACTTCACCGTACTCGGCTTCGCGCGGCACCTTGGCCACGGCGTCCGCAATCGCGACCGGATTGAAGCGCTGTCCGTCGGGACTCGCACTCGCGTTGACGATTTCCCCTTCCTCGAGGAAGAAGAGGAGGAACTCGTCAGGGAGCCAGACGCTCACATAGCCGAAGACGCGCGCGCTGCGGTCCCGCTTTGCGTCCGTAAAGAGATTCCTGAGATGGACGTACGCGAGCCGCGTGCGCGGCAGCAGCACCCGGTAGCGGGGAAACCTGACGCCGCCTGCCGGGAGACTCACGTCAGGCGTTGCGTGGGAGTGCCGGCGTCGCGGCCGGGGTGGCCGCGCGTGTCACGCCAGGTGCTGTGCGAACTTCGCCGCGAGTGCCGGCTTGGGCACAGCGCCGATGACTTGATCGACCAGCTTGCCGTCCTTGAAGAACAGCATGGCGGGAATCGAACGCACGTTGAAGCGTGTGGTCGTCTTCTGGTTGGAATCGACATCGAGCTTGGCCACGCGCACCTTGCCGTCGTACTCCGTGGCCAGCTGGTCGAGGATCGGCGCGATCATCCGGCACGGGCCACACCAGGTGGCCCAGAAATCCACCACCGTGAGCCCGGGATGCTTCTCGACCTGGGCCTCGAAATCCGCATCCGTCACCGCCAACGCGTTCGACATCGTCCGTCTCTCCCCTGCGTGCCGGTCGGGCACCGCTTCGCGGCGCCCGCGAACCCGCACTATCGTTGTGTACCTGCGAGGGCGCCCAGCGCGCCATCGGCTCTCGTTCTACTGACCACCGACCCTGCCTGATGCGCAAGACCACCATCGCCCACATCGGCCTTGCCGTGCACTCCAATGACGCCCTGCGTCCGCTCCTGCGCGACATCCTTGGACTCGAGGACGCCGTTCTTACCGACTCCGACGGCGCCCGGATCGCAGGCTACGTCGCCGGAGACGCCTTGATCGAACTACTCGAACCGAGCGTCCCCGGAACCCCCATCGCCAAGTTCATCGAGAAGCGGGGCGCGGGAATCCATCACCTTTGCCTCGCCGTCGATGACCTCGACGCCACCTTGGCCCGTTGCCGCGCCGCTGGCGTTGTCGTGATCGATCAGGAACCCCGGCGCGGCGCCGAAGGCAAGCGCGTCGCATTTCTGCATCCGAAAAGTACGGCCGGCATCCTGATCGAACTCTCCGAATACTAACAAACGACGCAAGCCCGGCTGATTCGCTCAGCCGGGCTTGCTGGTCTGTCAGGTGGGCCGGAAACTCGTCAGCCGGACCGCTTGCAGAAGCCCTTGTTCTGGAGGGCTGGCAGGTCCATGTTCGCCACGAGCCAACGGCCGTCTTTCGCCCGCGCGGCTTCGAACCGGGTCGACCCCGCGTTGGTCCCCTGCGTCAGGTCCACATTGATTGACACCCGACCATTCCCGGCAGCCATCGGCTCGGCAATCTTCTGCGTGTCGGCCTTGAGGATGCAGGCAATGATGACCGCGCGCTGCTCTACGGTTTCGCGGGCTTCACGGTCGCGGACGAGCCCGTTCTCATCGCCGAAGACGGCGGTGATGGCTTGCAGGTCCTGTGCTTTTGCGGCGGCGAGCATCTGCTCCACGGCACCGCGGGGAGTCGGCGCCCCAAACATCGGCCCCGCCGGCACCGTCCGGCACCCCAGGGCAACCACAATCACCGCGGCCAGTTTCTTCACAGTGTTCTCCGGTGTGAACTCAGGCCGCTGGCCGGCGCACGACGTGTCCAGCGCCAGCGGCTCTGCTTTGTACATTTAGACGATCTCCCATGCCTCTTCGTCTCTACGTCAACGTCGACCACGTCGCCACCGTCAGGCAGGCGCGGCGTACCCACGAGCCCGATCCCGTCCAGGCCGCGCGCCTCTGCGAGGACGCCGGGGCTGACGGGATCACCGCGCACCTCCGAGAGGACCGGCGCCACATCCAGGATCACGACGTCGAGCGCCTCAAGGCCGCGATTCGGACGCCGCTCAACCTGGAAATGGCGTGCACGGACGAAATGCTGGCCATCGCCCTGCGTGTGGTGCCGTATGAGGTGACTCTCGTTCCGGAAAAGCGCGAAGAGATCACCACCGAGGGCGGACTGGATGTCACGCGAGACCCCGAACGTCTCGAGCGGATGATTGCCCGGCTCAAGGCCGCGGGTATCCGCACCAGCCTGTTCATTGACCCGATTCCAGTGATGGTGGAACGTTCGCACTGGCTCGGTACGGATGCGATCGAACTTCACACCGGCCGCTATTGCGAGCACCCAGACGACGACCGCGCGCTCGTGGCACTGCAAACGGCTGCCCGTCAGGCAGCGGGGCTCGGCCTGGCCGTGCACGCCGGGCATGGACTGACGACGGCCAACGTCGGCCCGGTCGCTGCGATCGCGGAAGTCGAGGAGCTCAACATCGGCCATTCCATTGTCAGCAATGCGATCTACGCGGGATTGCCAGCCACGGTTCGCGCGTTTCGCGCCGCCATGGACGCCGCCCGCCACGGCCCTCGCTGACCACCCCGGGGTGACCACCCATGGACGCGCGCGCTAACTTCTCCACGCCATGAGCAGCGGACTGCTGGACTTCTTCGTCCTCGAAGCGGGAGAGTACACCGAGCAGCTGGACGGTGCGCTTGCGCGCGCCTCCGGAAATGTTCCGGACCTCGACATCTTCACCCGCAATGCCCGCGCCCTTCGCGGCAGCGCCACGATGGCCCGCGTCGAGGGCATCGCGAAAGTGGCCACGGGGATGGAGCGGCTGGGCCGCGGCCTGCGCGATGGGAGTCTGCAGTGGACCCCGCAACTGCGCGCCGCCGTGATTGCGGCCGTGGATGACATCAAGATCCTCGTGCGCGCCGCTCGCACGTGGGGCGCCGCGGAAGACCAGCGCGCCGCCGCGCGGACAGCCGAACTCGACGCCCTCGCTCCGGCGTTTCAACGCCGTTCCGTTGTGACGCCGATGCTCGCGATTGGCAGTGGCCTCTGGATGGCGTCAGAAACGGCCGACATCGCGGCTGGCCTTCGCCGCTGGGTGGATCAGGGCGGCGACAACGACGCACTGGCTGCAACGGTACGCCGCGTCCGCTCGCTCCGTGGCATCGCTGCGCTTGCCGACCTCCCACCGATCAAGGATGTGATCGACGCGCTGGACGACGCGATGAAACAACTCGAACTCGGCGCGCAGGTCACCGATTCGCACAAGTATCTGTTCCGCGCCGCAGCAGATGTGCTTCGCGAGTCGTCCGAAGCCATACAGGGGGGCAAGAAGCCCCTCACCGCCTCGGACGCTGTGACAGCCTTCTCCTCGGCGGCGGCACTGCGCGTCGCGGACTCGGACGACAAGGACTACGTCGTACCCATCGCCGCACTCTTTCCCGATGGCGGCGGCGATCATGTGGTGCACGCTGCACCCAACCCGCCCACCACTCCGGCGCAGCGATTCCGGATGGAAGTGGTCAGTCAGGCGGAACACCTTCGGCGGCTTGTCGCCGACGCACGGACGCCCGGCGCGGGGCCGGGCCTTCTGAAGGTGGCCGGCGAACTGAAGTCGGCTGTGCGCGCACTTCAGCGTGCCGCCGAGAGCTTCGGCGAAATGGAGACCGCGCAGCTGATGCAGTCGATGGTCGAGCCGGCCGCCGCAATGGATGCGCGCGCCCTCGATACCCTTGATGCGCTCGCGACCGGTCTGGCCAGCGGAACGTCGAAACCCGCGACCCCGACGCCACGCGCGTCTGTCGCGGTACCCGCGTCGCCGACGCCAACGCACGAAGCACCGACTCCGGTCGTGCCTGCTCCCGCTCCGCCGGTTCCGGTTCCGGGCGTTACGCCGCGAGCCATGCCAGCGCTCGCCCCCACGCCGTACTTCGGTACGCCGTCAGTGTCGCGCGCAACGGGTGCCATGGTGACGCCTGCACCGACGGGCGCTGCGCTACAGCATGCGCTCGACTCCGGGCTCTCCGGACTTGCGAGGCTCAATGACGAGCCGCTCGCGGAGCCGCAAAATGTTGAGGACGACGGCGTGGTTCCCATCCAGGACCTGCTCTACCGCGGCAAGTCGGCGCTGGCCCGGGCGCGCGTGGTTGGCGACGAAATCAAGGCCGCCGGGCTGTCCCCGGATGCAGATGCGCTCGCAGAGCTGTTCGACCTGCTCGAACTGGCCGCGTCGGACTGACCGTGCGCCTCCCGTGGCGCGCTGCTGTTGGCATTCTCCTCAGCGCAGTCTTGCTCTGGTGGGTGCTCAAGGATCAGGACCTTGCGCGAGTGTGGGCTGCGCTCGCCGGGTCGAATGCGGCGCTGTGGGTGGCCTGCACGTTCTTCGCCACACTGATCTTTCCGCTCCGCGCGCGCCGCTGGCAGGCGCTCCTGGCGCCCACGTACGGCCGGATTCCAGTCGGTCCGCTCTGGCAGTCGACCGCGGTCGGAATGATGGTCAACAATGTTGCGCCCTTTCGGGCAGGCGAGTTCGCGCGCGCATTTGCGCTCACACGCGCCGACCCCCGCGTCAAGTTCACCGCGGCCTTCGGCTCGTTGGCGGTGGACCGGCTCTTTGACGGTACCATCGTCTTGTTGCTGATGCTCGCGGCCACTCTCGACCCTGCGTTCTCGCCCGAGCAGACCATCAACGGCAAGCCGCTCACCACGTTTCTTCAGCCCGTGGCGCTGTTTCTCAGCGTCGTCCTCACGGGCGCTCTGATGCTCCTCTTTGCTCCGCAGCTTACCGCGCGGATCATCGACGCCATCGTTGGCAGCGTGGCTCCGAAATACGCTCCGCGTGTACATGGCCTGGTGAGTGGGTTCGTCGATGGACTGCGCGTGCTGCGAAATCCGAAGCTGATGGCCGAGGTCGTGGTATGGACGGTGCTCCACTGGCTGTGCAACGCGTTCGCGTTCTGGCTTGGCTTCAAGGCGCTGGGCATTGACGCCCCGTTCTCCGCCGGTCTGTTGCTGCAGGGACTCATTGCAATCGGTGTGGCCGCGCCGGGCGCACCCGGATTCTTTGGAGTTTTCGAGTTTGCCGGAAGCATCGGGCTCGCGATCTACGGCGTTCCGCCGACGCAGGCGATCGCATGGGCGCTCGGATTTCACATCCTCTCGTACATCCCCATCACGATTATCGGCGGCCTCTACCTCTCGCGGATGAAGTTGCACTTCGCTGACTTCCGCCGCGCCGCGCCGTCAGCGCCGGCCACTGATCAGGCGTCGGGCTGATCGTGCCGACCGCGCGCATCGAGGCGCAGGCCAAGGTCAACCTGTTTCTTCGCATCCTCGGACGCGAATCAGACGGGTACCACCAGCTCGAGACGCTCTTTCAGCGAATCTCGCTTTGTGATTCGATCGTTGTCCGCACGGATGTGCACGGGCAGTCACTGGAATGCAGCGCGGCCGGCGTCGGACCTGTGGAGCGGAACCTTGCCTGGCGCGCCGCAATCGGTTTTCGCGAGGCCGCGGGGTGGCCTGACACGTTTGCGATTGAAATCACGAAGGACATTCCGATCGGCGGGGGGCTCGGCGGCGGAAGCGCCGATGCCGGTGCGGTGCTTCGTGCCCTGAACGCGATGGCGCCCAAGCGCCTCGGCGACGAACAGCTCTTCGGCGTGGCGCGATCGCTCGGCGCCGATGTGCCGTTCCTCACAAGCGAAACGCCCACGGCAATCGGCCTGGTGCGCGGTGATGTCATCGTCGCCTGCCCGCCCCCGCCGGCGCGGGACCTCCTGCTACTCGTGCCGCCATTTTCTGTCTCGAGTGCCGACGCATTCGCTTGGTATGCCGCAGAACACGCAGCCGAACCGCGCAAACCGAGCCGAATGGCGACCCCCGCGAGCGGCATCGCGCTGGCGACGGTGGAAGCGGCCCTGGCTGCGCGCCTCGGCGACAGCGCGCAGCCCACATCGACGGACTACTCGCTGTCGTGGCGAGAAATCGGCAGCCTAGCCGGGAACGACCTGCAGGCCGTGGTGGTCGAGCATCACCCGGAGTTGAGCCGTGCGATGGCACTGCTGCGCGCGGCAGGCGCACCTCTCGTGCAGATGACCGGGTCAGGATCCGCTGTCTTCGGAGTGTTCAAGAATCGGCCTACCGGTGGCGTCGTCGCGGTGCCGGCGGGATTTTCGGTTCTCCACGCACGCACGCTGCAGAAGGTCGCCGACGTCGAGCTTGTGAGCTGAGCTGGAAACAGCGGCGAACGACGGGACGACCTGTTATTGTTCGCCAATCTGCCCCTTCGTCCAATGGCAGGACATGTGCCTTTGGAGCACAGAATGGTGGTTCGAATCCACCAGGGGCAACTCGATTCGACATGCAGAGCAGTGCCTTCAACGCGTTGACTAACTCACTGTGGTTGCTTAGCTTAGAAGGCTCTCCATGGACGGATTCTC
>SXGU01049304.1_pt1 | contig 13593 bp, 13 predicted proteins | sample 3174531 | NCBI WGS metagenome assembly SXGU01 (sample SAMN11356863, study PRJNA531348) | freshwater metagenome | isolation source: freshwater sample F1-140 | place: China: Fuxian Lake, Yuxi | collected 2017-12-25 | reverse complement strand
TGACGGCGGCGATCTGGCGGCCCTTGCCCGCGCCCGTCCCGTCACCGAGCATGAGGCCAGTACGGTAGCACCGGCCCTCGTCGCTGAGGACGAGGCCGACGCCTTCGGCGTGCGGCACGAAGCGTCCAGGCAGCGTCTGCGACCAGGCATGGCCCGCATAGACGACGGTCTCGAGCTGCGACGCGGACAGCAGCCGCTCGGCCACCGTCCGCTCGGGCAGCGCCGGCACATAGTGCGGAATGGGGGCCGGGATCGAACCCATCGCGACCGATTCGACCAGCGGCGTCGGATGCTCGCCGGCCTCGTCGAACACCAGGCGGCTCGGCAGGTAAGGCAAGTAGACGCCGGTCTGCTCGAGCAGCGGCGCGGGCGTTTCGAGCGTCTTGTAGCGCACCGGAAGGATGTCGTTGCGGACGGGCGTCAGCAGGGGCCGGACCTCGGCCGGTCGGGACGAGCGCGCGGCGCGCAGCAGCGTGACGCCGGCGGTGCGTGGCCGACTGACGAAGTTTGGCGCGCCGAGCTCGGCGCGAGGGGGCACCGCGATCGCCTCGATCAGCTCGGCGACCGTCCGGCGCTGCACCGTCGCGGGGACCGCGCCGCCGGGCAGCTTGTCGATCACGAACAGGCGGACGGCGATTCCGGTGCCATGTCGGACATAGCAGCGCTCGAGCCGCGCCGAGACGCGCACCGTGGTGTCGCGCAGGGTCACTTCGAATTGATCGCGCAGCCGCGCGCTCGGACCGAACCAATCGGGCATGATCGCGACCAGGCGGCCGCCGCGGCGCAACCGTCCCAGCGCCGAGCGGAGATGGCGGACCGCTGCCAGATCGTCCTCGCCGCGGCCGAGCGAGCGCGAGAAGGGCGGATTCATCAGGATCAGGCTGGGCTGGATCGTCGCATCGAGCAGGGCGCCGAGCATCGCGCCGTCGTGGCCGGTGACGGTCGCCTCGGGGAAGATCGTCGATAGCCTGGCGCGACGTCGCTCGTCGATCTCGTTCAGGTGGAGGGCGGCGACCGGGGGGCAGCTGGCGACGAGCAGCCCGTTGCCGGCGCTTGGCTCGAGCACGACGTCATCGGCGCGCGGGTTGGCGAGCAGTACCGCGACGGCGGCGAGATCGACCGGGGTCGAGAATTGCTGCCAGGCAAGTTGCGCCTCGCTGCGGACCGTCTGCGTCGGGAGCCGATCAGCCAGCGCGATGGCGTGTTGCGTGTCGGCCAAAATGGTGAGCGGGAACGGTCGCTTGCGAAGATAAAGCGCCAGCGCATGCTCGAGCGTCTCGAAGCTGTCGCGCTGCGACCAGCAGCCATCGGCATCGCGGCCTCCGAACGCGGTCATCATCGCGGCGTTGAGCTCGGCACGGGTCAGGAGTTGTCCGGCATCCAGCAGCGCGCAGATCTCGGACGCGGCGGCGCTGCCGCGATCGGCATAGAGAAGATCGGTCATCGAGGGTCTCCCGCGACCACCGCCCCTTCGGCGGCGTCACGGCCTCGACCCCCCTCCCCTTTCGGTGTGCGCGCGCAGCGCGTCGGCCCAATCCTTCAGCCCATTGGGCGGCGGAGCGGGCAGGATTCGTCGCTCGTGGCGTCGGTAGCGGGCTTCGGCGCGACCGGCGGCGCGGCGTCCCTCGGCGTCGGCGTCATGGGCGATGAGCAATGTCTCGACCTGGTCCGGGATCGCCAGCAGGTCGAGCCGGCGCGCACCGAGCGACGCCCAGCACGGCACGCCGTTGAGGAGCGTAAACGCCGCAGCCGATTCGAAGCCTTCGGCGATCGCCAGCCTCCGCGCTGAGCCGCCGCCACGCCACGCGCCGGCGCCGGGCATGCCGATCGTCACCTTGGCCTGCCGGCTCGCGTCGAGAGGATCGAGGAAGATACGCTGAATCGCGGTCAGCTCGGCGTCGTCCCGGACCGCGACAAGCAGCGCCGGCTTGAACAGGGTCAGCGGCTTAGGACCGTGCGGGCAGCGCGGATGATAGCGCAGATCTTGGAGCGTGGCCGGCAGATGGCGAGAGGCAAGATAGCGCTCGGCGAGCGTCCCGGCGACCCCCCTCCCCTCGCTCCACAGGCGGCCGAGATTGGCGGCGGAGCGGCCCAAGCTGGGCGCCGGCGGGGCCGGGAATGAGCCACGATGACGAACCCTGCGCAATTCGCGCAGTACGTCCTCGCGCGCGCAGCCTGCGAAGCAGGTCACGAGCAAGCCGGTATCGCCTTGGCGAATCGACAGACTGGGTTCGCGGTCTGCATGCGCGGGGCACCGACACATCGCTGTGTAGCCGTGCCATATGCCGCCGAGCGCCCCGACCAGGTCGACGAGATCGGGGCTTGGGGTGCGGGCAGTCAACGCCATGATCGCTCTCCTCGCGCGACCCGACCCCCCTCTCCTTCAGCCTCGACCGTTCCAGGGCGACGCGGCGGCGGCTCGTGACGATGATCGCGCAAAGCGCCAGGCCCCTGCGCTTGACCAGCGTTGCACCGCCGCGCGGCACGGAGATCATCGGTCAGTCGTCGCCGGCGGCCCGGGCGCGGCGTTTGGCGTAGCTGATGACGAACGCCTCCCACATCCGCAGCCACTCATTTTCGGTGCGGAGCTTGGCGATGTCAGGGCAGCCGCGGCGGAATTCGGACGCCATCGTGTCGACTTCCCACGGATGGCCCTTGTCGAGCCCGATCGTGCGATAGGCCTTTTCGCGGTCGCCGTAGCTCAATGATCCGGTTGGAAAGGCGACCAACGCGGACGTGGTGGTCGCCGGCTTGGTCGGGACGACGGCACGGCTTTCGACCGATGATGTCGGTGCCGTTCTTGCAGGCGTATGGCCGATGAGGCGCAGATGCGCGCCGACGAGCTTGCGTTCGAGCGGCGCCGGTGACGGGTGCAGCACGACTTTGCGCCCCGACATGTCGACATTGGCGTTGGGATAAACCGATGAGACGATCTGCATCGTTTCCCGCACCGTCTGGCGAAAGCGTTTGCTGTCCGCGTCGTTGCCGAGATGGCGGGCGAGCTGGTCCCAGGAGATCGTCTGGCCGCGGTCCGACGAGATGCGTGGCAGGCGATAAGCGAGGTAGGTGTAGAGATCGAGCGCCGTCGGCGTGCCCTTGAGCTCGCGGACAGCGACCTCATTGAGCGGCACGGCATGTTCGACCAGGTGCTGGTAGAACAGCTCGGACATACGAATCTCGCGCGCGAAAGCACCGTCGCGATCGAGCGAGCCGGCATATTCGTTGGTAATCTTGACGTCGCGAACCGCGAACATGTTCTCGTCGGCGCCGTCCCCGTCCCAGCGAATCTGCCACTCGCAGGTAAGAAGCCGGTCGACCTGCTCGCGCATGAGGTTGGCGGTGCCGCGCGGGCCGTAGGAGACCGTTTGATAGCCCAAGCGGCGCATCCACTCGGTGAAGTTGCGGCCGAGATAGACGTCGCGCGAGCGATTCTTGACCGCCTGCGACAACAGGTAAATCAGCGCGACGCGGGGGTAAGAGCCGTAAGGGACCCCGAGGCTCCTGACCACCGCCTTGCCATCGATCGTCTGGAGCACTGGGCGGGGATTGATGGCAAGGGCGTAGCGTCCGTCCTCGCGAATGATCGGTAGCGTGTCGTCCTTGGGGCGCTTCGTCGGCAGCGACATCGCGCACAGCGCCGAGTGGAGAAAAGCGGGAACGGGCTCTTCATCCTGAACGCGCAGGAAAGCGTCGAGGGTCAGCTGAGACCCGGCGGACTGGGCAAGCGAGCGCACTTCTTCCGCGCCACCCGCGAGCATTGCCAGAGCATATTGATGGCCAATTGGTCTTGTGCTGTCCCCGTCCATGGTCGTTCGCCCTTCCCCGGCCTCTGACCGGTGACGGAAGGTTCAACAAGGTTCGGGGCAAAAAGCAAGGGTGTTGGCGATTTTAACCCCTTCCGAGGCGTGAAACCTCCAAAACTACCGATGATCTCGGAGCGGTCGGCGGGTTTTTGGCGGTCCGGCTCCCCTTCCCTTCTCAAAAAATAAGCCGATTCGCGAATCGGTTTTCTTCAGGAGATTCTTAGTAAGTAGGTATGGGCTCCGACATCATCGGTTTCGGCGAACCGAGATCATCGCTCGTTCGCACCGGCATCATCGGCAAGGCTCGAAGATCATCGTTCCCTGTGGAAAACTAGCGGTTTGGCCGGTCTGACGAGCTGGGCGCCCTGCCGGGTGCAGGTCGATCGCGATTTTGCCGAAACCTGCTGATCGGCCTGGGGGTTCGATCCTTCCAATTGCCGCTGCGGCGCCAGTATGGCTCGGAGATCATCGGTCTATTTGGAAGTTTGGTGGCGAATGATTGCTTGAAACGTCCAAAGTCGTTAATGTGGCGCTGCAACCTGCAACCCGGGATCAAAATGGCCACACTCCCCTCCCCCGAGCGCCTCACTCGAACGGCCTCGACCGATGATCTCGGAGCCCTGCATCGCAAGGCCATGACCATTCTGAAGCGACTGCGCGATAGCGCGATCGACCCCGAGACCGGTCAGAAGAAGGGACCGACCTACCCGATCTCCAAAGCGGCCGCGCTGGTCGACCGGACCTCATCGGCCATTCGCGAGGCCGAAAAGGACGGACGGCTGCCATCGCGCGAGCGCACCGCCTCGGGACATCGTATCCAATATTCACTGGCTGAGCTCGACCACATGCGCGAGGTGTTCGGGACGCGGCCGTGGCGCGCGCCAGAGGACACGCCCGCGATCATTTCGGTATCCAACTTCAAGGGCGGAGTCGGCAAATCGACGATCGCGCTCCATCTCGCGCAGCATTTCGCGATCCGCGGCTATCGGACGTTGCTGATCGACTGCGACAGCCAAGCCAGCACAACGATGATGTTCGGCTATCGGCCTGATATCGATCTCGGCGAGGAAGATACCCTTTACGGCCATTTTCACGATCCTGAGCTGCTCGGGGTGCGGTCGATCATCCGCAAGACGCATTTTCACGGCCTCGACCTGATCCCGTCGAACCTGAAGCTCTACAATCTCGAATATGAGATCGCCGCGCATCTGGCGCGCACCAAAAGCTTCGAGATCATCGACATCGTTGCGGAAGCTATTGCGAGCGTAGTCGAGGGCTACGACGTCGTCATCCTCGACCCGCCGCCGGCGCTCGGAATGGTGTCGATGGCCGTGTTGCAGGCGGCGAACGCGATGGTCATCCCGATGCCGCCGAGCGTGATCGACTTCTCGTCGACCGTGTCGTTCATCGACATGGCGCGCACCACGATGGCGCAACTCGAGGAACTCGGCGGGCGAACCGCGCCCGCGTACAATTTTATTCGTCTGGTCGGCAGCCGAGTCGACGAGAGCAAGTCGATGCACCGCGAGTTGCTGGCGATGATGCGCGATGTATTCGGCGGGTCGATGATCGCGTCGGTGATGCGGACCAGCGCGGAAATCGACAATGCCAGCTCGCGCATGAAGACGGTCTTCGAGCTTGAGCGGCCGGTCACGTCGCATGAGGTTCATAGTCGCTGCCTGCGTGACTTGACCGCCGTTTGCGAGGATATCGAACGCGATGTGCTGCGGACCTGGGAAAGCAGGGCAGGGGAGGTGGGGCTATGATGTTGCCACGTGGCAACCGCGCGGCAATTCGCTGCGATAACAATCGTCTAGCCCAATTCGATCAGTTTCGAAAGGCGGCGTCTGGAGTAGCTTGCGTCTTACGACCAGAGCGCGCTCGGGCAATGGCCGAGCGGATGAGTTGCCACGTGGCAACGTCGGCCCTTTTCGGGGTTCAAAAGAGATTGGGAGAAGGCTGATGGCCGCAGGCAACAAGGGGTTCGGCGCTTTGCTGACCGAGGGGCTCGATGAGGAGCAGGTCGACGATGATGCGCCGCCGTCGGAAAGCGTCATGGCGACCCGCACGCACGCGCTGGCGCGGCTCGCGACGGGCAAGGTCGTCACCGATCGGACCGAGTTTGTCGACCCCGATCGCTGTCGGCCCTGGCGCCTGCATAATCGCGACCTCGATCATCTCAACGAGGAGAGTTGCCGCGACCTCATCGATGCGTTCTTGTCGGCCAAGAAACAGCGTATCCCGGCGATCGTGCGCCGCGTCCGTGGGGAGCCCGGCATCGACTTCGAAATCATCGCGGGGGTTCGGCGGTGGTGGACGGTGCGCTGGTTGCGCGAGCACCATCATCCCGAGTTCGAGTATCTCGTCACCGTTCAGCAACTTACCGACGAGGAGGCGTTCCGTGTCTCGGACATCGAAAACCGCTCGCGAAAGGACATTAGCGACTGGGAGCGCGCGCGCGAGTATCTGGGTGCGCTAACCGAGTTCTACGATGGCTCGCAAGCGCAGATGGCCGAGCATCTCAAGATCTCCAAGTCGTGGCTCAGCCGGATGATCGACGTCGCGCGGCTGCCGGCCGACATCGTCGCCGCCTTCGCCGATAGTCATCATGTCACCGTCCGCATCGCGCGGGATCTCAAGCCGCTCACCACCGACGCTCGCGCGCGTAAGCTGATGGTTGAGGAGGCGACGGCGATCGCCGCGGAGCGCGATGCGGGGGGGGCGGCATTGAGCGGGGTGGAGACGGCCAAGCGGCTCATCCGAGCGACGGCCGCGCCCGTCGCCAAGACGCGCAAGCGCGTCTCGTCCGACGTGGCCAGCGCCGCTGGCAAGCCGATGCTTCAGATTGTTCGCGCCGGACGAGGTGATGCGCTTACCATCAAGATCCTGCCGAAGTCCGGCGCGACGAAGGCGGAGCTGCTCGACCATATCGGACGCGCATTGGACGGGCGGTAGCGCCCCAGAACGATCGCGTCTTTTCGCCGTTATCCTCAGTCGCTCGGTTGTCGCTTGCACAGGGGCTCGTCGCCTGGCTTGAACCACGGCGCCGAGTCCAACCTCTTGTGCTATAGCAGGCTATAGCTTGACAAGCTGTGTTCGACTCCTCCAGCCTGACCGAAACGGGGGAGACTCGATGCGACATCTCGCGCTCATTGCGATTCTTGCGCTCGGCGCCAGCCCTGCGGCGGCGCAGCGCGCGGAGCTCTTGTCGTTCGCCCCGAGCGTTATGCCAGAGACCGCGGACCAAGAGGTTGGTTCGGAGCCGTCGCCTGCGGCGGAGGCCGAGCTGGCCGCCGGATACGCCGCGTTTGGAGCGCCACCGCCCGGCATGATGGCCACGCCTGCGTCAGCCATTTCGATCCCGCTCTGGCTGCAGACCGGCATCGCGCCAGGCGGGCGAGGGCAGGGGCCCTCGGCGCTGGGGGCGCCGCTCCCGCTCAATTCGTCGTGCGCCGCGCCGTATCGCATCCGCGGCGACCTCGCGCCCGGCACCGAGGCGCGGCGGCTCCGTCTCTATCCGCTGATCAGCCAGGTCGCGTGCGAGGCGGGGGTTCCGGTTGGTCTGTTCGACGCTCTGGTGTCGCAGGAGAGCCGCTACAACCTCTCAGCATTGTCTCCAAAGGGGGCGATGGGGCTGACGCAGCTGATGCCCGGGACGGCGCGCTCGCTGGGCGTTCTTGATCCCTGGCGGCCGCTCGACAATCTGCGCGGCGGCGCCCGCTATCTGCGCCAGCAACTCGACGAATTCGGACGGGTGGACCTCGCCCTCGCCGCCTACAACGCCGGTCCGGGCCGTGTCCGTGTCCGGGGCCGGATCCCGCCGATCGCCGAGACGATCGGCTATGTCGCGGCGGTCACGCGCGCCTGGAGCGCCTCGTTTACCCGGACCCCGACCCTGATCGCGGTCGCGGCGGCGCCGTCCGCGCCTAACGCGCCGATTGCGCGGAAGCGTGGTCGGGTCGCCGAGCTTGTGGCCTACACGTTCCCCAGCGTGTCGAACCCGATGTAGGCGGCGTAGTAGAGCGCGATGCCGATCACGGCGGGCGCGCCGGCCAGGTAGTTTAGTTGCCAGCGCAGCCAGAGGCGGGGCAGGGCAAGCGCGCGATCGGACCAGCGCTCGAGCGGCACGGCGCGAGCGCCGCCCAGATAATCCCATGAGGTCTTGGCGATCGCCGCCGCAGCGCACAACAGCGCGAGCAAACCAGTCGCCGCGTAGAGGCTCAGCCAGGCATCGACGGTTTCCGCGGGCATGGCGCGACCCTAAACCAAGAAGGTTGACCATGACTGTACTCGCCAGACGCCCTTTGGTGGCGTGGCATCGCGACGCGCGCGGGGAGGGGAGGGCTCAGGCGGCCTCGTCGATACGCGGGAACAGGCTGATCGCGGCGAACTGATCGGCGAGCTGCTTGACCGCGTGCCGCGCCAGCAGCTCGCACCGCTCCCGCGTCATCGCGGCGATGATGATGCCGCAATCGATGTCTCCGCCCGCGCTCGAGAGCGCCATCGTGTCGGTGAGCATCGTGTGCGCGTAGTAGCAAAGATTGCGGAAGGCGGGGTCGAAGTAGAGCTTGGGCTGGTCCATCACCTCGATCGCGAGCGCCAGCCGCCGCCGGTCCAGTCGCAAAAGATCGATCAACTCGCCCTTGATCCGCTCGGTGAGCGGGCGCTCGCCACGTCGCAGCTTGCCGAAATAGGATCGATCGACGCCGAGACTGCGCGCAACCTCGGCGGTCGACAGCCGCTGCCGTCCCAGCGCTTCGACGATTACATGGCGATATAATTCGAGACGGTCGGCGGGCTCGCCGACCGGCCTACTCCCCTCATCACACGACTCCACGCTCATAACGCCTCCCCGGCGTTTACTATAGTCCGCTATAGAGCGAGTGAGTCAATACTGGAATCTACCGAGCTGGTCGGCGCGCGCCGACTGCCAGCGCGCAAGCGCCGCGAAGGCCTGTTTGACGGTCAGCGTTTGACCCGTCGCCTCATCGAGTCGCGCGCGCGCCGCGCGGAAGTCCGCCGTCCAATTGTCTTTGATGATGAGATGGACCCGCACCGGCCCATCGAGCGGGTCGGAAGTCACCAGCGCCCCCAGCGCGGCTTGCTCGTTGTCCTGGCGCGCCACCCGATCCGCAGCGCAGGCGATGGTGCTGTTGATCGACTCGAAACGTCCGGTCTCGAGCGAGTAGGCGCGCACCGCCTGCGTCGCGACGTCGAACAAGGCGTGGCTGATCATCAAACGGTGAATCGACTGCGGCATGGCGCCCCGTAATCCCCTCACCCGGTGAACGCGAAGCCTTTCCGCAGCGCATTTTCAACGACGCCAAACTTTGATCGCGATTCGCGTGAAAGTTGACGCCAAAAAATGATTCGCGCCAGATCGTCGATTGCGGGACGCGGGCCTCACAGGCCCGGCTGAGGTCAAAGCGACGGCAGCGGGAGACCAGTGTTACGCAAGACAGGAGGCCAGAAAAGCAGTGAAGGCCAAGCAAACTCCGCTGCGGGACTCGCTAACGCCGATCTGCGACGAGCCGTTACAGTCCAGCCACCAAAACCATTGAACAACACAAAGGTTTCCAGCTCCTTAATCGGCGGCGCGATCGCGCGTCGACTTTGGATGGAGATGGAAATGGCTTCCTTGACACAGAAAAGGACCGTTCCCTGGAACGATGTCCTCTTGGTCATGGCTGTACTGGCCGTGATCATGGTGCTCGGCGCAAGCGCGGCGTTCGCCGGCACCGACACCACCTTCAACACCGCGCTGACGAAGTTCACCGACTTCCTCGAGGGGTCGGGCGGCAAGATCATCACTGTGATGAGCCTTGCCGGCGGCATCGTCGCGCTGGCGTCGGGTCGCTTCTCGCTCGCGCAGGTCGCGGTGCCGGTCGCGGTCGGCGTCGGCGCGGGCACCGGCGTGCCCATCGTCACCTCGACCGTCACCGCGACGATCTGAGGCGTCCTGGCCGGCGCGCTTGCGCGCTCCGGTCGCTCAAGGAGGGCGGCATCGCATGGACCGCTATTCGATCCCTTCGCATCTCGACGACCCGGAGCTGATCGGCTTCTGGACGTTGGACGAGTTCCTCGCGATGTGCGTCCCCTTCGTCTGGGGAATTCTGTCGCAGCACGTCCTCGTAGGGATCGGGCTGGCATTGCTCGGCTGGTGGGGTCTGCGCAAACTGAAGGCCGGTCGCGCGTCATCGTGGATTCTCCACATGGCGTACTGGCATCTACCCGCCGGTTTCACCGGGCTTCGCGCGGTGCCGCCCTCCCATCTCCGGCTGATGGTGGGCTGACATGGATCTCAACGTCTCGATCGCCCAGAGCCAGCGTGTGCTCAAGCAGCGCAACGCGCTCGCGATCGCCTCGGTCGTCCTGTTCGGCCTGGTCGTCATTCTCTTCCTGGTAGGCGCGTCGCGCGATCGGGAGATCATCCTCCAGCCGATCCACCGCAGCCCGCTGACGTTGTCCTCGAGCGGGGTCTCGGTCGACTATCTCGAGATGGTCACGCGCGACACTGCGCTGCTGACGCTCAACCGTTCCCCTGAGAACCTCGATTACTGGATGAGTTCGGTGCTCGAAATCGCCACGCCCGAGAGCCACGGCGCCTTGAAGCGCGATCTCCTCAAGATCGTCAACGAGCAGCGCGGCTCGAGCGTCTCGCAATTCTTCACGATCAACCGGATGAAGGTCGATCCCGATCGGCTCGTGTCTGAAGTGTCGGGCACGCTCCACACCATCGTCGGGTCCAAGGAGGTCACCGCCGAGCCGCGCCGCTTCCGCTATTGGTGGTCGTATCGCGGGCTCTCGCTCCGCCTCCGTGGCTTCGGCGCCATCCAGCCCAAAGACAAGGAGGCCTGACGCGATGTCGATCTATGCCTGGGGCCTGCTCGCCGGCGGCGCGGCCTTTGCTTCCCGACCCTTCTGCGTGCTGTCACGCGGGGCGGGGGCGGCGATGGTGGCTGCGGGGGTGCTGATGATCGCCTCGCCCGCATTCGCTGCCGACGAGACCGTGCTCGCGGTCGACAACGGCGAGGTCGCCTGCACCGTGTCGCTTAAGGGCCTGACCCGGATCAGCCTCAAGGATGACCGCTTCGCCTCGATCTCCAAGCTCACGACCGGGATCGACTCCGAGGATTTCACCGTCGTCAACGAGCCGACCCGCGGCGACATCTACATCTCGGTGCCCGACGGGTTCGAGCGGTCGGAAGTGTCGTTCTTTGGCACCACCGCCAAGGGCTATGTTTATAAATTCGCGTGCCGCGCGGCCGGTGCGCAGGCGCACCAGGTGTTCGTCCACAACAAGGACATCTTGGGCGAGCAGCCGGCCGAGCTTGCGCGCCGCGCCTCGCCCGCCGACACCTCGATCGCGCTGGTTCAGGCGATGTACGCGCAAGGCGCGCTCGACGGCTTCGAGATCCGCCAGCCCAGCCTCAACGCGGTCCAGGTCGGCGACCTGAAAGTCCAAATGATCTCCGAGTATCGCGGCCTCGACCTGTTGGGTCGGGTGCTGCGCATCGAAAACCGCGGGCGTCGCGACGTGACGCTCGATGAAAAGCTGATCGCCCCGACCAACGCGGTCGCGGTCAGCGTCGCTCAGGCGAGCCTCAAGGCCGGCGGCGTCACCACTGCCTACATCGTCCTGCCGACGGGAGCCACGCGATGAGCCTGACCGATCTCCTCAAGCGCCGTCCGCGCCAGCTCGACGCCGAAGAGGGCGCCGAAGTTGATGACCTCGGCACGAACGACGCGGTTCGCCGCAAGCAGCTGCTTTATCTCGGCGCGGGCGGCGCGCTCGCGCTGGTGCTCGGCACCATCTACATCTTCGACGGCGACGAGGAAGCCGCGCAGATCGCCGATGGATCGACCGAGGTGCAGGTTTCGACCGACGATCTCGTCAACCGCAACATGTCGCAACGCGAGTGGATGGCGGCCTCCGAAGGCCGGCTGCAGTCGATCGACAATCAATTGAAGTCGGTCAACGGCCAGCAGCTGCAAATGGAGCAGCTCGAGGCTCAGCTCGCCGCCGTCCGTACCGAGAACCAGGCGATGGCGAGCGACGGCCAGCGCGTGATGAGCGCGTATCAGCAGGAGAACGACCAGCTTCGCGCCGCGCTCTCCGCCGCCAAGTCGGCGCCGGTCGCGGCTGGGCCGAGCGCGATGTACGGACCGACCGCGCCGTCGACCTATGCGGCGTCGGGGCCTGGCTCGACGCCTGGCGAGGCCGCGGTGGCGGCGGTGCGCAGCCACGCGGTCAAGATGGTCGCTTTCGAGGGCGGTCCGGCCGGAACCGCGACTCGCATCTCGGGCGGCTCGACGAGCTACACCGATAGCCCCAATTACCTGCCGCCCAATTCGATCGCCCGCGCCAAGGTCATCGTCGGGGTCGACGCGTCGGCCGGGGTGTCGTCGCAGAGCGATCCGCTGCCCGTCGTGCTCCGCATCACCGGGCCGGCGCGCTCGGTGTACCGCGAGGGCAAGCTCCTCACCACCCGGATCGAGGGCTGCCTGGTCAACGGCGCCGCGCGCGGCGACCTCAGCAGCGAGAAGATCTACGTCAAGCTTCAGCGCATGACGTGCCCGCAGGCGAACGGCCGCTACGCGGTCAGCGACGTCAAAGGCTTCGTCGCGTTCGGCGGCAAGACGGGTGTGCGCGGGCGCGTGGTCAGCCGCGAGGGCTCGCTCGCGACCCAGGCGTTCCTCGCCGGCCTCGCGGGCGGCTTCGGTCGCGGCTTCTCGGCCAACGCCAATTCGCTGTTCTCGGGCGGCACCACCGTCGTCACCGGCGGCAAGCGCGAGCAGCTCTCGACCGCTGACATCCTGCAGGGCGGGGTGGGGCAGGGGGTCTCGGAAGCCGGCGACATGGTCTCGAAGTATCTGATCGAGCGCGCCGAGCAATATCAGCCGGTCGTCGAGATGCCGACCGGGATCGATGTCGAGATCGTCTTCCTCGAGGGCGTTTTCATCCAGAACTGAAGGGGAGGCGAGATGCTTCAGCATTTGTTCGAAACTCAGGTGAATCAGGGCGTCGTCGGGTTCGCCGGCGCGGCGGCGATGATGCTCGGCGTGGGTCCGGCGACCGATGCCCCCGTGCGGGCGGCGCCCGCCAACGAAGCCGTCAAGGCGGCGCTCGTCGAGCGACTGCCCAAGACCAAGATCAACGCGATCGATTGCGGCAAGGTCGAAGGGCTGTGCGAGATCGTCGCCGGCGAAAGCCTGTTCTACGTCGACACCAAGGCGCGCTACCTCATCATCGGCCGCGTCTATGACATGCAGGCGCGCCAAGATCTGACCGCCGCGCGGCTGCTCGAGCTCAACCCCGACATGCTGGTCGGCGGCGCGGCCAAGGCGGCCGCGGCGGACGCGGGGGAGGGGGAACCGGCGGCGCTCCGCGCGCGGCAGGCCTCGGTGCCCGCAACCCCGACGCGGGTGGATCTGAGCGGCCTGTCCAAGACCGGCGCGATCGTCTGGGGTCGCGGCGGGCCGACCGTCACCGTCTTCTCCGATTTCCATTGCGGCTATTGCCGGGCGCTGGCGGAGGGCCTGCGAACGATGAACGTCACGGTCGTCGAACGGCCGATCTCGGTGCTCGGCAGTCGCGACGTCGCCAACCAGGTCTTGTGCGCGCGCAATCGCGAGGCCGCGGTGCGCGCCGCCTATGCCCGCGAGCCGATCGCCTCGGACGGCCGCTGCGACACGCGCGGGCTCGACGAGAACGAACGCTTCGCCCGCGAGCATGGCTTCACCGGCACGCCGGTCATCGTGCGCGGCGACGGCGCGGTGCTCGAAGGCT
>SXGU01253756.1_pt1 | contig 13597 bp, 9 predicted proteins | sample 3174531 | NCBI WGS metagenome assembly SXGU01 (sample SAMN11356863, study PRJNA531348) | freshwater metagenome | isolation source: freshwater sample F1-140 | place: China: Fuxian Lake, Yuxi | collected 2017-12-25 | reverse complement strand
TTTTTTCATACACCTGATCTGCTTTTTATTTCGCTATCCGCACTTCAATTCAGCTGTAAAATGAAGGATTTTTACGTGTTTCGCCAAGGTTACTGAAAAACAGCGATGGTATTTTTGGTGCGCAGGATTTTGAGGTAATAAGCCAAATCTTAATTTTTGAAAAAACATATTAGTCGCCGATGTTTCGGTAAGGTTGCCCGCTGTAGTTAAACTCGCGCAATTTGTGCTGAGTTTAGAGAAAAAGAAAATGGAGGTAAATTGTTAGTTTACCTCCATTTTCTTTTTCTCATTGACCAAACAACTTTAATGTTATGGCAATGCGATGAATTGCAGATCGGTTAGATCATTGTTAACGCTGATAACTTGGGGCGCAAACCGTTGTGTTTTGTGCTGAATTGTTACTGCATAGTTGATTCCGGCGGCGATGTCGGTTAAGCGGAAGTAGCCGAACGGATTGGTTGTTGCCGTTCGTTTCGCGCCGTTTGAATCCGTCAGTGTGACGAACGCCTGACCGAGTCCGCGATTCGCTGCTGTTACGACGCGACCGCTGATCGTCGCAGGCGCGGCGGTCGGCGAAAGCGAAATAGTGGTTGGCGAAAATACGGCTGACGGAAGCTGGTTGCCGTTGGCATCGCCGACAAATCGTTGTGCTTGCGAATCGTCGAAAGACAGATTTGTCGAGCCGGTTCCGGTGATTGTGAAATCAATCAGCAGTAATTGCTGCTGACCGACGGCAACTGTCTGGTCAACCGGCGTATTGATCGCAAATCCGAGCCGTCCGTTCGCCGTATCAGTCGAGTTGACGAAGAACGATGTGCCGCTCGGCGCTCCGGAACCGAGACGAATATTAGTCGGCGAGCCGATAGCCGCCGCATCGAAACGAAGTGTGCCGCCGAATCCCGCCGCGCTGTTTTTGTTCGCGCCCGCCGTCAGCTGAATCGCGATTGTTACAGTCGTCGCGGTCGAAGATTGTCGCACCGCCGATAGTTCATATACGTTTTGAATCGTTTTCAACTCAACCGGAGAGTTTTCCAATTCACTGACCGCGTTTAGCGCGTTAGCCAGCGGACTTGCGCTGCCTGTCGGTCCGCCCGCCGCCGTTATCGGGTCGAATCCGCGTGAATAACGCTGCGCTTGCGTTGCATCCCCGGCGTTGACGATGCCGTTGCCGAGCGCAGGCGTCGAATCGGATGCGAGTCGCGGCGCGCTGTCAGCGCGTTGAAATTCGTTGGATTGATACGGTAAATCAAGCCCGACGGCGAAACGCTGAACTTGCGTGATGTCGTCGGTATTAACCGCACCGTTTCCGCTGCCGTTCGGACGCGGCGCCACATCGGATTCAAAACCGCCGACGGCGACCGTCACGTTAAGCGTTGTTTCGGCGAATGCTCCCTGCGCGTCGGTTACGCGCAAAGTAAAACTCGCGTTCGTTGAATTTGCCGCCGCGACGATGCTTGCCGTTACGTTTCCGGACGAATCAACATTGATTCCCGAAACCGTTACGCCGTTAACCGTCGCCGTTGAGCCGCCGTTGACCGTTACAACGAGCGTGTTAGCCGCTTGGTTGGCGTCGCTGACCGTCGCAATTTGCGAAACGGAAGACAAACCGCCCTGCCCGCGCGTGATGCCAGTCGCCGCCGTAATTGTCGGCGGATTCGTTACGGTCAAAGTAAACTGTCTGGTCGTCTGCGTTCCGCAGTTGTCCGTGACGGTCACGGTAATTGTGTAAGTGCCAACCGGATTTGCGTCGGCAATAGTCACCGCGCCGGTTGCCGCATTCGTCGTCAGTGTTCCGGCAAAACCGGCGGGAGCTGTCGCCGTTACGCTTTGCACAGTTCCGTTATCGGCGGGCGCGGCGCTCGGCGTAACGATTGTTCCGCCGCCGGGCGCAAGCGTTGTATTCGCGTAATTGCCGACGGTCGGCGCGGTATTTGCCGTAACCGTAACATTCAAAGTCGCATCGTTAAACGCGCCGTTTGCATCGGTAACTCGCACAGTAAACGCCGCGTTTGTCGCCGCGCACGCGGCTGCGATGTCAGCCGTGACGGCTCCCGCCGCGCTGACGGAAATGTTAGAAACAGTGACGCCGTTGACCGTCGCCGTTCCGGTTCCCGGCGCGGCGCCGCCGACTGCTCTGATTGTTACAACGAGCGTTTCTTCGGTTTGATCGGCATCGTTAACGGTGGCAATGAGCGAATTTGCCGCGCTGCCCTGCTGCCGCGACACGCCCGAAGCCGCCGTAATAGTTGGTATCGCGTTGACGGTTAACGTAAATTGTTTCGTCGTCTGCGCGCCGCAATTGTCGGTGACAGTTACGGTTACCGTATAAGTTCCGGCGGGCGCAGCGTTAGTCACCGTGATTACTCCGGTCGTCGTGTTGCCGACAAGCGTGCCGCTGAAACCCGGAGCGGTTGCCGTGATGCTCGCGATAGAGCCGTTATCGGCGGGCGCGGCATCCGGCGTTACCGTTCCGCTCGAAGCAGTGTTGATTGTCGTGTTCGGGTAGTTGCCAACGGTCGGCGCAGTGTTCGCCGTAACCGTAACATCCAAAGTCGTCTCATTAAATTCAGTTGCGCCGTCGGTCACGCGCAATGTAAAAGCGGCGTTCGTTGCCGAACAGGATGCCTGAATATTGGCTCTGACGTTGCCGCTCGCATCCACGGTAATGTTGGAAACCGTCACTCCGTTAACAGTTGCGGTTCCCGTTCCCGGCGCCGCCGCACCGACGGCTCTGACCGTTACCGACAGAGTGTTCACCGGTTGATCCGGGTCGGCAACCGTCGCGATCTGCGGATTGGCAATCGGACTGCCTTGCTGACTCGAAGGCGTTTGCACGTTGGAAAAAGTCGGCAGAGTATTTACTCTTCGACAAGCAGAAAATTCAGATGTGTCGCCCGTCACCGTATCGGTCGCCGTCGCCGTGATAAATTCGCGCGTTCCGTAAGCGAACGCCGCGGTTGTAAATGTCACCGTGCCGCTTGCGTTCGTCGTGACGTTTTGCGTGCCCAGCGAAACTTCGCCTTCTCCATTGCCCGACGGATCGCACGCCGTGTTGGCAAAAAAGTTGATTCTGAAAGCGCGATTCGCCGTGCTGTTGAGCGTCACGTTTCCGGTGCTGTCGCCGCGTTTGACGTAATTGATAACCGGGTAATTTTGCAAATTATTCGGTCCGGTGTCCGCATCGCCCGTCGCATCATTCGCAGTGACGCCATTATCGCTCAGATCAATGCCGAGTGCGCCGTTGCCGCTGATCGTATTGCCGCTGATTAATTCGCTTCCCGTTCCGGCACCGGTTTTGCTGATGCCGTCAGCGGAATTGCTGTTAATGATTGTGTTGGTGATATCGAGAGCGTTGGCGGTAATGTAAATTCCGCTGCCGGTATTGCCGTTGACGCTCGCGCCGCTGACGGTCGAAGCGCCGCTTCCGGCATACAAAATTCCGCCGCCCGCCGCTGCCGTCGTCGCGGTGTTGCTGTTGATTGTGCCGTTGGTAACGGTCAAAACGCCGCTTGACGTGTAAATTCCGCCGCCGTTCGCTGCTGAATTGCTGTTTAGCGTCGGCGTTGAAATCGCGCCGAGCGTGCCGCTGTTGAAAATTCCGCCGCCGTTTCCGGTCGCCGTATTGTTGGTAATTGTTGCGGTTGCCAATGCGCTTAAAGTTCCGGCATTTGAAATTCCGCCGCCCGTGCCCGACGCGGTGTTAAAGGTGATGCTCGGAGAAGCCGGAATCGTCACTGTGCCGGCGTTGTTGCGGATGCCGCCGCCGTTGACGGCTGAATTGGCGAAACCCGAACCGCCGATGGTCAAGCTGCCTGTAAAAGTCGTCCCGCCGCCGCTGACGCCGCCCGAATCGTTGTGCAGCGCGCCGCCGTCGCCGCCGCCCGAGTTGTCGCTGTTCGCCTGATTGCTGCGCAGCGTCATATTGTTTAAATTCGCCGCCGCTGCCGGTCCCGACGAACCGGATCCGGTGATGACCGCGATGCCGCCGCCATTATTTCTCGCTCTATTGTTCGTCAAAGTGACGGCGGTCGCTCCGGTCATATTTAAAACCGAAGCGTTGCCGGCTGCCGCGCTTTTAGTCGCGTCGTTGATAATGCCGCCGCCGTTGTTGTTTGCTTGATTGCCGACGATTGAACCGCCGCTGTTGATGTTTAAGGTCGAGGCGTTGAAAACTGCGGCAGTAAACTGTGAATAAGTGCGGGCGATGCCGCCGCCGTCGTATGCCGTGTTCGCTTCGCCAGCGCCCGTGCCGCCGATTGTTGGGTTGTTGAGGTTGAGCGTTCCGCGTCCGTGAAAAATAGCGCCGCCGTCGCCGCGGTTGTTATTATTGGCAGCGATCACGCCGTCGCTGTCGGCGGTGTTGCCGCGCATTATGACGCCCGTAAAAGTATTGGTTTGAGGCGTATTGTCGTTGGCGAGCGGATCGCTCCAGATGCCGCCGCCGTTTTGTCTGGCGGAATTACTGCTGATGGTTGGACTGTTGATAATCGTTGTCGGCGTGAACAGGCGCAATGCGCCGCCGTCCGTGAATGCAGTGTTGTTGTTAAAAGTGCCGCCCGAAATGGTCACGCTGTCGGGACTGCCCGCGTAAGCGCCGCCTCTGCCGCCCAAGCCGTTGACGGCATTTGCCGTGTTCCCGGTGATGGTCGAGCTGGTGATCGTTACCGCAGTCGGATTACTGGTAAAACGGATACCGGCAAATATGCCGCCGCCTTCACCGCCGCACTGCGTGGCTCCGGTGCATCCGCCGCTGACGACAAACGCCGCGGTGTTATTGGTAACCGTGACGTTCGTGAAATTGGCGTCCGATTGACCGCTGAAAATTCCGCCGCCGTTGTTTGCCGGGTTTGCCGTACTAACTTCGGTGCGGTTGCTGTCAAACGTTGAATTGCTGACGGTCAAAACGCTCAGATTATCAACCGCGTAACGCAGACCGCCGCCGTCAACGCACGGAATATCGGCGCGGCATCTGCCGTTGCGCAGAGTCAAGCCGCTCAGAGTTAAGTCCGGAATGCCGACGCCGTTTTGAATCGCGTCCAAAACGCGGTCGTGACCGGGCTGCACCGTCGCCGCCTGCAAAATCGTCGTCGCCTGTCCCGCGCCGTTGATGGTCGTGTCGTAGAAAACGTCCCAATCGCCTGACTGTTGCGCCGCCGGATCAATGGCTGTATCGTTGTCGGGATTACCCAAAGCAGTATTAATTGTGTAAGTTCCGGCTGGAACGTTGATTATATCCGAATCTGTATTAGCATTAGCCGCTTGCAGTGCTTCGCGCAATGAACAATCGGCGTTACAAGCTCCGTCGTAAGTGTCGGCGGTTTTAGTGACGTTAAAAGTATTGGCAGGCACGGCGGGCGCCAGCATCGGCACACCGCTTTCCGCGTTGAGAAGCACGATGCCCGGACGATTCATCACGTTCAGGCGCATCGGCAAAACCGCGATTGGAGTTCCGCCTTCGACATCGAGCGTTAAAGCGGCGTGTTCGCCTGAAGCGGAAAAAGCCAAAGACTCGCCGTTTTTTCGCACTTCTTCGTTATTGGCGATTAAAAGGTTAATCTTTTGGCTGGCGGAGTCAACGACAAGCAAATCTTCCGTGCCGAACGGTGTCATTCGTGCCGACGTGAAAAAAGATGCCGAAGAAGCGCTCAACGCGTTGCCCGGCGCCGCCATTTGAATTCTGTCGGTTTCAGTCCATCTTTCTCTGACGACTTTCATTTGCTGCGGCTGGTAATTTAAGTTGCGAATTGCTTCTTCCTGATTCATCAATTCGCGGTTTTTGAGCGGGCGCGATTTGTATTCGGCTTCGGTAAACGCTCGTTTGTCGAGCTTGCCGCGTTCGAGAATACGAACCGAACCCTCATTGCCGAGCAGAGCGATTTCCGGGCGATTTTCCCTGTCCCAGACGAAATTACCGACGCGCACCGCTGCAATGTCGGAAAACTGATCGAGAATTTCGATTTTTGCGGTGTTTGCCGTTTCGTTTTCATCAGGGTACGAACCGTGAACGATGACGACTTTCCCGCCGGCGGACGCGATAATGTCCATCGGAGAATAACTATCCAATTGCCCGACGGCGAGCGAATTTGCTTCAGCCGGAAGCGGATAGAAATCCGGTTTGTCGCCGAAAGCATCCGCAGAGCCGCGATAAACGACGAGCGACGCCGCGTTTTCTCCGGCAACCGCAAACGCGATGTCTGCGGCGTTGTCGAGCGGATCAATGTTGTCGGCAAGCATCGCCGTCACGCGTCCCGGCAATTCGACAAATGTCGTTTTATATCCGCCTTTGATGCCGCCAATCAGCAAAAACGCTTTGTCGTCACCGCGACCGGCGGCGATAATGTCTTTTATTCCGTCGCGATTAAAATCGCCTGTGCCGATAAAATCAGGCGCGACCGGCAAATTAATCAAACTGGCTTCGGGCAGAAACGGAGCGGGAAAACGCCCTTCTTTCATTCCTTCAAAAATCTCCGGCGTGGTCGCCGAAAGCGTGTCCAGGCTGCCTTGGTAAATGGCGAGCTGCCCGCCGCTGCCGCTCGCCAAACCGACGATCAAGTCCGCGGCTCCGTCGGCGTTTAAGTCAGTGTCGGTCATTGTTCGCGGCTGTCCGCTCGAAGCGGCAAACGATTGACCGTCCGCGGCGTCAGTCGCCGTCAATCGTGCTTCAAAATTCTTTCCGTCGCGCAGATTTATCAAAGGAAAGCCTCGATTCTCCGCTCGTAAAGTGATTTCTCCGGAAGTTTTTGATGTGGAATTACTTTTTGCAGTGGTTTTGCTCTGTAGATTTTGGGCGTCTGCCGGTGCTTGCTCGCTCGCCGCCGAACGAGTCCAGACGAAGGCGAAAGCGGAAATGGAGGCGAGCATTAAAACGGCGACGATGCGATGCGCGAATTGAAAGGTTTTTCGGTTCATTAATAAAACTCCTGGAAAGAAAGAAAGCCTCAACGATTTGTCTGATAAGCGAAAAGCGGTCGAGGGAAAGCGATTCTTGAAATAGCGGACGGTAAATCCGCGTATTTTAGCGGAAATTTGCCTTGAAAGGTTCGGCTGACTATAAACAGCCGAACCTTTCAAGGCAAATTTATGATCTGGGCGGAAAAACTCCCTGCAGAGCGATGCAAAAATTTAGTGTTAAATACGGCTGCATATTGTTGTGCGGCAGACTGCCGCCCGTCACGTTCAACGCTTGAACCGACATTTGCCCGTTCTGCGCGTTGGTATAAGGATTTGCTGCCGCGCGTCCCCAAGTATTATTTGCCGGAGACGGTTGATTGGAGAATGCGCCGAGAGCCATCATCTGATGCGTGTGCGCGGGAATTTCCGATACCAGTAAGGTAACGGTTTCGCTGCCGCTTTGCTCGCCTAAATCGCGCAGAGACAATCCCTGTCCTTGACCGGGATGCATCGGCGCGCTGCCCTGCAAATCGGGAAGCGCGAAAGTGCTTTTTCCGTCGCCGCCGTATGTCGTTCCCAAAAGCGAAAACAACGCTGTGTTTTGCGAAATCGGCAGTAATTGCCCGTTGCAAAACGCCCATCCTTTCGGCGCAAAGTCAAACGGAAAGATTCTTATTTCTGCTACAAACGGATCTGCCATAAGTGTTTCTCCTTAATTAATTTGGGCTTGGGAAAATGCCTTGCAGCGCGATGCAAAAATTCAGCACCAGATACGGCATCATATTATTGTGCGGCTGGCTGCCGCCCGTGTTTGAAACATCCGACGCACTCATCGCCACCAAGTTGCTCAAGTTACCGCTGTAAGGGCGCTCGGAATTGCTGCCCCAGTAATTCCCGACCGGACTCGCCAGAGCGCCGTCCGCGCTGCCGGCGAATGGATTATGGTTGTGCGTCGGCATTTGACCGACGGTCAAGGTGTTTGCCGACTGACCCGCCGCCTCGCCAAGCGTATGATTGTTACCGAAGTGAATCGGAACGCGCCCCCGCAAGTTCGGCAAAGCGAAATTGGTTTGCCCGTTGCCGCCGTATCTCGTTCCCAAAAGCGAAAACAACCCCTGATTTTGATTGATGGGCAAAAGCTGCCCGTTGCAAAGCGCCCAGCCTTTCGGCGGAAAGTTAAAACTAAAAAGTCTGATTTCGGATAAAAACGGTTCAGCCATAAAATTTTCTCCTTGTTGAATTTGAACAAAATGCCGTGGAAAAAAAACGCGCGCCTTTTCTCTTTAAGTCGGGCTAGGAAAAATTCCGAACAGCGAGATAATAAAATTCAGGCAGAGAAAAGGCTGCACATTGTCGTGCGGCTGGTTTCCGCCGGTCGGCGTCGTCGAAGGCGAACCCATCGCCGCGCCCGCCGGATTGGTGTTATACGGCTTGACGACCGAGTTGGCAGCCCAGATTCCGCCAATCGGACTCGGCTGGTCGCCGTTATTGGCAGTTGCCAGCGGAACGTGATTGTGAGCCGGCAATTGCTGCATCGTCAGCGTTTCCTGCTCGGTTCCCGCCATCTCAGCAATCTGATAAGTAATTCCGTCGCCGCCGGTGCCGAAATGAAGCGGAATGCGGCTTTGCAAATTCGGCAGATTGAAAGTCTCCTGCCCATCACCGCCGTAAGTCGTGCCGATCAGATTAAACAAAGTTTCGTTCTCGGAAATCGGCAGCGCTTGTCCTTCGCAAAACATCCAGCCCGCCGGAGCGAAATTTCCAGCGAACATTCTAATTTCTCCAACATAGGGTTGTGCCATAATTTTTATTTCCTCTCGGCGCCCGGTTCGGTTTTATGCGCCGACGACGTGTGTTCCCATAAGAACTACAAACGCTTTGCGCCGATTTTTGAAAACCGGCAGCAACGAAAATTCACGTTTGCGGATGGTTATATTCCAAACGAATGCGCACCGATTTATTGCGACGCGCTGCCTTCTTCAGCACGTTTTCGAACATTGAATCGTAAACACTTCGATTGTAAAAATAGGGCAAAAAGGCGAGATCAATACCGCGGATTTCGTCTTCGAGTTCAGCCGCGTAAAGTCTGCCGATTGGCTGCTGATCGAGTTTGATTAAGTCGAATTCAGCTTGCGGGCAGCGTTTGCGGCGATGTTTGGTCTGCGCTTCGGACGGCGTTCGCCGAAAAGATTCTGTTTGCTGTCCGCTCGGCAGCGCAAGCGGCATTTCCGAAACGCGCATTAATGCGTAGAGTCGCAACAGGAAAACTTTGCCCGTTTTTGAAACCGGACACAATGTGGCAGATTTTGACTTCACCGTTGACACTTATTTAATTTTTTCTCTGATTTTCGTAACGAAGACACAATTGAGCAAAAACTAAAGTAGAAATCTTATTTTATATTTGTCCCAAATTGCAAGCTTTTATTTGCAATACTTTCGATTTGGATATAATCTTTATTCGATGTCGGCTGCGCGCAACCGATGCTGTTTTTATCAAAATCAATCGTTGCAAAAGCCCGTCGCCCGTCAATTCCGTAAACTCCCAAATTTGTAACTGGACAGAAATCAATAATAAAATGAATATTTCGCGAAGAGTTTTTCTTAAATTCGCTTCCGCCGCTGGCGTTCTCGCAGCGACCGGAGCAAACATTCCTGTTTCGGCGGCACGAAATTCGGGCGGAAACTTGCCGACCTCGACGGCATTCTCGCCGGGCGATGCGCTTGGTAGTTTAACGTCCGATGATTTCAAGCGTCATCTCGGCGCGGAATTTTTAGTGGAAACGGAAAGAGGAATGGCGTCGGCAATTCTTTCGGATTTAACGCAAACATCGCAACCGGTTAAAACGGCGCGCAACAGCACTCGAAATGCGTCACGCAAAATACCGGCGGAAACTTTTTCGCTTTCATTTCGCCTTTCCGACAGTAATTTAACGCAAAAAACTTATCGCCTCTGGCAAGCAGATATCGGCGAATTTGATTTGTTTTTAGTGCCGCACATGAAAAGTAACGAAACGCTGCTCGTCGCCGTCATCAACCGCATTTAGTCCTCAAAGCATTGTTCGGCGTAACGACAAACCGCATTCGTCTCTGAAGAACTATCGGTTGTTGAGAAAACGCGGCGCGCCAATTCAATTGAGCGTATTGAAAACAGCTTCGTAAACACAGCCGTTCGCATCGCGCGCTGTCGGAACGAGGAAAATAAATTGTTCCCCGAGTTTTTCGTGAACGAGCCGGTAAGTTTGCTGCGGCAAGATTGCCGCACTGCGAAAATACAGCGAAAAATGTGTCTGATTCGTTGTTACAACCGGTTCGGTTACTTCAACCAATTCAATTTCCAAAGGATTTTCGGCGTCCGCCAGCGAGAATTTTGTATTAACCAGCGCGGCGTAATCTTCATAACTTGGTAATTCGGGCATTTTTTAAACTCCGTAAATTCGTTGTTCAGCGGTCGTCCTTAGTTTCGCATTATCAGCTCGCGTTTTTGTTATTTTTGTTGTTTGTCCGCCGCGCGCCAGTGCAGATACGAATACAATTCGGTTTCTTCGGCAACAACGAAATTTTCGCGCTCGTAAAAGCGAATCGCCGCTTCGTTGGTTTTCAGCACGCACAAAAATAAAAACTTTTCTGCTTTTTCAGCTTCCGATTTCAATTTCCGAATCAATTCCGCGCCGATTCCTTGATTGCGAAATTCGGCGAGCACGGCAACGTCGACGATTCTTATTTCCTCGTGACGATGTTCGATAATCAAACGTCCGACACAATCATTCGCCGATTCGACGATCAAATATTCGGCGTTTGGAAACTGCATTCGATACGCGTTTTTCTGCATTTGAAACTGCATCGCAAAAAAATCGTCTTCTTCGCGGCGCGTCCATCCGAGCGCCGAAAGCTCATTCCGCCGAGAATCGGCATAAACCGCTTTCAAAAATTCTTCGTCCGCCGCCGTCGCCGCTCGCAGCGATAAATTCGAGCGGTAATTGTTTTTCGTATTCGACATCATTTCCTGCGATCAGAAGATAAGCGAGCCAAATAATAACATAGATTTTTTTGATTTTTTCAGCCGACTGTTGAATGCGGCGCCGAATTATTTTTTTTGCGATGCTTCAAAAAGAGCGCGCTGATTTTCGTCGGTCAATTCGATGTGCGGATTCAAACGCTCGTCGGCGACAATCGAAAAACCGGCGCAGTTTATTTTTGATGCGCCGTTTTGCGTCGTCCAATCGGCGAATGGCAAATTGGCACCGACGACGTTTTTTTCGATAATTGCGGACAGCGAATTTGCCGGATGATAAAATACTTCGATTTGATAAAGTCTGCCGTCGTAAAACCGCAGATAAAGCGCGCGCACGTCGGCGAGAAATGCGGGCGGCGCTTTTTCGATGAAATTTTGAAAAAAAGAACCTTCACGCTTAATCTTTATTTTCAGTTTCCCGCCCGTCGCCGCGCGCGCTTCCGGCGATGTCATTCCGAGCCGAAAATTGTGCAAAATCGGCGCTTCAGCCGCCGTCAGCCGACAATTTCCCGTTTGCGCGCTCGCTCCGGCGGACAGTAAAATCAGAACCAAAACGCTGTTTAGATAAAATTTTTTCATTTGAATTTCAACACGACTGTACGACAAAAGTTTCGGCATAATTAGCGGCGCCGCAAACTTACTTATAAGTAGAAAGCGGTCGCAAATTCTGCGCGTCGCCGTTTTCGTCGGTGTAGCGCAGCGGCACGATCAGCGGCTCGATTTTAGCGAATTTTCCGTTTTTGTAGTTATGCAGATCGCTCATTATCGTCTCGATTTCCGCTTTTGAAAAATCGTTTGCCAGATTTTCCTTTTCAGTTTCCAGAACATTTTTCAGCGAGCCTGATTTTTTCAGCAAACGCCTTCTTTCATTTTCATTGATTGACGGCAGAATTTCCGCGAGTTCGTAAAAATGCGCCATTTCGCGCCGTTGGCGGTGAATTTCGTTTGATAAATTGTGCGCTTCGTCGCGCAGAGTTTGCAAAACGCGGTGCGCCGCCGATTCGCCGTCGAAATTTATTATGGAATTATTTTCAGTCAAAAAGTGCGAAATTTCGCCGTGCTGTTTCGGCGGTTTGACGGCGGACGCGACCGAAAAACGTCTGTCCGCAAAATTTTCCAAGCCTTTCAGCGCGGCTTGCAAATGTGATTTCCCGCCGTCAATCAAAATCAAGTCGGGAAAACTTTTCTCGTTTTGGGAAAAGCGAAATTCGATAAATTTGCGCAGCGTTTCGAGTTCCGATAATTCGTCGGAAAACCAAAACGAGTATTCTCTGGCGACGAATTTCCCGTTTTCCCAGACGGATTTTGCCGCGACGAAATTTTGACCGGAAATATGCGCGACATCGAACGCTTCGATGCGGCGCGGTTTTTTCAGTAAATTAAATGTTTTTTTTAGTTCTAATTGTATTTCGCCAAACGATTCGGCGCGCGTAATTTGGCGAAATTCGTGTTCGTATTTCGTGCGTCCGAGCGCGCGATTCGTCATAATTTTCGGCGCGTTTTCGTTAATCACCACAATTTTTATTTTGCGCCCGAATCTTTTGCTCAGTTCGTCCGCGATCAAAAATCGGTCGGGAAAATCTTCGGCGACGCGAATTTCTTTCGGCGCGTGAAACAAATAAAACTGCGGCAGAATCGCCGGCAAAACCTCCGCTCGCGCGCCTTTTTTCTCAAAAACAAAGACGCGCTTTCCGAGCGTTTTGCGCCCGCGCATCGTCACGAGATAAACGTAAAAATCGCTTTCCGTTTCGACGATTTCAAACGTATCAATGGCATCGTCGAGCCAGAAATTCCAGTCTTTCGCTGTCAAAGTCTTCTCAATTTCGAGCCATTCGTCGCGCATTTCGGCGGCGCGTTCAAATTCAAAATTGTCCGCAGCGGCTTCGATTTTTTGCAGATAATATTTTTCCAATTCGACGATTTCGCGCCGCAAAAATAACCTGACGAGCGCGGCTTTTTCTGCGTATTCCGTTTCATTGCAAAGATTTGCCACGCACGGCGCGACGCATCTTTTGCGGTAAAACTGCGTGCACGGCACATCGAAATTTCCGTCAATATCAATTTCGCAGGTTCGCAGGCGAAAAGTTTTATTCAAAAAATCAATCAAAAATCTGACGCCGGTTTCGGGCAGAAAAGCGCCGAAATATTCCGCATTATCGTCAGCGATTCTTCGCGTTGCGAGCAGACGCGGAAATTTTTCGGCGGTTAATTTAAAATGCGGATAAAGCCTTTGTTCGGCGAGCGAGAAAACATTTTGCGCGCTGTTTTTCAAATTAATTTTCTTCATTCGCGCCGTTTAAGTTTGCTTCGAGCAGTTCGTGAATCGTTTTCAAACTGTCCGCGTCTTTGATCGTTTTGTCTTCGCGCCAGCGCAAAATTCTTGGAAAACGAACCGCGACGCCGGATTTGTGACGCGTGGATTTCTGAATATTTTCAAACGCGAGTTCAAAAACGAGTTTCGGCGTTACGCTGCGAACCGGACCGAAAGTTTCTTTGGTGTTGCGGCGGACGAAATTATCCACGCGGCGAATTTCGGCATCGGTCAAACCGGAATAGGCTTTGGCGAACGGCACGAGTTCGCCTTCATCGTTCCAAACGGCGAACGTGTAATCGGTGAAAAGTCCGCTGCGTTTTCCCGTTCCTTTTTGCGCGTAAAGCAAGACGGCGTCAATCGTCATCGGCTCGATTTTCCAT
>SXGU01166080.1_pt1 | contig 13600 bp, 14 predicted proteins | sample 3174531 | NCBI WGS metagenome assembly SXGU01 (sample SAMN11356863, study PRJNA531348) | freshwater metagenome | isolation source: freshwater sample F1-140 | place: China: Fuxian Lake, Yuxi | collected 2017-12-25 | reverse complement strand
CTTGCCTGGCTGGCAATGGCGATATTCGCGGGACTTTATCTTGCCGCTGCGAAATTCTGGAGCATCAGCTTCTTCGAGCCGCTGGCACAAATGCACAAAGTAGTGGTCAAAGATGCCGATCACCAGCGCAGCTACCAGGGCGGCGTGCGCACCCAGCCACGCTGGCGCAAGCGCTGCGCTGCGCAGCGCGGTCCGGGCGTGGGTGGCGCCCCAGCCCCAGTCAATTTCAGCTGCCGGCGTTGGTACACCGCGGCGCGCTCCAACTTGCAATTACTGCTTGCGCTTGTCCCCGGCGCACCTGCAGCGCTGCTCATAATCAAGGACCAATGTGAAATTCCAGCAGCCGGGCGCGATCCTCAGAAACCTCACCCGCGCCCGCTTCCACGGAAACGCGCACCTGCGTTGCCAGCGAGTACAACACCGGTATTCTGCTGATTTGACAACTAGTTTTACAGTTTGACAATGTCACATTATTTAGCAATTGCAATTACCTTTACATAATCAAGGACCAGTCTGAAATTCAAGCAACCGGGCCCGATCCTCAGAAACCTCACCCGCGCTCGCTTCCCCGGAAACGCGCACCTGCGTTGCCGGCGAGTACAACACCGGAATTCTGCTGATTTGACAACCGGAATTTACAGTTTGACAATGTCACATAATTAAGCAATTGCAATTACCTTTACCATTTTCGAAATCCACCAGGAAGTTAATTGAGAGGTGTGCATAGAGGTTGAAATAGTCGGAGAAAGGGGTTTTCCTTGAAAGAGCGACCAAACAAGGAAATTCCGAATAGACAAACCAACCCTGACACACTATGTCAATGTCATCTGTACCCTCTTTAACGAATTTGTGCAAGTAAAGCCAGCATACGAAAGCAAGCTCTTCACCTATAGTCAACGCATGATGGTGGTCTTTTTGGGCTGATGCAGTATCGACGTATCTTTCGCTTCAAGACACAGCGGCGATGGCTCGAACAGCATCCAGAGATGGTAAAGTAGCTGAAGTGGTCAACCATCCCGCACCGGATCACACTAGCACGGCGTTACCGAGAGCTGTACACAATGTTGCAAGCCTTTATCCAGTTCATTGGCCAAGATGCAGAGCGTCTAGACAGCCGTCTACGACAACAACATCTGGTTGAAGACAAAAGTCTGTTCAAGACCCAAGGTCCTGTTTGGCATTAAAGTGACCGACAAAGACAACATAGTCCACAGAAATTACGCCATCTGGATCACGAGGCGAGTTGGAGTAAGAGTAGCTATCATGGCTGGGTCTATGGCTTACACCTCACTTGCAACCAACAAGCCTTTCCTGCGCTTGTACGAGTGGAGACTGCCTCGGTGGCAGAAACCACAGTGATCGATCAGAAAGCAGCTATCGTGCTTGAGGTTTTGCAACCGACTAGGGGTCTGCTCACGAAACGGACAAAATCGTACTGTAAGCTTTTGAAAATCGCCTCGCCGCGGAAACGCTTCGTAACCACCACCTTTTGTTATGGTTGCTATTTGGGTCTGGCGCGTACCGCTCGCTCGTTGCAAGGGCTGGACCGCTTCCAAATAGCCGACGTCAATCAGCGCCATATCACCGAGCAGAATCTGCTAGTTGCCAATGTGGGTGTGATCAATCGCTACAACCGCTTTATGTTGCCCAAGCTTTGGGGATCATGTCAACGGGCCGCGGCTGTGGAAATAGGCCCATTTGGGTTATGTGGAGCAACGCGTACCACATATACCTCATCCATCGTGCCGAGTTTGTGTAGCTCGCTAATTCCTCCAGCATGGCAAATATCAGGATGGATGACATCCTGTGCACGCCGTTCCAGATATTCGCGAAAGGCCCAGCGCGTGCAGAGCCGCTCGCCCAAAGCCAAATTGAAGCCCAACGCTGCCCGGTGCAAACGCTCCATTTCATTAAGATTGTCTACACAGACAGGCTCTTCTATAAACATCATCGGGTAACTTTGTAGACCACGAATCAAGCGCATGGCCCCATTTAGTGAGAATAATCCTGCACAGTCCAATATCAGTTCAAGCTTGTTACCAGTTGCCTCGACAATGGGGCGTGCCGTATCATGCGAGCGCTAGATATTCTCCGCCTCGTCAAATGGCCGTCCCGTTGGGCCGTAGCCCCATTTGAAGGCAGAGAAGCCCTCTGCTACCGCCGCCTGAGCTTCTTCGGCAAAAGTAGGTAGGCCCAAGTCTGTTCTTGCATAAAGACGGACACGGTCACGACACGGGCCGCCCAATAGCTTGTAGACCGGTTGTCCATAAGCTTTGCCTGTAATGTCCCACAACGCCTGATCAATCCCGCTCATAGCGCTGGTCATGACAATACCTTGCCGCCACCAGCTAAGGCGATACATCATCTGCCAGATTCGCTCAATTTCGGTTGGGTTCTTGCCGACAAGCAGCGGAGCAAAGTGCTGCTCAACAGCAGCAACGACCGCATGTTCTTGATATTCAGTCGTTGCTTCACCAATGCCAGTAATTCCCTCATCGGTTTCGATAAAGACAAAAATCCAGTTGCGCCCCTAGGTACCCATCATACGTGTATGGATCGCTGTGATCTTCATCCACTTTTTCCTATCCGACCTTACTGCTTTGAGTTTTTACACGGGTACCCCAATCCTGAATCACAGCCTGCGCCGCGTTGTGTCCCGGCATTCCTGTTACCCCACCTCCAGGATGGCTGCCGGAGCCGCACAGATAGAGATTACGGATAGGAGTACGGTAATTAGCGCACGACGGTAGGGGTCGCTGGTCGAGCATTTGATCAGGGGTCATATCCACATGATGCATACTTCCATCAGTGAGCCCCATCCGTGCTTCCATATCTACCGGAGTATAGAGGTAGCTTTTTTCAATAATATCTGGAAAATTCGGTGCATGCTCAGCAATTTGGGCAATTAACTTCTGAGTAACGCTCTCACGCAACTCGTCCCATGTACCATTTCGTGGCCGAATGGGCGCATATTCCACCCAAATTGTCAGTGTATGGTGACCTGGCGGCGCCAGTTCAGGATCGTAGAGGGAAGGGACGACGAGTGCTAGCGCACATTGATCCGGCATGCGACCCGCTTGCGCTTGACTCCATGCTTGGTCAATGCCATCGAGCGAACGTCCCAGTGAAGCCTGGGCAAAGTGATGGTGGGACGGTCCCATACCAGGGAGCACGCGCCAGTCTGGCAAACCGTTGACAGCACAATGTAACTTCATGTACCCTGCTAAAGCGTGCAACCGCTGAACCTGCTCCACAAAGCGCGGGGCAAGCACGTCACGATCGATTAGCTTCAAGAATGTTCGACGCGGATCAGCATTTGAGATCACAACCTGAGCCGTAACCTCCGTGCCGTCCGCCAATCGCACGCCAATTGCGCACCCATCGCGAACTAGAATACACTCAACCGCAGCGCCTGTTTGTATAGTAACACCTTGCGATTCTATCGAACGCTGCATCGCCTGGGCCACAGACCCCATGCCGCCTCGTGGATAGCCAATCCCCGTGTGCGCAGCAATCTGATGCGAGACCGAAGCGTGAAAAGCCCCATAAAGCAAGGAACCAGGAGCGTATGTGCTGCCCGAGTCTAGTGTCGAAGCCAATGCAGATTTGACCTCATCAGACTCGAAATATTCATTCAGGAGACCGCGCACGGTCCCAAACATGATTTTGTTAGAGATCTCCTTATCGCGCGTTCCCTCACAGCGGCTCGCAAATTCAGCAAACGAGGGTGGTTCCCGCAGCAGATATGGCTCAAATATAGCCCCTGCGCGACGCCAGAACTCCTGCCAGCGTGGATAGGCAGCGGAATCATGTGTAGAGATGCGGCCAATCGACTCAATAGTTTGCTCAGGCGCGCCCCAAAAAAGCAGGTGTTTACCTGAATTGAAGGGGTGAAACGAAATGGGGTCGCGCGGAAAGACATGCAATCCATACTCTTTGAGTCGCATGTCATCTACAAACTTAGGATGAAACAGGACAAAGCTGTGGGCGCAGGTGGAAAAATGATAGCCGGGGAATAGCTCGTCGGTCGAGCAAGCGCCTCCCACTTTGGAGGAGCGCTCCAGAACCAAAACCTTTAACCCGACCTCCACCAAATAGTGCGCCGCTACCAAGCCATTATGTCCACCGCCGACTATGATCGTGTCAAAGTCCATAAGTTACTCCGGTCTGGTGTATAGTGGTTGTAGGCTAGAAAAGGATCACCGCCCGCTTAAGCCACTGAGTGTCACGCCCTGGACGAAATACTTCTGTCCGATTAATAGCACAATGAGCGGAGAAATAATGCTCAAAGTAGACGCACCCGTGAGCAACCGCCAGGGAATCGCCGCTGTTCCACCGCCGGTCGTCATAAAACTATGGATCCCTAGGGCAACCGTATACGTATCCTTGCTGCTGAGCAGAATCAAAGGAGAGAGAAAGTTTGACCAAGTGGCTAGAAAGGCGAAAACGCTAATAGCGACCAGGGCAGGGATCAAAAGTGGCAAAATAATATGCCGGTAAATTTGAAATGCATTCGCCGCATCTACGTGGGCGGCCTCATCAAATTCGATAGGAATCGTCTTATAAAACTGACGCATGAGGAAGATATAAAAGGCACCTTGGCCATACGACCCTTGGGCAAACCAGGACGGAATGATCAACGGGCAAAACGTATTAACCCAATTCAACTGCTTGTAGAAGACGAACCGGGGATTCAGCTGCACAATGACTGGAAGCATCATAGTGGACAGGACTAAGCCAAAGAGCAAGTCGCGTCCCCGAAAACGCAGCCGTGCAAAACTAAAGCCTACCAGCGATCAGCTCAACATGCTTCCCACTGGGGCAAGAATGGAGATTAAGAAAGAATTGCGCAGAAAAATACCAAAGGATGCTTGCTGGAAGAGAACAAGATATTTCTCCCACATGGGTGGTTGCGGAATCAGTTGGGGCGGGAGCGTAAGTTCTTTCCCTGCCTCCTTGAGTGACGTCGAAATCAACCATAGTAAGGGCATGATCAGCACAGCCGCGGCTGCTATCAAGAACAAATAGAGTACGCTGGCATGTAAAAGGCGAAGTGTGAGCGGCGACAGCCAACTCGTATGCGACATAGGGATCGATCGGTTCAACTTCGCCACTAGCTAACTACTTTCATAATAGACCCACCGGGACAAACGAAACTGGTGGAATTCATAATCTCACGGATATTCTGTTGGGGGAGGTGCGCCAGTAGCATTTTGCCTACCCATGTGCAATACAAGCCTGCGACAGCCCAGCGCCGAACCCGTGCGAATTGCGTGATCTCCAGTTAGCTTGTCAATATAGAGACATTGGCCCCGGTTTCCGACAACCAGATGGACGACTTCTCCCGTACTCGTTGCTAGCCTCTGGAGATAGGGACGTGCGACAGCACGTAGATCTGCTTGGTTGAGCACAACCGCCCCAAGCTCAAAAACACGCAGCCCCATTTGGTACTTACCCGTGTGGGGCTCTTTGGCGACATATCCGTGGGATTCAAGGGTCGTAAGTAGACGATGTGTAGAGCTCTTGTTAACGTCAAGAAATTTATCTAACTCCCGCACCCCCACCTGACCCCCAAACACAGCAAGGAAATCCAGCACTCTGAGCGCCTTGTCCACTGTCTTCAGCGACGCGGTCTGGCTGGGCAACTTCATGTGACACGATGAGGGGGTGCGATTGCTCGTTGTGTTTGTTTGCTGCATCGAAATGGCTCATTTTTTCGCAAGTGGCCTCTTGCATGCAAGAGGAACACCATCGACGGATTCTTGGCTTCTTACCAAACAAGCACCATGCCTTCGCGCATTTATGAGTTAAACTCAAGTCAAAGTGGAATCGGTAGTTTCTTGCTCTCTTACATTACTGTTTTGAGCAAGGGCCAGTTAGTAGTGCTCATTGGTAAAACTATTGGTTTCTGTCTGATTTGAGTTTAACTGTATCTACGAGGTGCAACTACTAATAACGAATACGAGGATCGACCATAGCATAAAGTAGATCGGCAATCAAGCTACTTAATATGATTGCCACTGCGCTTAAGAGGTTGATTGCCATGAGCACTGTGTAATCGCGGGCAAAGATGGCGCTAATAGCGAGCGATCCCATTCCGGGCCAAGCGAAAATCTGCTCAATAATGACGGCTCCACCCACTAACATGGGGAACTGGAAAGCCACGACTGTAATTAGGGGAATGAGCGCATTGCGTAGGGCATGACGGAGTAGCACAACCCGCTCTGATAATCCTTTAGCGCGGGCCACCGCGACATAGGGCTGGCGAATTACCTCCAGCATACTGGAGCGAGTATAGCGAATGAGTGGGCCAGCCTCTGCCAGCCCAAGCACCAATGCAGGCAAGATCAGGTGAACTAGCGCATCAGACAATTGGGCGGGGGCTCCGATGGTTACCATACCTGCCGCAGGCACCCATTTGAGCTTTAGCGCAAACAAATAGATGCTCGCTAACCCCGCAAAGAAACCAGGTATTGAGACCATCGCCAGCCCAGCAAGATTCGATAGATAGTCAATGAATGAATACTGTTTCATGGCCGAGAGTATTCCCAGCGGGATGCTTACGATCAGCGCGATCAGCAAGCCAGTCAACATGAGTTTAAGCGTCGGCCACATCCGTTCGCCCAGCTTATCCATGACTTGTCTGCGATCGACGAGGGAGTAGCCTAAATTCCCCTTAGACACTTCGCCAAGCCAGATAAAATAGCGGACGGCAACGGGCTTGTCCAACCCGAGCGCAATTTGCTGTTGTTCTACCCAATCCGGGCCAAGTCGGGCCATCTGATCTGGATCCAACATGGCTGTTACTGGATCCCCGGGGGCCATGTTCATAAACAGGAAACTGATCATCGTCACGCCAATCAGAATCGGTATTGTAATCACCAGCCGGCGAATAATAAACGCAAACATCAGTTATTCCAATCGATTAGCATATTCGTCATAGGGGATACGCCTCTACTTGGAGTTGCTCACTTGGTAGGGATCGAGTGCATCACGTAGGCCGTCCCCAATGAAGTTCAGACTTAACACCGTGATGGTAATCATAAGCCCTGGGGGTAGCCAGAGCCAGGGCATGCTTTCTAAAATCGAAATGGACTGGGCCCCGTGTAGCATATTGCCCCAACTTGCCGTGGGCGGTTGTACTCCCAGCCCTAGAAAACTAAGACTGGCCTCGGTGAGGATAGCTCCCGCTGTCCCGTAGGTGGCCGCGACAATCAACGGTGCCAAGGCGTTGGGTAACAGATGCCGGAACATGAGGCGCGCATCCGAGACCCCAATACTGCGGGCAGCGACAACAAAGTCTCGCTCGCGCAACGTGAGGAACAACCCGCGCACCAGACGCGCAATCGAGGGCCAACTTAGGAGGCCGATAATGAGCATCACATTGTAGATACTGGGTCCCACAAGCGCAGCCACGGTGATAATAATGATCAAGCGCGGGAAAGCCATCACAATATCGGCCAGACGCATGATGACATTATCAATTGACTTGCCATAGTGGCCCGAGACGGCGCCCAGTAGAACCCCAATGGCAACATAGATGCTCACCGCCACAATGCCTACTGAAAGAGAGACGCGGCCAGCAAAAATCAACCTGGCCAGTACGTCGCGACCAGAAGAATCAGTCCCCAGCCAATGCTCTGCACTCGGCGGCTTGCGATAAGCCTTCAAGTCCGTGGTATAGGGATCTAGCGCGAAAAGATCGGGTGTGATGATCACGATCACGGCGAGCAAGGTGATGATCATTGACCCCAAAAGTGCGAGGCGGTGACGACGGAAACGAAACCAGACGCCGGACCGCGCTCGAACCGCGTCAGATTGGTCACGTGTCGAAGCTGCGCCAACATTCTGCTTTGGCGGCTCACCTTTGCCCATGTTGGCACGAGGGGCTGGATTGAGAGTGTTCATTTTGCGCTGTCTCTCAACTGTACCATCCCTTCCAACTGCTGTCGGCACGGCGATACTGGCGAAAATCCATAGAGCGATCGAACATCTGGGCAGCCACAACTTCCTCGCGGATTTCCAGACCCAGCCCAGGCCGATCATTGAGTTCGATAAAGCCATCCTTCAGCACCCAATCGTGCTCCGCCCATTCCCCGAAGCGTCTAAACCAGGTACAGTTCGCTTCCTGAATCAAAAGATTCTCGATGGCGGCTTCGGCATGCATGAGGGCCGAGAAGTAGATAGGCCCACCCGCGTTGTGAGGGGCCATCAGCATCTGCTGCTGTGCCGCCGCGTGCGCGATATGGATAAAGTTTGTGAGCCCAAAGCTATGGGCAATATCCGGCTGTAAGAAGGCACAAGCGCGCCGGTCAATGACCTCCTTAAATTCTTGAAATGTAAAAAGTTTCTCCCCCATGGCAATGGGTACCGCACTGCGCTGGCTGATCTGTGCCAGGGCCTCCACCGAGCCATACTTGCATGGCTCCTCAATGAAGAGCGGGGCAGCGTCAGCAACCATGTACCCGAAATCGATCGCTAATTCAGGCGTTGGACTGCCATGGCAGTCGAGCATCAACTCTACGGAAAGCCCTACTTCCTTGCGAACGGCGTAGACAATCTCACTACAACGGTGCACTTCGCGCCGGTCCAGCGGCCAGCTTCTTCCTTCTAGCGGATTGCCCTTGAGCCAATTAAATCCTTGTTCCATCGACTCGTGCGCCCTACCGTGGAGTGTCATATTAATCACAGCGACGGCTGATCCAAAGACAGCCCCCCTTTCCAAGAAAGCCGATTCTGAATGTCTTCCCAGATAACCCGAAGGTCTGTGGGGGCTTTACCGACGAATAAAGGTTCCCACTCGTGTAGTGTCGTCTGCACCATGGGGGATAATCACTCGCCACTTTCCTCTCCCCATCCTGAAATGCCAACATCCGTTTAGATTCTAAGAAAGAGCCAGATCTTGAACTGGCTAAAAACAACCTCACCCGCGTTCTTCTGGCGTATCTGGCGCTGACCAGTGTCGACCTTGAACATATAGGTTCGATTACCAGTAATTCGCATTTTCCTCAAGCCTTCATCGCTGATTGATACAACATCGTTTAGGGCATGCTGTCGGGCCTGCCTCAGGCGACCCTATATTTGTCCAGGGCTGCCATGTCTAGATCAACGCCAAGACCAGGCCCATCTGGCACGCGAATGTGACCCTGCTCAATGACGATTTCCTGCATAATGAGATCGTCTTCGCGCATGAGATGCCCAATAATGTCACTGGGCAGTGTGCATCCGGCGGCTGCCGCGGCATGCACGCTGCTCATGTCGCGAATGCCGAGATCCATTCCCGTGCCGCGCCAGGTCTGAGATCCGGCAGTATGCGCGACATTTGCCCAGTCAACGAACTCCCGAATGGTACCGAGTAGATTGTAGTGATGGGCCGCATTCATGCTCACCGCAGCCAAAAGCTGCGACAGATTTGACAGATGCAAAGCGATCTCATGGCGGCTCTTCTGCCGCAACTCGACATACCAATCGAGCCGGTGTTGAGGGACTGGACTCTCCAAGATCACACGATCAAAGGTGTCGAGTGACCGGGCAACTTGCAAGGTATGCTCTACGTCGCCAAAGCGCTCATTGGCATCGAGAATCACCGAAAAGTTGGACGCCACTGCGCGCACGGCGCCGACTCGCTCTGCAATAGGGTCACCCAACTTACACTTCATCTTGACAGCTTGGAAGCCTAGATCGAGTGCACGCTGTGTACGTCTGGCCGTGTCCTCTGGCGTGCAACGTCCCATCCAGTAGTCCACTGGAACGTTTTCGACTCGCTTCCCACCGAGTAGATGCCACACGGGCACGCCAAGTTGCTTGGCAACCAAGTCATACCAAGCCATTTCAAAGCCGTCGTAAACCAGATCGCGCGGAATCGGCAGGTTCCCTAATGGGCAATTAACGATGGAGCGGCCAAAAAGCCGATCCGCCGCTGCCCGCAGCAGTGGTTCCAAGTCGCCGCGTCGAGGCTCGCCTAATCCCACGAGTCCGTTATCGGCATGCAAGCGTATGATCCACTTGGGGAACTCCCAAAAGTTCAGGACTCTTCCACTGACTGCATCTGGTGCGCACAGCGGATCATCCACACCTTCGCTGTGTACCGTGTCGGGCTTCATCGGTACCACAACCTTAAAGTAGTCGACTCGTTCGATCTTCATTGTTTAAGTTCTGTCAGCCTTAATCAGCTTGATCTCATAAACTTTAGTTTCCGGTAAAACAGAGGTCAAGCAGCCAGTTTAGTACGGCGATGAGCATCAATGCCTTTGGGTAAGTGGGCCGTGACCGAGTTCTTTTTACTAAGTAGTGGGTCAAAGTCGAGCAAGGTTGGAAAATCAGCCTTCGCTAGCACTCGACGTAGACGGCCTGCTATCGGTTTGGGCGCTCTATCCCAGAAAGCGGTGGGAACTGGCGGCAAAACCGCAGCCACATAAGTCAAGATTGCCCCAGCTAAAAGGTTAAGTTCCGGCAAACGGAAGCAGGTGTCTTGCCCAAAGACAAAGTGACGATGCGAGCCAATCATCTGCTTGGCGGCTAAAGGTGCTTGTTCGACATGCCAACGGTCGCAGTAGATCAAGAAAGCGGTTTGGGGTGCGCTAAGTTGTAAATCGGTCGCAAACATTAAAGGCTGTTTGTAGAGCGGGTCGGTGTAGACATAGATGGAAAAGGTCTGCGCCGCTGGGCCAGCGGCGGTATCCACACTGACCAGATCGTGCCAGAAGCTGACATGGATACAGCGTCCTTGGTAGTCAAAGTGACTTTGCTGGTCGGGTGTCGTGGCGGCAATCGGCTGCCCTTTGTGCTTGCGGGTCAATGGTCGGACGTTCTCCCCATACACTGGGGGGCGTCCTCGCCCTTTATAGATGGGCAGTTGGTGGCGACGGGCGGTGGCATTGGTTGCTAACCGCACCACGTAGCGCATCACACCCGCCACCTGTAATTCGGCAAACGCAAACTCGGCATCGACGACGACAACCTGGTCGAGTGCCATCTGGGCGGCTGCCGCACACAGCAGTCTGCGACGAAACGCTGGTTTGCTCATTTGCGGCTGACAGCGCACGATGCGACGCAGCAACGGGATGCGATGTGAGCCGACCTGACCCGAGAGGACCATCACGCCCACAACGACCGCAGGCACCACTTTCTGGGCCGGATTGTGATAGTGCTTGCCCAGCCATCCTTGTAAGTGCGGACGCCAGAAACCCGTGATGTCTACACTCAAGACTTGATAATGCTCATAGCGACGTACTCGCCGTTGGTTCTGACTCTTCACATACATCTAACAGCTCTCAAGCAGTTCGTTAATTTCCCAAGTGCCATACCGCAAGGCCATCCAACTGCGCCGGTTTTCCTGTGCATCAAAACCGTTCGGTGCCAACGCCGAAAATACGGCACCACGGCTACTCAAAAAGGAGCCACTAACCATGACCCACAAAATGCTCAGCAATCGAACATTTGTTCCAATCGGTACAACTTGCACAATGAACGCCATTGCTTGTACAGTTACTTCTGCGGCGATTAGCATTTTTCACTCTCCTTGGTTTTGATCGACCTGGATTGTGACTTGCTAATCGTCGTTTGTCATTTCGTCCACCCTGTGGAATAACTTTTACCGGAAACTAAAGATAAATAGTAATGTAAGAGTGGCGGTACCCCTTGTGGGTACCCTCTCTGGTTGGCAGCAAGTAACCGCTGGATAGAGCAGAGGAAGCAGTCACAAGGGGTGCGGCTATGTTATCCCACCTTACTACGATACAGAGCAAATACAGCGTAGAGTAAATAACTCGCCTTCAACCTTCTCGGAAGCTTCGGGCTTCCGAGAAGGTGTTCTCAGGTAATGGTGTTGTGGACAAGAACGAAAGGGATGCTTTAGGCTGTACTTAACTTGCGATTGTCCACTCTTCGGCATTCCAAAGGTAATTGTCCAGATAGGAAGTAGGCTTGAAACTCTGCAACCGTCTGTTATAGGCACACACAGAGTTGGGCACCCAAAGGAAAATTGTGGGCGCCTCCTCATTGATGAAGCGTGCCACCTCGGTGTAAATCTCTTTGCGCTTAGTTTGGTCAGAAGTCGCAAGACCACTATCGATGAGTGCATCGAGTTCGGGGGTGCCATAGCGGCTATAGTTAGGCCCGGCTGGCATATGCTGCTGGCTGTGGAAATAGACGGCGCCGTTGTTAGGTTCGGCTCCATACATACCGCCACCGTTGTCGCGCATGTCGTAATCGGGCTTCTTAACGAATCGCTCCTGAACCACGGCGGTATCTGCCAAAATCACTCCTACATTCATCCCGATTGCCCGCAACTGATCCTGGATGACCGGCGTATAGGCAGCCTGCTCTTTTGTACCTCCTGCCTTGCCCATCAACTCGATGTACTGTTTTGGGTCCCATCCCGCTTCTTTCAGGAGGGCCTTTGCCTTGTCCGGGTCGTACTCGTAGGGATTGACCTCAGGCTCACCCATCCAGGAGGGTCCAATGATCGGCGAGTTGACTACTTTCGCCTGACCCGCGAAGATTGAATCAACAATACCCTGTCGATCGATTGCATGCCACATGGCTTGGCGCACGCGCCTATCTTGGAAATAGGGGCGCGTCATATTAATGGCTAGGTTTTGTAGAGAAGGGCTAGCCATACTGGAGATGATCAGGTTCGGGTTGAGCTTCATTCGCTCTATTTCGCCAATGGCAAGGCTCGTGTAATCCACATCGCCAGATTCCAGTTGGGCCATGCCAATATCGGCGTTCAGGATCTTGAGGAACATGCGCTCGATTGCTACAGGGCCACGGAAATAGCTGTCGTTACGCTTTAGTTCCACATACTGACCCGCCTCATTGGCGACGAATGTATACGCTCCCGCGCTTACTGTTGGGTTAAGAGAAAAGCTATGGGCCCTCAACTGGTCGGGTGCTACATCCTGCAATACATGTTTGGGCAGGATGCCCAGACCTGAGAAATCCGCTAACGTGGTCAGAAAGGCAGCATTTGGCTTGGCTAATGTAATGCGGAAGGTGTGTTCGTCCAGCACCTCCAGCCCCGACACCGTTTCGGCCTGCTGCTCGGCGTATGCCGCTGCGCCATCGATTCCTTTGACGCGGCCGAACCAGTAACTGCCGCTTCTTTTATCGATAGCTTTTTCGAAGGTGAACAAGACATCTTCCGCCGTGAGCGGCGTGCCATCCGAAAAGGTAATGTCCTGGTGAAGATAAAACGTATAGCTTTTGGCGTCGGCTGATACATCCCATCTTTCGGCCAGGTCTGGAACTATTTCCAGTTTGTGATTTATCTTTAACAGCGCCCCAAAGAGGAGCCGTTCCAGCTGCTGCTCTTGTCCAGAAGTAGAAAAGAGTGGGTTAAGCGACACAGGATCGGTCGTTCGCCAATGTAGGCTAGTCGTTGCTGCCTGACCGATGACAGCAGGGGCACTCGTTGGTGCTACTGCCGGGGCCGTGGATTCGCCAGAAGCGGGGGCGGCGGTTGCAGCGGGGGCTGCGGTTGCAGCAGGGGCTGCGGTTGCAGCAGGGGCGGCGGTCGCAGCGGACTGCGCCGGCGCGCAGGCGGCCAGGATCGAACTGCCACTAGCTGCACCCGCCAGCTTCAGGAAATCGCGTCGAG
>SXGU01235398.1_pt1 | contig 13608 bp, 16 predicted proteins | sample 3174531 | NCBI WGS metagenome assembly SXGU01 (sample SAMN11356863, study PRJNA531348) | freshwater metagenome | isolation source: freshwater sample F1-140 | place: China: Fuxian Lake, Yuxi | collected 2017-12-25 | reverse complement strand
GATCAGCGCGTCTTCGCCGCGATCACGGAAGTACTCCCCCATTGCACAGCCCGCGTATGGCGCGATGAACTGCAACGCCGCCGACTCGGATGCCGATGCCGCAACGACGATGGTGTGCGCCATGGCACCATGTTCTTCCAGCTTGCGGACTACGTTCGCAATGGACGATTGTTTTTGGCCGATAGCGACGTAAATACATTTAACGCCAGTACCCTTTTGATTGATGATCGTATCGATGGCAATCGCTGTCTTCCCATTCTGGCTGTCTCCGATGATCAACTCGCGCTGACCACGACCCACTGGAATCATCGAGTCGATGGACTTCAGCCCTGTTTGCAGCGGCTGACTCACAGACTGACGGGCGATAACGCCTGGGGCAATCTTTTCAATGGGCGAACGTCCAGCTTCTGCGACCGGACCTTTACCGTCGATCGGACGGCCCAAGGCATCGACCACGCGACCCAGCAAAGCCTCACCCACTGGCACATCCAGGATGCGGCCAGTACAGCGAACGGCGTCGCCTTCGGCAAGGTGTTCATAGGCACCCAGAACGACGGCACCGACTGAATCCCTTTCGAGATTGAGCGCCATACCATAGGTGTTGCCCGGAAACTCCACCATTTCACCCTGCATAACGTCCGACAGCCCGTGAACACGGACGATACCATCGGTCAGACTGACAATCGTACCCTCGCTACGCGACTCCACCCCAAGATCGAAGTTTTGGATCCGGGATTTGATGAGGTCACTGATTTCAGATGGATTCAGCTGCATAATTCTTTTCTCGCATTAATTCCAAAGGCTTTTTGCCAGTCGCTCGATCTGGCCACGGACAGAGGCATCGATCACCCTATCCCCAGCGCGAATATAAACCCCGCCAATCAGACTTTTATCGACGCTGACTTTCAGCCTGGACGTTCTACCCAAGGCTGCATCCAGCGTTTTGGAAAGCTTGCTTTTTTCGTCGGCAGAGACCTCGAACGCTGACGCAACGTCCACATCCACGTAGCCCTCATCTTCCGCCCGATACTCACCAAACAATTCCGCGATTTCACCCACCAAACCCAAGCGCTGATTCTGGATGAGTAACCGCAGAAAATTCTGACCCTCTGGATCCAGCTGGCCCTCACATAACCCCAAGAAGGACTGAGCCAGAACATCCCGCCGAACCTTGGGATTAGAAACCGCTTTCCGCATCCGATCATCAGACATTACGGATGAAAGAAAGGACAACTGGTCCGTCCACTTACCCGTCGAACCCGTCTCTTTGGCGCGCTTGAACGCCGCCTCCGCGTAGGGCCGAGCTAATGTGATCAATTCGCTCATTATTTCTCGCCCAGCGCCTTATCGAGGTTATCGATGATTTCCTTGTGCTTGCTGCGATCCACTTCCTGCCTGAGGATTTGTTCTGCCGCACTCACCGCCAGAGTCGCCACCTGCTGACGCAGACCCTCTTTGGCCTTTTGAATTTCACGATCAATCTCGGACTTAGCCGCAGTGACAATACGCTCGCCCTCTACCCTAGCCGATTGCTTAGAGTCCTCCACAAGCTCGCCGGCCCGCTTTTGCGCGAGGCTGACGATATCGGCCGCCTGATCCTTAGCTTCACGCAGCAGGCCTGTAGCCCTTTTCTCGGCCAAGTCCATGGCATGTTGGCCCTTTTCAGCCGCCGCCAGCCCTTCGGAGATTTTTTTCTTACGCTCCTCAAGGGCCTGCATGATGGGCGGCCACACATACTTCATGGTGAACCACACCAGAAGCGCAAACGTGATCATCTGGCCGATCAATGTTGCATTGATACTCACAGCGCTTTCCTCTTTGTCATCAGTTCGCCGTTCAGGAATCCGGTCTCGCTGGGCCGATTAACCCTTGAGGGCGGACAGGAAGGGATTGGCAAAAGTGAAGAACAACGCCAAACCAACACCGATCATGGTGACGGCGTCCAAGAGACCGGCCACAATGAACATCTTAACCTGCAGCAACGGAACCAGCTCAGGCTGGCGAGCCGCGCCCTCCAGAAACTTACCGCCGAGAATACCGAAGCCAATGGCAGTTCCGAGTGCGCCGGCGCCGAGAATGATGCCCACAGCGATAGCGGTTAAGCCCTGTACATTGGCGATTGATGCGATTTCCATTGTTCCTCCGGAGGACAAGCAGTGATTGAAAGAAAAAGTCGGTTAGTGGTCTTCGTGCGCCAGACTCAGATAAACGATGGTCAACACCATGAAAATGAAGGCCTGCAAGGTAATGATCAGAATATGAAACACCGCCCAAGGGAAGCCCAGTATCGGCTGGATGAACCAAGGCAGCAATGCGATCAAAATAAAGATCAACTCACCCGCATACATATTGCCGAAGAGTCGCAGCGCCAGAGAAACCGGGCGCGCCACCTCTTCAACCACCTTGAGCAGCAGGTTGAACGGAATCATCCATTTTCCGAAAGGGTTTAGCAGCATCTCCTTCGCGAAACCAATGCCGCCCTTGATTTTGATGCTGTAAAAGATAATCAGCAGAAACACAGAGATTGACATGCCAAACGTCGCATTCAAGTCCGTACTGGGCACCACCCTGAGGTACTCCAACCCCAGAACAGCCCCCACCATTGGCAGCAAGTCCACAGGAATCAAATCCATGAAATTCATGAGCCAGATCCAGACAAAGATACTCAGCGACAACGGTGCAATCAAGGCGCTTTTACCATGAAAAGCGTCCTTCACCTGCGTGTCAACGAACTCCACCAGCATTTCAGCGAAGTTCTGCATACCCCCCGGCACGCCCGCCGTTGCATTATCGGCAACACGTTTGAAAACCAAGAGGAAGATTCCACCCAGAACCGCCGAGATAAAAAGCGTATCAAGGTGTAGCGTCCAGAAGCCCTCACCCACCGACAAAGGAGTCAAGTGGTGAACAATATACCCGGTAGCTCCACCACCGTGCGCTTCACTTGCCATGCTCAGTTACCTGTTTACAAATGTGAGCCGCGCACCAGGAGCGCGAACCAGAAGACCGTCAGTACAACAACAAAACCGCTCAAAAGAGGCAGAAACCTTAGGCCTGGCAACTGAAGGGCCAATGCGAAAAGGCCTGCCGTCAGCAACACCTTGACAACCTCGCCACCGTACAGAGCCTTGGCCACCTGCCTTGCCGTACGACCATCGTCGCGCATCCCGAATCTGAAAGAAAAGTACACGTTAGGCAGGAAGGCGATCAACCCACCCAACAGAGACCATCCGGCATTTTCCAGACCAGACACCAACCAGACCGACGAGACGAGGAGCAACATACCCCACGCCTGAGCCATCAGCACCCAGCGCACGACAGCAAAAAACCGCATGGCGGCCATTCGTTTTGCTACAGCAAATAGGGTAGCATCATATCAGCGACTTCGTCACAGTTCAACGATCAAAGTCTTTTTGAAACCGAGCCAGCACCCCATCCAACTCATCGAGACTACTGTACTTGATGATGACCTGACCGGCACCTCGATTACCATGCCGAATGATCACCGGCGCACCGATACGCTCGGAGATATCACCCTCAAGGCGGCGAATGTCTGGATCTTTGGAAAGGCTGACCGAAGACTTCTGGACTGATTTACCCTCCCGCAGCTCCTGCACCAGCGACTCGGTGGCCCTCACCGTCAACCCCCGATCAATGACCCGCAATGCCGCCGACACCTGAGCATCAATCGCCAGTCCCAGAAGTGCCCGCGCATGCCCCATTTCAATTCGACCCAACGCAAGCAAGCCCTTGACCTCGGGATGCAGCTCATTGAGGCGCAGGAGATTGGTCACCGTAGCCCGCGACTTCCCTACCGCATCCGCTAACTGTTGATGCGTCATACGATAGTCGTCCAACAAACGCTTTAACGCCTCCGCCTCCTCCATGGCGTTCAAATCTTCACGCTGAATGTTTTCGATTAGCGCAATCGCCACAGCCGCCTGATCCGACACTTTGCGGACGATAACCGGAATTTCACCCAGTCCCGCCAACTGCGCCGCCCGCCAGCGCCGTTCTCCAGCGATGATCTCAAACTGATCCACGGACACTTCACGCGCCACTACCGGCTGCACGACACCTTGCGCACTAATTGAGTCGGCAAGCTCTTGCAGCTTGACAGAGTCGATCTCCTTACGGGGCTGAAAAGCCCCAGGCTTCAGCCGTTCGATAGATATAACCCTCAACCGATCAGTGGCACTTTCAAGCTTTGCCCCGCCCAGAAGCGCATCCAGCCCCCGCCCCAAACCCCTCTTCTTTGGTACCGACATGAAGTTAACCGTAAGTATTATTTGATATCACTGATTGCGCCGGACAATTTCTTCGGCCAGCGCTAGATAGGCTATCGCACCCTTAGAGCCCTTGTCGTATTTGACGATCGACTGACCATGACTGGGCGCCTCCGCCAAACGGATATTCCGCGGCACAATCGTATCAAGCACATCGCGCCCAAAATGCTCCAGAAGCTGCGCCGATACATCCGCACCAAGGCGGCTCCGCGCATCATGCATGGTTCGCAATAGACCCTCGATATGGAGATCGGGATTCACCATCTCCTGTACATTCTGCAAGGTATCCACCAGATCGGAGAGCCCCTCCAGTGCGTAGTACTCACACTGCATCGGAATCAGCACGCTGTCCGCCGCGACCAAGGCGTTTAGCGTAAGAATATTTAGCGCAGGCGGACAGTCGATGATAATGAAGTGATACTCGTCGCGACAGGACGCCAGCGCCTCCGCCAGCACCCGCTCCCGACCAATACGATCCACCAGCTCGACTTGCACGGCCGTCAGATCCGAATTGCCCGGCAACAAATCCAGCCCATCAGGATCAACGTTGACGATGGCATCCCCAATGAAAGCCTTTCCCGTCAGAATTTCATAGGCCGAACTCGCCAGATGATGCTTATCGACCCCGCAACCCATAGTGGCATTACCCTGGGCATCCAGATCGACCAACAATACCCGATACCCCATAACAACCAGAGAGGCCGCCAGGTTAACGCTAGTCGTCGTCTTTCCAACCCCGCCTTTCTGATTGGCCACAGCCACAATCTTGCCCATACGCTATCCCGCCTCAAGCTCAACAAGATGCCGATCGACACCCAAACCAGGAATGGCGAGTGCATGAACCCGCACATCGCCCGCCCCCTGAAGGGCCTCTATTTCATCCCGGGGATAACGCCCTTTCAGCGCCAGAACTCGGCCACCGGACCTCAACAAGTGAGCCGTCATCGACTGAATATCTGACAAGCTGGCAAAAGCCCTGGCCAGAACCGTATCGAAACCGGCCCCTGGCCGATAATCCTCAACCCGAGCCGCTACCGCCTCCACGTTAACCAACCCTAACTCCATAATTGCATGCCGGACAAAGCGGATTTTCTTGGCGCTGCTATCAAGCAAAACAAACTGCCTATCAGGATTTGTTATGGCCAGGGGGATTCCCGGCAATCCGGCCCCCGTCCCCACATCAAGCACCCTATCCCCGCAGAGGAATGGGCTGACCGTCAGACTGTCCAGCAAATGAAGATCAATCGCCCCGGAAATTTCCCGGATGGCCGTGAGGTTGTAAGCCTTTCCCCACTTCTGAATCAACATCAGAAAGCGGATCAAGGACTCGACCTGCCCGGAAGTCGCGGACAGCCGCAAAATATCCAAACCGCCCAGCAACCGATCCGTCAATGCCTGGCCAACAGTCATGCGCTTTTCTTCTTTAGATGAACCAGCAGCAAGGAAACAGCCGCCGGGGTGATACCCGGAATCCGCGAAGCCTGCCCTACAGTTTCAGGCCGTTGCGACCCGAGCTTTTCGCGAACTTCATTCGAGAGACCACTCACACCCGAATAATCCATCCACTCGGGAAGCCGCCAGTGATCGTAACGCTGCAGACGATCAATTTCGGCCTGCTGTCGATCAATGTAGCCCTGATACTTGGCCTGAATCTCCACCTGCTCCAGCACCTGCCCATCCAGTGAATTCGGCAAGTCAGGGCAAAACGCCAGCACATGATCAACACGCAACTCGGGACGCCGAATAAGGTCTAGCAGACTGACTTCCCGGCTGATCGGGGCACTGAGAACCGGCTCCACCCTCAAGGCTTCGGGTGAATTCGGTCGCACCAGACGTGCGCTCAACGATAACTTAAGGGCCTCAACGGATGACTGCTTTGCCTCGAAAGCCGCCCACCGGACATCATCCACCAAACCCAACTCACGACCCACTGGCGTCAAGCGGCTATCCGCATTGTCTTCCCGAAGGAGCAGCCGATATTCGGCCCGGCTCGTGAACATTCGATAAGGCTCGATCGTTCCCCGCGTAATCAGATCATCAATCATCACTCCGATATAGGCTTCGCTCCGACCTGGCGACCACGATTGGTGCCCCTGAGCCAATAGAGCCGCGTTGATGCCCGCAACCAATCCCTGCGCCGCCGCCTCTTCATACCCGGTCGTACCATTGATCTGGCCAGCAAAGAACAAGCCCGGCAAGGGCTTGGTCTCAAGGGAGGCATGGAGGTCAAGGGGATCAAAGTAGTCATACTCAATCGCATACCCCGGCCGGGTGATATGAGCACTCTCAAACCCTTTGATCGACCGGATAGCACGATACTGAACATCGAAAGGCAGGCTGGTCGAAAGTCCGTTGGGATAGATTTCCCGGGTGTTGAGTCCTTCAGGCTCAACGAAAATCTGGTGCGAATCCTTGTCCGCGAACCGAACTACCTTGTCCTCGATGGAGGGACAGTACCGCGGCCCGACCCCCTCGATAACGCCAGCGTACATCGGGGACCGATCCAGCCCGGAGCGGATGATGTCATGGGTCTGCTCGTTAGTGCGGGTGATATAACAAGAAATCTGGGGCGGATGATCGTCCCGCCCACCCAAAAAAGAGAACACCGGGACAGGTACGTCACCGGGCTGCTCGGTCATCGCCGACCAATCGAGGGATCGGCCATCAATCCGCGGCGGGGTCCCCGTTTTCAGGCGCCCCACGCGGAAAGCCATATCACGAAGGCGCGAAGCAAGCTCGTTCGAAGGAGGGTCCCCCATGCGTCCACCCTCGTAGTTATCCAGGCCAATATGGATGCGGCCAGCGAGAAAGGTCCCCACGGTCAGCACCACACAAGAAGCCGCAAAGCGCAGCCCAACTTCAGTAACCACCCCGGCTACGCGGTGATTTTCGATAATCAGATCCGCCACCGACTGCTGAAACAGCCTGAGGTTGGACTGCCCCTCAAGCGCCTGGCGCACAGTCGCCCGATACAGAGACCGATCAGCCTGGGCGCGGGTGGCACGCACCGCCGGCCCCTTACTGGCGTTCAGTATCCGAAAGTGTATGCCAGCCCGATCAGCCGCCGCTGCCATCAACCCACCCAGGGCATCGATTTCTTTCACCAGATGCCCCTTGCCGATCCCACCAATCGCGGGATTACAGCTCATTTGCCCAAGCGTCTCGATATTTTGCGTCAGCAACAGAGTACGGCAACCAGCGCGAGCCGCCGCCATCGCCGCCTCAGTTCCAGCATGACCCCCACCCACCACGATGACATCAAATCTATCGGTGAAAAACATGATAAAAAAGAGGAACACTCGTTAAAAAAGCTAAAAAACAGCTGACTACATTACACCATGACCCAACAAAGCTGAACCGCTTTGAAGCCAAAACCCGCAAGGCCTCATGACCCAGGCCATGCTACAATCGACCTCAATTTATTGAATCCCGAAAGGGCTTAAGCACTGTGAATTTCAGACTCTACACCTTCGTCTTGATCGGCTCCTTTTTCTTAAAAGCGTATGCCGCAACGACTGAAGCGCCTGTCACTCCGGCACTACCGGCGATCGCCGCAAAGGCTTACATTCTTCTGGACGCAAAAAGCGGGAGGGTGCTGGCCGAGCAGAACGCCGATGAGCGACTGGAACCTGCCAGCCTGACCAAAATCATGACGGCCTACATTACTTTTCAGGAACTCGCCCAAGGAAAGCTTCAGCTCGACGATATGGTACCGATCAGCCTGAAAGCCGCCAAGCTGGAAGGGTCCCGCATGTTTGCCGAACCAGGCAGCTCCGTAGCCATCGAAAATCTGCTCAAGGGCATGATTGTCGCTTCGGGCAATGACGCGAGTATCGCTCTGGCGGAAAGAATCGCGGGGGAAGAGGCCGCCTTCGCTGAAATCATGAATCAGAATGCGCACAGACTGGGTATGACCAATACCCATTATGTAAACAGTATGGGGTTACCCAACCCGGGGCATTACGCTAGCGCCAGAGACATGGCAACGATCTCCCGCGCCCTCATCACAGAATTTCCAGAATTCTACAAATGGCATTCCCTCAAAGAATTCACCTACAACAAAATCAAGCAACCTAATCGTAACCGTCTATTGTGGACTGACCCCACGGTAGATGGCGTAAAAACCGGACACACCGAGGGAGCGGGGTATTGCCTCGTCACCTCCGCAGTACGAAATGATATGCGACTAATTTCAGTCGTCATGGGCACGAAAAGCGATCAGGTCAGAGCCTCTACAAATGCCGAGCTACTCAACTACGGGTTCAAGTATTTCGAAACTCGTCCGATCTACAAGGCTAACGAGAAGCTAGCAGACGCTCATGTGTGGAAAGGGTCAGAGTCCCTAGTTCCTGCCGGCCTCAAACAGGACTTCTACGTCACCTTTCCGCAAGGTCAGTACGACACACTCACGGCCAGCATGGAGGTTGGCAACAAAAGTGTGGCTCCCGTCCATGCCGGGGACAAGCTTGGCGAAGTAAAGATCACCCAAAACAATGAAATCATTGCGAGACAAGATCTAGTGGCGCTTGAATCCGTTGAAAAGGGCGGGATATTCAAACGCCTGCTCGATGAAGTCGCCATGATGATCAAGAACTAGGAGTCACGGCCCAATGTCATCTCAAGATTTGCAGGTCTATCTCAACGGCCGGTTTGTTCCGGTCGATGAGGCAAAAGTCTCGGTTTTGGATCGTGGGTTTCTATTTGGTGATGGCATCTATGAAGTCATCCCCGTTTACGGCGGACAACCCCTTCGACTTGACGAGCACCTACGCCGCCTCGATCAAAGCCTGGCAGCGATAAAAATGAAGTCGCCATTAGGGGACAAAGAGTGGAGCGCTATTTTTGATCGACTGATTTCAGGCACGGCAGATCAACAGATTTACCTTCAAGTCACCCGCGGCGCGGCGAACAAACGTGATCACTCGATCCCCGCCGAAATCACTCCCACCGTTTTCGTGATGTGCACACCCATAGCACCAATTCCGCTGGATGGGATAAAAGCCATCACGGTCAGCGATATTCGTTGGGATCGCTGCAATATCAAAGCGATCACGCTACTGGCCAACATTCTGCTTCGCCAAGAAGCCGTCGACCAAGGAGCAGCAGAAGCCATTCTGGTTCGTGATGGTCAGGTACTAGAAGGGGCGGCCAGCAACATCATGATTGTTAGCGGCGGAAAAATCATCACCCCCCCGAAGGGTGACACCATTCTCCCCGGGATTACGCGCGATCTTGTTCTTGATTTGGCAAAAAATCTGGGCATCCCAACGGAAGAACGACATTTTGATATCGCCGAACTGAAAAATGCCGATGAAATCTGGGTCACCAGCTCGACCCGCGAGATTCTCTCGGTCATCGAATTGGACGGAAAATTCATAAGTGGTGGCATACCGGGAAAAACCTGGAAGACATTGCAGTCCGCCTATCAGGACTACAAACGAGCACTGAGGGAAGCCCCCTCAACCAGGACATAAAGCCTCATCGGTTAAATTCAGCCCCGCACATCACGTGTTGCTGCCAAGCAACCAAACCCTCCAAATCAAGACACGTGGAAAATTCAATGACCGGCACATCCGAAGACACGCTCCTCGAATTTCCCTGTGACTTTCCGATCAAGGCATTCGGCCCATCAGCAGAAGGCTTTATAGACAAGGTACTGTCCATCATTCAACCCCACACGGACCCGATCATGTCAGAGTCGATCCAATGCCGTCAGAGTCGGGGCGGCAAGTACGATGCGGTCACTGTCACCATCACTGCCACCAGCAAATCACAGCTGGATGCGATTTATCAGGGCCTCACAGCCTGCCCGGATGTCACCATGGCCCTCTAAGCATCAGGCCCAACAAAATCCCGCTGCTATTCAGATGACCTTGGCCGACCCTATCAACAGCCCACCCGAGGAACATCTCCGGCAGCACCTTAGTGAAATCATCGAGCTACTCAGCAAGCAGAGACTCGAAGAAGCCATCGTCCATCAACAAGCGATGCCCCACCATGATCTAGTGGAAACCCTGATGCACAAGCGCCATCAGGTTGCCCTCAAGCAAAAGCTAGACGGCCTGCACTCTGCTGACATCGCGTACATCCTTGAATCCCTTCCTGTAGATCAACGACTGGCCCTCTGGAATTTGGTGGAGTCCGATCTGGACGGACAAATCCTTCTGGATGTTTCCGATGCGGTCAGGGAGACCCTGATTTCGTCAATGGACAAAAATGAGCTACTCTCGGCAACCGAGCAGCTCGACACTGATGAAATTGCAGATCTTGCCCCTGACCTCCCCGAAGATGTCATGCAGGAACTACTGCAAAGCCTAAATGACCAGAACCGCGAACGACTCCAATCCGTTCTGGCATTTGAAAGCGATAGCGTTGCTGCCCTCATGGATTTTGGCATGGTAACCATCCGGGCCGATACCACGCTTGGCGCTGTACTCAGATACCTCCGCCAGCGTGGCGAACTCCCGGAGCACACTGACAAACTGTTCGTTGTTGATGAAAATAACGTCCTTAAAGGCGTGTTATCACTAAAACGGCTGGTCACCAACAACTCGGAACAATCCGTCGCGTCCGTCATGGCAAGGGATGTTGTGCACTTCCGGCTGGACGATGACGCAGAGGACGCCGCTCGCGCCTTCGAGCGCTATGATTTGCTGTCAGCGCCGGTTGTTGACGAAAATCATAGCCTGCAAGGCAGGCTGGGCATCGACGCAATTGTCGATTTGATACGCCGTAAATCCGACGAGGAACGACTGAGCGAGGCCGGTCTGCGTGAAGATGAAGACATATTCTCAAGCGTCTGGAAAAGCGCCCAGAACCGTTGGCTCTGGCTGGGAATCAACCTAATTACCGCATTTGCCAGCACTCGCGTAATCGGGCTTTTCGAAGACACCATAGTAAAAATTGTCGCCCTGGCTTCCCTGATGCCGATCGTCGCCGGTATCGGCGGCAACACCGGCAATCAAACCAGCATTCTTATTGTGCGATCGCTTGCGCTTGGGCTAATTAGCGATACCAATATTCGCCGACTTATCCTCAAAGAACTCGTCATCGGTCTACTCAATGGGATAGTCTGGGGTTCTGTTCTGGGCTTTTTGGCTTATTGGCTCTATTCCAGTTTCGATTTAGGCGTAGTCATGGCGGGTGCCACCCTACTCAATCTGCTTGTTGCCGCCCTGACCGGTCTTGCCATTCCTCTACTCCGCCACCGCATGGGACTGGACCCGGCCATTGGAACCAGTGTGCTTTTGACTGCAGTGACAGATGGGATGGGCTTCTTCATCTTTCTGGGCCTGGCCAAACTATTTCTTGATACACCGCATTGATTACCCCTCGTATCCACAATCTGGGTTGCGCCGACTTTCAGACCACCTGGCAGAATATGCGAACCTTTACCGAGACCCGCATGACAACGACACCAGATGAATTTTGGCTGCTTCAACACCCGGCCACGTATACATTAGGGATGAACGGGGATCCACAACATCTGCTCAGACCCATCGCCATCCCACTAATTAAAACGGATCGGGGCGGACAAATCACCTGGCATGGCCCCGGGCAGCTGATTGCCTATACCCTACTGGACCTGCGCCGCATGAACAAAGGCATCAGGACCATCGTAAATTGTCTCGAAGCAGCGGTGGTTAAGTTGCTTGGATGCTATGGAATCGTCGGCACCACCCTGCCTAATGCACCAGGTGTTTACGTTGATGGTAGTAAAATCGCCTCTATCGGTCTTCGCGTCATCCGAGGATGCACTTACCATGGTCTCAGCCTGAACATTAATCCGGATCTCAACTTTTTTTCCGCCATCAACCCTTGTGGTTATAGCGGACTTAACGTCACTAGCCTGGAAGCTCTTGGAATCTCAAGCGATACTTCAGCAATGGCTCCGGCTCTCACGGCGGCGCTAATTGAAGCCATCGGCCATCCACAGGTCTAAAAATCTGAATCAAGCACGAATCTCGCGCCTCGCACCCAAAACGCGCCAATGAGTAACCCTCCCAACCTAAATGCCCCCTCGCGCTCGACACCTGACACCCACCAGAGGAATGCCGAGAAACTAAAGCGTATCCCCATTAAAGTAATAGCGGGCGATGAGACACCTCCAAAACCGGCGTGGATAAGAACGCGCCTGGGTGACGCGCAAAAGGTGGGTAAAGTTAAACAGGTATTACGCGAGAACCAACTTCATAGCGTTTGCGAGGAAGCCTCATGTCCCAACTTATCTGAATGCTTCTCTCAGGGCACCGCCACCTTCATGATTCTTGGCGACCTTTGTACCCGTCGCTGCCCTTTCTGCGATGTTGCTCATGGCCGTCCGCAGGCTCCTGACGCTCATGAGCCCAACCTTCTCGCCAGAACCATTCGGCAACTCAACTTGAAGTATGTCGTTATTACCTCGGTCAATCGCGATGATTTACCTGATGGCGGCTCAAAACACTTTGCTGAATGCATCCGCGCCATCCGGAGCGCATCACCATCCACGCGCATCGAGATTCTTACGCCTGACTTTAGAGGAAGACACCCTGTCGCACTGAACCACTTCAAAAATGAACCGCCAGATGTGTTCAACCACAACCTGGAAACGGTCCCGCGGCTTTATAAGGCGGTTCGTCCCGGGGCTGACTACCCGACCTCGCTCTCCTTACTTCATGAATTCAAACTAATCCAACCACACATCCCCACGAAATCAGGTTTAATGCTCGGGCTAGGCGAAACTATTGATGAGATCGTCACCGTTCTCGCTGACCTTCGAACCCATGGTTGCGACATGTTAACCCTCGGTCAATATTTGCAGCCAAGTCGAGACCACCTTCCTGTCACTCGCTACGTAACGCCCCAGGAGTTTGACGACCTATCAGCGACCGCTAAAAGCCTGGGATTCACTTCAGTTGCGAGTGCGCCCATGGTTCGATCTTCCTACCACGCGGATAAACAGGCTAGTGCTCTGGTCTAGCCATACCCGCAATCCTCATCTCTTGCCTGTTGCGCTTTAACTCGGTCCCAATCGGTTTACCCTTCAAATCGTGCAGTGAACCCAGCGCATAACCGACACACTGATAGTGTGGTCGGATGCTTCTAACCTCCCTTGCCAAGGGTGGGCAGAGAACTTTCATTACTCCGCCGGGCGCACCACTAAAAAAGCCCCTCATCTTGCGATGAGGGGCTTTTGTGTTCCCATGTGGGCCTTTCGGGTGTCAGGCGAACCTGACACCCTTCAGACTTACATGAACGACGGGATGAGCGGGGCGTCGATCTGGGTGATCGTGCGCTTGCCGTCGGCGTCGAAGAAGAACAGCAGACCCGCGAAACGGCTGTC
>SXGU01422368.1_pt1 | contig 13610 bp, 8 predicted proteins | sample 3174531 | NCBI WGS metagenome assembly SXGU01 (sample SAMN11356863, study PRJNA531348) | freshwater metagenome | isolation source: freshwater sample F1-140 | place: China: Fuxian Lake, Yuxi | collected 2017-12-25 | reverse complement strand
CGAAGTAATTGCTCAGAAAAAAGCAAAAGTAGTTTTCCACCCACTAACTTTTATTGGTGCTGAATCAATTATTGCTGCCAATGCTGCTGCATGTGCTGCAGATGAGAATAAATTTGTTGACATGAACCTTGCACTTTTCCAAAATCAAGGCAGTAGTGAAAACTCTGGTAGGTGGCAGGGAGATGCGATGCTCGCAATCGGTGAATCTATTGGAATCAAGTCAGATAGTTTCAAACAGTGCGTAAGGGAAGGTAATTACGTAAAGTGGACACGCAATGTAACTGAAGCATCTGCTAGTAAAAATGTAAATAGCACACCAACTATTCGAATTAACGGTAAGGATTTGGATCGAAATACAGAGTATGGCGACCCAGTTAAATTTAAGGCAGCACTGGCTGCTGGTGGTGTTAAGTAGTATTCCTACTTAATTTCCATGCTTGCATTAATACCAAGTCCTAGTTCGTCACAATTTTCAATTGGGCCAGCAACATTTCACTACTACGCCCTATGCATAATTGTTGGAATTTTAGTTGCAATTTCCCTTGGCAGAAAACGCTATGAAGCAAATGGTGGAACAGCTGATGATGTTTCAGAAGCTGCAATTTGGGCAGTGCCATTTGGAATTATCGGAGGACGGATTTATCACGTAATTTCATCACCTCAACAATATTTTGGTTCAGGTGGGAATCCAGTTGATGCACTCAGAATTTGGCAAGGTGGACTGGGTATTTGGGGAGCTATTTCCCTGGGCGCATTTGGCGCATACTTATATTTTCGTACTCATGAAACTTCTTTGAACTTCCCTCATTTTTTAGATGCCTTAGCTCCCGGCGTAATAATTGCTCAAGCCATTGGCAGAGTCGGAAATTGGTTTAACCAAGAAGTTTTTGGCAAACCAACATCACTTCCATGGGGCTTAGAGATTGATCTTGGTAATCGCCCAGATGGGTATGAGAAATTTTTAACCTTTCATCCTACTTTTCTGTATGAAGCAATCTGGTGTTTGCTAGTTGCTTACCTTTTAATTAAGTTACCTACTTTCCTTAAGAGAATTGTTAAAAACCAGGGAGATGTATTTGTACTTTATGTATTTGGCTACACACTTGGCCGGGTATGGATTGAGGCAATTCGAATAGATGATGCAAATTATATTTTGGGATTAAGGCTGAATATATGGGTCAGTGTTATCGTACTGGCTGCATCAATGATTTATTTGATTCGTAGCAATCGTCGTGGTCATTTATCTAATACCCCTCCTGCAAGTTAGAATCAGGCTATGGGTTTAGAAGAGGTTCAAAAGAGAAATATGGAGCACCGCTCAAATCACTCAGGTTGGCTGCGAGCTGCCGTGCTTGGTTCAAATGATGGTTTAGTTTCAACTGCAAGTTTAATGATAGGTATAGCAGCTGCAAGTAAAAGTGAATTTATAATAACTGCAGGTCTTGCTGGAATTGTTGCTGGTGCTATGTCGATGGCAGTTGGTGAATACGTTTCAGTGAAATCCCAGACAGATATTGAAAATACTGATCGTGAACTAGAAATAAAACATTTAGAAGCAGATCCTGAAGGTGAGTTTGCTGAGCTAGTTAGCATCTATATGAAGCGCGGTTTATCAAAACCACTAGCTACTGAGGTAGTAGCAGCATTTTACAAACAAAACCCGTTGGATGCTCATTTACGAGATGAACTCGGATATTTTGAACATTCTAAAGCCCGACCAGTACAGGCTGCTATTGCATCTGCTATTGCCTTTACAGTCGGTGGTGTAATCCCCCTAGCAGGAGCACTAATTTCAAAATCGAATCAAGTGTTTTTTATTTTACTATTTACGGCAGTTGGTCTAACTACCGCAGGCTTGATTAGCGCCAAGGTTGCTGCCTCACCATTATTTAAAACCATAGCTCGGATATTCCTTGGTGGCGCTCTGGGTGTGAGCATTACCGCAGGTATTGGTTACTTATTGGGGCTGACTGGGATTTAAGTATCCTGCTATTATTTACCTATCAAGTTTTAAAAGTTGGGCCATAGTCGTCCCGACCCTTTAACGGGAGCGACCATTTAAATTGGAAATGAATAAGCTTTTTTCTACCACCCCAAATGCGGTTGGGTTATATGACCCTGCTAATGAGCATGATGCATGTGGTGTTGCTATGGTCGCAACTTTAAATAAGTTACCAACACATGAGATTGTTTCGCAAGCGCTTACTGCGCTACGAAACCTTGAACATCGAGGTGCTTCTGGGGCAGAAGTGGATAGTGGTGACGGTGCAGGGATACTCATTCAAGTGCCAGATAAATTTTATAGATCGGTAGTTAATTTTGATCTACCTAAAGCGAGCGAATATGCGACAGGTATATTCTTTGTTAAGCCAGGTGAGACCAGTTATCAAGTGAGTATTGAAAAAATTGCTAAAGAAGAGGGATTAAAAGTCTTAGGTTGGCGAGATGTTCCAATAAATTCAAAATCTCTCGGTAAAACTGCGCTCTCAGTTATGCCAGAGTTTAAGCAAATATTTATCTCAGGTAGTAAAAATGAGAGTGATCTAGTCCTAGAGCGAATGGCATTTTGTTTACGCAAGCGAGTTGAGCACACACTTCCGGTATATATCCCATCACTTTCCTCTCGGACGATTGTTTACAAAGGAATGCTTACAACTGGTCAGCTTGAAGAGTTTTTTCCAGATTTATCTAACCCATTAGTTGAATCCCCAATGGCCTTAGTTCATTCAAGATTTTCAACAAATACATTCCCGTCCTGGCCCCTTGCACACCCATATCGATTTATTGCACACAACGGTGAGATAAATACAGTTAAAGGAAACCGAAACTGGATGAGAGCTCGCGAGACATTACTTGAAAGTGAATTAATTCCAGGTGATCTAAAGAGATTATTTCCAATTGTGGATGAGTCTGGCAGTGACTCAGCTTCATTTGATGAGGTTTTAGAGTTGCTGTATTTAGGCGGTAGATCTCTACCTCACTCAATATTGATGATGATTCCTGAAGCTTGGGAAAACCACACAACTATGGCGCAAGAGCGTAAAGATTTTTATGCATTTCATTCTGCGCTAATAGAGCCATGGGATGGACCTGCCTGCGTTACTTTCACTGATGGCAAACAAGTAGGTGCTGTGCTTGATCGAAATGGTTTACGGCCCTCAAGGTTTTGGGTGACAGATGATGGATTAGTTGTACTTGCTAGTGAAGTCGGTGTGCTTGATTTTCCACCTGAAAAAATTATCCGCAAAGGAAGACTTCAACCCGGAAAGATGTTTTTAGTAGATATTCAAGAAGGTCGAATTATTGAAGATGATGAAATCAAAGAAACACTTGCAACCGCAGCTCCTTACTCTAAGTGGCTAAGTGCTGGCTTAGTACGACTAAGTGATTTACCTGCTAGGGAGCACATTGTTTACCCACACTCTTCAGTTCTTAGAAGGCAGCGAGCCTTTGGTTATACCGAAGAAGAAATTCGAATGATTATTACACCAATGGCAAAAAATGGTGCAGAACCACTTGGTTCAATGGGTACCGACACACCAATTGCAGCCCTCTCTACCAAACCCCGCCTGTTATTTGATTACTTTGCGCAACTATTTGCTCAAGTAACAAACCCACCTTTAGATGCAATCCGTGAAGAGCTTGTAACATCACTAGGAGCTTCAATTGGTCCAGAGCATAATTTATTAGATCCTGGTCCTGATTCTTGCAAGCAAATCTCTTTGCAATTTCCAGTAATTGACAATGATGAGCTTGCCAAAATAATTAATGTCAATGCCGATGGTGATCAACCTGGATTTGTATGTCATGTGGTTCGAGGGTTATTTAAAACTGCCGGGGGCGGTAAATCTTTAGTAGCAAGAATAAATGAAATTAGGACCGAGATTTCAAAAGCAATTAGTGAAGGTGCCAGAATTATTGTTTTATCAGATAGGGATGGAGATTCCGAAAATGCGCCTATTCCATCCTTGTTATTAACTGCGGCTGTACATCACCACCTAATTCGGGAGAAGACTAGAACTCAGGTTGGCTTGGTTGTTGAAAGCGGTGAGGTACGAGAGGTTCATCATGTCGCAGTATTAATTGGTTTTGGTGCAGCTGCAATTAATCCATATCTAGCGATGGAGAGTGCTGAAGATCTAGTTCGACAAGGCGTTATCACCGGTATTACACCTGAAAAAGCAGTTAGAAATTTAATTAAATCACTTGGTAAGGGTGTGCTAAAAGTTATGTCAAAAATGGGAGTATCAACTATCGCTTCCTATACCGGGGCTCAAATATTTGAAGCAATTGGTTTATCGAAAGGTGTAGTTGATGAGTACTTTGTTGGTGTTACATCAAGACTAGGTGGAGTTGGAATTGATGCAATTGCGCAAGAAACAATTAAAAGACATCACATTGCTTATCCACCGGGTGGAGAAATACCAGGAGCTAAGCGATTACAAATTGGTGGTGAGTATCAATGGCGGCGGGAGGGGGAGCCGCATTTATTTGATCCTGAGACAGTTTTTACTCTTCAACATGCAACAAGGTCAAAGAGATTTGATGTGTTTAAGCGCTATACCGAAAGAGTTGATAATCAATCTCGCAGATTAATGACATTACGTGGTTTATTTGATTTTAAAAAAGATGTAAGAAAACCGATTCCAATCGAGGAAGTTGAGCCAATTTCAGAAATACTGAAGAGATTTGCAACCGGTGCGATGTCTCTGGGATCAATTTCTCAAGAGGCACATGAAACTTTAGCAATTGCAATGAATCGAATCGGTGGCAAATCAAATACTGGTGAAGGTGGGGAAGATCCAGCTCGTAATATTCCAGATTCAAATGGTGATTTACGCCGTTCAGCAATTAAGCAGGTAGCAAGTGGCAGATTTGGTGTAACAAGTGAGTACCTTGTTAATGCTGATGATATTCAAATAAAAATGGCGCAAGGAGCAAAACCAGGTGAGGGTGGCCAACTACCTGGGAATAAGGTTTATCCATGGATAGCCAAGATTCGCTATTCAACCCCTGGCGTGGGTTTAATTTCACCACCGCCACATCAGGATATCTATTCAATCGAAGATCTTGCTCAATTAATTCATGATCTAAAAAATGCAAATAACAGCGCCCGAGTCCATGTGAAGTTAGTTGCAGAAGTTGGCGTTGGAACAGTTGCGGCCGGTGTTAGTAAAGCACATGCAGATGTAGTTTTAATCTCTGGCCATGATGGTGGTACCGGTGCATCTCCACTTACATCTTTAAAACACGCAGGTGCTCCATGGGAGTTAGGCCTAGCTGAGACTCAACAAACATTAATGCTAAATGGTTTGCGCGATCGAATTGTTGTTCAAGTAGATGGGCAAATGAAGACTGGCCGAGATGTTTTAATTGCAGCATTATTAGGTGCTGAAGAATTTGGCTTTGCTACCGCCCCACTTGTTGTCTCTGGTTGTGTGATGATGCGAGTTTGTCATTTAGACACCTGCCCAGTTGGTGTAGCCAGCCAAAACCCTGAACTTCGAAAGAAATTTACTGGGAAGCCTGAATTTGTTGAAACTTTTTTTGAATATATTGCCGAAGAGGTAAGGGAGCTATTAGCACAACTTGGCTTTAAGAAATTAGAGGATGCAATTGGGCAAGTTGAATTACTAGATACAAAATCAGCTATTGATCATTGGAAAGCAAATGGTTTAGATCTTTCGCCATTACTTATTGCGCCAAAGGATAATTCTCTAAGGCGGAATCTGGCTAAACAAGATCACGGTCTGGTAAGCGCTCTAGATAATGAGTTAATTAAATTATCAGCGGAGGCGTTAAATAAAGCAACTCCAATTAGATTAGAAATACCAGTGCGAAATATTAATCGAACTGTTGGAACTATGTTGGGTGCTGAGATAACCCGTAAATATGGTGGAGCTGGTTTACCTGCAGACACAATTGATATTACTTTTCATGGTTCAGCCGGACAATCATTTGGTGCGTTTGTACCATCTGGTCTAACGCTAAGACTCTATGGTGATAGTAATGATTATGTTGGTAAGGGTTTATCTGGTGGGCGCGTGATTATTAGACCAGATGAGAGAGCAAAGTTTTTATCAAGTGCAAATGTGATTGCTGGCAATGTAATCGGCTATGGCGCAACATCTGGTGAAATAATGATTGCTGGCGTAGTTGGTGAGCGCTTTTGTGTTCGAAATTCTGGTGCAACTGCGATAGTTGAAAGTGTTGGCGACCATGGATGTGAATACATGACTGGTGGAACTGTGATCGTTCTTGGAAAAACCGGTAGAAATTTTGCAGCAGGCATGTCTGGGGGTAGAGCATTTGTATTAGACCTTGATGTGAGATTAGTAAATACTGAGATGGTAGATATTTTAGCTCTACCAAGTGATCAAGTAGAGATTATTAAATCTCATATTTCAAAATTTTATGCAGAGACTGGATCAAAAATTTCTGGTGAGCTAATAAAGGATTGGCAGAATGCTCAGAAACGTATTTCGATGGTGATGCCACGTGATTACGCTAGAGTTTTAGATGTGATGGCAAAGGCACAGCGCGAAGGATTGCCGATCGAGAGCGCAGTTATGGCGGCAATCAATGGGTGATTCAAAGGGATTTTTAACAACTAACCGTGAGTTACCAAAGCGTCGACCAGTTGATGTGCGAATTAAAGATTGGAAAGAGGTTTACCAAGAGCAAGAGTTTTCACATCTTCAAAAACAGGCTGGTAGTTGTATGGATTGTGGTATTCCTTTTTGCCACCAAGGTTGCCCACTTGGAAATTTAGTCCCAGAGTGGAATGAGTTAATTTGGCGGGGTGAAAAAGCGGAGTCGATTGATCGTCTTCATGCAACTAATAATTTTCCAGAATTTACTGGCAGATTATGTCCAGCACCGTGTGAGACTGCTTGTGTAGTGGCAATTAATGCTGAAGCAGTCACTATTAAGCAAGTAGAACTAAGAACAATTGAGGAAGCATTTCTTGAAAAAAGAGTAATACCATTAATTCCAGATAGATTATCTGGTAAAACCGTTGCTGTAATTGGATCTGGCCCAGCTGGACTAGCAGCTGCTCAGCAATTAACTAGAGCAGGACATACTGTTGCGGTTTATGAGCGTGCTGACAAAATTGGTGGGTTACTACGTTATGGAATTCCAGAATTTAAAATGGAGAAATCAATAGTTGATCGAAGACTTTACCAAATGGAGCAAGAGGGCACACGATTTAGAACAGGCGTTGAAGTTGGTAAAGATATTTCTGGTAGCGAACTACGTAGTAAGTATGACGCAGTTGTAATTGCTATTGGTGCAACTAACTGGCGCGATCTTCCGATTCCAGGCCGAGATGCTAATGGTGTGTATCAAGCTATGGAGTATTTACCTTGGGGAAATAAGCAGGCATTAGATGAGTTAGAGACAGAGCCAGTAATAAATGCCAAAGGTAAAGATGTTGTAATTCTTGGAGGTGGTGATACCGGAGCAGATTGTTTAGGAACTGCTATTCGGCAGGGAGCAATATCTGTGACACAACTTGAAATCATGCCAAGACCTAGTGATGAAAGACCAAGTACCCAGCCATGGCCAACTTATCCAATGATCTACCGTGTAAGTAGCGCCCATGAAGAGGCTGGTGAGCGAATGTATGCAGTTTCAACTCAAGCCTTTGTTAAAGATAAGGATGGAAATCTTAAGGGGTTAGTGTTAGTTGAAACTGAATTCATAAATGGCAAGTTCCAACCAGTACCAGGAAGTGAAAAGGAGATTCCAGCAGATTTAGTTTTTCTAGCATTGGGATTTACTGGGCCAGAGAAAAGTCAGTTGCTCACTGAACTTGAGGTTGAATTAGATGAACGTGGAAACATAAAGCGTGATGGCGAGTATGCAACTTCAGCCGAGGGTGTTTATGTCTGTGGAGATGCTGGCAGAGGGCAATCCCTAATTGTGTGGGCAATTGCTGAAGGGCGAAGTGCTGCAGCAGCAGTTGATACATATCTTTCTGGACACACGCAGTTGCCATTTCCAATAGAGCCAACCGCTCGCCCTTTGATGGTTTAAGGTCAATATATGCGCCGAGCGAAAATTGTATGCACGCTAGGTCCTGCAGTTGAATCAATTGAGAAAATTACTGAGTTAATTGATGCTGGCATGAATATGGCCAGACTTAATCTTTCACATGGGCGCCACGAGGAACACCAAAAAAGAGTTGATCTAGTTAGAGCAAGTGCGAAAAAGGCCAACAAAGCAGTAGCAATTTTGGTGGATCTGCAAGGTCCAAAGATTCGATTAGGTAAATTTTCATCTGGTCCGCACGAGTTATCACGCGGAGATACTTTCACCATTACAACCGATGATATTGCTGGCACAAAAGATAAAGTGAGCACAACTTACAAAGGTTTACCAGGTGATTGCAAAGCAGGAGATGTAATCATGATTGATGATGGGAAAGTATCTGTTCAAGTAATTCAGGTTAAGGGTAATGATGTAATTACTAGAGTAATTCAGCCCGGAATGGTGAGTAATAATAAAGGCATAAATCTTCCTGGTGTTGCAGTTTCATTACCTGCACTATCTGAAAAAGATATTGCAGATTTACGCTGGGGACTAAAAGCTGGCGCAGACTTTATTGCACTCTCATTTGTGAGAAATGCTGCAGATCTTAAGGATATCCATAAGATTATGGATGAGGTTGGGGTTAAAGTTCCAATCATTGCCAAGATTGAAAAACCACAGGCAGTTGATAATCTTCAAGAGATTGTTGATGCATTTGATGGAATCATGGTTGCGAGGGGTGATCTTGGAGTTGAATTACCAATAGAAGATGTACCTATGGTTCAAAAAAGATGTATTACGATGGCAAGAGAATCGGCAAAGCCGGTGATAGTGGCAACTCAGATGCTTGATTCCATGATCAGCAACTCTCAACCAACTAGAGCCGAAGCTACTGATTGCGCGAATGCAGTACTAGATGGTGCGGATGCACTCATGCTCTCGGGTGAAACAAGTGTTGGTGATTTTCCAATTGATTCTGTAAAAATTATGGCAAGAATTATTGAACGAACTGAGGATGTGGCGCTAGATCAAATCCCACCTCTTAAACACTCACCAGCAACTAAAGCAGGTGCAATTACAAAAGCTGCAACTGAAGTTGGTTCAACAGTTGGCGCAAAGTTTTTAGTTGCATTTACGCAAAGTGGTGATTCAGCAAGGCGAATGTCTAGGCTTCGATCACCTATTCCAATGCTGGCACTTACCCCTGAAATTGGAACTTATAACAGATTAGCTCTCTCATGGGGGGTTGAGTCATTATTAACTGCGACTGTGAATCACACTGATGAGATGGTAATGCAAGTTGATTCTATTTTAATTGAATCTAAACGAGTCAATATTGGTGATTTAGTTTTAATCGTTGCCGGATCACCGCCAGGAATTCCAGGTTCAATTAATGCGATGAGAGTTCATAAAATTGGTGATGCAGTGAGCGGGGTCGCTGCGGCTTATCGAAAGTAATTTCGCTAAAAAAAGTAGAAACGATAAACTAACTCTCTCTAACGCCTCGGTACTCCAACGGTAGAGAGGACGGTCTCAAAAACCGTATAGTGTCGGTTCGAATCCGACTCGAGGCACATGAATACGGAAAAAGTAAAGGTAAGAGTTCTCGTTGCCGAGGATGAAACTATAATTCGCTTAGATTTAGTCGAGATGTTAACTGAAGCTGGATATGAAGTAGTTGCTCAAGCAGAAAATGGCGCTATCGCAATTGAACTTGCAAAAGAGTTTAAACCTGATCTTGCAATATTAGATGTGAAGATGCCAGTAGTTGATGGGATTACAGCAGCTGAGCAAATTATTCCAATCGCTCCAGTACTAATGCTGACCGCATTTAGCCAGCGTGATCTAATTGAACGTGCTAGAGATGCTGGTGTTATGGCATATGTAGTTAAGCCATTTTCACTAGATGACCTAATACCGGCAATTGAGATTGCGATAAGTAGACATCGGCATATGAAGTTACTTGAAAAAGAAGTTGCTGATGTTTATGAACGACTTGAAACTCGAAAGGTTATTGATCGAGCTAAGGGGATATTGATGCAGGCTATGAATTTAACTGAACCTGAGAGTTACTCGTGGATTCAGAAGACGGCTATGGATCGGCGGATATCAATGCGGGCGGTGGCTGATGCCGTGATTAATCCCGACGCAATCCCCAATAATTAGGCATTGACCCTCAAAATATCCGTATTTATAACAAAATCGCTATGTAACCTAGGAAACCAGTTGGCTTGTCATATCCAAGCCACCTGCATTACCCTTCTCACCTCCCTGTCCCGGGACAAAAAGAACAGGAAAGGCATAAATGAACAAGAAGATTAAGCAATCACTTGCGATTGTAACTTCTGCAGCCCTTGCATTTAGCGCTGTAGTAGCTTCATCTGCAAATGCTGCTGGAACTTATACCATCGCCTACCAAGGCCCACTTTCTGGTGGAGAAGCCTCAACAGGTACTGATGAGTTAAACGCAGTTAAGTATGCTGCGAAGATTTTCATGGCTAAGAACAAAGGTTTCAAAATCAATGTTGTAGCTGTTGACGATCAAGGCGATCCTGCAGTTGCAGGAACAGTTGCTCCAGGAGTTGGCTCAAATAAGAAGATTCTCGGTGTGGTTGGACCTGCATACTCAGGCGCAACAATTGCATCACTTCCTTATTACAAAGCTGGTGGATTGGTAATGATTTCACCTTCTGCAACTCGTGTGTCAATTACAGACCCAGCATCACCTGATTTCGGCGGACCAGTGTTCCACCGTGTAGTAGGAAAAGATGACTTACAGGGTCCAGCCTTAGCTAAGTACGCAACTTCAGGAGTATCAAATGCGAAGGTGTTTGTATTTGATGATCAGTCTGCATACGCGGTTCCTCTACGTGGCTACGTTGAAGCAGGTCTGAAGAAGGTAGCTGGAGCAACCCTTGTTGGTGGAGATTCAGTTCCAAACACAACAACTGATTTTGCCCCAACTATTGCAAAGATTAAAACATCTGGTGCAAATGTAGTTATTTACACTGGCTACTACAGCCAAGGCGCAGTATTCATCAAGCAACTTCGTGACTCAGGTTCAACAGCAATATTTGCTGGTGGCGACGGAGTCTTCAACCAGGAGTATCCAAAGCTTGCAGGAGCTGCAGCTGAGGGTTCAAGAGTTACTGGTGTAGGCGGACTTGCTGGAATCAGTGCAGCCCTTGAAGCTGACTGCAAGAAGAAAATGGGCGTTTCATCTGGTGTTTACTCAGTTGAATCATATGATGCAGCAAATATTCTTCTTGCTGGTATCAAAGCCGGAAAAACTTCTCGTGCAGCAATGCTTAAGTATGTTAAGTCATACAACGGTAAGAGCGTTAGCGGTAACACAATTAAGTTCGATAAGAACGGTGACGTTTCTTACGGACTATTTGCTGGATTCACCTCAAAGGGTGGAGTACTAGTAAATACAGGTATTATCAAGTAATACTTCGTATTATTTAATTACCTCTACAAGTTGGTGGGTGTTTTGGAAAACTCTTGAGAAAGAGCACCAAAACACCCACACTTGTATAGCAAGATAGCTTTATAGAGCGTCCTTTATTTGCAAGGAGAAAAATGTTTGCCGTATTAATTGATCAGTTCTGGTCTTTAACTATCGCGGGCGTTGCTCTTGGATTTATCTATGTATTAGTTTCACTTGGCTACACAATGGTTTATGGCGTACTTCGAATGATTAACTTTGCAAACTCTGAAATATTTATGTGGGGCACATTTGGTGCAGTTATCTCCAATCGTGATTTGTTCAACTATACGCAAACTAGTGAGCCGGCTACAGGTTTTAAATTATTAGTTGTACTTTTTACCGGACTGCTAATTTCCATGTTTATCGCAGCCTTAACCGCAGTCTTTGTCGAATTTGTGGCCTACCGTCGCTTGCGAATGCGAGGAACTAACCGGCTTGCTACTTTAATTTCAGCTATTGGAATTTCTATTGCCCTGGCAGAAGTTATGCGCTTACTCACCGATTCACGCCCGGTTGGCTCACCACGGGTGCTAGAAAAAATTATTTTAACTGATGTTTGGGGCGCCAATATTCGGCTAGACACTGTAATTACTATCATTGCTGCGGCAGTGATTTATTTTATATTAGAACGCTTTATTAAATTATCTCGCATGGGTAAAGCGATCCGAGCAGTATCCCAAAATGAAGATGCGGCTAAATTAATGGGTGTAAACCTAAATAGAGTTATCACAGTGACTTTTTTGATTGGTGGCCTTGCGACCGGTGCGGCAGGGTTCTTCTACATTACGGTATTTGAATACACTAAATTTAATATTGGCTTCACTATGGGCTTAGCAGCATTTACTGCAGCAGTGCTTGGCGGAATTGGAAATATCCGCGGTGCATTCTGGGGCGGATTAAGTCTTGGACTACTCGAGGTTTACGCATCAGCGGTTCTTGGAACTCAGTGGAAAGCTGTTACTGTCTTTGTGACTTTAGTTTTGGTACTTCTTTTCAAGCCAAATGGATTATTTGGCGAAGCTGTCCAGCAAACGAGGGCTTAAGAAATGAAAATTCGAAACTATTGGAACTTGCGAGACTTTGGCGCAAAAATATGGGAAAAATCAAATCGCATTCAACGCGTTGTAATCTCACTTGTTGTGATTTTTCTAGTTGGCTTACTGCCATTTGCTGGAAATGGAATTTTAGCAACGCCTATATCAGCCTATGACGCAGTGCTCGTTTATCCTGTGGCGATATTTGTTTTAATGGCGCTCGGTCTAAACATAGTTGTCGGTAAATCCGGAATGCTTGATTTAGGTTATGTAGCTTTTTTTGCAATTGGTGCATACACGATGGCACTAATGGGAACTCTTACAGGTTTAAACACTTGGGAGATTATGCCCTTTGGAATTGCTTTTGCGATGATCGCTGGAGTCTTACTCGGTCTGCCAACACTACGGGTGCGCGGTGATTATTTAGCAATTGTAACTTTAGGTTTTGGAGAAATTGTTCGGTTAGTGGTTTTAAACTCCACGTGGTCAAAGGGACCAAATGGAATTGCTAATATTCCGATGCCACCTAGTGTTGGCCCACTTGAATTTGATTTGTTTAATCAAAAAGTATTTTTCTGGGTAGTTCTAATAATGATATTGCTTACAATTTGGATGATTCGCCGCTTAAGCGTTCGAAGACCAGGCCGCGCCTGGGAGGCAATTCGACAGGATGAGGATGCCGCAGAGTTGATGGGAATCCCAACACTTAAATATAAGATTTGGTCCTTTACATTAGGAGCAGCAGTTGGTGGTGCAGCTGGTGTACTTTATGCATCTAAAAATCTTTTTGTCGCACCTGAAATGTTTACTCTTAACGTCTCGGTATTAATTCTTGCTTGCGTAGTTCTTGGCGGAATCGGAAATATCTGGGGAGTTATAGTTGGCGCCATTATTATTGGTTACCTGCCCGAGCGTATTCGCTTTATCTCTGACGCAAGGCTTCTAGTCTTTGGAATAGTTCTTGTAATTGTGATGAACTTTAGGCCTGATGGATTATTGCCACGCAAGAAACGTGAAAAGGCGATAGTTAAGAAGGGGGAAAAAAATAATGG
>SXGU01384509.1_pt1 | contig 13611 bp, 9 predicted proteins | sample 3174531 | NCBI WGS metagenome assembly SXGU01 (sample SAMN11356863, study PRJNA531348) | freshwater metagenome | isolation source: freshwater sample F1-140 | place: China: Fuxian Lake, Yuxi | collected 2017-12-25 | reverse complement strand
GCGCGACTGGCGTGATGGTGGCCGGCAAGACTGCGGTCGTGTGCGGCTACGGTGACGTCGGCAAGGGCTGCGCGCAGTCGATGAAGGGCTTTGGCGCTCGAGTCCTCATCACCGAGATCGACCCGATTTGCGCGTTGCAAGCCTCAATGGAAGGCTACGACGTCGTCACCATGGAAGACGCGGCGCCGGTCGCCGACATCGTGATCACCGCTACCGGCTGTTGTGACGTGGTCACCGGTGAGCACCTCAAGGCGATGAAGGATCACGCGATCCTGTGTAATATCGGTCACTTCGATAGCGAAATCGACATGCGCTGGTTGGAGACAACCGCAGGCGTGCGTGAAGAAAACGTCAAGCCGCAAGTCGACCTGTTTCACTTCGACAACGTAGCGGGCGCCGAAGGCAAGGCCCTGATCGTGCTGGCGCGCGGTCGATTGGTCAACCTGGGTTGCGCGGCGGGGCACCCGAGCTTTGTGATGTCGTCCAGCTTCACCAACCAGACCCTGGCGCAGATTGCGCTGTGGACGCAGTCATTCGCGCTGGGAGTGCACGTGCTGCCCAAGCACTTGGACGAAGAAGTCGCGCGGCTGCACCTGGGCAAGCTCGGCGCCAAACTGACGGTGCTGACCGACAAGCAGTCCGAGTACTTGGGCGTGCCGGTGCAAGGGCCGTTCAAGCCAGACCACTACCGCTACTGATTCTCGCACGCCGCCGCAGCATCCCGGACGGCGGCTCGCGCACTCTCCGGAGTCCCCCATGAATTCCGAATGGTTGTCGAGCGGCGTTGCCTCGATGGCGTCGTCGTTGCAAGGGTCGTCTATTCTCGCCATCGCCGCGCAGGTACGGGCCTTGGTCGCTCAGGGTCAGCAGATCTGCAACCTGACCATTGGCGACTTTGACCCCAAGCACTATCCGCTGCCCGATGGACTACTCCATGGTACCGCCGCCGCGCTGCGCGAAGGCCACACCAACTACCCGCCGGCCAATGGTATCCCCGAACTGCGCAAAGCCGTCCAGCACATGTACAAAGCGCGGCTGGGCTGGGAGCCCAAGCTCGAGAACGTCCTCATCGCTGGCGGCGCGCGGCCGGTGCTGTATGGGTGCTACCGCGCCGTGGTCAACCCCGGCGAAAAGGTGGTGTACGGCGCGCCAAGCTGGAACAACAACCACTACGCCCACATGGTGGGCGGCATACCCGTCGAGATTCAGGTCGGGCCAGAGGACAACTTCTTTCCGCGGCTGGACGCCATTACGCCGCATTTGCACGACGCGGCCCTGGTCGTGCTCAACTCGCCGCTCAACCCGTCGGGCACTTGCATTGACCCACAAACACTTGCAGGGCTGTGCGACGCCATCCTGGCCGAAAACGCCGAACGCGAACGCCAGGGTCGGCGCCCGCTGTTCCTGTGCTACGACCAGATCTACTGGATGTTGACATTTGGTGACGTGCACCATGCCGATCCCGTGTCACTGCGGCCGGCGATGGTCGACTACACGGTGTACGTGGACGGCATCAGCAAGTGCTTTGCAGCAACAGGATTGCGCGTGGGCTGGACGGTCGGACCGGCGCCGGTGGTCGACGCGATGAACAAGGTGCTCGGCCATGTCGGCGCATGGGCGCCAAAAGCCGAGCAACTCGCGACTGCACGGCTGCTGGAAGACGTGCCCGCGACCGACGCCTATTTGAATTTCATCCGCGGCGCGGCTGGCGTGCGGCTTGCGATGCTGTTCACGCGGCTGACCCAGTTGACCGAGTTGGGTTACCCGGTGCGCGCGCTCGAGCCGCAAGGTGCCATCTATCTGTCGGCCGAATTCGCGCTCGAGGGCTGGTCTGCGGGCAAGCGGCTGTTTCACAGCGCTGCCGACGTGCGCACCTGGCTGCTCGAAGAGGTCGGTCTGGCGATGGTGCCATTCCGGGCCTTTGGGGCGCCGCACGCGCCCCACTGGTACCGCCTGAGCGTTGGCGCGGTCGGCGAGGCCGAGCTAGCTGCGATGCTGGATCGCTTGCAAGCCGCACTGGCCACGCTGAACCGGCCGGCCTGACCGGCCCGCGGAGGCGTCGTCGTGCCCTGGCTGTTTTCGTGCCGCCACGGCTGCGAAGCCACGCTACGCATCGAACTGGCGCGGCTTGGCGTCGGCCTGTCGCAGACCGAGGTGGTGGTGCCCGGTCTGCTGCGCGCGCACATCGCCGATCCAGCGACCTCCGAAGCGTTGCGTCGCTGGAATCCCGTGTATGCGTTGCAGGTCCTTCCCGATGTGCAAGCGATTGCGGCTCTTAGCGTTCGCGGCCTGGCCGAAGCCGTGGTGACACTGCTGCCTGCGGCATGGGATGACTGGCCCGGTCGGTGGCATGTGCACACGATGGTGCCCGGGCGCTTCAAAGGGCAGCCGCAACCGGCTGGGGCGCCTCGCGCGGCGCTTGTCCGCGACGCAGTTCACCAAGCGTTGGCCCGTCGGCAAGCGGGCAGGGCGGCCGCGCCGGGACCCGGTCGCATTGTGCAAGTGCTCCTGACAGCGCCGGATACGGCGTGGGTGTCCTATTCACCGCTGGTGAGCGAGTGCGGTGCGCTGCAATGGCCGAGCCCATTTGTCGCCGGGCTGGCCGAGCCCGCCGATGACCCGGCGGCGCCGAACAGCGCCTTTCGCAAGCTGCGCGAAGCCTTGGCGTGGCTGGGCGAACCTGTGCGACCGGGTGACGTTGTTGTCGACTTGGGGGCCAGTCCCGGCGGCTGGACGCATGTGCTGCGAAACCTCGGTTGTGCTGTCACGGCCGTCGATCGCGCCCCGTTGACGCCCGAATTGTCGGCCGATCCCCTGGTCACGGCGGTGCTGGGCGATGCGTTTGCGTGGCAGCCACTTGCGCCTGTCGCCGGCATGGTGTGCGACGTCATCGCTGCACCGGAGCGCAGTTGCGCGCTGCTGGAAAACTGGTGTAGGCAGCGCTACATGCGCTGGTTCGTGGTCCACCTCAAGTTCAAGGGCGACCCCGATTGGGCGGCGGTCGAGCGCGCCGTTGCCAGCGCCACTGCGGCCAGCTACGCCTGTCGGGCGCGCCACTTCTTCAACGACAAGAACGAGGTCACGGTGCTTGGCCTCGCGCGAGAGTAGACGATGACAAACAAGCTTCGTGTGGGCGTTTTCGGGCCGCATGGTCGCATGGGGGGCGCAGTTTGCGAGCTTGTCTCGGCGTCCGAGGACTTCGTGCTGGTGGTACGCATCGTCGAGCCCGGGCAGTCCGGCGGTGCGGAACTGGCCGCGGTTGATCCGACTGGACTCGACGTCGTGGTGGACTTCACCGCGCGCGAGGCGATCGCGGCAAACTCGGGTTGGTGCGCACTGCATCACGTGCCGTGGGTGCTCGGTACCACGGGCTTGAACACGGCGGATCAGCTGGCAGTTCGCGCCGCCGCCGAGCGAACCCTGGTGTTCGCGGCCAGCAATTTCTCGATTGGCGTCGCGCTCCTCGCCGATCTCGCTGCCCGTGCGGCGCGGGTGCTCGGCTTGGACGCCGACGTCGAAATTGTCGAGGCCCATCACCGGCACAAGCGCGATGCGCCGTCCGGCACCGCCCTGACGCTGGCGCATGCAGTGGCCCACGCGCGCGGCCAGGACCTGAACCATGTGCGGCGCGACGGGCGCAGCGGCCTGTGCGGCGAGCGGCCGCGCGGTGAGATTGGCCTGCACGCGCTGCGTCTGGGCGATGTGGTAGGCGAGCACGAGGTGCAGTTCGCTTGGGCCGCCGAGCGCATCTCCGTGCGCCACGAAGCGCGCGATCGCAAAGTGTTTGCCCTTGGTGCGTTGCGTGCCGCGCGCTGGCTGGCGGCGGCCAAGGCCAGCCACCTGCATGGGCTTTTCGGCATGTCCAACCTGCTCGATGGCTGAGACGGGCTGCAGCAACCGCACTTCGCGCGCCGCTCGTTTGACGGCAGGGCCACGCGGTTGCAGACTCGATACGGGTCGCCGCTTGCGCGCTGTGAGACGCCAGGCGGCAGGGCGAGTGGCTAGCGCTCCTATGCCGCACAAACACTGGGCCCTGTGTTGGTTCGCTTTCGCGGAGCAGTTGTGACCCTTCCGACCCCTGGCAATCGCGACGATTCGATCCGAATTGGCCTGCTCGCGCCGTTGACCGGTCTTGCGAGTCTGTACGCGCGCGACGTCGTTGACGCTGCGCGTGTCGCCTGTGCGTTGATCAATAGCGCCGGCGGCGTCCTCGGGCGGCAGTTGGAACTGCTCGTCGCGGATGACGGCACGCACCCGCAGACGGCGGTTCCGGCAGCCATGGATCTGGCGAGCCGGCGCTGCTGTGCGCTCATCGGCAACTTGATGTCCCACGCCCGAATTGCGGTGGCCACGCAGGTGGCGGAACCGATTGGCATCCCGTTGCTGAACTTCTCCTTTTACGAGGGCAGCATCGGCGGGCGGTTCTTTTTTCACTTTGCGGCCCTGCCAAACCAGCAGATCGATCGCATGATCCCGTACATGGCCCGCAGGTTTGGCAGCAAAATGTTCTTTGCTGGCCACAACTACGAGTGGCCACGCGGTTCGATTGCTGCCGCCAAGTCGTCGCTGTTGCGTCTGGGCGGTGAACCGGTCGGCGAAGTCTACTTGCCGTGGGACTTCGACCAGGCCGAGTTGGACCGTATGTTGGGCCAGTTGGAACGAACGGGCGCCGACGTATTTGTGCCGTACTTCGCGGGTTCCGATCAGATTCGGTTGCTGAACCGACTGCACGACCTGGGCTTGCCTGGCAAAGTCGCCGTCGTGATGGGGCATTACGATGAAGTGATGGCGAGTCAGTTGCGGCCAGAAGTCAGACAGGGCCTATTCTCGTGCAACACCTACTTCATGAGCCTGCCCGGTGCTGAGAACCAGGCGTTTTTGCGCCAGCTACAGCAGTTGCCTGAAGTCGCCGGGCTGTGGCCGCACGGCAATGGCGTCGCCACCAACTTTGGCGCTGGCACGCACGTCTGCGTACAGGCCCTGGCACAGGCCATTGAGCGCAGCGGTTCGACCAGCCCGACGCACCTTATCCAGGCGCTGGAGCGGTCGCGCGTGCTCGGCCCCTATGGCTGGGTCACCATGGACGCCAACACCCACCACGCGCACGTCAATACGTGGCTGGCCCGCTGCCGCGCCGACGGTACCTTTGAAACGCTGCAGCACTTCGGCAGTCAAGCGCCGGAAATCCCTCGCCGTTATGGCGAGGCCGCGAAGACACCGCGCAGCCCGATGGTCACCGGCCGGTTCCCTTCGCTCCCGCATGGCCTTGATCCAGAGGCAATTGCTCATGCCATGGCGCACAACAGCCACGCCGCCCTGATTGCTTGCGACGAATGGGGCCGGATCGCCGCCGCCAACTCCGGCGCGCACGGGCTTTTTGGCTATCCCAAAGGCGAACTCGTCCACCTGCCGCTGTTGGAACTGGTCCCGCCACACCTGCGCGCCAAGCATGCCGACAACCTGGTGCGGCTGCTGGCAGATGAAGCCAACGGTGCCCTCAGCGAGGCTGCCGGCCTGGACGCGGTCGGCTACTGCCGCGACGGGTCGTTTGTATCCCTGTTGATGAGCTTGCGGGTGGCGCGAGTGGGCCACGCCCGCGTCGTCGTGCATACCCTTGTCGACATGACCGAGCGCGTGCGCTTGGAAACGGAACTGCGGCGGCGCGCTTCGCACGACGCGCTGACTGGTTTGCCCAACCGCGAGTTGCTGTTCGAACGCCTGGGCAAAGCGCTTGAGCGGGCGCAGCAGTCGGGGTCGCCGGTTGCAGTGATGTTCATTGATTTGGACGGCTTCAAACTCGTCAATGACGTGCACGGTCACGCGACTGGCGACCTGATTCTGCGCACCGTTGCCGACCGCCTGGTAGCGTGTGCGCAACGCGGCCAGACCGTGGCGCGACTGGCTGGCGACGAATTCGTCGTCGTCATCGAGCACGCTTTGGACACAGAAGCAGTCGGCGAGCAGGCCAACCGCATCCTGGCCGCGATGCGCGAGCCCATTGTGACCGAAGCAACGACGGTGGCGCTGAGCGCATGCGTGGGCATCGCATGGGGTCGCAGAGGCCACGTTGATGCTGAAGCCGTGATGCAGCAAGCTGATTCCGCGATGTATGCCGCCAAACAGCGTGGCCGCGATCGCTGGCATGCCTATACCTCGCCTTTGCGCGACGCGGCGCAGGCTCGACTTCGCATTGCCCGCGACCTGCACGGCGCTCTGGATCGCAGCGAACTGAGCTTGCTGGTGCAGCCCATCGTGTCGATGGCCGACGGCAGAATCATCGGCGGCGAGCTTTTGTTGCGGTGGTCGCGCGCGATCGGTGACATCGGACCTGCCGAATTCGTGCCGGTCGCCGAGAGCACGGGCGAAATCGTGCCCATTGGCGCGTGGGTGCTGCGGCAGGCTTGCGGCGTCCAAGCTCGCTGGCGGCAAGCGTGGGGCGATACCTCACCGTACCTGGCCGTCAACGTGTCGGCACGGCAGCTTGCTTCGGCAGGCCTGGCGAACGAGTTGCGCGAATGGGTAGCCGGGGTTGGTGCGGATGCTTGTAAATTCGTTATCGAACTCACTGAGACAGCGCTGATGCGCGACATTGAGCAGGCCAATTATGTCGTGCAGGACTTGGCGCAGCAGGGTATGCGCATCGCGGTGGACGACTTTGGCACCGGGTACTCGTCGCTCGCGCGCCTCATCGAGATGCCGGTGACCATGGTCAAGGTCGACCGCCGGTTTGTCCGCGACTTGGCGACCAGCGAGGCTTGTCGCACGGTGACGACCGCCGTCCTTGGCATGGCGCGCACGCTGAACCTGGAAACCGTCGCAGAAGGCGTCGAGACCGAAATGCAGCGCCAGCACTTGCTGGCTAACGGCTGCCACCAGGCGCAAGGGTATCTGTTTGGCCGACCCATGGACCTCGACGTCTTTTTTGCCCAGGTTGCGGAGCAGCGTGCCGCGATGGAATCGTGACGAGTCGACCCGCATAGTCGCAAACCGTGTGAGAAACAAATAGGTTCTTCTTCGTTGCGGCGAGATTCGCGGCTCGCAGCCAGCGATTTGTTGGCACGGGTCGATTGCAATTGTCCGACAATTTCAGTGAATGTGCGCGCTCGGATTGTGTCAATTCCAGACGTTGCCGTTGAGCCGAACCACCGGCGGCCTTGCCGAGAACAGGCTGCGCCTGCACAATAGACTTGCCCGTCCGCTGAGGGCGCGCTGCCCGGGCCCGCCCATGCACCTGCCACAAACCGCTGAATATGCCCTGCGCGCGATGACCTACATCGCCAATTTGCGCGAAGGCGACTCGGTGCGCGCCCGCGACCTCGGCCGGGCGATCGGCGTACCCGCACCCTACCTGTCCAAGCTGCTGCGGCGCATGGTGGTGGCCCACCTGCTGACTTCTCGCAAAGGCCATGGCGGTGGCTTTGCGCTGGCGCAACCGCCGACGTTTATTCGCTTTCTTGATGTGCTGTCGGCGTCGGACTACGACATCAATCCCAAGCATTGCGCGTTCGGCTGGGGTTCCTGCAATCCCAACAATCCTTGTCCGATGCACCCGACTTGGACCAAGCTCAACGATGCCCTGTGCACTTGGGCGGCCACCACGACATTGGCTGACGTGATGACCGGTCAGGGCTTGCCGGCGCCGGCCGACGTGCTGTCGGGTCGCGTGCCACCCGCAGAGGCTGTCGTTGGCCGGGACGGGCCTCTGGCCACTACGCGTCGCGGCCGGCGACCGCTACAGCGCGGCCAAGTCGACGCGCGCGCTGCGGAATGAGATTGTCGTTTCGCTCTCGTTGTTGCGCCTGCGCGCTCAGCCAACCTGGACCCGCACGACTTCGACCAGCCGCTTGAGTGCTGACTCGACCACGCGGGTGTCGGGGTGTCGCACGATGGCGTAGCCGTCGCCCTCGTACGAACTGGACGGCGTGGCGCCGACGCGAGGCAGCTTGGATTCGATGACCAGCTTGCCCAGTTCGCGCTGCGCTTTTTCGATGCCGTGTACGGCCTTGATGCGGCCGCGGCCCTGGCCGCGAAAGAAAGCCGCACCCACCGCGTACTTGCGCCGCAACGCCGGCCACTGCTCACGGACCATCAGGTGGGCCCACGACTGGTAAAAATCGACGTCGTTGGCATAGCCCATCAAGCTGCAAATCTGGGCGCCTGGCGGACGTGCCGCGATTTCGCTCACCGCCACCGACCCGTCCGGCCGCCGAAACCATTCCATGTGTGTCAGGCCGGTGGTTTGGCCGAGGGCCTTGACCGTCGCGTACCCGACCCGGGTGATGTCCTCGAAAGCCGGAGCATCGACCTCGCGCGGCAACAGCACGCACCACTGAATCCACGGATTGCGGACGACATCCAGCGGATTGGGCAGGTAGCGCGTCAGCGAGTGCCAGACCGGTTCACCGCGGATGCACACGGTCTCGAAGCTATATTCCTGCCCGGTTACGAACTGCTCAATGATGGCCGGGTTTTGGTCGCCGGGCCTGGCTTGCAAGAGCGCCTCTGCCAGCTGGCGGTCGTCGTCGACTCGAAAAGTGGTCTTGGATCCGGCGCCGGCCAGGGGCTTGAGCACCAATGGATATCCGACTTTCTGAGCAAACGCCCACGCATCGGCGCTGGAGCGCACCTCCTGATGCTTCGCACAGGGCAGCCCTGCCGCGCCGAGCACATCCTTCATGCGCGCCTTGTCGCGAAAGCTGCGCGCTGCCTCCGCAGGCAGTCCGGGCAGGCCCATGACTTCGCGCGCCTCGGCTAGTTGGACCTGAATGTGCTCGAGCGCGCCGAACAGCCGCGACACCTTGCCGTGCTTCTGCTCCAGCGCCTTGGCGCCGAGCACGATCTGGCGGGTATCGAGCGCGTTGTCGACCTGCGCGAATCCGAGCAGCGCGCGGCGCAGGTCATCCGGCACCTTGTAGGCCGGTTCTTGCGTCAGCAGGCTGCAGCTCACACCTGCTTCGTTGGCCACGGCGCGTACGAACCGCAGCGTGGTGTCCATGAAAAACGGGGCGACGAAAACTACGTGCATCGCAACCTCCGGCGGAGCGGTTCGCAGCAAGTGCGGTCAATTCTGAGGGGCAGTCAACTCGTCGAGGTACTTGGGCAACATCTCGCGCCATGTGACCCAGTCGTGGTGCGCCTCGCGCCCCCACGGGTCAACGCGATTTGGGATGCCTTTCTTGCCCAGCAGGTTGGCGACCTGCCACGACTCCCAAGGCGCTTCCCACTTGCCCTCGCCGGTCGCCAGCAGCACGAAGCGCTGGCGCAGGGCGGTCAGCAGTTCGGACTCGCCGAGGTAGGCCAGGTAGTGTAGCGGCGACACCAGGTGCAGGTCCTGATTATGAAAGCCCTGGAAGAAGCGGCCCAGGTCATAGGTGCCGCTCATGCAGATGGCGTAGTCGAATACATCGGGGTGACTGCTGATGGCGAGCAGCGCGTTGTAGGCACCGATCGACGCTCCCGCGCACACCAGCGTGACCTTGGGGTCATTGCAGTCGGTCCGCACGGCGGGCACCAGTTCATGGCGGATGTAGGCCAAGAACTGCTTCTGCATGTGCGCTTTTTGGGCCGGTTTTTCGCTTGGATCGAGCAGTGTCTTGCCGCCAACCGAGTCACACGAGTACACGCGGACCCGCCGACTGTCGAGCAGCGGCTGCAGCGCCTTGATGAGTTCAAACCGTTCGCACTCGTCGGCGTCGCCGCCTGCAGTCGGGAACAGCAGCACCGGTCGGCCGGCCGAACCCCAACGCGCCACGTTGACGTCCTGGCGCAGCCGCGGCGACCACCATTTGGCATTGGTCTTCATCAATCCGCGGCCTTGGGCTTGGCCGCCTTCTTCTTGCGGCCGGCGCCCGCATCGACATCGCGGTCGGCTGCCGGTTCCGTACCCGCCGCGCGCGCGGCGATGCGGTCGTCGCGCTGCGCTTTGGCGGCCTTGATTCGCTCGACTTCGGTCTTGCGCCAGAACTGCACCAGACCAAAGTAGTGCTCAGTGAACTGTTCGACTTCATGGGCCGGAAACAGCGCGGTGACCTTCTGGCGGATGATCTCCTTGGCCCGCTCGGTGCCAAAGAACTCCCACGCGACCTCGTCCAGGTTTTGCAGGTGGGTATCGCAGAACTCGACGAAGCGGTCGGTCTCGAAGCGCTGGTGCGCAATCTTGGCGTATTCCTTGAGGCGGTCGTCGAACGACAGGTCCTTCTTGGCCACGGCGTAGTACGGGTCCCAGTCCAAGGTCTTACGGAACTGGCGCTTGGTAGCGGCACAGTAGATCGACCACTTGATCATGTTCTTGACCATGATCGGGAAGTGAAAGTGCAGCGATGTCACCTGGAAGTCCGGGCAGGCGTTGGCAAAGTCGATCGGGTAGAACACGCCGTCTTTGCGCAGGCTCTCGCAGCTGTTGAACTCCCATTGAAAGAAGCTGTTGATGGTCAGGCACATATCGCTCAGGCGCTGCCACTCTTCGCTGGTCAGGTAGTTGAAGGCCACCTCATAGCGGGCGTGCAGAGGCGCGTCGGGGTTGTAGCGCACGCACCACACCTGCGGACCGATGCCGATGGCGCGAACGAACACGTCGAACGGATGCACGGCCTTCTGCACGTGCATCACGCGCTGTCCAGAGTTCTCGTACGCAGCGCGCAACTGCTGGGCATCGTTGATTTTGGTCACCCCCACCCAGGCGCCGCCGTCGTAGGGCTTCATGAACACGGGATAACCCAGCGCATCGCCGACCTTGGTCAGGTCGAACAGGCGCCCGTAGCGTTGCAGCGTCGGCTTGACGTCGTTGAGATCCGGGCTGTAGTCCTTCGGCGGCACCATCCACGTTTCGGGCACCGGCAGGCCGAGGTGCGTCATCGCCGCGTAGGAGGTGTGCTTCTCCATGGACTGCAGCGACCACGGATTGTTGAGCACGTACAGGCCGTCCATGATGACGGCCTTTTTGATCCATTCGCGGGTGGTGTGGTACCAGTGGGTCAAGCGATCGATGACCACGTCGTACTGCACAGGCTGCCGCAGGTGGAATGGTTCGATGGTCACGCGCTCCACCTCAAACGAGACCTTGTCGCCGTCCAGCGGCAGGGTCAGGTTCAGGCGTTTGACGATTTCTTCGTAGCATCCCGGCCAGCAGATGTCGGCGCCGAGCGAGAGCCCGATTTTGCGGGTGACGTTGGCCATGATGCAGGGCTCCTTGATTGCGTATAGCGGGTCGTTTTCAGGCTGCGAGCGGTAGCGCCGCGGTTGGGGCCCGCAGTGTAAGCCAGGACCCGCCCGTGAGGGAAGACACGAAGGGGGGCTTTGTTCAGGCCGTTGAAATAGTATCGGAAAAACGGGCCGGCCGGTCGCTCGTCAGCCGCGATTGCCCGGGCTACACTGGCCTCGCCGGCAACGGCTGGCGGGGCAGGGCATGAGGCGACGACATGGCGCAGAGCTTGCGGCCTGGGCGCTCACCGCGCTCGTCGGCGGTTGCGTCGACATCGACGAATTGGCCGACACGGCTTGTCCGCCGCAGGGCTCGGCACTGACGTGGGACAACTTCGGCAAGAGCTTCATGGACCAGTGGTGCGTCCATTGCCACGGCGGCCCGAACGGCTACAGCTCGCGCGCGCTCAACAGCCGCGAAGCTGTGCAGGCGAATCTGCAGCGGGTTTTCGTCAATGCAGCGGCCGGCAACGTGGCGATGCCGCCAGGGCCGAACGATCCGCCCCGAACCGAGCGCGACAAACTGGCGCAATGGCTGTCTTGCGGCGCGAAATGACCGGTACGGCCTACTGCGCGCAAGTCCGGAACTGGTCGAATACCGCGCCAGCGCCGACATTGTACTGTCCGTCGCCTGTCTTGAAGAACAAGTAAATCGTGTGCTGGCCGGGCGCCAGCGAGGTGACAAAGTTGACGACCTGAGTCTGCCATCCACCACCCGGCGGCTTGTTGACCGGCGACTTGTCCAGGAGTTTGAGCGAGTTGCTGTCCATGCGGATGGCGAACTGGTCCATGGTCGGCGCGGACTCATAGGGATCGGGCAGGTAACGGTAGCGGAAGTCCACCCGCATGAATGACGACGACGCCGTGAACGACTTGCGGGCGACGTGCCACTTGGTGCCGCTGTCCGGGTAGCTCGGCAGATTGGTCGTCGCCGGCGGTTCGTCGGCCAGGCCGTAGCACATACCAAACTTCTTGAAGCTCGAGATGTTGGCGTCGGCCCAGCTGGTGGCTTTCCACAGGGTGCTGGCACCGATTGGCGTGCCAGAACCGACGTTTGGCACCGAGGTATCCGGGCCGGCGTCGACGATGAACTCCTCCCAGCCGCTCGCAGAGTCCAAGTCGTCGATGGCGGTGCAGGTCGTGGTGCAGCTGTCGAAGCCGCTGCAGTCCTCGTCCTTGCCGTTGCAGCCCGTGTCGTATTTCGAACCGGGCGCGTACATTGCGTTGCTGTCGTCGCAGTCTGTACCCCAACCGCGGGTGAGCCAGCGCGTGGCAGTGCGGGGGATCAGATTCATCAAGGGATTGCTGTTCGTGCTGAGCATGTTGACGAAGACGATGCGGCCCAACCCAAGGTTGCGCGACGACAGCAGGTTCCAGTTGCTGTTGCCGTCCGCGACCCAAGCGTGAGGTAGCCACTGCGACGACAAAGCCTCGCCTGACACAAAGGTTACGGCACCCAAATTGTCGCCCATCTTAAGCAAGGTCTCCGGGTAGTCACCGTCGCTGCATAAGGCCGATCCGGATGGCCCATATGCGGCGCTGGTGGACAATGCGAGCGCGCTTGAGTTGGTCAGGCCTCCAGGTCCGGCAAACGGCATTCCAGCGCTGGCCAGAGAGCCACTCGGGACGTAGCCCGTTTTGGGGTACAAGCCAAACAGCAGCAGGCCGCCGCCGTCTTGCACGAAGGTGTGCAGCGCGTCGCCCAGTGCGGTCGGACTGGCGTAAGTCGCCGAGCCGTCATTGACCAGCACGATGGTCGACCAGCGCCGCAGTTGTTGCGGCGAAGGCAGCGTGGTGCCGGCGGTCGCGTAGCGGATATCCACGCCTTCAAAGACAAAGTCCTTGTTGATGATGGTGCGAAGCGTTCCCGGCAAGCTAGACGACGCGTCTGCACCGGCCAGGATCAGCACCCGGCCGAGATCTGCGGCCCCGTAACTACCTGGCTTGGCCGAGTACTTGCACGACGCGCCGGAGGTCATCGGCATGGTGGCGTCACAAAAGCCGTCGGTGTCGTCGTCGCACTTTTCATCGACATTGCCGTCGCAGTTGTTGTCGTGCCCATCACAACTCTCTGCGTGGTTGGGCGCTACACCAAAACTACTGTCGTTACAGTCAGCGCCGTATTTGGCTTCCGCGGAGAACTTGCCGCTCGGTGCACACCAGCATTCGCTTTGCGAAGAACTGCCGCCGCCGCCTGCGTAGAAGCCGTCTTGATCGGCGTCCAGGTAGTATTCCGTGCAGGTCTTGGCGTCCTTTTCATTGGTCGAACCATTGCAGTTGTCGTCGTTCGGCGTCGAACAGTTCTCGACGGCGTTTGGCGACACGTCCATGTTCTTGTCGTCACAATCGCCGCCTTTCGCAGCGCTGAACTGGCCTAACGGCTCGCACAGACACTGCGTGTTGGCGCCATTG
>SXGU01313574.1_pt1 | contig 13618 bp, 8 predicted proteins | sample 3174531 | NCBI WGS metagenome assembly SXGU01 (sample SAMN11356863, study PRJNA531348) | freshwater metagenome | isolation source: freshwater sample F1-140 | place: China: Fuxian Lake, Yuxi | collected 2017-12-25 | reverse complement strand
CCCGAGGGATGTCCCGTGCAGAGGTCGTGAATTGCGCTCAAAATGAAATGCGAGGCACAGGTACTCACCTGCGCCCTCGGTTGAACTACTCCAGAACCTCGCTCACGACGCCGCTACCGATGGTCTTCCCGCCTTCGCGGAGGACATAAGCCCTCCGAGTGCAGCCCACACAGTTGCGTTGTCATTCACTCGGAGGGCTGACGCCCCCGCTCGCCTTGAGACGAAACCCTCACACCCACTTCATCAGCACGCCGAGGTAGTTGTCCTTGTCCTTCAGTAGCCCCTCGTAGGCGTCGCCCATTTGCTCCGGCGTGATCGTGTGCGTTACTAATCCCGCGAGGCTCAGGCGCCCGGCCGCGAGTTGCCGGATCAGCCAGTTCTGCGCCTTGTTGATGTCCCACGCGCCCGCCAACCGCGTGTGCGCCGGCTCGAACAGCATGTTCCCGTGCGCGCCCGAAACTTCGATGTAGCGGCGGTGCAGGTCGTCGTAGAAGTTCACGTCCTTCGCCTTCCCGCGCGGGCTTCCGACCACCACCACCTGACCCGCGTCGCACGCGAGACTCATCGCGGTCGGGATCGCGTCCGGCACCCCGGTCGCGTCACCGACGATCTCGGCGCCCTTCGTCCCGAGGTACGCGTGAAGCTGTTGCTTGATGTCGCCCGCGCCCGGATCGATGACGTGATCCGCGCCGGCCGCGAGCGCCGCGTCGCGACGCATCTTCACCGCGTCGATGCCGACCACCGGACCGGCACCGGCCGCGAGCAGGCACCGCAGCGAGAACTGCCCGATGATGCCCAGCCCCAACACCGCGGCGCTGCGGCCAACCGTCAAGCCGGCTCGCACGCTCACGCCCATCCCGTAGCGCGAGATGCACGCGATGGAAGCTTTGTCGAAACCGAGGTTGTCGGGGATCTTCCACACGCGACAGCGCTCGTGGCCGACCGTGAGCAGTTCCGCGCTCGCGTGGTTACCGGGGTAGCTCACGCGGTCGCCTTCTTTGAAGCCGCCGGGGAAGTCCTTGCCCACTTTCAGCACGCGACCCGCGGCCGAGTAGCCGCTGCGGAACGGGAACTTCCAGTCCGGTAAGGTGGGGTCTTTGAGCCACTGGTGCGTGCCCGTGTACACCGCCAGTTCGGTGCCGGCGCTGATCGCGCTGTATTCCGCCGCGATGAGGATTTGGTTCGGCGCGGGGTCGCTAAGTTCGACCTCGCGCACGGTTGTTTTGAACGGCTCGGTGATGACGGCTTGCCTGGCCTTGACCATATGCTGACCTCGGAGGGGTGGTGGGTTGTTGTAGAGGCGAAGAACCTCTCCCCCCAGCCCCCTCCCCTAAGAAGGGAGGGGGAGCCAGCGGTGCGGCTGGCGCCGCACCTTCCGAAGAACCGCCAGCGCCAGAGAGCCGGTTCGTACTCCCCCTCCCTTCGTAGCGGAGGGGGTTGGGGGGAGAGGTTCCGCCCCCTTTTCGCGCAAGCCCACGGCGCGAAGTCGTTCGGTTACCGATACAATCGTCCGTAGTCGCGCGGATCGCGCTCGTCACTTCGCGACATAGGAGAGGCCTCATGACGCGGTTCGGGTTCGCATTCGCACTCGTTCTTGGCGCAACTACACTCGCCACTGCTCAGCCCGGCAAGGCGCCGCCCGTCGTTCAGTTCAAACAGTTCGGCGCGACGCCCGAACAGTTTTGGCAGTCAAGCGTGCTCCGGTGGACCGGGCAACTCTCGCTCGATCTCGAAGCCATCAAGCACGACGTCGCAAACGCGAAGCTCGCGCCCGTCGTTCGCGCCGGGATCAACACCCAGGCCGAAAACGCGCTGCTTCAGACGCTAGAACTCGATCAACTCGTTCGCAGGGGCGCGACGAAGGACAAGATCTTCTCTGCGTTCGCGGACGTGGAGAAATCGCGAATCGGACTCGCCGCGGCACTCAACCAGAACGCGACTGCGAAGCTGGCTACCGCGGCATCGGCCGCCCGCGCGGACACCGCATTCCACCAACTCGCGGCGGCTGTTGGCGCCGGCGACAACAACGCGGACCGGCTCGCGCGCCGGCGGCTGCGTTTGGCGGAATCGGCCGGCGATGCCGCGGAGGATCTTCGCACCACGACGGCCGACGCATTCCAGGGAACCGAGAAAGCTCTCGACCGCACGCTCGGGTTATACGCCCGCGAAGCGCGCTCACTCGCCCGCCGGTTGCGCGACAACGGCGACGCGAAGTTGGTCGCCCAGGATTACGCGACGATGGTCGAGCAGTGGTCGGAGGCGACTACGCTGTTCGGTCGCGTGCGTAACCTACCGGTCGCGGTTCAGGTGCAGGCGACGCGTGTGGACGACCTGCACCGGCGGCTCGGCGTGGCGCTGAACCTGGCCCCCGGCGGCGCGAACCCGCCCTTGGGCCTGCCGACGGTCAAGCGGTTCTCGTTCGCGGTCGGCGCGGACTCCGGCGCGCAGCCACGCGTCACCGTGTTCGCGGATGAACAGGGCACGGTCGCGTACAACTTCTTCGCCTTCGACCGGGCGTTCGCTGGCGGCGTCCGCGTGGACATGGCCGACCTCAACGGCGACCGCGTACCCGACCTGATTGTTAGCCCCGGTCCGTCGAGGATCCCGGTCACGCTCCCGGTCCGCGTCTACGACGGACGCGACCTGAACCTGCTCGTTGAGTTCGTACCCTTCGCGACCTGGAAGGGCGGACTCCACGCGGTCGGCACCGACCTCACGAAGGACGGGCGCGCGCTGATCGCGGTGACCGCCGAGGGCACGCAACACGTCAAGGTCTTCGACCTCGCGCAGGGCAAAGAGATCGACAGCTTCTTCGCACACGACCAGAAGGCGACCGGCGGCGTGCGGCTCGCGTGGGGCGACGCGAACGGCGACGGGTTCCCGGACCTGTTCACCACGAACGGCCCCGGCAACGCAGTCACCACGGTGAAGGTGTTCAGCGGGAAGAACCGCGCGGTGCTGGCCGAATTCCCCGCGGTCGACAACAAGTACCGCGGCGGTGCCTACGTCGCGGCTGGCGACCTGACTGGGAACGGCTTGGCGAACGCGGTCGTGGGGTTGGACGCGGGCACGATTCCACTGGTTCGAGTGCTCGACCTGAAGGGAAAATCGCTGGTCGAATGGCTGGCCTACGACGAGAAGTTCAAGGGCGGTGTACGCGTGGCGCTGGGCACGCGAAACCACGTTGTCACCGGCCCTGGCCCCGGACTGAAGAATAGCCCGGTACGCATCTTCGCCACCGGCAACGTGAAGGCACCCGTCGCTGAGATCGTGCCGTTCCTCGGCTTCGACGGCGGATTGAACGTCGGCGGGCGCTAGGCGAAGACACCTACCCCCGGCCCCCACCCAAGAAGGGAAGGGGCCGCCCTCAAGACCCTGCGTGGAATCCCCTTGGCCTCCGCCCGGCGATTCGCGCACAATAGAGTCTTACCTCAACCTTACTGCTCCCACCCTTGCGAGGCTGCCAGATGTCCGACACAACTCGCCGCACCTTCCTCCAAACATCCGCCGCAACCGCGGCAACGGCCACACTCCTCCCCGGCGCGTTCGCGGCCGGTGACGGTGTCCTGAAGGTCGGCCTCATTGGGTGCGGCAATCGCGGCACGGGCGCCGCTCGCGAGGCGCTCCAGTCCGACCCCAATGTGAAACTGGTCGCGATGGCCGATGCGTTCATGGACCGGTTGGAGGACAGCCACACCAACCTGAGCGGCATCAAGAGCATCGCGGGCAAGGTCGAAGTGCCGAAGGAACGCCGCTACGACGGCTTCGACGGGTACAAGAAGGTGATCGAGAGCGACGTGGACGTGGTGCTGCTCACAACCCCGCCGGGGTTCCGGCCGATGCACCTCGAAGCCGCGATCAAGGCCGGCAAGCACGTGTTCTGCGAGAAGCCGGTGGCCGTGGACCCAGCCGGCGTGCGCTCGGTCATCGCCACGTCGAAACTCGCGAAGGAGAAGAACCTAAGCCTCTGTTCGGGCTTCTGCTACCGCTACGACCTCGCCAAGCGCGAGACCGTGAAACGCATCCACGACAAGATGATTGGTGATGTGTCCGCAATGCACATCACCTACCTCACGGGCGGCATCTGGCACCGTGGGAACGATCCGAAGTGGACCCCAATGGAGTACCAGATGCGCAACTGGTACTACTACACGTGGCTGTCGGGCGACTTCATCGTCGAGCAGCACTGCCACAACTTCGACAAGGCGCACTGGGTGATGGGCGACTTGCCGGTTGCAGCGAGCGGCGTCGGCGGGCGGCAGTCGCGTCGCGACCCGAAGTTCGGGCACATCTATGACCACTTCGCCGTGACCCTCGAGTACGCGAACGGCGCGAAGGTATTCTCCTCCTGCCGCCAGACCGACGGGTGCGACGGCGACGTGAACGACCACGTCATGGGTACAAAGGGTTCGGCGCAATTAATGAAGCACACCGTCGACATGATCGGTGGCAAGCAGTGGGTGTTCGGCAGCGAGACGAAGGTGAAGAGCATGTATCAAGTCGAGCACGACGAACTGTTCGCTGGTATCCGCGCGGGCAAGTACATCAACGACGGCGAGAGCGCCGCGTACAGCACGCTGATGGCGATCATGGCTCGCGAGGCCGCCTATACCGGCAAGCGGCTCACCTGGAAGCAAATGCTCGCGTCTAACATGAACATCGCGCCGAAGGACTACGCTTGGGGGCCGGCAGCAAGCCCGCCGGTTCCCATGCCCGGCACCTACAAGTTCAGTTGAGTTGGTTCGCAGTCCCGACGGTTCGGGCGTCTCGATTTTAGCCCCTTCGGGGACCAGGGATTGGAACTTCAAGCGCGACGGTTACGCATTCACGAGAGAACGTCCCACCGCGACGTGAACGTGAGCACGCCCGCCGCGAGCGTTGGGTGCGCCGCGGCCCACCGGTCATCGAAGTAGATGAACTGCTCGAACCAGTCGGTGTCGGTGAGTTCGTCGCCGGATTGGTCCGGGTAGCGCCCTTCGTGCTTGCACGCCTGAGCCACGTGCGTCGTCACTTTTACACAATCGAGTTTCGGCCGCCTGTGCTTGCCCTTGGTGGCACAGGCGTCCGCGCGCAGTGCGCGGTCGAGCAAGTGATGACCGGCCGGGGGTAGGTCGCGGTCCTGGAGCCAGTCGGAATAGACCGCCCAGTGCGTGTCTTCGTCTGGCTGGTCGCGGATCGCGGTCAGGAACCCCGCGTCCTCGCCGAACGGGTTCGCGAGCACTTCGACCAACCCGTCGCGGAGGTGAGAAAGGTAGTATTCGAGGTCGTCCTGGTCTTGGCGGAGCAGCAGGTATCGTGCGAGGTCCGGCACGCGAAGACCGGGGAGGTGGTAGGCATCGCTGAGGTCTTCGAGGTTGTACTTGCAGTCAACGAACGTGCCCGCGAAGTACAGCGTGCCCTCTCCGTCGCCGCGGTGTTCGACGCGGTGCGTCTTCGGCATTCGCACCTTCGGTGCGTCCGATTCGCCCGCGGGAAGTTCCCAGTTGTCGAGGAGAAGGAAGTCGGCCTTGCCCGGCTTCTTCGCCCGATAGTGGTCGTCGAACACGTAGACCGCTTGCTGGTTGTCACCCCACTCCGTGAGGCACTGGATGTGGTGCGAGCCGTGTGCCGTCTCTTCGCAGTAGAACGCGTCGAACCACCGTTTCACGTCCGCCATCGTGCGCGGGCGGTGCGGCATTGGGTAATCGTCGTAGGGAGTGAATAGAGTGTGGAACGCGTCCGTGTCCAACCCGGTGAAGAGTTGCTTGCCGTACTCGTTCGCTCCCGCGCGTGTGTCGTGCATCTTCCAGACGGCATTCGCCCAGTCGAGGACGGTGTCGTACTCGAAACGTCGTACGTGCCTCTCGCTCGGCGCACCGTCGTGGCACCGGTACACGAAGTAAACGGGCATCGTCACGGTCCCTCGGTCAGTGTTCCGCCTCTTGCGGCCTCACTATACCCGTTTTGCCCGTTGCCGGGCGGTTCGCGCTCGCGGACAATGCCGCAAACCTTCCCCACGGAGAGACACCATGAAACTCGGAATGAACCTGCTCCTCTGGACCGGCGGCGTGACGAGCGAACACTTTCCGCTTCTCGCCAAACTCAAAGCCGCAGGATTCGATGGAGTTGAGATACCGGTGTTTGGCGGCACGCCGGCCGATTACAAGCCCGTTCGCGCGGAGCTTGATAAGCTCGGCTTGAAGTGTACCACGGTCACTATCCTCACGAAGGAGACGAACGCGATCAGCCCCGATGCCGCGATTCGGCAGAAGGCGGTCGAGTGGCTGAAGACCGTTGTCGAGATTAACCATGTTCTCGGTGCGGAAGCCGTCTGTGGGCCGTACCACTCCGCCATCGGCGAGTTCTCAGGCACCGGGCCGATCGCGGACGAGAAGAAACGCTCCGCCGATGTGCTCCGCCAAGCTGCGGAGTTCGCGAAGCAGGCGAACCTCATGATGGCCGTCGAGTACCTCAACCGTTTCGAGTGCTACCTCATCACAACCGCGGCGCAAGCGGTTGAATTAGTGAAGATGGTCGATCACCCCAACCTGCGCACCATGTACGACAGTTTCCACGCCCACATCGAGGAGAAAGACCCGGCCGCGGCGATTCGCACCGTCGCGCCGGTGTTGGCACATGTTCACATCAGCGAGAACGATCGCGGCACACCGGGCACGGGACAGGTGAACTGGGACGACACATTCGCCACTCTCACCGAGATCAAGTACGATGGGTGGATGACAATCGAGGCGTTCGGTCGCGCGCTGCCCGATCTCGCCGCCGCCACGAAGGTGTGGCGTGACCTGTTCCCCTCGCCCGAAGACGTGTACCTGAAAGGCATCAAGTTCATGAAAGAGCGGTTAAGCGGGTCCGGCACGCGCGTCGGGTAATGTCGCTCGCGCTGGCCGTAGCGAACCAATCAATTCTTCAACACGGGGCCGGCGAGACACGTCTCGCCGGCCCCGTTCGTTACCAGCGCCGACCCCGTGTCCGCCGATGTAGGGTGGGTCGAAGGGCCTGTGGTAGAAGTGCGGCACGCAGAGGTAGCAATGAAACGGGTACTATTTTCGGTAGCGATTGCGGCGGTTGGGCTGAGTCTAACGGCTGTCGCGTTTGCAGCGCAACCGGCACCACCGGCGCAACCCGCGGCGCAACCAGCGCCGTGGGCGAACAAGTTCTTCCTGCCGGATATTGCCACGAATCGCGAGCAGGCCGCGCCCGCGGTCATCACCCACAACTTCGGCGACGTGCCGCATGGGACGCTCTGCGTCCACAAGTTCCCCCTCACGAATGTCTACGACGTTCCGATGCAGATAACGGACGTGCGGAAGAGTTGCTCGTGCCTCGACTACGTCCCTATGACGAAGGTGCTTCAACCGAACGAGACGGCCGAACTCACGGTCACGATGAACACGGCCAAGTTCGTCGGCCAGAACGCGCAGACCTTCTACGTCACCGTTGGTCCGAAGTTCGTCTCCACCGCGGTGCTTCGCGTGACCGCGACGAGCCGTACGGACGTGAGTGTTAACCCCGGTGCGATCAGTTTCGGCACGGTTCCGCTGGGCACGCGGTTGAACCAGTCCGTGCAGGTAAAGTACTCGGGTCGGTCGCGCGAGTGGAAGGTTACGGAAGTGGTGCCGGGTACGTACCCGTTTGAGGTGAAGTTGTCAGAGGTGAGTCGTGGCGGGCCACTTCGCGGGGGTGCGGAGTATCAGGTGGATGTGACGCTTAATGGGAACGCGTTTCCGGGGTCGATCTCGGAGCAGATCACACTGAAGACGAACGACGCGACGAACCCGCTCCTTCACATCGGCGTCACTGGCACTGTGGTCGCGCCGCTCGAACTCGCGCCCAGCAAGGTGCGGTTCGAGACCAAGGTTGGCGAGTTAGCGACGCAACGTGTGTTGGTGCGGGCCGCGAAGCCGTTCAAGGTGGTCGGCGTCGACGGAGCCGGGGACGGCATCACAGTCGGACTCCCCGCAACCACGGCCTCGCTGCCGGTGCAGGTGATCGTGGTGAAGTTCGAGCCGAAGCAACCGGGTGCGGTCGCGAGGCACCTTCGCATCCGCACCGATCTGGGCGAAGCGTCCGCACTGCTGCCGGTCGAAGGCGAAGGGACAAAGTGAGTGCGTGGAGGATGAGTTTCATTACAAAGGCACACAAATCACGCGAATAGGTGTTACGCACTTGGGTTGGTTGGGAGTTCCAAAGTGGGCCGTGCGAGGTAGGCACGCACGGCGTTCCGAACGACTTGTAGTTTGGCCTCGATCAAGCCGAAGTCGGTAGTGAACCGATCCGCGTGCAGGTACCTTCACCCTGCCTGGCTCGCGCTCCTCCGGTGGCAGGGTCTGGAACACCTTCAACCCGTGTTTCAGGATCTTCGGGAACACGCCCTTGCCGGTGTGCGGTTCAGCGCGCTCCAACCGCTTTCTGCTCGCCGCGACGATCTGCGCGATTCCAGGCGCGCCGTTGGCCACGCAAATTGTGGGCTTGCTCAGGAACTCGATCTTGTCGCCCATGCAGGAGTTGACGAGCCGGTCGTCCACGCCAACGGGATGAACTTCTCCTTCACCAAGCGAACCGTTTCTTCGGTCCAGATGACAGGCACCGGAACCGGCTGATCAGCATACGCCGAGCGCTGCCGCCGGACCGATCGGCTTGCCCTCCGGCGCGGCCTTCACGCGTGCATCGTGAACGCTCAGAAGCCATGGGATTTGCTGGAACAGCAGTTCGCTTGGCTGGGGATTGATGAGCGTGTCGAACTGCTCCGGCGGGACCGGTATTGGCTCCGCCGCGCACGCTGGCGCCGGGCGCAGGCCGGCGGCCAGCACTACCCGCGAGGATGCAGACCGTCTCCGTGACAAATGTGTGCTCGAGAGGGAGAGTCACCTCGCCGTTCTGACGGAGAACGTGCGCTCGATACGTGTGGTGTTCCCCTGTACGTCTTTCACCGACACAGTGAGCTTGCCCTTCGGTAACTCGGTAATCGGTTTCGCGAGCTGCAGTTCCCAGCGGTTGTCGGGCTGTGGGCGAAACTTTTTCGCGAGGTTCTCGCCGGGCGCGGCGCCGTCGACAGCGAAGTCCGCGACGACCTCGAAACTTTCCGCGTCGAGACCGGTGCCGTAGTCGGCCATCCCTACGAGGATGCGCGATAGCGGCTCGTTCGCGCCGGTCTTCGGATAGGTCAGCGTGAGTGTCGGGCGCTGGTCGTCTAGCATCCAGCCGGAGCCAGTCGCCTGCGGCTTCGAGGGGTTGTAATCCAGATCGATCGGGCACCCGAGGTCGATCCAGCGAAGGATCGTGCGTCGGTCCTCGTCCGAGAGCGGCGAGACCTTGCCGGCCTTCACCGCGTCCGGCGGCGGCATGATGCTCCCCTTGAACGGGGCGTATGGCTGACCACCGCGTGCGAGCAACCCGCTGTGGTCGCTCTCCGCGCCAGGCACCATCTTCTCCGGGAAACCATCAACGCGGCGCCCGAACAGCTTCCACGTCAGCAGGCTCGTGCGTGATTGCGACGGCCAGATGTATCGCGTTGTCTTCGCGTCGCCGCCGAGAACAAGTCGGTGATAAGTCGCCGGGCCGGTCTGATCCTTCAGACGCCGGTCGTCATCGAGCGCGAGACCGCCGGCCGGCTCCGCGTTCTTCGCGCTGTGGCACGCTGTGCAACTACGCTCGAAGATCGGCTTCACGTCGCGGTGGTACTCGACGTTCAGCACGCCTTTCGCGTAACGCACTCCAGTTTCGTGACCCGTGTCCCACTTCTTGCCCGACTCGTCGGCCTTCTTGGTCGTCACGAGCGGCGTGGACTTCGTGAGGTCGAACACCGGGTAATCCGGTTTCGCCGCGGCGGTCAGGTTGAAGTCCGTCGGCTTCTGACTGTGCGCGTGACAGCCGCCGCAGTTGCTCCGCACTTCGCCCGGGCGCAACTGGTGCCACGTCTGCGCCATGTTCAGCACCATCCCGTCCTTGTCAATCGTCTGGAAGGTCCAGGCGACATCGGCGGGGATTTTCGCCAGGAAACTCGTGTCCGGGTTGCCGTCGGGGTCGAGCGACTGCTTGTCACCCGCGAACTTGCGGACCGGAATCTCGCCGAGGATGCGGAACCGCTCGTTCGCGTGGTTGCGGAACTTCCCTTGAACTGAGAGCGACGCGGGTTCCATCGCGAGGATGCGGATCGCGTGAATCTCGCTGTTGGTGTAGAGACCCGCGTCGGCACCCTGACCGTCCCAGTTGGTGCGGTGCTCGCGCGTCGGGAACACCGAGTAGGGCGAACCGACCGCGGTCACGCTTCCAGGCGGCACCGCGCCCAGCGGGAAACTCTCGCGCTTGTAAAGACTTGACGAGCCGACCAGCCCGAATGGCGTTCCCTCCGGGAGGTGCTTTGAGAGCTTTCCATCATTTGCGAGCGCAGCAAGGCGCGCAGGCTCCTTGACGCCGTAGATACGCTCGTAGGGGACGAGCGGTCGCGGCCACTGCTCGTTGTACTTCGGGTCGTTCTTGATCATCAGCATCTCGCCCGGCTCCCAGAACGAGCGACCCTCCTTGATCAGGTAAATGCCTGCGTTCACAGGGCGTGTGTCGTCGGTGATGCGCCCCTGGTTCGCCGGCATCATCCCGGTCCAGACGGTGAGCAGGTGGTTGTCGGGCGCGCCGCACGGGTGCGTGACCCAGCCGGTGTGACGCGACTTAGCATCCTTCGGGTCCTCGCGGAGCGACGGCGAGTCGTGGTTGTGCGTGAATCGCGTCAGCACTTCCATTCCGTAGGGCTGAAACGGCATCCGGAAGTAGCCGTGCTTCATCGCCATCTTCGGGTCTTGCTGAACCTTCGCCGGGCCGAACGGCGGCGTCCCGACCGGCGGACGCGCCGGCTGTTTGAAATAGACGCCGAAGCCGCCCATCGCGGGGGTGTAGTAGTTCTCGACGACGATGCTTTCGTCGGAGAGTTGCGTCTGGAAGTGGAACGGGATCGGCGCACCGCCGAGTCCGAGCCCGCTGACGACCGGATCCCAGTTCGTGCCGTCCGGGTGAATACCCAGAATGCCCCAGCCGGTGTTGTGCTTACCCTGTACTTCGAGCGAACTAAAGATGACGCGCCCGTCCTTGAGTACGACTGGGTGGAGCGCCTGCCCGACGTTCAGGTGGCCGATCTTCTCGACGTTGGCTCCGTCCTCGTCCATGACGAACAGCTGGAGCGCGCCGCCCGCGAGCCGCGGCGCTTTCAAGCCATCGCGGTTGCTGACGAAGCATACGCGCCCGCCCGGCAGCGGGCACGGGTGTATGTTGTAAACGGCGTCGGCGAACATCACAGGCTTTGAGCCGACGGCCCCCGTGTTTGGCGTCCACTCCTGCCTCGTGAGCCGCACGACCTTCTTCGACTTCACGTTCACCTTGTAGACGTCAGCACCCCCGCGCTTCGCGGTGTCGTGGAAGAGCGAGTAGTACACCCACTGTGCGTCGAACGAGACATACGGATCGGCGATCGCGCCCTTGCCGCCCGCGACGAGCACCTCCTCGGTGCCGTCTGGGTGGAGAATCATCAGGTCGGTCGGCGCGTGAAGGTTCTCTGGCTCGGCCGCGTTCGGCCACACCGGCGCGATGCGCTCCTTGCCGTCCGCGCCAGTCACCGTGCGCGGCGCACGCACGTAGACTATGTCGTAGTCGTACTTCACCGTCTTGTCGGTCCTGATGGGCGGCGGATCCACCTTCAGTGGCTTCTGCGGTGGCCGAGGTTCGTCCGCGGCCGTGATCAACCCAGCCCCGGCGATGAGGGTCAGCACGAACACCATCACGCGTTTCGCGTTCGACATGGGAGAGCGCTCCTCGGTGAAGACGGACAGGCCTTCGCTAGCTGAAAAGAGGTTTGATGGCGGAACCCAGGCAGAGCTGGATCGGCCGCCCAAGGTGGTCGGTAATCTCGGTGTCGCTCGCGATGCCCAGCGCATGGTAGATGGTGGCGACGATGTCGGCCGGTGTGACGGGGTTCGTGGCGGGGTAGGCCGCGAACCGGTCTGACTTGCCCAGCACCTGCCCGCCGCTCACGCCCCCGCCGGCCATGACAACCGAGTAGCAGCGTCCCCAGTGCCCGCGTCCGCCCTTCTCCTCGATTCGCGGCGCGCGGCCGAACTCGCCCATCCAGACCACCAGCGTCTCGTCGAGCAACCCGCGAGTCTGGAGGTCTTCGAGGAGCGCGGAGAACGCGCAATCAGTCGGCGGCAGCAGCACCTTCAAGTGCTTCGTCTCCTCGTAGTGCGTGTCCCAGTTCGGCGGGTCGGGCCCATTCCAGAACACGGTGACCAGCGGGACACCGTGTTCCACAAGCCGTCGCGCAAGCAGCGTCCCCTGTCCGAACTTCGTCTTGCCATACCGCTCGCGAAGTCGGTTTGGTTCGGCCTTCAGGTCGAACGCCTTGTGGAACTTCGGCGAACTCATCAGGTTGAACACCTGTTCGTAGTGGGCACCCATCTCGCCGGTCGCGGGTGCCGTCATCCGTTTCTCCATCTGTCGGCTCATCTTGTCCAAAAGGTCGCGCCGCTGGCCGAGTCGGTCGGGCGGGATGTCCGTTGGCGGGCGCAGAGCCTGCACCTCGAAGTTCGCGCGACTCGGATCTTGGAGTACGCGGAACGGGTCGTATCGCTTGCCGAGGAGGCCGCCGCCCTCACCCGCGAACGTGTGCCGGTACATGTCCAGCAGCCAGATGAACGGCGGAACCTCCATTGTGCCGGGCCTGAACCGCGAGACGACCGAACCGAGGCACGGGTAGTCTTCCGGCGACGGCCGCACGTCATCCCCCTGCACACGCGGACTGTGGTGGCCGGTCAGCGCCAGGTACACGCTCTGGCCGTGCGCCCCGCCGACGTACTCGTCCGTCACGGAGCGTATGACGGCGTACTTACGCGCCTGTCTTGCCAACAGCGGTAGGTGGTCGGAGATTTGAAGCCCCGGGACATCGGTCGCGATTGGCTTGAAGTCGCCTCGGACCTCTGCGGTCGCGTCCGGCTTCAGATCGAACGTGGCCAGTTGCGACGGCCCGCCGCCCATAAACAGCACAATGCACGCCTTCGCCTTGCCGAAGCCGTCGGCCGGCGGGCGGATCGCTCGAGCGGCTGACGCTCGCTGTTGGAGCAACTCGGGCAAGAGGAGTCCGCTGGCCCCCATACCGCCTACGCGGAGGAAGTTCCGGCGAGTCACACCGTCGCCGGTCGTTCGCCCGCGCCCCGGCATGGGAGGGTTCGGCATGGGTACGTCCTCGCGTCTGGTTCCGTTGGAAAGCAGTCGGTCACACTCGTACCGGCTTCAATTCGCAGTTGAGTGAGCGAGAGGCGGTTCTGAGTGAAGTTTGTTAGTGCGCGTTTGACGATGCGTCGTCGCGGGGGGTCGGTCGGTGAGTCGGGGCGGCAGAATCTCACCGAGGACAGGGTACCCCGGTCGGTTGGGGATAGCAAGCGCAGCGCCATCTCGCTTGTGGGATAATGCCGTCTGGCGCGATAACCGGTTTCAAAAAAAAAACGGCGGTCCCGCGCACCGGCCCCGCGGCAATACTGTTCGGGAAGCGGATTCGTCCGATGACCCTCTTTGCGCGTGGGCTGCCGTTGCGAATCGCGACACCGGAGGTTCAAGATGACTAATCGGTTCATGTTGT
>SXGU01029109.1_pt1 | contig 13624 bp, 13 predicted proteins | sample 3174531 | NCBI WGS metagenome assembly SXGU01 (sample SAMN11356863, study PRJNA531348) | freshwater metagenome | isolation source: freshwater sample F1-140 | place: China: Fuxian Lake, Yuxi | collected 2017-12-25 | reverse complement strand
GGTGACGCCGTCGTTGCAGACGAGGGGCACGCCCCATTTCCGCTGGATCAGCACGGACTTCGAGCGAGGTCCGAGCGTGACCCGGACCGCATCCGCGAGCTGGCCCGTGCCCTGGAGGATCTTCTCGCGGGCAGCCGAACGGAACAGAACCTGTTTGTACGCCACCGTTCCCTCCATCCGACGAGGCAAGCGATCGACCTGACGCCTGAACCTAAAATAAAGAATGGTGGAAACGCCCGCGCGGCGCTTTGATCGAGATCAAAGCCCCGGCGGAAACGGGGGGCGAAAATCGAAACCCTAGTGCTTGGGTGAGGATGCCTATGCTGACCGCCATCGTGCCTCTGCCGGCGCCCCCCGGCGTGGGGCCGCTCCCCCATGCGGCGCTTTACCGTCGATGCGATCTCTCCGGGCTTCCCTTCGCGACGACCGCCGAGCTGGAGGCGGCGGATGGCACGGTTGGTCAGGAACGCGCTGTCGACGCGATCGGCATGGGCCTCGGCCTTCGCCGCAAGGGCTACAACATCTTCGCCGTCGGCTCCCCAGGCACCGGCAAGAAGACGATCATCGATCGGCTGACCCGGGAGCGAGCGCGGTCGGAGCCCGCACCCGCGGATCGGGCTTACGTCAACAACTTCGTCGACCCCGACAAGCCACGCGCGCTCGCCTTGCCGCCCGGACGAGGCACGCTACTGCGGCAGGACATGAGGACCTTGGTTGACGAGCTCCGCACAGCGCTCCCGGCCGCCTTCGAAAGTGACGACTACCGCAGCCGCCGGCAGGCGATCGACAATCTGTTCAAGCAGCAGCAGCAGGAGGCCTTCTCCAAGGTCGAGGAGCACGCGAAGGAACGCAGCATCGGCATCCTGCGCACCCCTCTCGGGCTCGGTCTCGCGCCCCTCCGCAATGGCGAAGTCATGCCGAAGGAGGAGTTCGAGAAGTTGCCGGAGGACGATCAGAAGCGCATCCAGGACGGGATGAGCGAAATACATGCGGAGCTCGAGCTCGTGATGCAGCAGGGCCCGAAGGCGGAGGGCGAACGACGCGACAAGCTGAAGGAACTGAACGAGGAAGTCACCCGGTTCGCGATCGGGTTTCGCCTCGAAGGATTGAAGCGGCGCTACGCGGACCTGCCGGCGGTCGTCGACTACCTTCAGACGGTGGAGCGTGACCTGGCCGAGAATACCGAGCCGTTCCTGATGCAGGGCGAAGCGGATCAGGAGGGGATGGCGGGCCCGAGCGCGCGGCGGCGGGGCTCCCATGTCGGCCACTTTGATCGCTACCAGGTCAACCTGATCGTCGACCATGCGGCCCGTCCGGGAGCGCCGGTGATCGAGGAGGATCACCCGACGCTGCAGAACCTCATCGGCCGCGTCGAATACCGTTCCGAGTACGGGTCCCTGGTCACGGACTTCACGATGATCAAGCCGGGCGCGCTGCACGAGGCGAACGGCGGATACCTGGTTCTCGATGCCCGGCGCGTACTGCTGCAGCCCTTCGCCTGGGAAGAGCTGAAGCGAACGCTCCGCGCCGGCGAAATACAGATCCGCTCGGTGCCCGATCTGCTCGGGGTGGCCAGCGCCATGACGCTCCAGCCGGAAGCGATCCCGCTTGCGGTGAAGGTGATCCTGACCGGCGATCACTACCTCTACTACCTCCTCGCCAGCCTCGATCCGGACTTCAGGGAGATGTTCAAGATCGCCGCCGACTTCAACGACGATCTGCCGCGGGATGCAACGACGGAGAGAAGCTTCGCGCAGCTGCTCGGGTCGATCGCGCGGGATGAGAGCCTGCGGCCGCTCGATCGGGAGGCCGTCGCGCGCCTCATCGAACAGGGCGCGCGTCTCGCCGGCGATGCCGAGAAGATGACGGCGCAGGTCGAGGTGATCGCCGACCTGGTGCGCGAAGCGGACCACCTGGCGGAGATCGCAGGCCGGGAGGCGATCGGGCTCTCCGAGATAAGCCAGGCCATCGATCTGCAAATACGGCGGGCAAGCCGCCTGCGCGAGCGGCTGCAGGAGGAGATCCACCGCGGAACCATCCTCATCGACACCAAAGGCGTGCGCGTGGGCCAGGTCAACGGCCTCTCCGTCCTTCAGCTGGCCGGCTTCATGTTCGGGAGGCCGAGCCGGATCAGCGCGCGTGTCCGGCTCGGCAAGGGCGAGGTCGTCGACATCGAGCGGGAGGTCGAGCTGGGCGGCCCGATCCACTCCAAGGGCGTGATGATCCTCGCCGGCTTCCTCGGCGGCCGCTTCGGCCGCGAGCGGCCGCTTGCGCTTTCCGTGAGCCTCGTCTTTGAGCAGTCCTATGGCGGGGTGGAGGGCGACAGCGCCTCGATGGGCGAGCTGTGCGCGATCCTGTCGGCTCTGGCCGACCAGCCGATCCGCCAGGGGATCGCCATCACCGGCTCGGTCAACCAGAACGGCGACGCGCAGGCGATCGGCGGGGTCAACGAGAAGATCGAAGGGTTCTTCGACGTCTGCCGCGACACCGGCCTCGACGGACAGCAAGGCGTGGTCATCCCCGCATCCAACGTCAAGCACCTGATGCTGAGAGCTGACGTCGTGAAGGCGGTCGAGGAGGGGCGGTTCAGCGTCTTCGCGGTTTCGAGCGTCGACCAGGCGATGGCGGTTCTGACGGGGGTCGAGGCTGGCTCAAGCGACGAGGCCGGGCATTTCCCGGACGGCTCCGTCAACCGACGCATCGAGACGCAGCTCGACGCCATGGCGGAGCGAGTTCGGCGTTTCAACGCGCGAGAGCAGGCAGTGGCCGGCCATGCCTCCCGCTGAAGCCGACGCCGACTTCGCGATCTCCCGGGTCGTCGCGGTCCTGGATGCGGTCTGCCAAGCCACCGACGCGATGACGGCGGCGATCGACATCGCGGCCCGCTGCAACGTCGAGCTGGCGGGGCTGTTCATCGAGGACGACAGCCTGTTTCGCATGGCGTCGCTGCCGGGGGCCCGGCATCTGACGTTGACCCCGACCGCGAGGGCGGGCTTCGGCATCGACGCGCTGGAGATCGAGATGCGATCACGCGCCAGCCTGGCGGTGGCGGCGCTCGGCGCGGCGGCCGCGACCAAAGGGGTGTCCTGGTCGTTTCGCTCGATCCGAGGCATGCCGGGGGCCCTGCTGCGTCAGGCGACGACGTCCGGGGATCTCCTCGTGTTTCCGGGGGCGGCTTCCATCGGCAGCTGGCCGCTGAGGCCGCATTCTCCCCTGCTGCGGGCGGCGGGAGTGGCGGCGTCATCGGCGCTGATCGTGAGGCGCCTTGCATCGTTCTCGCGCCCCTTGGTGGTGGCGAGCGCCGATCCGGACCGGGTGCGGCGCGCCTTGGCGGCGGCGCGCCGTCTACGTGCGGGAGACCACGACGTCATCGACGTCGTGGTCCCTGGAATGACGCGGGATGCCGCTGCTCGTGCCCTCGCCGGGCTGAAGGACCTTGTTCGGATTCGCGAGCTGCGGGACGCTGCCTCGCGGAGCGTGACCGATCTCGCGAAGTCGCTGGGAAGCGACCTCGTCGTCCTGACCTCCGAGGGACCGATCGGCGAGGAGGGCGATCTCTCCGACGAACTACTGTCGAAAGTCGACCATCAGCTCCTGTTCGTGCGGCAGCCAGGGCGGTGACGGCGTGAGCCGGAACGCATCGAACGGCTCGGCGGTTCGCGCTCGCCAGTGGCGAACGCTCGCGCCGTCGCGGCCAGACGGATCCGGCGAACCATCGCCGGATCCGTCTGGCCACGTTGACTTGGGTCAATGCGTCTGCGTGATTGCCTGCGCAGGCTGTCAACGGGCGAGAAATCCCGCGCGCCGAGACGTCAACCAGTTTCCAACGTCAACAGGAGGTCGGTCGATGAAGGCTCAGAATCTGATGACACGCAAGGTCCACACGGCGGATCTGACGACGCCGGTTCGGAAGTTGGTCGACCTCATGGTGTCTTACAAGATCAGCGCTGTCCCGGTAGTCGACGCGCAGCGGCGCGTGCTCGGCATCGTCAGCGAAGGCGATCTGCTGCGCCGGGCGGAGATCGGAACCGAGCGGCGGCGGGCCTGGTGGTCCCGCCTCATCAACGACCCGCGCGACGACGCGCGCGACTACGTCAAGAACCGAGGCTCGAAGGCGCGTGACGTGATGACCCGGCCGGTTATCTCGGTCTCGGCCACGACGGCCGCGGCCGACATCGCGGACCTGATGGAGAAATGGCGCATCAAGCGCGTTCCGGTCGTTCGCGCCGGCAAGCTGGTCGGCATCGTCAGTCGGCGGGATCTCATGCGTGCGATCGGCGCGGCTCACCCTGCCGACACCAAGGCCAGCCTGAACGACAAGGCGTTGCGGGAGAGCCTGCGCAAACAGATCGCCAAGGAAGACTGGGTCGACTCGGCCCTGGTGAATTTCATCGTCGAGAAGGGGCGGGTCGAGATCTTCGGGGTCGCGCCCTCTTTGGCGCAGGCCGATGCCGTCCGCATCATGGCCGAGGGCATCAAGGGCGTGCGCTCCGTGAAGAACAACCTGTCGGTCGTCGCGCGGCGCGCCTATGTGACCTGAGGCGATCGAGGATCGACTTCGGGTTCGCGGTTCTGGCAGTCTTCGGAATCATCCTGCTTCGCGACGTCCGGGTCCAGCAACTCGCGGCTCTTGTATCCTCGCTCACGAGGCCAGACGACAAATCTTCAGGTGTGGAGGCTCTGGCGGCGGCAGGCTGACAACCGTCACGATCTCGAGGATTCGTATCCGGCCGGGAGGCCCGTGGACTTGAGCGCGCTATGCCGATGAGGAAGTGGCTGAGAGCATGCGCGCCGGTTCTGGTCGCCTTCGCGCTCGTCCTTATTCCTCCACCCTCCGGGCTGACCCAACAAGCATGGGCCTTCCTTGCGATCTTCATCGGTGTGGTTCTGGGACTGATCCTCGAAACGCTCCCGCCCTCGGCGATGGGGCTGATCGGCGTCACGATCGTCGCGGTGCTGGCGCCCTGGACGTTGTTCAGCCCGGCCGAGATGTCAGCCCCGGGATTCAATCCGCCTCAGCGCGCCATCGAGTGGGCGCTGTCCGGCTTTAGCAACAGCACCGTCTGGCTGGCGTTCTCCGCCTTCATGTTCGGCACGGCCTATGACCGGACCGGGCTCGGCCGGCGCGTGGCGCTGTCGCTGGTCAAGGCAATGGGAGGCCGGACGCTCTTCCTCGGTTATGCCGTGATGCTCTCGGACGTCATCGTCGCGCCGTTCACACCGTCGAACACCGCGCGTAGCGCCGGCATGATCTTTCCGATCATCCGAAACATTCCGCCTCTCTATCAATCCCTGCCCAACGACCCGTCCTCGCGCAAGATCGGCGCCTATGTCCTGTGGGTCGGCTTTGTGACGAGCTGCGTCACCAGCTCGCTGTTCCTGATCGCCCTGGCGCCGAACCTGCTGGCGATCGACCTCATACGCAAGGTCGGCGGCGTCGAAATCACCTGGCTCGCCTGGTTCCTCGCATTTGCGCCGGCCGGCGTCCCGCTTCTGCTCTCGCTGCCTCTGCTCGTCTACTGGCTCTATCCGCCGGCATTGAAACGAAGCGCGGAGGTGCCGGCCTGGGCTCGCCAGGAGCTCGGAAAGATGGGCCGGCCGTCCGGACGCGAATGTGCGGTCGCGCTGCTGGCTCTGATCGCGATCCTCCTCTGGATCTTCGGCGGCGCCTACGCCAACGCCACCACCGTGGCGCTCGCCGTCGTGTCGGTCATGCTGGTTGCCGGGGTGGTGACCTGGGACGACCTCCTCGCCAATCGCGAGGCATGGAAGGCGCTGACGCTGCTGGCTACGCTGGTGACGCTTTCGGACGGCCTCAGCCGGACGGGTCTCGTCGGATGGTTCGCCGAGTCGGCCGCCGGGGCCATGACCGGTTTGTCGCCGAACCTGACGATCGCAGGGATCGTCGGTACTTACTTCCTGTCCCACTACCTGTTCGCCAGTCTCACCGCCCATGCCGCGGCCATGCTGCCCATCCTGTTGTCGCTGGGGTTGAACATGCCCGGTGTACCGTTCGACAAGCTGGCGCTCCTGCTCGGGCTGAGCCAGGGCCTCATGGGCGTTCTGACGCCCTATGCCACCGGGCCGGCGCCGGTCTATGCCAACAGCGGCTACATCACCTCGGCCGAATTCTGGCGCCTAGGTACGAGTTTTGGGATCATCTTCCTGGCGGCGTTGCTCCTGGTGAGCGCCCCGTTCGTTCTTTGGATGGACTGACGGGCGCAGGCCTTCAGCGGTCATCGTGGCATCGCTGTTTTCATCAACTTATGCCTGTGCAGCAGTGCGCCTTTGACCTGGATCAAGGCGGGAGAGCCTCGATGGGATCAAGGTTACGCATGTTTCACAAGCCGATGGAGATGCAACATGCTTCGTTCGCTGTTCCCGGTGACCCGCCGCCAGCTCGGCCGGTTCGATGAGCCGTTCTCCTCGCTCCAGCGCAGCATGAACCGGCTGTTCGAGGAGACGTTCAAGGATCTGCCTGTCAGTACCGCTGACGTGTCGGCGACGCTGGTTCCGTCGGTCGACGTCAAGGAGACGGACAAAGCCGTCGAGATCCAGGCCGAGCTCCCCGGCGTCGATGAGAAGGATGTCCAGGTGACCTACAAGGACGGCGTCCTGACCATCAAGGGCGAGAAGAAGGCCGAGAAGGAGGAGACCAAGGGCGGCTACCACCTGTCCGAACGAAGCTACGGATCGTTCTTCCGTTCGCTGACCATCGACGACGTCGATGCCGACAAGATCGAGGCAAGCTTCGCCAAGGGCGTACTCAAGGTGACGCTGCCGAAGGCTCCGGCCGCAGAATCAAAGACGAAGACGATCGCGATCAAGACCTCGAAGTAACCAGCTTTGTGGGAGTTCTGACCGATGAACCGATCGAAGACGATGCTCGCCGTGGTGTTGCCCGTGCTTCTGCTCGGCGCCTGCACCACGCTCAGCCAGGACGACCGGGCGCTACTCGACAGTGTCCGGCAGACTGCGAGCGAGGCCAAGAGTTCGGCCGACCGCGCCGCCGAGGCGGCGACGCGTGCCTCCGAAGCGGCGTCGCGCGCGGCGACCGCTTCGACCCAGAGCGCCGACTCCGCCCGTTCGGCCGCGGCAACGGCGACCTCCGCCGCAGCCGATGCCAAGGCCGCTGCCGAGCGCGCCGACCGCATGTTCCAGCGAGCGCAAAGGAAGCCATCGCGCTGAGCCGTGTGACATTGCCGTCCGGTCGAAGATCGAGCTATGGCCGGACGGCGAGGCGTCATCTGAGCAATCCCATGGGAGAGCCGCCATGGAGCTGAGGCAGGCGATCGAGGGGCGGCGCGCCGTTCGCGCCTATACGACAGCGGCTGTTCCGCATGACGTCATCCTGGATCTTATCGGCGCTGCCGCTCAGGCGCCGAGCGCCATGAATCTCCAGCCATGGATCTTCGCCGTCGTCGAAGGGCAGGACCGCCTCGACAGCTTGTCTGACCTCGCCAAGCGTCACCTGCTGACAGGGATGACGGCGGACTCGCCACTGGCATCTCATCTGGCGAGGCTTGGGGATTCGTCCTTCAGCATCTATTACGGAGCGCCCTGCCTGATCGTGATCTGCGCCCGCCCGCCCTCCCGGCAAGCGAGTGAGGACTGCTGCCTCGCCGCGGAGAACCTGATGCTGGCAGCGCATGCCCGCGATCTCGGCACGTGTTGGATCGGGCTCTCCCGGCCCTGGCTGGAGACGCCGGAAGCTCATGCGCTCCTTGGGCTTCCATCCGATTGCGCCGCGGTCGCTCCGATCATCGTCGGGGTCCCCCGGTCGGTTCCGTCGCCGACCGAGCGTCGAAAGCCGACCGTTCTGTGGTGCGCACCATAACCCCTGTTCCCCTATCACTAAGGCGGAAGGGGTGACGCGGATCTGAGGATCTGGAAGGGGACGCCCTTGTGCTGGCGGGCGATGCGATTGACCGCCGCCCAGTCGACTTCGTCGGCGGCGGCTCCGGCCATTTCCATGACGAGCATCCGCAAGTCCGGCAGGGCCGCGGGACTAGCCGTGCCGCGAAGCTCCAGCTCGTCGGCCTGCTCCAGCGTCGGATGCACCTCCAGGAAGAGCGTCCCGGCCGACCAGCCGAGCTTGATCGGCTGATTGACCACCGTTACCTCGGTGCCGATGGCCACTTGGCGGAACAATTTTTCGATGTCTTCGGGATAGAGACGAAAGCAGCCGTGGCTCACCCGCCGGCCGATGCCGTAGGGATTGTTGGTGCCGTGGATGGCTGTTGCCGGCCAGCTGAGGTCGAGGGCGAAGGCGCCGAGCGGGTTGTCGGGACCCGGTGGGACCGACTCGGGAAGATCCGGCGCCTCGGCCCTGACCGACGGCGGAGGGAACCAGACCGGGTTCACCCGCTTTCCCACGATCCGCGCGGTCCCGAGGCTGATCGTGACGCCTTCCGAGGAGACGCCGATCGGATAGGTCCGCACCGCGCCGCGGGGTAGGAAGTAGTAGAGCCTCTGGTCGGCGAGATTGATGACGATGCCGCGCCGGGGCGAGGCCGGCAGCAGATGCGCGGTCGGGAGCAGGACGGGCCTGCCGGCCCCCGGCAGCCATGGATCCAGGCCAGGGTTGGCGGCGACGATCTCGACGAAGCCGAGATCGTGCTCGAGCGCGAGATCGAGAAGAGTATCGGTGGCGGCCGTGACGTGAAGTCCGGCGCGTCCGAGCATGTCGTCGGACACCGCGGCCGGCCCCACCGAGATCGCCAGCAACATGAACGGAAGGGCAAAGACCCGGCGACGGCGCCAACTCATGGCGGCGGGGGCTGGATCAGCTCATGCTCCATGAGCAGGGACGTGGCGCGACGCGCATTCTGGATCTTCTCGATCGCCTGGGCGTAGAGATCGTCCCGGCTCGCCGACAGGTACGCGACGCCGTCCGCCTGGGCTTGCATCCCGGTCGCCGCGGCGATGCTGGCGGCGACCGTCCAATCCTCCATGGTGGGAAGGATGGCGTCGGCGCGTATGCCGCGGGCCTCGGCACAGCGGACCAGCTCATGGGCGGCGGCCATCGCCATCGAGTCGGTGATCGACCGCGCCCGGACGTCGAGGACGCCACGGAAGATGCCCGGAAAGATCAGGGAGTTGTTGACCTGGTTCGGAAAGTCGCTGCGGCCGGGGGCGACGATGCGTGCCCCGGCCGCGGTCGCCTCCCAGGGCCATATCTCGGGAACGGGATTGGCGCAGGCGAAGACCACGGCGTCGGCAGCCATGCCCCTGATGTTCGCCGGATCGATGACGCCGGGCCCGGAGCGGGCGAAGGCGATGCAGACGTCCGCGCCCCTCAGGGCCTCGGCAATGCCGCCGCTCCAGCCTTCAGCGTTGGTCTCCGTGCAGATCCGCCACTTGTCGACATACTCGCCGCTTCGGGAGGCGATGTCCTGCCGGTTCCGGTTGAGGACACCCTTGCTGTCGCAGGCGACGATCGAGGCGACGTCCGCGCCGCTCGCCTTGAGCAGGCGGTAGACGGCGACGTTGGCCGCCCCCATGCCGACCATGGCGATACGGACGCGCCGGAGGTCCTTGCCGACGACGCAGAGCGCGCTGAGCACGCCGGCCAGCACGACGGTCGCGGTGCCCTGCTGATCGTCGTGCCAGACCGGAATGTCCAGGCTTCCCCGCAGCTCGTCGAGGATGCGAAAACACTTGGGCTGCGAGATGTCCTCGAGATTGATCCCGCCGAATGTGGGCGCCAGCGCGCGGACGACGCGGATGATGTCTTCCGGAGATTTGGTGTCGAGGCAGAGGGGAACAGCATCGACGCCGCCGAGGTACTTGAAGAGGAGCGCCTTCCCCTCCATGACGGGGAGCCCGGCTGCGGGCCCGATGTCGCCGAGCCCGAGCACCCGCGTGCCGTCGGACACGATGGCGATGCTGTTGCCCTTGTTGGTGTGGTCGTAGACCGCGTCGGGGCTCGCTTGGATCAGCTTGCAGGGGGCGGCGACACCCGGCGTGTACCAGATGGCGAAGTCCTCGATGCCGCGAACCGGGCATTTCGGCAGAACCTGGATCTTGCCCTTATACAGGGGACTGAGCCGCAGGGACTCGGCCGTCGGCTTCTCGGCCTGGCGCAGGAGGTCATCTGGAGTCCGCATGGGATCGTCCTAGGCCGCGCCGAGCTTGGCCGAGAGGTATGCGGTCGCCCCGGCGATGGTGAGCAGCTTCGGAGAGTCGGCTTCCGGGATATCGACCTTCAGCTCCTTGTGGAGCGCGATCACGAAGTTGAGGAAGTCCATCGAGTCGATGTCGAGAGCGTCGCGGACGTCCGCGGCCGGGTCGATCGAGGCGGCGTCGGTCTCGGGCGCGATGTTGCCGAGCGCGGCGATCACCGCCTGGCGGATCTCGTCGCGGGTCATAGGGCCTCCGGCTGCTGAAGCAGCCGGTCGATCTCGAGCAGGAAGAGCGCGCCGCGATGCCCGTCGCTGACGCGGTGGTCAGCGGCCAGCGTCGCGGTGAGCAGCGGCCGGACCTCGATCTGTCCGTCGACCGCGTGCGGGCGCGGGGTCGGGGTGCCGAACCCGACGATCGCCACCTGCGGCGGATAGATCACGCCCAGCAGGCTCTCGACCCCGCGTTCGCCCAGGCTGGAGACGGTGATGGTCGGCTCGAACAGCTCGGAGCCGCGCAGCCTGCCGGCGCGGGTGCGGGCGACGAGGTCGCGGAGCGCCGCCATTAGCTCGTCCGGCGTCTTCGCGTTGGCGTCCCGGATGGCGGGCGCCACCAAGCCGCCGCCGCGGATGGCGATGGCGGTGCCGAGATGAATCCCCTCGCTCTGATGGAACCGCTCGTCGGTGTAGGCGCCGTTGAATTCCGGATAGTCCTCGATGGCCAGGGCCACGGCCTTCAGCAGCAGCACGGCGGGCAGCAGGCGCTGCGCCGGCTCGCGCCCGGCGTTGAGCGAGGCGAGCCAGTCGAGCGCCGCCTTCAGGTCGATGGCATGGCTGAGGTAGTAGTGGGGAATCTCGCGCTTGGACTTGGCCATCGCCGCGGCGATCGCCTTCCGCATCTCGGCGAGATCGATCCCGGGCCGTTTCGCCGGCGCCTTTTCCGCTCGGGCCGAGGGAGCCAGGCGCTCGATGTCGGCGTGGACGATGGCGCCTTCCGGTCCGGTGCCCTTGACGCCGGCCGGATCGATGCCCCGCTCTGCCGCGAGCTTCCGCGCCGCCGGCGAGATCCGGGCGGGGCCGGCCGAAGCCGGCGGGGCCGGTGGAGCGGGTTGCGGCGCGACGATCGGCGGAGGCGGCACCGTGACGGGAGCTGGAGCTGTTGGCGTCGGGGGAGAGGCGGGCGGCGTGGCGTCACCGGCGCCGCGAATGACGGCGAGCGCCGCGCCGACCGGTACCTTGGTTCCGGGTTCCACCAGCAGGCGTTCGATCGTGCCGGTCTCGAAGACCTCGATCTCGATGGCGCCCTTCTGCGTCTCGACGACGGCGACGACCTCGCCGCGCTGGACCGCGTCGCCCGGCGTCTTCAGCCATTCGACCAGGGTGCCGGCCCCCATATCGGCGCCGAGCGAGGGCATGCGGAACTCGCCCATCAGCGGCCCAGGGTCGCGCGCGCCGCGGCGACGATGGTCTCGGCCTGCGGCAGGGCGGCCTGCTCCAGATGCCGCGGATAGGGGATCGGCACCTCGGCCGAGCAGACGCGGCCGACCGGGGCGTCCAGGCTCCAGAACGCCTGCTCCATGATCTGGGCGGAGATCTCGGCGGCGAGGCTGCCGGTGCGCCAGCCCTCGTCGACGACGACGGCACGGCGGGTCCGGGATACGGACGCGACGATCGTCGGCATGTCGAGCGGGCGCAGCGTGCGGAGGTCGAACACCTCGGCCTCGACACCGTCCCTGGCGAGCATCTCAGCGGCGGCGAGCGCCTTGTAAAGGCTGCCGCCATAGGCGACCAGGGTCAGGTCGCGGCCAGGGCGGCGAATGGCGGCCCTATCAATCCCGACGGCGCCTGCATCGGCGGCAAGCTCGTCCTCGAGGTTGTAGAGCATCACGTGCTCGAAGATGAGGACGGGGTTCGGGTCCTCGATCGCGGTCGCCAGCATGCCGCGCGCGTCCTCGATCGTCGCCGGCGCCAGAGCCTTGATCCCGGGAATGTGGGCGTACCATCCCTCCAGGCTGTGGGAGTGCTGGGCGGCCAGCTGCCGGCCGGCGCCGGTCGCCATCCTGATCACCACCGGCACGCTGAACTGCCCGCCCGACATGTGGCGCAACGTAGCGGCGGTGTTGACGATCTGGTCGAGGGCGAGGAGGCTGAAGTTGACCGTCATGATCTCGACGATCGGACGCATGCCGTTGAGGGCCGCGCCGATGCCGGCGCCGACGAAGGCCGACTCCGACAGCGGCGTATCGCGGATGCGCTCTGGCCCGAACTCGGCCAGCAGCCCTTTGCTCACCGCGTAGCAGCCGCCGTAGTGGCCGACATCCTCGCCCATGAGGAAGACACGCTCGTCGGCGAGCATCGCCTCGCGGATCGCCGACCGCATCGCCTCGCGATAGGTCGTCTTGACCCTGGCGCCGGCGGCTTCGGCTGCTGTCATGGCACAGGCTCCGCATAGACGTCCTTGGTCAGGTCGCCGACCGGCTCCCAGGTGCCGGCTTCGGCGAAGGCGACCGCGGCATCGACCTCGACCGCGACCTCCGCCTCGATCGCCCGTATGTCGGCATCGTGCAGGATGCCGGTCTCCCGGAGCCAGGTGCTGAACTTCAGGATCGGCCCGTGCTTCTTCCACTCCTCGACCTCGGCCTTCTCGCGGTAGAGCTCGGCATCGAACATGGAATGGGCGCGGAAGCGGTAGGTCCGGCATTCGAGGAACTGCGGTCCCTCCCCGGCGCGGATCGCGGCGGTGGCGCGCCTGGCTGCAGCCTCCACCGCGACGACGTCCATGCCGTCCACGATCTCTGCTGGCAGGCGATAGCTCTGCGCTTTCAGGTGGATGTCGGTCTCCGACTCCGACAGCTCGAGTGCCGTTCCCATGGCGTAGAGATTGTTCTCGCAGACGAACAGGACGGGCAGCTTCCACAGCGCCGCCAGATTCAGGCTTTCGTGGAACTCGCCTTCGGCGACCGCGCCCTCGCCGAAGAAGCAGGTGGTGACCCGCGGCAGGCTCCGCATCTTGTCGGCAAGGGCGACGCCGACGGCCAGGGGCAGGCCGCCGCCGACGATGGCGTTGCCGCCGTAGAAGCGCGTCGTCGCGTCGAAGATATGCATGGAGCCGCCGCGGCCGCGGCTGCACCCCTCCTGCTTTCCGTACATCTCCGCCATGATCGTGGTCATGGGCATGCCGCGCGCGATCGCATGCCCGTGCTCGCGGTATGTCGCGACGACGGCATCCTCGGGCGTCAATGCCTGCATGACACCCGCCGCGACTGCTTCTTCGCCGATGTAGACGTGGAGGAAGCCGCGGATCTTTTCCTGCTGGTAGAGCTCGACGCACTTCTCCTCGAAGCGTCGGATGCGCACCATCTGGCGCATCAGCTGGGCGAGATGGGCGCGCGAGAGATGCGGCTTGCCGGCGGCGGTCATCGCTCGTCGCTCTCCAGCGTCGACAGGTCGCCTTCGGGAAGGCCGAGCTCGCGCGCCTTCAGCAGGCGGCGCATGATCTTGCC
>SXGU01357437.1_pt1 | contig 13629 bp, 14 predicted proteins | sample 3174531 | NCBI WGS metagenome assembly SXGU01 (sample SAMN11356863, study PRJNA531348) | freshwater metagenome | isolation source: freshwater sample F1-140 | place: China: Fuxian Lake, Yuxi | collected 2017-12-25 | reverse complement strand
GTGATGTGAAGCGCTGCCATTGCTTTGAGGTACGGATCAAAATTCACGAAAGTCGCGAAGACTAGGGCGGTGGCGGCACCGATCTTGCGCCATAGCAAGAGGCAGCAAGTGAAGCTCACGGCAAAAAATAGTGCCGCGTGTGGGATGCGGAAATAAATCGGATCAGCGTTTTGCAAAAGCTTTGGTAAAAGCGCTCCCCACCACATCGCAAGCGGTGGGTGATCGACAAACTGGAACGGATCGCGCTCCGCCAAAAAACGCATTCCCCAATCCCAAAACGTCGGTTCGTCGATGGTGATGCCGACGTTTACAACCTGAAGAAGAACTGTGTAGAGACCGTAGGCGTGAAGCGTTAACGCGCCTAAAAAAATCGCTGCCGGTTTAAACGGTCGCCACTTGGTCATCTCGCCTTCGCGAATTCGCGGATCTGGTCGCTCATGTAACGCAGCATCGGCTCGGTCAAGCCAGGGTACACACCGATCCAGAAGGTGTTATTCATCACACGGTCCGTGTTTTCAAGACCGCCACAGACACGGTAGGCGTCAGTGCCGCGGATCGAATCAAAAGCTGGGTGACGGAGTAAATTGCCGGCAAAGAGCATGCGTGTTTGGATCTTGCGACTCTCGAGGAATTTGGTGAGATCGGTGCGCGTAAATCCGGCGCCTTCTTTGACTGTCAAGAGGAAGCCGAACCAGCTTGGCTCGGAGTTCGGAGTGGCTTTTGGAAATACGAATTTATTTTCGAGCCCGTTCAATGCTTCGCGTAGATACGCGAAGTTTTGGCGACGTGCGGAAGTAAATGCGGAAAGTTTATCGAGCTGGATAGTTCCGATCGACGCCTGCAGATCGGTAGCTTTGAGGTTATATCCGAAATGGCTATAGATATACTTATGGTCATAGCCCTGCGGAAGTTCACCAAGCTTCCAGTCGAAACGTTTTTTGCATGTATTGTCTTTACCTGACGGGCACCAGCAATCGCGTCCCCAGTCGCGTATCGATTCGGCGGCGCGCTTCAGGAGTGGGTTTGACGTATACACGGCACCGCCTTCGCCCATGGTGAGGTGGTGCGGAGGGTAAAAGCTCGAAGTGGCAATGTCGCCGAAAGTTCCGGTCATTTTACCATTGTAAAGAGAACCAAGCGCATCGCAGTTGTCTTCGACCAGCCACAGATCGTGTCTTTTGCAGAAAGCCGAGACTTCGTCGAGGCGAAATGGATTACCGAGAGTGTGGGCTACCATCACCACTTTGGTGCGTGGCGAAAGCGCCTGTTCGAGTTTGCTGATATCGATATTGTAGGTGCCGTCCTCAACGGTGATGTCGACGAAGACCGGTACCGCACCGAATTGGAGGGCGGGTGTGACCGTCGTCGGAAAGCCCGCGGCTACGGTAATGACCTCATCGCCTCGCTGAACACGGCGTTCTTTAAGGAGAGGCGAGGTGAGAGCATTGAATGCCACGAGGTTTGCCGATGAACCGGAGTTGACCAGGAGCGCGTATTTTACGCCGAGGGTTTGCGCGAACTTTTTTTCGAACTCGTCGGTGAAGCGCCCCGAGGTCAGCCAGAAGTCCAATGAAGAATCCATGAGATTCATCATTTCGCGCTCATCGAAGACTCGGCCGGCGTAACTGATATTGGATTGACCCGGCACGAACTCAGCTTGCTGTTTCGGGCGGTGGATGAGTTGATAGTATTCTTTGGTCAAATCTTTGATTTTTGTACGCAGTTCATCTTCGCGAGATACGGCGCTTGAATTATCAGTCATGATTTATCCTTATTTGCAGCGCCGGTGATTAAATCCGCGCTGCGGTGTAGTCTTTGATTTGTTTCTGCGTGAGCGAGCGTAGGGAGGCAGTGCTTCCAGACTGGCCGACTTCAAGGTAGGTGCCGTACCACTCGGCGGATTTTTGCAGAGCAGTTTCCAAGTTCCAGCGCGGTTGCCAGTTCAGACGAGTTCTGGCTTTTGTGCAATCGAGACGCAGGAAGCGGGCCTCGTGTGGCTGTGGATTCTTATCGACCTCCCAGTTGAATCCGCCAGGAAGAAATTTCGAAAAGAGTGTGAGCACCTCTTCGACCGAGCGACAATCGGCAATTTCAGGTCCGAAATTAAACGACTCCGCGAAACTAGCACCGTCGGATGCGCAAAGACGTTGCGCGAGAACCAAATATCCGCTGAGCGATTCGAGCACGTGTTGCCAGGGGCGCACGGCTTTTGGGCTTCGGATCGTCATTTTACCATTGTTGCCGCGGCAGCGGATGGTGTCGGGTATCAAGCGATCACGCGCCCAATCGCCGCCACCGATGACGTTTCCGGCTCGCGCGCTTGCAGTGCGGGCAGCTGTCGGAAACGAGCGGCGCATCGAGGCCACGACAATTTCGGCGCAGGCTTTACTCGCGGAATAGGGGTCATGCCCGCCGAGAGACTGATCTTCGGTGAAGGGCAAATTCGATTCGGGGTTTTCGTAAACTTTATCGGTTGTGACCATGACTGCGGCTTTCACCGATGAACAGACGCGAATCGCATCCATCATATTGGCAGTACCGATGGCGTTAGTTTCAAAAGTACCAACAGGGTCTTGATAAGAGTCCCGCACCAAAGGTTGCGCCGCCAAATGCAGAACGATTTCCGGAGCAAATTCGAGAAGAGTCTCGCGCAATTCCACGCGCGAACGAATGTCTCCGATGTGGCTTTGCATGCGGTCTTGAAGTCCGAGAATATTAAAATGCGCTGGTGTCTGGTCGGGTGCGAGTGAATAACCCATTGGCACTGCGCCGAGGTCCAGAAGCCATTCAGAAAGCCATGAACCTTTAAATCCGGTGTGCCCAGTGATGAAAACTCTCTTGTCGCGCCAGAAGCCGGCATCAATCATACCGATGCTCATTGCCACGACTTCCATGGGGCTTTGCCTGACTTCCACAGATCTTCAAGCAGAAGCTTGTCGCGCATCGTATCCATCGCTTGCCAGAACCCGTGATGAAAGTGTGCGCGCAGCTGGCCATCGTGTGCCATGCGTTCGAGAGGGTCACGCTCCCATATTGTCGTGTCGCCATCGATATAGTCGATGGCTTTCGGCTTAAGTACAAAGAACCCGCCGTTGATGACACCGCCGTCACCCGCCGGTTTCTCGACGAAGCTGGTCACTATATCGCCTTGACAGCTGATCATGCCGAAGCGGCCAGGAGGTTGAGTGGCGGTGATCGTTGCGACCTTGCCGTGTGTACGATGAAACTTGATCGAGGCCGCGATGTCGATATCGCCGACGCCGTCGCCGTAAGTGAAACAGAAATCTTCATCGCCGATAAACTCACGAACGCGTTTCAGACGCCCGCCGGTCATCGTTGCTTCACCGGTGTCGACGACTGTGACTCGCCAGGGTTCGGCGTAGTTCGCGTGAACCTCTTGCTTATTGGCGCGCATATCGAAGGTCACATCCGAATTATGTAAATAGTAGTTAGCGAAGTATTCCTTGATCACATAGGCCTTATAACCACAGCAGATGATGAAATCGTTGATGCCGTGAGAGGAATACATCTTCATGATGTGCCAAAGAATGGGCTTGCCGCCGACTTCCACCATTGGCTTCGGTTTTAAGATGCTCTCTTCGCTAATGCGTGTGCCGAGTCCACCGGCCAGGATGACTGCTTTCATTCGCTTCACTTTCCGAATCTAAGTTTAAGGAGCGTAATAACATAAGTAACAATGAATGCCACGAGACTGCGTTTGCTCTCGCCGAACATTCGTTTTTTGAAGGTGAATGGCACTTCAAAAATTGTGATTTTGAAGCGTCGATTGAGTTTGAATAAGATCTCCTCGATAATGTCGAAATTTTCACAGCGGAGTGAAAGGTCTTTCATCTGCTCAGTTCTGTAAAGTTTGAAACTATTCGAAACATCCTTACATTTTATTCCCAGGACAAGAGAGTAAACGATATTCACAATTCGACTCATGAGAATCAACACCCACGGATTCTCGGTGTCGCCGCCGCTGATGTAGCGCGAGGCGCCAACGACATCATACTGTCCACGAAACTTAATGAGTTCAGGTAAATATTCGGGGGTGTGTGAACCGTCGGCGTCCATAAACAGCAGATATTTTCCTCTTGCCTGTGCGATCGCCGTACGCACAGCATCGCCGTACATATTTCCACCGCGTCGGCGTTCGCAACGAACGTGGTTTGTGGAACAGGCGTCGGCAGTGTTGTCGAGTGGGTTTTCGGTATCAACGATCACGATTTCAAAGGAAAGACCAGTGCCATTGAGCACTTTATTCAGGCGCGGCAGCAGGATGCGCAAGTTCTCTTCTTCACGATAGGCGGGAATAGCGACTGTCAGTTCGGGAGATTCAGAGGCCATGGCTCTCCCGCACCCATGCGATCATCTTACGCAGTCCTTGCTCTTTGGTGAGCTCCGGTTTCCAGCCGAAGAGGCGCATAGCTTTGGCGTTATTAGCGACAAAAATCTTTTGATCGCTGACCCGCCACGGTGTTTCGCGGAATTTTAGCTTCACGTCTAGTTCAGCCTCGAGAAAGTTGAATAGTTCAATTAGCGAAATCGAGTTAGTCATGCCGCCACCAATATTGAAGGCCTGGCCTTTTATCTCATCGATCTTCGCTAATGCTTTGAAGTAGCAACTGATCAGATCGTCGGCGAATAGGACGTCGCGAACCTGTTTACCGTTACCGGCAATGGTAAAGGGTTCACTTGTCGGACGGCTCTTAGCTTCGAGCGCTTTCAACGTGAACCAACCGACCCAGCCTTGATCAAAAGTCGAGAATTGTCTTCCGCCGAAGATCGATGAATGCCGAAAAACGACAGTCTTCAGTCCATAGATACGATTGTAGTCAAGCATGTATTGATCGGCGGCTCCCTTTGAACACCCGTAGGGTGACTGAAAGTTGAGTGGAAGAAACTCGTCGAACCCTTCTGGTGCCTCTGGGCAAGCGTAACGAGTGGGTTTTTCCTCAAACTTCAAATGACCAAAGTCGCCATAAACTTTATTTGTTGATGAAAAAATAACTGCGGCGTTCGGGCATTCATGGCGAATAGCTTCAAGTACATTAAAGCCACCGACAGCGTTGGTTTCGAAATCGAGACGCGGGTTTTCGATCGACGTAGTCATCGCCACCTGACCGGCAAGGTGAAAAACAGCCTCAGGTTTGAAGTTGGCGAAGGCCTCGCGGGTTGCTTTGGCGTCAGCGGTCGAGGCTTTGATAAAATTGAAATGTCCGCCGAGGGTACGTAACCATTCGAGGTTTTGTTCCGCACCAGTGCGACATAAGTTATCGAAAACAAGAAGTTCATGCCCGCGTTTAAGGACTTCAGAGGCCAAGTTTGACCCCAGAAAACCACAGCCGCCCGTGATCAAAAATCTCAATCGAGACTCCCCAAAAAGTGACCTTTTTTCAATCGCACTATTCAACAACAAGTGCTTGCTGGCGGCAATCATTTTGAGGCGAGACTAGAACTAGAGTCCCTTGCAGGAAAGGGGAACAGAAATGCGAGATCTCATGAATCAGAGCGGCCGCGTTAGGGTCTGGGCCTTGCGTTCTGCCGCAATCAACTCACCGAGGCCGGCAGTTAAGCCCAGAGTCGGCGGTGGGGGCGAAAGCATCTTGGTCCCTTCTTCCAAAGGGGCAACTTCCGACCCTGTGGATCGCTGCGGCAGCTTGCCAAATTCAAGCCTGGTGAGGTCTTGACCCGTTAACTCGGCAATCAGTGTGGCAAGCTCACGAATACGGATCGTATCGGGACCTTGGAGGCGCACGAGTCCACGTACATCAATTGTGCCGTCAATCATAGCGACAATCGTACGCACCAAATCGTCGATGTAAATAAAGTTTCTCTCCTGTTTGCCGTCTGAGAGTGGAATTTGCTCCTTCGTGAACAGCAGTTTTCGCGTCAACCAAGTAGGGAACTTACTCCCGGCATCGCCCGGTCCGTAAAAATGATCAAGGATCAGGTTGATGTAGTTGTTTTCATGAATTCGAGCATTGAGGCAGTTGCGAAATTCGCGTTTGGTAGCAGCGTAATGGTTGAGATCAGGACGAAGCACGGAATCGATGTTGAGAAAGAGTGCTGACCTTTGGACGGCGAAATCCAATAACAGGTTTGGCAGAACGACATTTGCTTCGCAAATCTGAACTTCACTTTCTCCGTTACGGCCATAACAAGTGCCGGCGTGAATAATGACATTGAAGTTGGTTTTGGTGGTCGTTAGGTCGGAATAAGAAATTGAGTCCCCTGCTGGCTTGTGACTTAAGCGAGTGATTCGGTGGTTGGGGGCATTGAGTACCTGGAAAAGTCTCTCGCCGAGGTAACCATGAGATCCAGTAAGAAGTATTGAGGCCACTAATCAATTTCCTTTGGTTGCCGGCGAATTCATAGGTTAGTGAGATTGCCTTGCGTGATTTCGGAGGTGGAGCGTGCGGCCCGTGGCGTGCGAGTGATTCGCTTGAGGCGAAATTTGAAAATGGCATTGATGTAGGTGAACGGGTCTCGATAAAAGTTAATTTTCTTACCCTCATCAAAGCTACGCGAGCGATAAGAGACTGGCACTTCAAGAGGAGTGTAGCCGAGGCGCACGAGTTTCGCGACCAGTTCCCAATCGAAATCAAAGCGATTCGATTCGAAATTGACTCCGCGGATGCATTCACTCAAGAAAACCTTGTACATCGTTGTGGGATCAGTAAGACGGGTGCGGTAGACGACGTTGAAGAGCCAATGAAAAAAGCCACCGCCGAAATTCATGATCGCGGCGGTAAGCGGGTTTTTCTCAAATTTCCGAATTTTCCAATGCCCCGCCGAAAGATGGCGCGACCCCAATACAAAATCGGCATGGCCATCGAGGATGGGCTGCAGGAGCGCGGGGTAGTCGGAGACATCGTATTCAAGGTCAGCATCTTGAATGAGAATGATCTGGCCGGTCGCGCGCTCAAGTCCGGCACGAACCGCAAAACCCTTTCCACGTGGTGCTTCTTGCAAAATGATTTGAACGCTGGCATCGGACGGTGCGTCTGTGAGGAGTCGACGATAAAAGGTCTCTACCTTCGCTCGACTTCCATCGGTGGAGTTACTTTCTACTAAAACCAATTCTTTTTTTAGGCCTGAAGGTAATGGTTGATTCAAGACCGCATCGAGAAGCTCGGTGATCGTCGCGCCTTCGTTAAAAACCGGAATAATGATTGAAACTGTTTTAATCACCGAATGATGCTTTCCCGCTGAATTTGGTTGTTAAGAGTTTCGACTGCAAAGCCACAGAAGCGAAGTCGTCTTAGAATTGACGCCAGCATCCGCACGATCCTTCATTGATAATAACCGTGGTGAATGGGTTTTGATCAATCCGTACCCCTCCTCATTAGTGGCGGCTTGCCCATGAATTTATAACTTTAGGAATTGTAGGACGTCACTCTTGAAAGCATTTCGAAGTTCCCCTTGGATATCAGAGGGGTGTCATATTTAGCTAATGACACCTAATGTCAGATTAGGGTTTCGACGCAATTAGAGCTTTCGAAACTGCAAGCCAATGCAAAAATTTGCATGCCATACAGGAATTAGCAGCGGGAAGTAGCTACGTTTTCGCTGGTTCCAGGGCATCCGTGTAAGTTCCGCCAGAATCTCGTCACATCGATTAATGTGTTCGGCTTTCATGATCGGTCGATAATCCATGCCGAAGTTCTTTCGAAAGAGGCGTGCCGAGGTCATTTCACGCGCGATCTCATAGGCCCATCCACCTTCACAAGGAATAACGGTCTCAAAGGAGCCACCCGGAGTAAGAAGTCTGTTGATTTCGCCCAAGGCTCGAGGCAGATCCGGCAAATGCTCGAGCACGTGAATAGCAATGATGCGTTCGAAACTGTGTGGCGGGAACGGCAGCTCGCTCTGAATATCTCCCTGAAAGCAATGGTACTGTGGATACTTGCTCTTGAGCTGCTCTGTCCACTCTTGCCGGTACTCGAGCATTGAATATTCTTGAGCAGAGGTGTCTTCCCATTTCACGTGCTCACCAAGCCCGGCGCCAACTTCAAGGGTGCGAGGTTTTCGCCCGGATTGAGGTTGAAAGAGCTTAGCCGGAAAACCGTGATTAAAATTCTCGACCATGCCGTATTTGTTTGGCAGAAGCTCGTGCCAGAGCTTCATCCACTTTTCACGGGCGACAAGTTGCTCCTGGCTGAGCTGGGGTATGGTTTTTGGCCACGTGTTGTTTAGTTTTTGAGTTGCTTCGTGGGGTGAGTTAGTCATGAAAGTCATTGAGTTAATCTACCTTTTTTGAGGGAAAATGGTAGGTTAACTCGTTACGTACCGTGTCCACAGACCCAACCTTACGAAAGGTCTCTTTTTCTTCGTGATCGCCATCATTATCATCAACTATCGCAAGAGTGACCTCACTGTGCGGCTTTGCCAGACGCTTACCCGAGTGCGGCGCGCGAAAAGTGAGCTTAGCGTGGTCATCGTTGATAACGGTTCCGACGAAGGAAGTCGTGCGGTGCTCGAAGGGGCGAAAGCCACGGGCCTTGCGATCGAGACTCTTTCTGAACAGACCAATTGGGGATATCTTGGTGGAGCGCGCTGCGGTCTAAAGGCGATCGAGCGCTGGGAGGTGGCCCCCGATTGGGTGATCGTTTCGAACTCCGATATTGAGTTCGATGAACCTCATTTTTTGGAAAACTTGGAGTCGTTGCTGGATCCTGAGATTGGAGTGGTAGCGCCGTCTATTTTGTCAGGCATTTCCCATAAGAATCAAAACCCCTATATGGTGGTTAGGCCTCGAGCGCAGCGCATGCATTTTCTCAAGTGGGTGTTTCGCTTCAAGGTAACCTGCTTTCTTTACCAAATGGCCGGACTTCTCAAGAGTCTTGCCAAACGGCAGCTTGAGTCGCCGGTGGCGGAACCGATGACGGAGACGACGCCGGGCCCGGGGGGCGAGCGAAGGGATCCGGCCCGTGCCATTTACGCCCCGCATGGCTCGTTTATGATTTTTTCGCGCCGTTATTTTGAGCGCGGCGGAAATCTCGAACATAAACCATTTTTATTTGGTGAAGAAGTGACCGTCGCTGAAAACTGCCGGCGCTTGGGTCTCAAGGTTTGGTACGAGCCCTCGTTGGTGGTCTCGCACGCCGATCACGGCACCATGGGGTGGATTCCAAGCGACCTGATGCTTCGTTGTCAGCGCGAAGCCAGCGCCTTTTGCGCCGACACGTACTTTCCACTTTAACGTAGGTTTTTGCCGTGTCGGTTGGCGGTTCCGTCCGTCGGTCACCAGAAACGCTCATTTCAATTGAATCAACTTTCGAACAATCGGCACGTCTTGCATTGCGCCTAAGCCGCCACGCCCCCGGTTTGAAAACCCGGGTTAAGGATGACCCCCAAACCTTTAAAGGAGGGGGCCATGAATAACAACAGTACTTGTTGTTCATTTCGGTCGCGGACGAGAAAACTTGAGCGCGTTATTGTCGTTACGACGATGATCTTGCGACTCCTGGTTTATCTGTTGCAGATCTGGTCGTTAATCTAGGGTTTAGGGGCGCCGACTGTGGGCTTTCCACTCGATGGGGGCGTGGCACCTTGAGCTTGTGCGTGTGGGTCAGGCGCCAAAAATAGCGGGCAAAACATCTATCAACTCATCTAGTTTTTCAATAACCATCGAGTGGCGGCGGGGTTCTGCGACAAACTCAAGTGACTGGATCGCATCGAAACCGAGACTGGTTGAGCCGACAATATCCATTTCGTAGTTGTCGCCGATGAACAGGCACTCGCTCGGTTGCACGCCACCGGCGAACTCAAGCGCACGGCGGAACATCACCGGGTTTGGTTTTTCGTAGCCCACTTCTTCACTGGTGACGATGAAGTCAAAGTGCTGCCAACGAGGATCACAGGCTGCGAGTTTCGCGCTCTGCATAGCGGCGGTTTCATTAGAAACGATGCCGATTACGCCGGCGATCGCCCGCAATCGCGCAAACAATCGATCTCGTTCGAGAGCTTGCCAAGAGTCGCCGATCGCTTGTGTGACCGCGGTTTCGTAGACGTCGACGATCTCAAGGTGGCGCAGCGGGGTATATTCTTGGCCAATCTCGAGATAGCGCTTGAAATAAAGGCGACGAGAGCGAGTTGCCGGGTACCCCGGAGGGCAGATCGCTTTGACTTCGGCTCGCGCCTGAAGGTAGCGCTCGTCATCGGGTTCAATGCCGAGCGCTTTCATGCCGATATCGTAAGCATGCGACGAAGGAACTAAAGTGTCGTCGAGATCAAAAAGTAAAACCTTCTTGATCACCGAACCGCACTCTCCCACTTGGTCTGATGGGCTTGCAGTGAGGGGTGCGACACGAGCAAGTGCCAGACCACCGCTGCGAGGCCTTCGGTGTGCGGGGTGATGCGATCTTTGTAGAGCGGTGGAATTACCAAGCAGGCATCGCCCGCTTTTTTGGTGTAGCCACCGTCTTTACCGACGATGCCAAAAACACTGGCGCCGACTTCTTTAGCGAGATCGATCGAACGGATCAAATTCACCGAAATGTTCGCCTCTTTATTGCCGCCGCCAACTGAAAAGATCAGCAGTGCATCTTTAGCGTTGATGCGCGAGCCTTTAAGCCAACCCGCGAGGCTGGTTTCCCAGCCATCGTCGTTGATACGCGCCGTGAGTTCAGAAACGTTATCGGTTGGCGCATAAGCCTCAAGTCCGCAGATTTTGCGGAAGTCATTGACCGCGTGGCTAGCGTGACCGGCTGAACCGCCAACTCCCAAAATAAAGAGTCGGCCGCCGCGGGCGCGCACGTCTGCGAGTTTTACCGCGAGTTTTTCGATCTCGGCCACATCAAGTTGCTGCAAGAGTGCTATCGATTCAGTGAGAAAATGGCTGCTGAAAGAGTCTGCGTGTGTGCTTGGGCTCATAGCGAATACCCCGCAGCGACCGCGTCGTTACGGAACATGCGCACGGTATCGAGGCTCAAAGTCGCGAGGTCTTTACCGAACATCGACATTTTTTTGATGAACTCAGGTGCGACCGTGATGATGTCGCAACCGACTTGATCGGCCTCAACGATGTTATAGGCTTCACGGCATGACGCCCACAGAAGTTCCATCTTCGGATCAGCCGAGCGGCAGATTTCGCGAGCCGCGGCCATGATGGGTTTAGGATCGCGACCGGTGTCGGCGATACGACCTGCAAAGACCGAAACCACACTCGGAGCGCCACCTTTAAGGGCATTCGCTGTGTGGATCACTTGTTCAATAGTGAGGATGGCGGTGACGTTCAGTTTAATGCCCTGGTGCGAGAGTTCTTGAATGAGCGGTACGGTCGACAAACCTTCGGTATTGGTGATCGGGATTTTAACGTAAACGTTATCGGCCCATTTCGCGATCGCCAGCGCCTGGCGCTTCATCTCCGCGAGATCGTCGGTGAAGACCTCAAATGAAATCGGTTTATCCTTAATGTCTTTGAGAATTGCGTGACAGAATTCGGAGTAGTTGGCGATGCCCGCTTTTTTCATCAAGGTCGGGTTGGTCGTCAGGCCCTTGATCAAGGGGTTTTTCGCCATTTCGAGCATCGACGCGTGATCGGCGCCATCCGAATAAACTTTCACCTTTAAATTTGTCGTGCTCATGCCAAATGACTCCTTGCGAATAAGGGGTTTAAGTTGAAGTTATAACTTCAGAAAACTTTGAAAGTCACTGCGGAAGGCAGCCTGAAATTCGCTTAAAGCTTCAGGCGAACCAATCTCCCAAAAGCGGGTCGATACCGGAACTCCAAGTACCTGACCGGCTTGGGCGAGCTCCGTCAATGGTTCAGCCAAATCAAACGGGGCTTCTTGCTCTGGCGGAAAGGCTTCGATCGCTTTGCGGCGCAGCGCCAAGAATCCATAATCAATATACGACCACTCTGGCAGTGGCGACTTCTTATCGTACAGGGCCTTGTCGCCCACCAGGGTAGCATTGCAGGTATGCCCAGGTACGGTGTTCTTAAAAAGGGTCATCGCCGCTTGTGCCCATGGCGCCTCGGCAAATCTGCGCAAAAACAGCGGTACATCGACACTTAAGACCGTGTCGCCATACGTTACAGCCAGGATGTCGAATGGGAGATCAAGCTTTGGGTCAAGGGCTGCGCGCACAGCGCCGCCAGTGCCGAGAGGTGACTGACCATCATCGATATAGGAGATTTCAAGGTTCCAGCGCGCTCCGTTTCCGCAATACTGTCGGATCTGCTCGCCAAGATGACCAATGCCGAGAACGACGCGCTTAAAGCCGTGGCTTGCCACCCATTTGAGGTGAACATCAGCGAAGACCATCGACTCGGTGACCGGCTGCAAGTACTTGGGCCGATCAAAGGCGAGGTGTTTAAGACGCGTGGCCTTACCGCCAGCAAGAATCAAGAGCGGGATGTCGGTCGGCTTCGAAGTCATTTCAATACCATCGGTGGTCAATTGAGTTTTTCTGCTGACGTTTCATCTGCTAGTGTTTCATTTGGCGTGCGGTCGAAGGGGCTTGCGCCCATTCCGGTTTCGTGGTCGCCGTACCAGCGGGGATGATCTTTAGCGCCGTGCTGCAGCCGCCGTGAGCTTTGGTAAATATCTTCGACTAGCGACAATGCCCTTACTGCGTCTTCGAGGCCGCCATTGACATGTAAATGCCGGCGAATCGCGCCAAGAAAATTCTCGTTTTCAAGGAGCCAAGATTGGTCGTCTTTCGAGAATGTGATCTCTTCGCTTTCAGGCGGGCCCATTTCGGGCTTCATGCGGTGAATAAGGAGGCGCTCAGTACCGTAGGAGCGACCAAGACCGAGCCACTGGTACTTGCATCGACGCGTATAAACTTCGAAGCGAAACTCGTTCTTCCACTCGGTCGAGGAAACGTGAAAGGTAAAAGTCGCGCCGGATTCAGGCGAACGTAAAATCGCCCAGGTGTTGTCGTCGACCGGCATATTCCAGAAATGCGTGCGCGTGTAGCCCGCGACCACGTCGAGATCCGGAATCAGCACTGCCCCGAGATCGAGCACGTGCACGCCCTGATCAAGAAGTTCGCCGCCGCCGCCGAGTTCAATCTTGGCGCGCCACTCGTTCTCAAAGCCGACGCGCGCCCCGTTTCCGTATTGCGCACGTATGAACATGATCGGGTCGGCGGGATCCTTGGCGAGTTCTTCATGCAGGCGTTCAAAGGCCGGATGAAAGCGGTGATTGAAACCAATCTTGATGATGCGGCCATGCGGATTCTTGAGTTGTTCAAGTTCGCGTATCGAGCGTGCCGCCGGTTTTTCCACTAAAATATGCAGTCCCTTGTTGAGGCAAGCTTGCGCGAGCGGCACGAGCTCCGAATTGATCGCTGCGATGATAACAGCCTCAAGTCCCGGGGTCGCAAGAAACTCTTCGAGTGTCGCGGCCACTTTGGTGGTTCCGTGAGTTCCGCCAAGTTTCTCGGCCAGACGCTGCGCGCGCTCATGATTGATGTCGAAACAAGTGCTGATCTGAACGCCAACCGGTAATTGCAAGCATCGACGTTCGCCGATCACACCGCAACCGATAACGCCCCAATGGGTACCATGAGGTAATGACATTATGTGTTCTCCTCGAAAAGACCTGGTTCAGATTGCAAATAGCGCACGGTCTCGCGCACCGCTTGCTCGAGTGTACGTTTTGTCGACCAGCC
>SXGU01566913.1_pt1 | contig 13630 bp, 11 predicted proteins | sample 3174531 | NCBI WGS metagenome assembly SXGU01 (sample SAMN11356863, study PRJNA531348) | freshwater metagenome | isolation source: freshwater sample F1-140 | place: China: Fuxian Lake, Yuxi | collected 2017-12-25 | reverse complement strand
TTGTTGCGCGCTGCGGCTGCGGCGCAGGCCATGATTGCCCATGCAGCGGTGCGCAGTGGCGCAATTGACCCGCTCGCTCTGGTCAGCCTGCTGGGTGTGGACGCGTGCGGCAGCAATGTGCTGCCGGCACTGGTTCAGCAGCTGTGGCCGCTGCCTCCGCAAAACATTCGCGTTCGCATCATGCCCGCCCAGCAGCGTCTGGAACGCCAGACCGTCCGCGATGCCCTCGACGAGTTTGTCGATCGCCTCGGGCTGATCGCCCGCTGGAGCGAAAGGCTGGTGCAGCCGGAAGGGGCTGTCGGGGAAGATGGCGGTCACGGGTGGAAGTCCGGGGTAAAATCGCGCCGTGATAAACGATCGAGTCTAGCAGATGAGCTCTCCCGCAGTGTCCCCTCCCCCCGCACCGACCTCCATCCTCGCTGGCGTCGCCATGGCGCCGAAGGACCCGATCCTCGGCGTCACCGAAACCTTCGTCGCGGACAAGAACCCGAGCAAGGTGAACCTGGGCGTCGGTGTCTACTGCGACGACAACGGCAAGGTGCCGCTGCTGGAATCCGTGAAGCGGGCCGAATCGACGCGCGTGGCCAGCGGCACGCCGAAGTCCTACCTGCCGATCGACGGCCTTGCGGCGTACGACAACGCCGTGAAGGGCCTCGTGTTCGGTGCGGATTCGCCCGCCGTGAAAGAGAACCGCGGGATCACCGTGCAGGCCATCGGCGGGACCGGTGGCCTGAAGATCGGAGCCGACCTGCTGCACTTCATCGCGCCCCGCTCCACCGTCTGGATCAGCGATCCGAGCTGGGAGAACCACCGCGCCCTGTTCGAGGACTCCGGCTTCAAGGTCGAGACCTATCCCTACTACGACGCGGCCAGGCATGGCGTGAAGTTCGACGCCATGCTCGCCGCGCTCGACAGGCTGCCGCCGCAGTCCATCGTCGTGCTGCATGCCTGTTGCCACAACCCGACCGGCGCCGACCTCACGCGCGAGCAGTGGATCGAGGTCGTGGCGTGCGTCAAGGCGCGGGGGCTGATTCCGTTCCTCGACCTCGCCTATCAGGGTTTCGGCGACGGCATCGACGCCGACGGCCTGGCGGTGCGCCTGTTCGCCGAGGCCATGTCGCCGGTGTTCGTCTCCAGCTCGTTCTCGAAGTCGTTCTCGCTGTACGGCGAGCGCGTCGGCGCGTTCAGCCTGCTCGCCGGCAGCGCCGACGAGGCGGCCCGCGCGCTGTCGCAGATCAAGCGGCAGGTGCGTGCCAACTATTCCAACCCGCCGACCCACGGCTGCGACATCGTCGCGCGCGTGCTGTCGACGCCCGAACTGCGCAAGCTCTGGGAAGAGGAGCTCGGTGCCATCCGCGACCGCATCAAGTCGCTGCGCAAGGCGCTGGTCGATGGCATCCACAAGCGCGTACCCGGTTCGGATTTCTCGTTCATCCTGCAGCAGCGCGGCATGTTCTCTTATTCCGGGCTGACGAAAGACCAGGTCGGCCGGCTGCGCGAGGAATACTCCATCTATGCCATCGACACGGGGCGCATCTGCGTCGCCGCACTGAATTCGCGCAACATCGACTACGTCGCCGACGCGATTGCGAAAGTCATCCGCTAGCCTGGTCGCGCTCCTGGTCGGCGCATTGCTTGCCGGTTGCGCGGGCATGGAGTCGTTGGGCGAGTTCTTCAAGCCCAGGCCCGAGGCGGCACAGACGTCGCCGCCGCCGGCAGAGCCGGCGCCCCCGCCCAAGCCCTCGGTCCTGCCGGCCGAGCGGCTGAAGCCCATTCCGCTCTCGCAACTGATGAAGAAGCCCGGCGGCTTCTACAACGACGACGCGCCCGACACCCCGCCGCCCGTGGACCTGGACAAAGTCGCCGACGCGCAACCGCGCGTCGAATCGCTCAACTGGCGCGCGAACGAGCCCTATACGGTCTACGGCCGCGAGTACGCGCCCTATCGCGCGCATGTGGAATACCGGCGACAGGGCACCATCTCGTGGTATGGCCGCAAGTTCCACGGCCAACGCACCTGGAGCGGCGAGGTCTACGACATGTACGCCATGACCGCCGCTCATCCCACGCTGCCGATCCCGAGCTACGTGCGCATCACCAACATGGAGAACCGCAAGACGGTGGTCGTTCGGGTGAACGACCGGGGGCCGTTTCTTTCCGGCCGCATCATGGACGTCTCCTACGCCGCCGCCCATCGGCTCGGCTTCGTGCAGGGCGGAAGCGCGACCGCCGAGGTGGAAGCGATTGCGCCCCCGGGGCCACGGCAGGCGTCCGCCGCGCCGGCGAAGCCGGAAACCCCGGAGCCTTCCGCGAGCCTCGCGACGACGTCCGACGCGCCGGGAATCTTCCTGCAACTGGGCGCGTTCGGCGCGGCGCAGAACGCCGAGAGCTTCCGCAGCAAGGTGCAACCGCAACTCGCGGAGGAGAAACTTGCCGCGCAGGTGGTCGAGCGCGGCCGCTTCTTCCGCGTCCAGGTCGGCCCCTTCCGCTCGCGCCAGGAAGCGGCGCAAACCGCTGAAAAGCTTCGCGAACCCCTGGGTATTCGGCCCATCGTCGTCGTGCGATGAGTGCCCGCTTACGGTAGAATTCCGCCTCTTCCGATTCCCCGATAGCTCAGTCGGTAGAGCGACGGACTGTTAATCCGCAGGTCGTAGGTTCGAGCCCTACTCGGGGAGCCACTCGCCGGTAGCCGCAAGGATGGCGGCAAAAGCGCTATCGCTGATTCGTTTCGGCCTCGATGGTTGACTCTGGCGATCCAGAGTTGGCGGGCAAACAGACACTCTCTACCCTGCTAGCTCGACCTAGCCGCGGCAGTCGTTTAATTCCACGTCTAAAACTTTCCTGAAACCATCGCCACCGGTTCACCTCCCGAAATGAACACAACCTGAACGGCCGTGCTTTTCCCATCGACCCGGTTTCCATTGACGTACAACGACGTATATACGGGATAGCTGCCCTGCGGAACCCCCTGAGGCAGCTTCACCGTAAAGCTCGTCGTGTACTCACCGGCACCCCCACCTGCGTTCGCCTGCTTACGCGCCGAGGCCACTTTCTTGCCGTCGTAACCAACCACAATTTCCTGCTCCACGACTGGGGGTGTCCCGCCTGGAGCCTGCGCGATGCCGATCACCGAGTTAATGACCATCGGGTTGCCGGAAGAAATTGTGCTTGGTGCCGCATCTACCTGATAGGTAACTACCCGGGGGTTGGTCGGCACCTGTCCATTGTTGGCCATCCGGTAGGCTTGGTTGACTTGTTCTGCCGTCTTCGTTTGCTGGGTGCGATAGTTCCACGCCACGCAAGCGAGGGCCCCAACACCAGCGCCCACGGCGGCCCCAGCTCCACGATTGTGTCGACCACCCGCAAGTGCACCAAGAATCCCGCCGATGAGTGCCATCGCGGCCGGATTGCACCCTCCGTCAGTATCCGATACGCCACCACTGGATGTGGCGCCACCGAAAGGCGTATTGGCGCAACCCTGAAGGCCAAGCAATACCGCCAGGGTGATAGTCGTGCCGTTTCGCAGAAGTTTCCTATTCCTCGCCATTGTGTGTCCTCCCGATTCTTAAACTGAGACTACTGAATTCGTATGCCCTCCAATGCCCTCTTTTGCCCAGCAACTGCCCGTTCTTTCAGGGAATAAGCCTTTGCATCCCCTTGGTTAATTCGCAAGGCCGCGTTTGCACTCGAAATCGCACAATCGTATCGATTCGTTGCAAAACAGCTCTCTCCCTCCTCCAAGATCGCGCTGATCGCTGCCTCATCCTTCTTCCGCTGGGCTTCCTCGATCGCTACCGCCTTCAATTCCAGAGCACGAACTGATTCTCCAGCTTTCGTACTGTGTTCAAGTTTCAATCTTGCTGCAGCTGCGGTTGCCGGTGCAGAAGGCCCTTGCTTTGCAACAGGCGCCGCAGCGGGTTCATGTGGCTTTGGAGTTGAGGATAGCCCCTTCGGGGCCGCCATGGAAGGGTCCGGTAGGACTACCGCGGGCGAAGGCTCGAAAGGCTTCTCGACTGGCTTTGCTGGGTTGGCATCCTGTCCTTTGTTCTGCCCTGCTTGCACCTCCGGGCGCGCCACGGGCGGGGCCGCACCTTGATCCGGCTCAAGTTTCGTGAATAAGAAGACCCCCCCTGCGGCCAGGGAAAGAAGCAACCCTGCCACGGCAACCTTTAGCGCCGGCCCGCCCCCGGTCTTACTCGTAGTAATGGGTTCCGCAGGCTGCTCACGAGCCCCAAGTTTGCTTTGAAGAGCAGCAACGCTTTGCATTCGTGCAGTTGCGTTCAGTGCCATCGCTTCGCTCACCGCGTGCACGATGGCCGGACTAACTTGTGCACCGCGCCAATCCAACGTCTGGTTGCCCGAGTATCTCTCTAGCGCACTTGGCGGCGTCTGCCCAGTGATGAGCTTATAAAGCAGGGCGCCGCAACCGTAGACATCGGTCCAAGGTCCCGACCTAGCTTCATCCCCGTGGTATTGCTCGGGAGCGGCATAACCATGACTAAAAATTGCCGTCATGCTATGGCTCCGTTCTCCTACGATCTCTTTCGCACCACCAAAGTCCAACAAAAGCGTCCGACCTTCGTTCGTCATATAGACGTTGTCGGGTTTTAGATCACGATGCACCACCTGCTTCTGATGAATAACCTTGAGTGCGTCCATAACAAAGGTCATCACATCAATCGCGTCCTTCTGAGGAAACGCGCCCTGCGTCTCCAGAATCGCCCTAAGGGTTCGACCTTCGAGAAACTCCATTGCCAAATAAGCCGTACCATTCGCTTGTAAGACTTCATACGCTCTTACGATATTGGGATGATCAAACTTTGCAATCATCTCTCCCTCACGAAAGAAGCGCTTTAGACCCCTTTGATAGGGCTCTTCATCAGCCGAAGAGTGGCAGTAGATCGTGACCCCATCACGCGCACGGCTTACCAACTCGTTCGGCAGGTATTCCTTAAGTGCAACCCGACGATTCAGCGTTTGATCCAACGCTAAGTAGGAGATTCCAAATCCGCCAGCGCCCAGAATTCGCCCGATAAAATACTTGTTCGCCAACACATAACCTGGCGCAAGTGCCCGACGATCGCGATGCTGCTCCGTCTGAGTGAACCCGCAGCGCGAGCACCGATCAGCAACGACGGCCGCAACAAAGCAGTTGATGCATTTCATTGGCTGGAAGTCTCCGAACTTTGCTTCGTTCGTGTGAACTCACAATATCCAAGAAACAGAAACGCTACTGGCGTGCACCGGCGCCGACTCATCTTGCACTGCCGAAACCGAGCTCACTGTGCTGTCTTCGGCCACTCAATCAAATGCTAGCAACAGCCGAAAAAGGTTGCGGCTGCTCCCAATCTCAATCGTATCCCCGTGATTAAGATGCACCCAGAATCCAGAGGGAATTCGTCCACCATTGACGTAAATGCCGTACTGCGAATTCTGATCGCAAATCAATAGCCCTCGCCGCTCATCGAACATCAACGTCGCATGTCGCGGAGATATCGTCGCGGTGCTCTTTTGAAATACCAAGTTCGCCAAATGTGCGCTACTTCCGATTTCCACATTGGGATTTCCACCTCTCAGGGCAATCGAAGCTCCCGCGTACTCGCCTCGTACGCCAGTTAGTGTCGCCTCGCGCAATGTCCCCGAATTACCAAAGTTGTTCTCAATGCTCACCAACGCTCCCCACCCTTACGCAACGTCTTCAAGATGACAATTCTCAAATTCTGGCGTCGATTCCGTCTACCAAGCACTCAAATCGCACTTTCTGGTCTTCGTACGGGCCTAGACAAAATGTTCCGCTACCAACGTACTGCCGAATCCTATCAATCTTCGGCTTTCGCGGATCTATCGAGTAATCGAGCACGAAGGTGCCATTGGTGGATCCGAGATCTGTCACTTCGAAATCAGAACCCACAAATCGAACTTGAACATGCTGCTTCGATAGGAGCGGATTGTTGATCGATATGTCAGCGGAACTAGATCGACCTACGACAACGCTGTCGCCGATCGCCAGAGAGAATACACGGCCGGCCATCTCATCATCCAGAAATCGAATACGCCCTTGCCGCGCAATGTCCAAACCACTAGGTCTAAGGAGAGGCTGGCTCGCGCCGATCGTTGAAGATACCTTCTTTTGATGGTTCGTCGTCAGGATGGCCCATGCCACCAAATTTATGATGACGAGCCATAGGTAGGGACCTGTGAGATAAGCCGCCTTGTCGCTTGTCGTAAAAACGCCCAAGAGCCCAATAGCAGAGGGAGTGAACCACCCCCACGGGACTCTCCGCTCTCCTCTGTTTTCCGCTAACCGCGAAGGCGCGTTGCCTTGCTGCGTAGTTGGTCTAGACCTTTCGACAACCGCGCCCATGTGGGGCGTCATCCCACCCGTATCGCGCAAAGCAGATCCCGTTGGCAACATTTGGATCATTTCAGCAGCCGACGAAATCCGCCGCTTTCTGTTGTACGCTAACCCTTTGTTGATCAAACGCGCGAATTCAATGGAGACGCTGGGTACGAGCTTCTCGATGGGGACGTATTGGTCACTCTCGCCGGACCGAAATCTCTTGTCGGCCGGAATCGGCGTTACACCAGCCAAACATCGATAGAAAGTCGCCGCCAGTGAGTAAATGTCAGTCCAAGGGCCTTGGTCTGATGAGGCGGTGACTTGCTCGATTGGCGAGTAACCCTCTGTTTGTATACCTAGGCTGGAAAGCGATCGATCGTGACTCGAGCGATCGATGGCTGCTCCGAAGTCAATCAGTACCGGTTGCATCGCCGCTTTCGTCAATATGATGTTCTGCGGCTTGATATCGCGATGAACAATGCCGGCGCGATGCATTTCGCCAATTGCCGAGATAAGCGGTTCCGCGATTGATAAGACCTCCGCCTCGCTCAATCGACCGCCATTTCGCTCTAGATGCCCGCGGAGATCGACACCATCTACCAGAGGCATTACATAGTACGCCGTATTATTCTCTTCGAAAAAATCAACTATTCGAACAATATTGGAATGCTTGAATTGCGATATCCGCTTGGCTTCATTGCAAAAGCGGCTAAGCCACTTTCGGTATGCATCCCGAAAACCTGCGCTCACTAACAGGGTTTGCTTGTCTTCAGCACGGGTTACTTGGCCAGTTGAACTGAGAAGACACTCCTTGACGATCACTATCGCCCGATACCTTTGAGCGTCGAATGCTTTGTAGGTTAAGCCGAATCCGCCATGGCCAATTGTCTTTCCGATTAGATACTGACCACGCTTCAATCGACTTCGCAAAGGTAGCCGACGCGCGTCCGTTTCGATCCGCTCGTCGAATCCACAATGGCTACATCGCAAGTACTCGCCTTTTTCTTCGAAGCAGTCTGGGCAGAGCATCGTAGGCGATCAAGGCGGATTGGCGATACGGTAGGGAAGCTTCGGCAGAATATTCGCGCAAAAGTCCCTCTTACTTCGGCGAATCCTTTCCTTGGGGTTGCGGTAGCGCCGCTGCCCCTGGAACCGTTGCAGCTCCTCGAGCCGGCGAATCCGTCGTGTCGGGACGTGACGCCTCCGATGACGGAGGTACCTTGACGCCCTCTTCGCTCATTCGAGGTGGCTCGGCCATCGGTTTGACCGGAGTCGATTGTGGAGGTGGCGGCGATGGGGGGATACCTGCCGGCACTCTCGCTGGATCCTGGGGCCCCTGCTGAACAGATGGCGGAGATCCTTTCGGCACGTCGAGTTCGCCCCTCAAAGCACGCTGTGCGCGCTCTTGTTCGATGCTACTTGGCGCTTTCGTCGCAGATGGGGCAACCTGTCTATCATCCACGGACTTGTCAGGTGGTTGGTTCGTATACTCGGGCGGCCGACCCGCCCGTTCAATTTTTTCAATACGTCTATGCGCACTCTCACGAATCTTCTCTGCCTCCAACGTGATCTTGTGGGCTTCAGTTCGAATTCTTGAATCGTCAGAATTGATCAGCTTCTTCGCCGTCTCAATTGCCGCTTCCGCCAAACCAGGTTTCATATCTCGACTGGCCTTCTTGGCCCGTGCCAGCATGTCTCGCGCCTCACCTAGAAGCGCCTTTTCCGCAATCGTGGTCGACGGTTCGGCGCCCTCCTTCGGAGCCAACTTAGCCTGCCCCGACCCCTGTTCTCGACTCGCTATCGCGTTTGGTTTCGGGGGCACGGTAACTTGTCCTGTCTTCCCTTCCACCTTCGATCGTGAATCAAGCTCCTCAGCTGGTGACGACTGCGTTGACTTTAGTAGGTCTTCTAGGGGTCGCTTGAGCAACACGCCAACCGCGATAAGGCCCACCGCCAGGCCCGCGGCCAGCACAAATTGATATATGGAAGGTGCCTTTCGACCATCGCGGTTCGATTTCGCGGCATCTGGAACACTCAGGCCATAACCTAGAACAATTGCTGTTGAATTGTCTTGATGCGGTCTTTGTACCGGGAAAAGGAAGTCATTGAAAAGGATATCGACAACCTTTTCTCCAGTCACCTCGCTCGAAACACTCGCTCCCTTGCAAGCTTCAACTATTCCCGCCTCGCCAACGGTGCCGTAGACGCCGTCAGTGCAAGCAACGACAAAATCCCTCCCCAAGAGACGGATTGAACCGTCATCAGTGCGGAATTTGTCTGCCCCAAGAAAACTCGTGAGAGCCGCCTTCTGTGGATTTGCTTCCACAGCCTCGCGCGATACGTGCCCTCCCTCTATAGCCACCTCAAGTTCCGCCCCCAACGTGAAATCCCGCGTAAGTTGTCGGATCTCACCGGCTCGAACGAGATAGAGCCGCGAATCTCCTGCCGAGCACCAGTAAAGAACGTTTCTTGCAACGGCGAACGCGATGATGGTCGAGCCCATATTTCCGAGCTGCCCCATACCTTCAGCTTTGCGTAGGACTGCTTGATGTGCAGCCCCAACGGCCACCCTAAGACCTTGATCTACTGACCGATGTCTGATTGCCAGCCCTTGAAGTTCATCCCGTACTACCTGTACGCCGATCTGGCTAGCAACGTCGCCACCTTGGTGCCCACCCATGCCATCAGCAATTACGCCAAACCAAATATGCCCAGGAACTACTGGAGCAACATAGAAGCTGTCTTCCTGAGTCGCTCGTTTTCCCTGATAGGTAGCCTTACCGATACTCAGGCCTATACCTTGCCGCAGGAGCGTCATGAGCGCCTCGACCAACTAGGAAAAATAGACGCGAATTTCGGTGCGCCCAATTAGAATTAGGTCGCCATCTGACAAAGGCTCTGGATGGCGAATCTTCGTTCCATTCAAATAACATCCGTTCGTTGACCCAAGATCACCGAGCACAGGCGTCCCCTGCCGGTCCACAATTTCCGCATGGTGCGACGAGGCTTCCGAGTCATTCTCAATGGCAATCGCGTTGTCACTTGCGCGCCCAATTGCGATCGGGGGGCCAAGTCCAATTACCTTCGTTCCATATCCCGCCACAGCAAAGGTTATCTGTCGCCCACCCCCTTGGTAGCGAACCGTAGTTGCAACCTCGTGCTCAAGCGTTCGATCAGGCGACCGCCCATCAAAACCCTCAGCGCCAGGCATTTGGAGCGCACTAGCCCACCCGTGAACTAACGGGGCACTGTCTACCAGAAGCGCACGCCGCCGACTACGTGCGCGCCACCACCAACCGATAGCCCCTGACAATCCGATGAAGACGACTGCCCCCACTACCCACGGCATCCAAGGGTAGACCCCGACGACCCTGTCGTACTTAACTTGCTGGGCTTCAAACCACGTCTCCGAAGCCCGCGATCTCGTCTTGCCGTTACTGACTACCTTGCTAGGCACCGCGGCGCTCGGAGCAAGTAGCCGAATATCTCGCGAATCGGTACTTGCGACCGCTCCATCCTTCTGAACCACCTGCAGTCTTCGCAGACTTCCATCTCGAATACATTTTGAACAGTCAACTTTCACTAGCTCAACCGCTTCAACCGTCTTCCTCAACGCACCAATTTCCGCCGCAATCTTTTCTGGGTTCGCTTGAACATACCTACCGCCACTTTCTCGTGACATATGTGCAAGGGTCCTTAGTGCGTCTTGTTGTATCACCGACTTCCCATTCGTAACCAAACCGACCGAATACACGGGGACAGTGCTCGCACCGATTCGCTGCATCACCTCATCTTTGCTATAGCCTCGTCGACTATCATCTAGACCATCCGTGACCACAAATACCGCGCGTCGAACCGGAAGTGTGCTGTCAATTCGCGCCGCAACCTCCTGCGCCCGAACAATCGCCTCATATAGCGACGTTTCCTGATCGGTCGGGGAAAGCTTCTGCAACGCTGCCGCAATAGCTGTCATATCCGACGAAAACTCGCTCAGAACATCAACCTTCGTACCGATCGCAATTATTGCAATTCGTGTCTTGGGTGACGTACTCCTGGCGAACTCCGTTACCGCATTCTTGATTTGCTCAAACGTGCGCTTCGGAATAGAGGCCGAAACATCCATGGCAAGCACGATCGCCATCCCCATATTCGCGCTCGTAAAGGATGTAACCTCCTTTACCGGCAGCTGAAGACTACCAATCGCGATTTCCAAACTTGCCGGCGCCATGGGGGGCGGCGGTGTACCGCCTTCATCGGCTCGGCGAATAAATACGACCAACTCTTGCCCGGCATCTGCAATCTGACTTATCTGCATCGAGTTCGCAGATATCGCACTGGTGCCACGAAATAGAAATCCAAATGCCATGGCCAGCGCAATCAACGACATCCCGCCACTAGAAATAGCGTGCGTCACATTCCGTCCCGAAAGAATTTGAGCAGAAGTCCTTCGAATCAACTTTGAGCCGAATCTCATCTCAGCTCCCGCTTGGAGTCTCCGACGAGTCCCAACCAACATGTTCATTGCAAAAAGGAACAAACATCAACACTGAGTTCCCCATTTCGACTTTGTCGTAAGTCTTCAATTGCGTCGGTTGCAACACGGCTGCACCATTGACATACACACCGCTTCGCCCACTGCCGGTGGCAATATGAAACTGACTATTCTTGGAATCAAAAAACAACTTTGCATGGTCTTCACGCGAAATTGTTTCGTCACCCGCGATACAGATTTGCATACCTGGATCGCGTCCGATTGAGTTCCACCCAGACCGAATTCGGTAGTCTCTTCCTTTATTACTTCCCTGAATGCAGACGAGCCAACCAACAACTGGGTCGATTCCGATCTTTTGCGCCCAAATTGCTTTAGTCGCCTCCGGATCACTGCTCGCGGCCCCGGAGGATCGACGTGTAGCATCGTAGGCGATCGTATCTCCGTCATTTGGTCCGCCTCCTTTCTTGCCTGGCGCGAACTGTGAGGTAGTACTCGCGTCAGATCCCTTGTTATGGCGGAGCGTTGGGTCAATGCTCATGCTTTGCACACCACAAAAGGGGCAACGGCTGTTCTGCGTTTGATCGTAGTAATGACCTTGGTCGCACTTAATCATGTTTGCCATTTCTAACTCCTGTGATAGCTACGTCGCGTTATCAGCAGATGCCCAACGCAATTTGGTATATCCAACAGAACCTCGATTCAATCCCAAATCAGATGAGAGCAACCTCAAACCGATTGCGCCCATTCGCAAGATAAAAATGATCGCCTGAACGCAGATTCACGGTCTCGCCGGGGGCCAACCGACGTCCGTTTGCAAATGTGCCATTTGCGGAGTTCAAGTCGCGAAGAAAGAAAGTGCGTTCCACCTCGTCAAATCGCAGCGAACAGTGTCGCCCGCTAATCTCCGATCGATCATTTGGAAACACCACATTGCATTCACCCGCGTTGCGTCCGAAGGTGATCTTCTCGTCTAGACGGATAGTTGCCCCTCGATAGTCACCCTTTACCCCAATGACAATTCCATCGATACTGCTTCTGCTCCGATTTTCCGGCGGTCGACCGCTAGGAACTGGCACAGAAACAGATGCCTGCTGTACGCGACGGCGCACAAAAATCGAACCGAGAAGGAGCAGCGTAACCGCCCCCACTACTCCGATAGCACTAGCTGTGACCGTATCTCGTTCAATCCACATCTGGAAACCGCTTCGCCGTTCCTTGTGTGTGACGAACGAAATTCTGTGTTCGGCAAGCACGGGCAACAGGTCATCTATCTGCTGTGCCCACCCAATTGCCTCGCCCGCGGGGACCCTTGTCAACCCGAACGACTTGCCGGCAGAATCAACGGTAACAGCGGCGACCATCGCCTTTAGCGTATTGATGCCGATGACCTCGCCGAACTCATTGAATAGAGGACCGCCAGAGCTGCCTGGATTGATTGCGGCCGTAACCTGGTATAGCTTCGCCCCCGCATCGTTGGCCTTCGGACTCTTTAGCGTAAGAGTTCGACTGATAGTTCCAGTGCTTCCGCTTGGACTTGCAAAGGACTCGTCCGACGCGACTTGATCCGCCGCTCCTGGAAACCCCATTGTCCATACCCGATCGCCCTCGCGCACCGTAGGGCTGATTGCGAAGCGCACACCCGAACGCTGTGCACTCCTCGTTAGTGTGAGTAAGGCTGCATCAAGATGGGCTCTCGAAGGATCGCGCGATGCACGCCATACGATTCGGGCCTCGACGATCGTCGTATCCTTCTGGTCCGTACGAGACACAACTACGCGAGGGACGCCGACGCACTTGTCAATTACGTGCTCGTTCGTAACGACGTGATTTCCGCCTGTTCCAACGAGGAATCCAGAGCCTTGTGCAAAATCCTTATGGGTCTTGCAACCGACGCGGACTGTTGGCTCCCTCATGGCCTGCTGATCAACATTGGCCGACGATATAGTCGAACCAAGTGCAATAGTGAGTAGCAGCCAAAACTTAATCTTCGCTGCCCTGCGCACTCGCTTGCGCCCCATCTTTCTCAGACAGGCTGCTGAATTGCCGAGCTCTACGGAGCCCTTGGTCATTCGCCGAGCCTCTTTAGGTTGGTTCCTACTACGCCGCTATATTGCCAACTTCTCCTCCTAGGTCTGGCGGAAACTCTTCCCATACTGTACTTATTGATAGGCGGTCCTGGCCACTAAGCCTACGCCGGCCTTAGACGATCAAGGTCGAATACCCTGCAGTGTTCGCTTGTGCTTCGCCTCGATCAGCCGCTGAACAATGACGCATACAGACGCGCCCTGCTCTTGATTGATTTCCATGTTCTCGATCATGGAGCGCTTAAATCGGATTCCATTGACCACCCCACTGTGTTCAACAAATCCGAGTGTCAATGTTCGATTTAGGAAGTAATAAATAATCGCGACAATCACGCCAAATGCCGTTGAAAACACAAAGCCAGTAAATACGCCGCCCGGCGATTGGTCACCAATTACACCCATTGCTATTGAAGGGCCAAAAAACATGAACGCTACGACTATCCAGATCGCGGCCTTCCAGGGCTTGAAGTAGCCGTAGTAGGAGGAGCAAACGCACTCTAGGGGAATGAGTCTAGTCTCAGTTCCCGCAAGGGAAGTACTCGAGAATTCAATGCGCTCTATTCCAACGAGGATTGACCTTGCCCCCGAAAAACGTATCCCTTGCTGAGGAACTACACTTTGAGCAAGGAGAGCGAAAATGTCGAGAGGCAAGAGAGCGCAGTACACGCTGGAGTTCAAGATCGAGGCGGTACGGCTGGTGCGAGCCGGTCAGAG
>SXGU01145137.1_pt1 | contig 13630 bp, 11 predicted proteins | sample 3174531 | NCBI WGS metagenome assembly SXGU01 (sample SAMN11356863, study PRJNA531348) | freshwater metagenome | isolation source: freshwater sample F1-140 | place: China: Fuxian Lake, Yuxi | collected 2017-12-25 | reverse complement strand
GTCCTTGACCTCGAACAGCATCGAGCAGGTGTCGGGACAATCGTGCGGGCAGCCACCGAAAAAGGTCTCGGTGAGGCTCTCGGTCTCTGCACCCAGCAGCGACTCAGGATTCACGATTTCGTTCATGCTTCCTCCGTGGTCGAGCGTTGAACCCTCTTTTGCTGTCGGGGATCGTGCTCGATGCGTCCCGAACATGCACGATATCGCATGAGGTGCCAATTTCCGCAGTCGATAGCGGCGCGCGGATCCCGAAGGCGACGGGCGGCATCGGGAATCCGGTCAGAGGGTGGCGGCGACCACGATCCCACGCGCACCGTCGTGCAGCGCTCCGATTGCGGCAGTCCGCCGACTGCGACAGTCCATCTCGCGGGCCTGGCGTCGCGCCCCGCGCACGGGCCAACGCACGAGCGGCCCGGGGATCCCCGGACCTGTCGCGCGCCGTCCCGCTCTCGTGCCGAGGGGCGACGAGCCGGCTTCCCGAAGCGCTACGCTCAGAGCGACGGCTTCTCGCGGATGGCCCCGTCGAAGCCGACATGGAGCAGGCGCTCGCGCCCGTCCTGTGCCTTGGCGACGACGTCGAAATGCCGGGGGCCGCGGCCGAGGACGCGGATGTCGGTGTAACCCAGGCGTTGGACCTGGTTGGTCAGCGCCGCGGTGTCGGGTTGGGAAGCGAGTCCGACGCGCTCGCGCAGCCGGTCGAAGCGACCGGGAGGCGGGCCGCCCGCCGGACCCACCGCCACCACCGTACCGTCGGCGCGGGTGATCTGTTGGGCATGCAGGAATCCGTTCTCGAAGCGGCCCTGGACGGTCAGGTTCTCGCCCTGCTTCACAAGGCTGCCGCTGTCCCCGGCCGGCCCCGTCTCCACGAGGGCCCGGCCGGTGCCGTCCTGAAGGACGAACTTGTTGCCGAAGATCTCGGCGACTTCCCCTTTCGCGGCGACGGCGTCGGAGGGCGCGAGGGTGGAAACGGCAACAGGCGTGAGGGGGGCCGTCAGGGTGTTCGTCTGCGCCAGGGACAGGCCGGCGGCAGCGAGTGCCAGCGGTGCGGCGACCGCGCCGACGAAAAGGTGGCGCTTGTGCCGGCGGGACGTCACCGTCGAGGCGGTGTCCGGGTGATCGTTCGTGGTCTCGTTCGTCATCGGTGCGGGATCCTTGTTTCGCATGGCCCTCATCGGGTCGACCTCTTCCTACGAGGCGCCGCGAAACCCGGTCTGAACCGAGCCGTTCAGGTTCAGTTAAAGGGAGCGGCCTAGGGGCCGGTCCGTTCGCGGGGAAGGCCGATGAAGGTTCTGCTGGTCGAGGATGATGCGTCGCTCGCGGCCGAGATCGCCAAGGTGCTGCGTGCGGAGGGCTTCGCCCTTGATCAGGCCGGTACCGGTGAGGACGCACACCATCTCGGGGAGACCGAGTCTTACGATGCCGTGGTGCTCGACCTCGGTCTGCCGCGGGGCGACGGGCTCTCCGTGCTTCAGGCCTGGCGCGAAGCGGGCCGCACGAGGCCCGTCCTGATCCTGACCGCCCGCGATGGCTGGAGCGACAAGGTCGCGGGCTTCAAAGCCGGGGCCGACGATTTCCTGGTAAAGCCCTTCCGCGTGGAGGAGCTGTTGATGCGCCTGCGCGCCCTCGTACGGCGGGCCCAGGCCGGCGGCGCCAGCCGCGTGGTCTGCGGGCCCCTGAGCTTCGATCCGGGCCTTGGGACCTTCGAGCGGGACGGTCTGCCCCTGCGCCTCACCGGACTCGAATGGCGCGTGCTCTCCTGTCTGATCCTCCGGCGCGAGGCCGTGGTGCCTCGCAGCCAGCTCATCGAACGGGTCTACGAGGGCGACGCGGACGTCGATTCCAACTCGGTCGAAGTCATCATCACGCGCCTGCGCCGCAAGATCGCCCCGGCCGCCATCGAGAGCGCGCGCGGCTACGGCTACCGTCTCGTGCCGGCGGACGGCGCGTGAGGATCGCGCATCGTCTGCGCGGGATCTTCGGGCCGCGCTCGCTTCAGCGCCGCCTGCTGCTTGCCGCTCTGAGCCTCGTGATCGTCGCCCTCGTCATCGCGGGCCTGTCCATCGGTTTCATCCTGAATCGATTCGTCCGCGGCCAGATCGACGGGCGTCTCGACGACCGTGTTCAGGCGCTCGCCGACCGAAAGTGGGAGTCGGGGCCGGATGCGCCCCCCTTCGACCGGCCGCGCTCCGGCTGGTACTGGCAGGTTCGGCAGGGCGAGCGGGTTCTGCGCTCGACCTCCCTCGACGGCCGCGATCTCGTCCTCACGGGGACCGAGTTCGAAGCGCGACGGGACGACCGTCCGCGGCCTGCAGACGGGACGGGACCCTGGGGCGAGGCGCTGATTCTGCGCGTTCTCGTCGAGCCGGGCGTGAGGGGAGAAGCGCCGGTCGTCATCGCCGTCTCGGCGCCGAGGGCCGCCTTGCGCGGTCCTGTCCGGGAGGCCTTGCAGGCCCTCGTTCTCAGCCTCGGCCTGCTCGGGCTCTTTCTGTCGGCCGGTGCGGTGGCGCAGGTGCGGCTCGGCCTGCGCCCCCTGGCGCGCCTTCGCCAGGAATTGGCCGCGGTACGGAAGGGCCGCCTGACGCACTTGCCGACCGATCAGCCGGCCGAGGTGGCGGCCCTCGTGCGCGAGATCAACGCGTTGCTCGACCAGAATGCAGCGAACCTGGCCCACGCGCGCGCCCATGTGGCGAACCTCGCGCACGGCCTGAAGACGCCGCTCGCCACCCTCAGCATGGCCGTCGCCGACCGCGACGCGGATCGCGATGGCGCGCTTGCCAGCCTGGTGGCGGACATGGATCGACGGGTGCGCCACCACCTGCGCCGCGCCCGCGCCGCCGCCGTCGCCGGTCCGTCGCGGACGCGCACTCCGCTCGCGCCGACCGTGAACGACTTGGTCGCGGTGCTCGCCCGCCTGCATGCGGACAAGGGGCTCGCCATCGAGACGGCGGTTCCCTCCGGACTCACCGTCGCCTGCGATGGACAGGATCTCGACGAGATGCTGGGCAACCTCGTCGAAAACGCCTGTCGGTGGTGCAGCAAGACGGTCGGCATCAGCGCCGTTGCGGAGGATGGCCATATCCGCATCACCATCGCGGATGATGGGCCGGGCCTCACCGGGGGCGAGGCTGCAGACGTGCTCGCCCGCGGCCGCCGCCTCGACGAGAGTCTCCCGGGCCACGGCTTCGGCCTGCCGATCGCCCAGGAACTCGCCGAGCTTTACGGCGGACGCCTCGTACTCGAGCGCGCGGATCTCGGCGGCCTCGCCGTGCGGCTGATCCTGCCCGCGTGAGATGGAGCTAGCCCCAGCTCGCCGCCCTGGGGCGCGGGGCCACCGATCGGTCGCGCGCCCCGGCGTCCTCAGCGCGAGAATTGCGCGGCCAGCGAGTCCTATTCGCATCTTCTACCTCTTTGTTGAGGATGCGCCCAAACGCTTGCGTTTCGTTACAACTTCGAGATGACGTGATTTCAACTCTGCTCTTTGCCTAAAACATCATTCAAAGATGGCAGGATTTTGCTGTTATGGTCCAGCTAGAGCTTCATCATTGCTTATAAATCGAGATTTCTGTGTGATCTCGGCGCGCTCGATTTGGATCGAGCGGAAGCGTTATTTTCACGAGCTAGGTGATGCCACCACGTGCGCGTGATGATCGAAAGTTCCCAATTCCGGCTGCTTGCTCTGGTCGAGTTCTCATCCTCATCGTCCCCGATCCGGGTCCACGGCTTCGGGAGGTTGGTCCCGGGCGGATCAATTGCAAACCGAATGTCGAACGGCCAAGCGCGAGAAGCCTTCTCATCATGCGACATGCTCGGGGGGCACTGTTGCACCAGAAGCCCTTCTTGCAACAGCGCGAGTTGCGACGCTTTTCACGCAGATACCGGTAAAAAAGTACTAGATCTCTTGGTGATTACAAAGAGGTCTCACCTACTTACGGTTGAAGTTGAATAACGATTATGTGATGAAATATGGTCCAATATAAGTTCGTTACTTTATCTGGATCGGTAGCGCGCCGGCGCTTCGATGAGCAGAAGCATAGCCGGCAAGCAGCAGCTTGCAGGAAGCGTACATTGCCTATCAGACGCCTGTCCGACCGCAAGCGAGAGCGCACAGCGGCGATCCTTCTATCTGGAAGCGATCTCTGGCTAGGCTGCGTGATCTCTAAGTTGCACAGCTTCGGGGCAACAATCCGTGTTTCCGGGATCGGGGTCGTTCCTGCGCGCGAGGGCGTACAAACATGCCATCTACGCTCCGATATCCTTCGCATCGACTGCTTGTGCGACGTAACGTGGATAGACGACCAGACCCTGTTCGCGACCTTTAGGGCCGGTTTGCCCGTTCCGGGTCGGCTGTTGACGGCTGCGTCTTCACAGAGCGACACAACGCAATGACCCGACACGGAAGAACAGATCGGCCGTGCTGCCCGAAGGAGGTTCACCCGGGCGACGGACCGGTCGCGTGATCCTGTACCACCTGACGGAACCCCTGACCGAACATGCTCGCAGCCGATTCCGCGGTCACCTCCTGATCTTTGCCCTCTCAATCGGTATCGGGCGATACCACTGTGTTGCCGCACATGCGACGGGTGGTTCAGGCGGTATCCATGAGCCGGCGGCCCTTCGCCGTCGCGGGCCGCATTCCCTTCGTCAAATTGAGGCCCGTCCCGCTCCGGCTCGTACGGCAACATGCGTGTACGCCCGGCCCTTTTTCAGGCCTGAGCCACGATGTTGCGGTCGATGCCAAGCGGGAAACGCCTCGATGGCCGAAAGGACCGGTATGAACGCCCTGTCCGTCAGGCTCCCGTCTCCACGGCGAAGCGGCGCGCCAGGGCGCCGCGCACATGTTCCCGGAACAGGCGCACGCGGGCCGGCAGCTCTCGTCCCGCGAGGCTGATCGCGCGAAGCGTCCCCCCACCCGCACACCAATCCGGCAAAACGCGGACGAGCTCGCCACGTTCGACGGCGCGCGCGGCCACCAGGGTCGGGAGCTGGCCGAGGCCGGCGCCGACGAGCGTCAGCCGCAGGACCGCCGCGAAGTCGCTCGCGAGGATGGCGGGGCGGAGCGGGACCGGCTCGATCCGCCCACCGGCCGAGAAGATCTGCGCGGAAGGGGCGAGCTTCTCACGCGCGAGGATGAGGTCGTGCTCGGCGAGCTCGGCCAGTGCCGCCGGGGCCGGACGGCGCTCCAGGTAGAGGGGCGCGGCGTAGAGCCCGACCGCGAGCGCGGCCATCGTAACGGCGCGGTAGCCCATGTCGCCCGCCTCCCCGCCCAGGCGCAGCGCCAGATCGATTCGGTTGGCCGCCAGGTCGAGGACGCCGTCGGTGTTCAGAAGCTCGACCGTGATCTGCGGATAGAGAGCCCGAAAGCTCGCCACAATCTCCGGCATGACCTCGATGCCGAAGTCGACGGAGGTCGTCACCCGCAGGTGACCGGCCGGCACGGTGTGGGAATCGCGAGCGCTCTCGGCCGCCTCGTCGAGCAGAGCCAAACCTTCCCTGGCCCTGGCGTAGAAGGCGAGACCCTCGGGTGTCGGGGAAACCGCCCGGGGATGTCGCGCGACGAGGCGCGCATCGAGGGCGCGCTCCAGGCGGGAGAGGCGGCGGCTCACGCTGCCCTTCGTCTCCCGTAGGCTCGCGGCGGCCGCCGTGACCGTGCCGAGATCGACCACCGCGCAGAAGGCGCGAATATCGAGGATATCGCCGCCGAAGGTTTCCAGTCTCGCAACCATATGGTGCCGGATAGCAGCCTCACACCGGTCGGGAAACAGGGCTAGACCCCTTCGTGACGCCGACCCCGGCTCACCGGGACAGCGTGCTCGGCACCTTGTTTACCTTTCGGAGACACCCGTGAAGCTGCTCACCGCCTCGATCCTGGGCTTGGCTCTGACCCTTTCGACGCCCGGCCTGTCCCAGAACGCTGCGACCCGCGATCCAGCTCAGATCCAGGCCGGCACCTACGTTGTTGATTCCGGGCACACGCAGGTCGGCTGGCGCGTCTCCCATATGGGCTTCTCGAACTATGCGGGCGGCTTCTCGGAGGTCGGCGGCAGCCTCACCCTCGATCCGAAGAACCCGGCCGCCGCGAAGCTCTCGATCAAGATCTTGGTGGCGTCGGTCGCCACGACCAGTGCCAAGCTCACCGACGAGCTGAAGGGCGATCAGTGGCTCGACGCCGGCAAGTACCCCGAGATGACGTTCGTCTCCACGAAGGTCGCGCCCGCGGGGAAGGGCAAAGCGAAGGTAACAGGCGATCTGACGCTGCACGGTGTGACGAAGCCGGTGACGCTGGACGTGACCCTGGTCGGCGCCGGCACCAACCCGCTGAACAAGAAGGTCACGGTCGGCTTCGAGGCGACCGGTACCCTCAAGCGTTCCGATTTCGGCGTGAAGACCTACGTGCCGCTGATCGGCGACGACCTGCACCTCGTCATCGCTGGCGCCTTCGAGCGGCAGGACTGACGCGCACCCGAGGATGGCGGGCCCGGCAGAAAGACTGGGCCGCGCTCGACGCCATCCTCGTCGATGCCCTGGTGTCGCTGCAAAGGTGCGCCCTCGGATACCGCGCTGGAGCCCCACGCCTCCCACCGTGTTCCTCCCGTTACCATGCCCGGAGTGGTGAAGCTGGCCGATGGTGAGCTGGGTCGCCTCGGGTGTCCGAAGGCCAAAAGGCAGGCGCAGGTTTCCTCTGGCCTGATGCCGCCACGGACGCCCGCGGAGAGACGCGCCGCCGCTAGAGCGCCGTGCCGCAGGTGCTTTCGACGGCATGCCGGTTCGCAGCACGAAAAAGACACCGACTCAGCATTGCGGTTTGCGGCGGCTTCAAAACACCGATTTTGTTGAGCGCCGATCATGCCAGTGTTGCCTGGCGCCACTCAGCGTGCGTTGAAGCTGCCAGTACAGGCGCCGGGCCAACTCTCTTCCGCGACGGATTGTGGTTTCCCGGCTCCACAGCAGGAGCAGGCGCACCGAAAGACCGGGATTCACATCGATCAAAAGATCGAGCACCACGTGGCGTTCCGGCCAGCGCTCTGCCTGGAAGCCTGTATCCCGATGATTGCAGGAATCCGTGACCGTGACGGCCGGGTTCGTGATCAGGTACGCTGTCGTGTTCTCCAGCAGCAAGACCCCAGGCGAGAAACGACGGTAAGTCTCGTCATAGGCGGTGCGCCAAGTGTATGCGGCTTCGCCCGCAAACAGCACAACGGCCATCGCAATCGGAACTCCATTGAGCCGCAATGCCTGGAGCGAGACAAGCCGGCGCTGCGCCAGCTCTGCGACGGTCCTGCGCGTGAAATGGGCTGTCGTCGCATCGCATGTCAGCGCGCTCTTCCGCTTACCTTTCCAGCCGGAGGCCTCCAACATCAGGAACTCCTCCAGCCCTGCGGCAACTGCCTCCGGCTCGTCGACGCAGGAGAAAACCAATTCGCCCATCCTGCCGAGTTGACGCCGTTTGCGTGCAAAATCCTGGCGATGCCGCGTCGACATCGAGGCTGCCCAGAAGGCCTCCGCTTCTTCGCACGCGCTCAGCCTCGCGCGACTGCGTGCCTCAATCAGCCGGGCGCGCGCCTTCCCGTCGGCCAGGACTTTTTCAAGGGCGTCCATCACCGCTGATCCGCCCGACATGTCGCCCGCCAGCACCAGCTTCGGCAGGGCCGGCGTCGTCCTGATGTGCTCGAGCATCGCGGTAAGAACGGGCGCGGCATACGCGGCATCGATGACTGGCGTTCCAAGGTAGGCGACTGGGCCCACCGGGCTGACGAGCGCCTTCAACGGCCAAGTGAGGCGGGTGGATCGCTCGACGAGCAGCCATGCGCCCACGAGTCGTACGTCGTTGCCCGCCTCCGGGTCGCGGAGCCACGTGAGCATGATTCGGATCGGATCGGGCCAGCTCTCCGCGAAAGCGAGCGCCACCGCCGGATCCATGAATACGTTGGGGACGGCAGATCGGGCAATGAGGGACGCCCACTGCTCGCATAAATCACCAAACTCAGCTGGCTTAATTAACTGAATGCTCAGCGAGGCGGAGAAAGCATTGGCCGGAGTGCCGCTGGATGACGCATGATTCGTGACGGGTAAGTCAAACAGATGGACCGATGTGTAGTTGTCGGGCATTCCTATCCTCCTTCCACCGATCTCTCACATCGATCGGAGGTGCGAGGCGACGCCGCCAGCTGCGAAGCAACGATCGTACGGACCGTGCGAGCGCAAGCAGCCGCCGGCGCAGCGTCTCCGCTCCGCAAATCAGGGTGTAAACCGCGGTCCCACCTTCCCTGAGATCGACAATCAGATCAGAGACGGCACGTCGGCCCGACCAGAACTCTGCCATGTAGCCGGTATCATGCTGGTTGCATGAATCCGCTTGATCCAAGCTCGCATCGGCGATGAGCTGGCCGGTTACCTCTTGATGCAGCAGAAGCCCGGGCGCACACGCGCGCAGCCTTTCGTCGTACGCGGTTTTCCAGGTGAAAGCGGTGTTCCCGGATCGCACTGTGACCTGCATCGCCACGGCGCGGCCATCGACGCGAAGGGCCGTGATCCACGCCCTGCGGCGAGCCGCCAGATCCAGGAGGGCAAGCTTGAAGAAGGATGCCACGCTGGGCGTGCACAGTATCGCCTGCCCGCGGGCGCTTCTACGGGCCTTCCAGCCGGAGGCTTCGAGAGCGAAGAACGTCTCGATCACCGCGTCGAGTTCAGGGCCGCCTCGATGTTGCGTGCAGGTGATAACACCCTGCAACGCGAGCCGTCTGCGCTTCTGCCGCAAAGCCTTGGCCCGGCTGGTCGAGATTGGCGTTGCGCCTCCTCCATCCTCCGTTTTCAGTAACACAGGGCGATGCCGGGTCTCGAACCGGATCCATCGCGAGCGGCGTTTCGTCAGCACCCTGTCGAAGATCGCTGCCGTGATACCGTCCGCGTCAAGATTCCCGACGCTCAGAATCTTCGGCAATGCAGGCGCGCTGACCACCGCATCCAGCATGCTGGAAAGGGCTTCCGCCGAAGCATCGCGATCCAACACGGGGCCGCCCAAGAAGGCATGGTCATGGACGGGGGTCTTGAGGATAGGTAGCGGCAACAGCGAAAGGGCCGGACGGCGGGCAAAAGCCCAAGCGCCGATCAAGCGCCCGGCCCTCGCCTGGCCCGACGCGCTCCAAACCAGCAGAACATCGATGGTCGTACCGCCGCACGCGGCTGCGGCAGCTACGATGGCAGGGTCAAGGAAGACATTGGCCGTCAGCGCACGCCGGGCGAGATCGGTCCAGTCCGGCTCAATCGCGGCGAAGCGTTCCGGCCCGGCAATTTCGACCGAGATTCGAGGCGCGGCAGACATACTCGCCACCTGACAATGGGTGGGGGACAGTGCCTCGTTTGAGAGCGGGAAAAGGTCGCCGCACACGGTCATCATCCTCTGCAGCTAGGTGCATTTATATTTCAAGGCTCTTTGCCGTTGTCGCTGGCATAGGTGGTAATACGTCTGAAACTGCGAAATGCGCGACTCTCAGAGGTGCCGCCGCTCTTTCCGGAGGGATCACCCTCATGAAAGAATTCATTAACAAGAGTGGCGAATGAAACGAATCTCAATGATTACTCTCCACGCGGCGGCGTTTCTGAATTCTATTTGCATGAGGGAAGAGGCGCCGCGACTTCGCGCTACGAAGCACTCGATATCTGTGCGGCAAAATCTTGACGAACGGTGGAGTAATAAATTCCGCAAAGCTACAGAAGGACATATGTACGATGTCTATACGCTCGCCTTCTCCGGGCTGCAGAGATTTCGACATATAACACATTTGGTCTACGAGCGGATCGTAATAGATCAACTTCGAAAGAAATGGCTGTAATTTAACCCGGATCGGTCTATTCGGACGTCTTATGAGAACATCACCAGTCCAGATCGCCAGGCTCATAGCTTATGTTAGGCGCGGCGAGCCCTGCAAAACCATGGGTTGGGCGTTTCGTTCAGTGCTGAGATCAGTCTGCACCGCTTCAGTGAAACGTCGGGGCGGAGTAGGCTCGCAGCGGCCCCGAACGGTTGCCCCGCTCAGGCACCAAGGTGCGCGTGAGGGTGAGAGCGGCGGTCCTAAGCGTGGCGGTTGAAACAAAGCCTGCCACCCCATCCACGCATAGCCAACCGTTGCCTCGGAGCCCGCATCTTTGTCAGCCGTTCACCTGCTACGCGCACGGCCTTCCGCCGGAAGCTGCCCTTTACCTTGCGAGTTTGATCGGTAGCCACAAGCCTCAGGGGGCTTTTTCCTCAGCACCTTCGGGCAAGAAGATCTCGCGATAGTAAGTTGGCATCGAAACGATCCCGACAATTTTATCCTCATCAGCGCTCAGCTCTGACAGCTTGCCGCCAGCAGCAGAAAATTCTATATTCTTGGCCTTCGGTCCGTCGCGATAGATCGTATGAACTAGGTCTTCGACCTGTTCGATTTTGTAGATCCGGTAGAAATCTGGCTTCAGCCCCGAGTAGATGCGAGGCTCGATCCGCTTCCCGACACCAACGCCGCGGTCGTAGACGATCCGCACGTTGATGAAGTCGCCTATGTCGGAGGTGAACTGCCACCGTTCCTCGACGGCGGCAGACAGAGCACTCTCGCGGTTCGACCTTCGCTCGATTGTCACGCGCGCTGGTTTGTATACGCCGTAAGCCCCTGGCGCGCTCGCCGCCGGGGCGGCCAATCCGTCGATGACGATGAAGGCAGCCGAATCCACTCCTTCGTTCCTGGCTGGTACGGCCACGACCGCGAAATGCTCCACTGCAGGCAGCGGCATCCCGTGTGTGTCGCTCACCGCGATCCCTTCGATCAACACGACAGCGAGGTTCGCCCCCCGTAGGAACCCTGTCGCGGGCTGGGCTTCCCAGCCCTTCGGCAGGTTCCGCTTAAGGGCGTCCGGGTCGACCCTCAGCCAAACATAGAGGCGCGCCTCAGTGCTCATATGGGTGCGCATCGGCCGCTCCCTGTTTCGCAGATCCACTGTGCATGCCCCCCGGCGTTGCCGCCCCCCACCCACGGTTGCCGAGGTCTGCCTCAATCTAAAGCTTCTAACGCATCACAGTCGAACACGCGTCGAACGTGCACTCGCTATTACATACCACTGAATATTCCGGTCGAGATAGAGTGTGTGGTGCTTGGCCCGCATACTGAGCGCTTCGCATGGAGGACGCGGTGGCGTGCGTCCTGGCCGATGCCGTGGTGGGCCGGCGCTTCGAAGATGGCGTCGACCTGGCGAGGGCAGGTGGCAGAAGCTTGCGATCACGCGTCTACATGCGCGAGTTCGAGACGCTGGTCTCGGACGAGCCGACCGCTGCGCGGGCGCCCGTGCTCCTCATCAAGCATCGCTTCCCGAGCGCGCATTGGCCGATCGAATCGCCGTTCTCCGGCAGAGGGTGTACGGGCGGCCGGCACGGACGAGGAACTGGGCCGCGCTGGCGGGCGCTACGCCGAACTGTTCGAGCCGCGGGCGTCGGCTTAGCGGTAGGCAGCGTTCGCCGCAGTCCGTTCGCTCAGTTCCTTGCCGACCGACGCGCGACGCTGCAACCGATCGACGCTTCGAGAACGGGCATGCGTCTGTGAGACCTTCGGGGCAATCCTGCAACGTACCCGCCATCTTCGAAGCGAGCGGCCGCGCCGCCGGATCGCAAGGCCCCATATCCCATCAGTTGCGAGCAGCTGATCCAGTCGACCCTATCGATCGAACCGTCAGAATCTGTACGGTTCAAAATGCCGGGGCCAAGGCGGCGAGTTCGCCCCAGCCAGTCTTGTTGATGATCATCGACCAGCCGCTCAGCACTCTGCTGTGACCCTTGCTGTGCGGCCGCCATCGCCCTTGACGGTCCGAGCGCGATGGAAGGTTCCCTTGCCCCGCCTTTTGGCTGTGTACAGCGCCCGGTCTGCGCGCACGAGGAGCGTGTAACTGTCGGTGAAGCACGAGTCGCACTCCGCGATACCGACGCTGACCCCGATGCCGACGCGTGTTCCATGGTCTAGATCGTAGGGCATACCCACGGCCGCGATGATCGCGCCCGCCACTCTTTCGGCAGAGGCGGCCCGTCGCCCAGTGAGCAACACGGCAAACTCGTCACCACCGAGACGGGCGACAACGTCGGCGGCCATGACGACCTCGCGCAGGCGGCCCCCGACCTGCTGCAAGAGAACGTCGCCCGCAGCGTGACCGTAGGTGTCGTTCACAGCCTTGAAGCCGTCCAGGTCGAGGTAGAGCAGGGCCACCGCGTGCTCTTCATCATCCTTTCGACTCGCTGATACGGCCGTCAGGGCCTGATTGAAGGAGGCCCGGTTGGGCAGGCCGGTGAGGCCGCAATGAAGGGCTTGGTGGCGCAGGGCCCGTTCGGCGCACAGCAGGGCCACGTAATCGGCGTGCAAGCGCCTGTTCACCGCCGCGACCGCGACGAGATAGAGCGGCGCCAGCGCACAGAGCGGGAGGAACCATGGTTGGCCGCTCGCGATCGCCCCCGCCGTGAAGGGCACGACAACGCTGATCATCTGGACCAGGGTCATGCGCGGTGCGCCCGGATTGCGGGCCGCCAACCCGCCCACCAGTCCTGTCGTGGCGAGGCAGGCGAACGGAACCAGCACCGAATCGCCCGAGGCCATGCAGAGCCCGACCCCGCAGCCGATTTGGGCGCACCAAAGCAAGGAGCTGAGCACGTACAGGTCCGTGAGCGGGAGCCTTCCTGAGCGCTGCCTTGGCCGGCGTAGGGTGCGCCTCATCACCAGCATGGTCGTAAGGCGCACGAGGGTGAGGGCTAGGTCAGCGCAGAACCACCCGAGCATGACCGCCGTGGGAACGCGTAGGAGGGCGAGACTCGCCAGCGCAGCTCCCACGACGGCAGCCACGATCAGGGGCGCGATCCCCACGACGAGGCGCCCACGCAGAATGGTGAGCACGTCCGAAGGAACCTGCTCAGGCGAGGTGGTCAGCCATGCGACGAGACGCCAAGCCGGAGGCGGTGGGGCGGTGGAGGCGAACGCCATAGGTCTACAACCGCATGGCAACGCTTGAGGCATCGTTAAAGTACAAGTTGCAGGTGCTATCGGTCAGTTGTGCGCCCTCCGGGCCGGGAGCATCCGCCTCCAGCCGGATCAGCCAGCGCCATAGGCGGTGTTGGAGCGGGTCAGCACGCAAACGCCGAAAGCGGTGCACATCGCGGCGGTCCCAGGGGCTGCTCACTCAAGCCGACGTGGCCGCGTAGGAGCTGTCTGCGGACGAGGCGCCATCCGGACTGCATCGGCTCGGCGCTCCCGCGCGTTGCAGATATCTCACCTCCGGCGGCTTGCTCCGATCAGGCCGCCCAGACCGGAGACGACCATGAGCGATGGTTACCCCTCGATGACGGCTCTTCTTGGCCTGCTAGCGCTCGCCGGCTACCAGAACCGGGACAAGCTCGCGGAGCTGCTGGGCGGCGCTGTCCAAGCCGCCCCGGCGCCCGCAGGCAGGGGCCCAGCTCCCAGCAGTTCGGCCGGGGGGCTGGGCGGCATTCTCGGCGGCCTGCTGGGCAGCCAGGGAAACGCGGCCCCGGGAGGTTTCCTGCACAGCGGGCTTGGCGAGATGCTTGAGCGTTTCCAGCAAGCCGGCCACGGGGCGGCCGCGCAATCCTGGGTCAACCGCGGGCCGAACC
>SXGU01292308.1_pt1 | contig 13632 bp, 8 predicted proteins | sample 3174531 | NCBI WGS metagenome assembly SXGU01 (sample SAMN11356863, study PRJNA531348) | freshwater metagenome | isolation source: freshwater sample F1-140 | place: China: Fuxian Lake, Yuxi | collected 2017-12-25 | reverse complement strand
CGGCGCGGGCGGCAAGACGTTGGCGCTGGCCGCGGCGATGCGCGGCGAAGGCCGGCTGATAGCGCTCGATCCGCACGCGGACCGGCTGGCGGAGTGCAAGCGCCGCTGTGAACGCGCCGGGGTCAAAGTCGATGCGCGCACTATCGAGAAATCCGCGCGACCGCTAACCGATTTTGGCGATATTGGCGATGCAGTCCTGGTCGACGCGCCGTGTTCGTCCAGTGGCGCATTGCGGCGCAATCCGGAGTTGCGCTGGCACCTCGACGCCGACTGGCTCGACCGATTTCCAGAGCAGCAGCTTCAGATCCTCGTCAGGGCCAGTCACCACGTCAAGCGCGGCGGCAGACTGGTGTACGCGACTTGTTCGCTGTTGCGGCGCGAAAACGAAGACGTCATCTCCGCGTTCCTGGCCAGCCGCGAAGAGTTTGACCTCGTCAGCGAGTCGCGGTTTGGCCCTGCCAACGGCGCCTGGCTCGCGACCCACCCGCTGCCCGCGTTTGGGCCCGACGGCTTTTTCGTCGCCGCGCTGCGCCGCCGTCCCAAGCTCCCGCCAACCGGCAAGGACACTGATCGCCTCAAGGCCGTGCCGGTACGCTAACGTCGCTCCGGCAGGCCGACAGGCTCGCTGCGCCACACCTGCCATGTGACCGCCCCTGCGAAGTCAGGCGCGGATTTCCAGGACTTTGATGCCTCGCCCTTACGGTACCCGCCACCCCGATCGCCGCCATGGCGGCCGCGATGCTCGCGCGGGTCAGCGCCAGAGCGCCCCAGCCCCTGCCCCGCAGGCACCGCCGCCGCGCGTCGAGCGACCACTGCCGCCGCAAGAGCCGGACTATGGCGTGCAGTCGTGGGCGCAGTTGGATGGCGAAGCCATCAACCTGGCACAGGTGCCCGGCTACCGCTGCGGTGCCGTGACGCTGGTCGGTCAGCCCAACGCTGGCAAGTCGACCCTGCTGAACCGCCTGCTCGGCGAGAAGATCGCGATCGTCAGCCAGCGGCCACAGACGACCCGCGACACGCTGCGCGGCATTCTGACTACGCCGACTGCGCAGATCGCGCTGCTGGACACGCCGGGCATTCACAAAGCGCGCTCGCCGCTGAACCGGGCGATGATCGGCCAGGCCGTCGAGGCGCTGGAAGCCGCGGACGTGGTGGTGCTCATCGTCGACGCGCAAAAGGCCGTGCGGTGGCAGCAGCAGCACGCCGGCGAAGTTCGGGAAGCCGCTGGCATGGACGAGGACGATGCCGCAGTGTCGGCCGAGCAAGCGCCGACCGCGACGCCGGCGGCCAAGCTGGTGTTCGATCCGCAGATTCACCCGGGCGACCGCGCAGTGATGCGGCAGATCCTGCACAGCAACCAAAAGTGGATGATCGCGCTGAACAAGACCGACATCGTGCGGCCGCGCCACCTGCTGCCGGTGATGGCGGCGCTGGCGACGGCGCCGCAAGTGGGCGCCATCGTGCCGGTCAGCGCCTGGACGGCCGACGGCCTGCGCGAACTGCTGCGCGCAATCGCTCCGTACCTGCCAGAGAGTCCGCCGCAGTTCCCGGTGGACGACCTGACGGACCGCAGCCTGCGCTGGCTGTGCGCCGAACTGGTACGCGAGCAAGTGTTTCAGCAAATCCGCGACGAAGTGCCGTACGGTGTCGCGTGCGAGACTGAGGTCTACGAAGAGCTGCCGGACCTCGCGCACATCCAGGTGCTGGTGCACGTCGAGAAGTCGGCGCAGCGCGCGATTCTCATCGGCAAGGAAGGCGTACGCATGAAAGCGCTGGCCAGCGCGGCTCGAGCGCGGATGGAAGCGCTCATCGGGCGCAAGGTCTTTTTGGAAGTGCACGTGCGGGTCGAGGCCAACTGGAGCGCGCGCAACGATAAGCTCAAGGAATTCGGCTATCTGCAATAGCGGCTCGGCAAAGAGGGTGTTGAAGTATGATGCCGTCGCGAGCGGAATCAGGCGCCCGCAAGGCGAGGCGGAGGCCCTGTGACGACTGAAGCGCACCCACGGTGCTCCGCAGGGAGGAACGGGGTCGACAACAAAGCATGGCGAGTTGCATGGTTACGGGCAGCATGCGTGGCTAAGTCAACACCCTCTAAGGATCGGTCATGAACGACAACCAGCAACAGGTGGCGCCGGCGCCGTGGCGGCCGCCGGTGGTGGCCATCGTGGGGCGGCCCAATGTGGGCAAGTCCACGCTTTTCAACCGTCTCGTCGGCCACCGAAGCGCCATCACCTACGATACACCCGGCGTAACGCGCGATCGGCACGACGCAGAGTGCGAAATGCACCTGCACCGCGTAAGGCTCGTCGACACCGGTGGCTATGAACCGAGCGAGACCGAGGGCATGTTGCCGTTGATGCGGCGTCAGGCACAGCTAGCGGTGCGGCAGGCCGATGCGATCGTGTTCCTGGTTTGCGCGCGCGAAGGCCTGTTGCCCGCGGACGAAGCGATTGCAGAAGAACTGCGGCGCAGCCAGAAGCCCGTGTTCGTCGCGGCCAACAAAGTCGACAGCCATCAACTGGAAGCTGACGCGATGGCGTTCTATGCGCTGGGTGTCGACAACGTCTACGCCGTATCGGCCGAGCACAACCGCGGGATCCTCGATCTGGTCGACGCCGTGGTCAGCGCACTGCAAGAACGCGGGCATTTCGAAGGCGAACCGGACGCGGACCAGCTCGACGACCGCGGCGACCCGGTGCGCGGCGGCGTGGTCGATCGGATTCGCGTGTGCTTCGTGGGCCGGCCCACCGTCGGCAAATCGACGCTGGTCAACCAGTTGCTCGGGCACGAACGCGTTATCACCGCCGACCAGCCGGGCACCACCCGCGATGCCATCGACATCGAGTTCCAGTGGCGCGAGCGGGCGTTTACGCTGGTTGACACCGCCGGACTGCGCCGCAAGCGCGCAGTGCACGAAGCCGTCGAGGCCTACAGTGTCAGCCAGGCCGTGCGGGCCATGGAGCGCAGCCACATCGCAGTGCTGGTCTTGGACGCCACCCAGACCTTGAGCGACCAGGACAGCAAGATCGCGGCGCTGATCCAGGCGCGCGGCCGCGCCTGCGTGGTGGCCATCAACAAGTGGGATGCCATCGAGAAGGACACGCACAGCGTCAAAGCCTTCGAGACGGCCTTGGAGCGCCACCTGCCGTTCTTGGAGTTCGTACCGCGCGTGTTCATTTCGGCCAAGACGGGCCAGCGGGTCGAAAAGCTGTTCGAGGTCGTACAGGCGACGTTCGACAACTTCAATCGCCGGGTGCCGACCTGGCAGTTCAACAAGTGGCTGATGGCGCTGCAACAGCGCGTTCAGGCACCGACCCACCGCGGCCGCAAGCTCAAGATGTCGTACGGCGCGCAACTGAGCGTCCGACCGCCGAAATTCGTGATTATCGTCAACCAGCTGGGCGCGACCAAGGCGAGCTACCAGCGATTCGTGGTCGCGCAGATCCGCGAGACCTGGCAATTCGACGGGTCGCCGATTCGCCTGGAGTTCAAGAAGAAGCAGAGCAAGCGCAAGCGGACAGCAACGCAGGTGACCGACTCGCCCGTGGTGTCGACGGGCGACGAGACGCTCGACCTGTTGCTCGGCGAGGCCCACGACGACCCCGAGACCCGCGCGCTTCAGGCGAGCCTGCTGCAGCCCGACGACGACGACGAATTCTACGAAGACGACGACGCCGAAGCGGAGGAGCCAGCCCAAGACGACCTCGCGGGCGACTGGGACGACGACAACGGGTAGGTCCAGCGCCGATGTTGACCACGCTGCGCATCGCAGACTTTGCCATTCTGCAGGCCGCTGAGCTGTCGTTTGGCAGTGGTCTCACGGCGATTACCGGCGAGACCGGCGCGGGCACGTCGATTCTGCTGGACGCCCTTGCCGCGGTGCTTGGCGGGCGGGCCAGCGACAAGATGGTCCGCCACGGCTGTGACGCCGCTGAAGTGGAAGCGCTTTTTGACGGGCCGCTGCCAGAGGCGGTATTCGCGGCCCTGGATGAGTTTGGCGTATCGAGTGACGGCGGCGTAGTGTTGCGCCGAGTCATCGGCAAGACCGGCGGCCGCAACCGCTGCTACGTCAACGGTCGGCTGGCCACCGTGCAGTTGCTGCGACAGGTGGCCGCGCCACTGGTCGACTTGTCGGCCCAACACGCCCAGCACCGCCTGTTGGAACCGGCAGCGCACTTGGAGCTTTTGGACCGATACGCGGGCGCCCTCGACCGGCGCGCGGCGGTCGCGCGGGCCTACGGGGCATGGCGCGCTTCGGCAACCGAACTGGAGGAGCTTCGCAAGCGGCAGGCTCAGGCCGCCGATCGCCTCGACTGGCTGCGCTTCGTGCACAAGGAACTGAGCGAGCTGCAGCCGCGCGAGGGCGAATTGGCTGAAATCGGATCCAAGCTGCAAAAACTGCGCGCAGCGGAGCAGCTTGGCAAAGCCGTCCACGACGCCTTGTCTGCGGTCGGCGGCGACGCCGGCATCCGCGAAAACGCAGCCAAAGCTGGCCGCGGCCTGGGCAAGTGGGTGCATTTGGATGACAAGCTCGGCGAGTTCACGGCTCGACTGCAGGAGTTGGAGACGCTCGCGGGCGACCTGGACTTTGAGCTCGGCAGCCACGCCCGCACGCTGCGCCGCGACGACCGCGAACTGAACAAGTTAGCCGAGCGCCAGGACCAGCTGAGCCGCGCCATTCGCAAGCACGGCGGCAGCGAAACGGCGATGGTGGCACGGTTTGCACAAGTGAGCGCGGAGTTGGACGCCGACGCCACCGAATGGCGGATGCACGAACTGGAGCGCACAGTGGCGTCGCAAGCAGCCGAGTTGGCCACAATTGCTGAGGAACTCTCCGAAAGGCGTGCACTTGTTGCGGAACCGCTGGGTCGGGCCATTGCCGAAGTGTTGCAGCAGCTGGGCATGGCGGCAGCGCAGGTGCGCTTTGCGCTGATGCGGCAGCCCGACGCGCCTGGCGCCACCGGCATCGACAGCGCTCACCTGTACTTCCGCGCCAATCGCGGCGAGGCCGAAGGTCTGCTGCACCAGGTTGCCTCGGGAGGCGAGCTGTCGCGCGTGCTGCTAGCCATTCAGCGTGTGCTCGGCGACGCGGCGTGGGCCCAGGTGCAGACCGGCGGCATGGGCGTGGCGGGACCTCAACCGCTGCCGACGGCCATTTTTGACGAGGCGGACGCCGGCCTGTCGGGCGCGACGGGCCTCGTGCTCGGGCGCTTCATGGCCGACATCGGCGCGCGACAGCAGGTGATTGTCATCTCGCACCTGCCGCAGGTAGCAGCCGCAGCCGACGCGCACGTGCAAGTCAGCAAGCGCGAGGATGGCGGCCGGACACGGAGCGAACTGCGGCTGCTGGCCGATGGCGAGCGCGAGGCGGAGTTGGCACGAATGTTGGGTGCGGCAGATGGTCAGGCCGAGACGGCGCTGGCGCACGCTCGCGAGCTTGTGAGGGTGCAGCGCCGAGCGCTTGACGCCTGAGGCTGGGCGTGGCGAAGACCGGTCGCCGCAAGCGTGGCTATGTCTTAGCGCGCAGCCGCTCCAGCTCTGCGAGCAATTCGGCGACCTTTGCCTCAGCGGCTTGCCGCATACGCGCTTCTTCTTCCCGCAGGCGCGCTTCTTCTTCCCGCAGGCGCACTTCTTCTTCCCGCAGGCGCGCTTCTTCTTCCCGCAGGCGCGTTTCTTCTTCCCGCAGGCGCGTTTCTTCTTGGCGCAGCCGCACCTCCTCCTCGAGGCGCGCATCCATGTCGGCCATGGCGCCAGTCAACCGCACCAGCAGTTCGCGGGTCAACGGTAGCGCAGCGCCTGCGATGTAGAAGCGAATCTGACCGTGCTCCAACGCCAACTCCAGCCCGAGGACTTCGGAGGTATAGAGCCCGCCTTGTGCCAAAATAGGTTTGTATTTGCGCGCATTCGGTCCGCTCAGACGCCATCCGTAGATGCGATCGCGCGCACGATCGACCACGAAGTACTCAGGGATGCCCAAGCTCGCGTAGAATTCGGGGTGCCGCACGTAGTCCTTCTTGCGGTCGCCACCGACGTGGACTTCCATCACCCAGTCAAGGCCTTTGCCTTCGAAGTCGACCACCCATTTTTCGCGCGGGTGGCCGTCTACGTCAAAAGCAACGAACACGTCGGGACAGAACCGCGGCTGGTCCGGGTAGTAGACTGTGATTTCGCAGCCGACGTACAGACCTTTGCCGCGGCGACGGAAGAAGCCCTCCAGGGCGTCTTTGGCGTCGTTCTTCGTCGACGAGTGGCGGTCACCTTCCGAGGGCGACAGCTCCAACTCTGTGACGCTGTTAGGTAATGCGGCGACCGTTGCCTCGCGCTGCGCGGGCGTCATCGTAGCCCATGCTGCAGACGACGGGGCACGCGGAAACACCGGCTGGGGGGTGGCGGTGGCGTCGGGATCGAGCATGGTTCGGTCGGGGCGTCCACGTGGACGGGCAAAGCATAGCGGCGTTGGGGAGGCGAGGCCAGGAGAATGGGACCAGCGGCGAGTTACCGCGAGTTGGACCCGGTCTCACGGCTGCGCGAGCGCGGTGGCCAGATGCGCTGTCAGCTGCGAGCGAACGACCGCGCGTTCCTGAACACCTAGCACGCCAAGTGGTTCCGCGACATCGGCCTCAATCGTTGCTGCTTTCGCGGTGCGAACCAGGGTTGCCACAGGCAAGCCGGCCAGGCCAAGGTCGACGACCTCGACATCGCCCTGCCACCGCCGATGTGCGGCACTGGTCAACATCAACACCCACAACAGTTGGGGACCGTTGCCCGAGTCTGGCCGAGCGACGACAAGCGCCGGCCGCTTTTGCAGAACTGGGCGGTTTGTGTACGGAAACGGCACCTTGACCGTATCCCACACTTCAAAGGCCGGCATAGGCCTCCTCGTCTTCCTTGGAGGACCACTCGGAGAATGCGGCAAACGGATCCTGCTCCAGCTCGGCGCCGGCGCGGGCCACTGTGACAACACCGTCGGCGTGCACAGTGTAGGCGAGGTTGTCGCCTGGCCGCAGACTCAAGGCGCGACGCACCGCTTTGGGTATGGTCGTTTGCGATTTCTCGGTGAGCCGGCTCGTCAACATAGTGCACAGTCGCGACGACGGATGCGCGCAGGTTGATAGTAAGGAACTTCCTTGTCGCGTCAACTCTGCGTAAATAGCGGACAACCGCGAGCCTCTGGGCTCCAAGATCAAGTACGCCCCTACGGGCAACTGCCCTTGAAATCCTTGCAGCAATCCCCGTTCTTCTCGCACAGGTCGTCGCACCAGCAGGTCTTGCCGTCGGTCTCCTGGCTTTTCTGGCCGCACTTGTTCTTGCACCCGAACACGCAGAAGGTGGCCTTGTCGGCGCAGCAGTCTTTGGCAGTCTCGCAGTAGTCGTCGCACCAACAGCCGTTCGGCGCCGATTGCTTGCCGCACATGCCCTTGCAGCTGCCAGCCAGCACCTTGCAGTCGGCTGGACAGGTGGCCGGGGTCTCGCCAGTGTCGCACTTGGCGTCGCCGCACTTGGGTCCAGTGGTCGCGCAGTCGGCTTTGCAGCTGGTCTCGGTCTCAGGCGCGAGGCACTTGCCGTCGCCGCAGCCCTTCCAGGCCGTGATGACTAGTTTGATGGCCAGGATCTGCTTTTCCTGGATGGCGACCGGTATGGCAACCTGCACCGGGCCGGCTGCGAGCGCCTTGCTCAGCGCATCGACCTGCAACGACACCGTGCCGATCTCCTCGTCCAGCGCGAAGTCAGCATCCACCAGCGTAATCTTGAGCACGGTAGTCGGCCCCAGAAACACCTTGGACCACTTGGCGTTGCTCCACAGCGGCACGTTGGTGTCGCTGACCTCTTTGAGCGGAAAGCTGGTGCCCGCCGGTTGCAAGACGGCGTCGCCGTAGGCGTCGGGCCGCGCGGTCGTCGAATTGCCGAGGCCCTGCAGCGCCGTTTCTAGCGCGGTGGTCTTGCCGGCCCAGCCGCTGGTGCCGACCGCCGCTTGCAAGTCGTTGAAGGCCTTGGTCACGGCGTCGAGGTTGGCCTTGGCGGGCTTGGTGCAGCTGCCGATGACAGGGTTGTCCCAGCAGCCGCCGCCCGAGGTCAGCGGAGCGACGAACACGCCGGTCAGCGCAATATCCACCACCGCCTGGGTGCAGGTCTTGCCGTCGCCGAGGTAGCCGGGCGCACACACGCACATCGCCTTGCCATCACCGCCTTTTTGGCAGACCGCGTTGGCGCCACAGGTCACGGTCTTGCATAGGTCGACTTCGGTGCAGGTCTTGCCGTCGCCGGCAAAGCCGGTGTTGCAGGTGCAGGTGTAGCTGCCGGGCGTGTTCTTGCAGGTCGCCTTGTCGCTGCAGGGCTTCTCGGCGCACTCGTCGATGTCTTTGCAGCCATTAGGTTCTTTGGTGTAGCCGGGCCCGCAAGAGCACACGAAGCTGCCGACGGTGTTGTCGCAAACCTGGTCGCTGCCGCAGTTCGACTTGCCGGTCTTGCATTCGTCGATGTCCTTGCACCCCGAAATGCCGTCGCCATCAAAGCCGACGTCGCACTTGCAGTCGTAGCTGCCTTCGTTGTTGGTGCAGACGGCGTGCGGCGCGCATTGCGCGGTCTTCTTCTCGCACTCGTCGATGTCCTTGCAGACCTTGCCGTCGCCGTCAAAGCCGGACTTGCAGGCACACGTCGGCGCGGCGTCTTTCTTGGGCGTGCAGGTCGCATTCTTGTCGCAGCCGCCGTTGTCGATGGCGCAATCGGCGACCACACACTTGGTGCCGTCACCGGCATAGCCGGCTTTGCAGGTGCACTTGGCGATGCCGTCGGTGCCGATGGCGCACGCGGCGTTGGCGTCGCAGGTAAGCGCTTTGCAGGCGTCACCGCCGCCGATGGGCTTGCATTGAAAGTCCGTGCATACCGCGTTGCTCGCGCAAAAACCGCAGGTGCCGCCGCAGCCGTCGCTGCCGCACTGCTTGCCCTTGGCCGAGCAGTCGGGCGTGCAGGCTCCAGTGTCGGCTGGTGCAGTCTCCGGCGTGGTCGCGGCATCCGTGTCTACTGGTGCGGTGGCTGCGTCGCCGTCTGCTGGTTTGGCCGCGCCGTCCGCCGTTGTCGATCCAGCACTGTCGCCGCTTAGGTTGGCGTCGCCGCCAAAGGTGGTACTCGAGCCATCAGCGCCGGCGGCGGGGGTCGTTGCCTCTAGCGGTGGATCGCCGCAGGCGGCCAAGACCAAAATGCCCATCACAGTCCAGAGGTATGCGCGCATGGCCCCATCCCGGCCGCGCTGGCGGCCCCAGTTGATCTTGGGCGTCGCCTCGGCACCCTGTCAAACGCCTTCGATCCTGCCGCCGCTTGCAGTCAGAGGACCTGCGAGTCCACTGACGACAGAACCATCGCACGACGTGCCCGTTATCGGGCGGCCGTTGCCGCTGCCAGTTTCACGGCTTTGTCCGACTCTGCCACGGGCCCGTCACAGATCACGTTTGCGGCATTGCCGGCACAAGCGACTGCTTTATCCTCTGAACACGGCGGCTGGATTGGCACGCCGTACCCAAACGCCCGCCCGGAGGCACAAGATGACGCAGCACCTCGACCCGAATCAAGCGCCCGCGCAAGCCGCCCAACCTCAAGCCGCGAACATGGGGCGCCGCGGCTTTCTGTTTCGCATGGGCGCCGCTGGCGCCGGAGCCGCAGTCCTGACCAGGGCCGCCCAGGCCGAGTTGCAACAGCTGGGCGCGCTTGCCGTCGACAACCCGTTCAAGGGCTACCCGTCGCGCGGCTGGGAGAAGGTCTACCGCGACCTGTACAAGTCCGACTCGACCTTCACGCTGCTGTGCGCGCCCAACGACACCCACAACTGCCTGCTGACCGCCTACGTCAAGAACGGCGTAGTCACCCGGCTCGGGCCGACCTGGAAGTTCAACGGCGCCACCGACCTCGACGGCAACAAGTCGAGCAGCCGCTGGGACCCACGCGCGTGCCAGAAAGGCCTCGCGATGGTGCGCAAGTTCTACGGCGACCGCCGCGTCAAGCGCCCGATGGGCCGCAAGGGCTTTGTGGACTGGATCGCCGCCGGCATGCCGCGCGACCCCAAGACCGGTGTCATCGACCCCAAGTACTTGCAGCGCGGCAAGGACCCGTTCGTGCCGCTGACCTGGGACCAGGCATTTGACTACACGGCGCAGGTGCTGCTCAACGTCGCCACCACCTACAACGGTGCGGCCGGCAAGCAGAAGCTGCTGGCCCAGGGCTACGACCCGTTGATGGTCGACGCGACCGGCGGCGCCGGCGTGCAGGTGCTGAAATTCCGTGGCGGCATGCCCGCGCTCGGCATGACCCGCGTGCAGGCCCAGTACCGCCTGGCCAACGCGATGGCGCTGGTCGACGACAAGATCCGCGGCGGCGGGCCCGAAAAATCGGTGGGCGCGCGCGGCTGGGACACCTACACCTGGCACACCGACCTGCCCCCCGGACACCCGATGGTCACGGGCTTTCAGACCAATGACTTCGACCTGTCGTGCACCGAATACAGCAACCTGATCGTGGTCTGGGGCATGAACTGGATCACCACCAAGATGCCTGACGCGCACTGGCTGTCCGAAGCGCGCATGAAAGGCGCCAAGATCGTGGTCATCGCATGCGAGTACAGCGCGACCTGCAACAAGGCCGACGATGTGCTGATCGTTCGCCCCGGCACCACGCCGGCGCTCGCGCTCGGCATCGCTCAGGTGTTGATGGCCGAGAAGCTCTACGACGCCGACGCCGTCAAGAACAACACCGACCTGCCGCACCTGGTCCGCACCGACAACGGGCTGATGTTGCGGGCGAGCGAAGTGTTTGCCGGCTACCAGCTGGCGGAGCTCAAGAACGGCATCTCGGTGCTCGAAGACGGCGCCGCGCCGCCGCCCAACCCGATGCAGGCCGGCATGATCGTGACCAAGGCGCAGCGGGCGGCATGGGGCGATCATGTGATGTGGGATGCCAAGGGCGGCAAGCCCGTCGCCGTCAACCGCGACCAGATGGGCAAGTTCTTCGCCCCCGCCGGCATCGACCCCAAGCTGGAAGGCGAGGTCGAGGTAACGCTGGCCGACGGCAGCAAGGTCAAGTGCCGCACGGTGTTCGACCTGACCAAGCAGATGCTCGACGGCAGCTACACGCCTGCGCAGGTCGAAAAACTGACCTGGGCGCCGGCAGCCGCCATCAAGGCGCTGGCCAAGGACATTGCGGCGAATAAGCAGAAGACCTTGTTCACCATGGGCATGGGCCCGAACCAGTTCTTCAACAGTGACTTGAAGGACCGCAGCACGTTCCTGGTCGCCGCGCTCTCCGACAACGTCGGCCACGCGGGCGGCAACATCGGTTCCTACGCCGGCAACTACCGTTGGGCTCTGCTGAACGGCGTGCCGCAGTGGACGATGGAGAACCCGTTCGACGTCGAGTCGGACCCGACCAAGATGGCGCGGCCCAAGCCCTACTTCAAGGCCGAGTCGGTGCACTACTGGAACCACGGCGACACGATTTTGCGGGTAGGCAAGGCGGTTCTGACCGGCAAGACCCACTTGCCGACGCCGACCAAGGCGATTTGCGTGTCGAACAGCAACTCGCTCATTGGCAACGTCAAGGGCCACTACGACGTCATCGCCAACACGCTGCCCAAGTGCGACTTCCTGGGCGTGAGCGACTGGTGGTGGACGGCGAGCTGCGAGTACGCCGACATCGTGTATGCCATCGACTCGTGGGCCGAGATGAAGCACCCGGACATGACCATCTCGGTCACCAATCCGTTCATCTACGCCTTCCCGACCACGCCGCTGCCGCGCATCCACGACACCAAGGGCGACATTGAAGTGGCCGCGGGCGTGGGCCGCGCCCTCGGTCGGCTGACCAAAGATCCGCGCCACGACGCCATGTGGCAGTTCGTCGACGAGCAAAAGGCTCGGCCGTACCTGCAGCGCATTCTCAATGGTTCCAGCAACGGCAAAGGCTACAAGTTCGACGAGATCGAGAAGAAGGCCGAGGGCGGCGCGCCGGTCATCATCCACAGCCGCACCTACCCCAAGTGGTCGAGCTTTGAGCAGATCCACGATAGCCGGCCCTGGTACACCAAGACCGGCCGGTTGGAATTCTACCGCGAAGAGCGCGAGTTCCAGGACGCCGGCGAGAACATGGTGGTGCACCGCGAGCCCATCGACAGCACCTTTTATGAACCCAACGTCATCGTCGCGGCGCCGCACCCGCTGTTGCGCCCCAAAAAGCCAGAGGACTACGGTGTCGAGCGCGGCAACCTCGAAGCCGACGTCCGCCAGGGCCGCAACGTGGTGCTCACGGTCGACGAGGTGCTCAAGTCGGCGCACCCGCTGCTCAAAGACGGCTACAAGTGGATCTTCCACACGCCCAAATACCGCCACGGCGCGCACACCACGCCTGTTGACCTCGACATCGTCGCGGTGTGGTTCGGGCCGTTTGGCGACATGCACCGCACCGACAAGCGCAAGCCGTTCGTCAGCGAGGCCTACGTCGACATCAACCCGCTCGACGCCAAGGAGCTCGGCATCGAGGACGGCGACTACGTGTACATCGACGCCGATCCGCACGACCGGCCCTTCAAGGGCTGGAAAGACAACCCCGAGTTCTACAAGGTCGCCCGTTTGCTGGTCCGCGCTCGCTACTACCCGGGTACGCCGCGCGGTGTCACCCGCATGTGGCACAACATGTACGGCGCTAGCATCGGCTCGGTCAAAGGCCACAACACCCGGCCCGACGGCCTGGCCAAGAACCCGGAGACCAACTTCCAGTCACACTTCCGCTCGGGTAGCCACCAGTCGGCAACCCGCGGCTGGCTCAAGCCCACCTGGATGACCGACAGCCTGTTCGTCAAGAACATCTGTGGTCAGACCATGAAGCAGGGCTTCGTGCCCGACGTGCACTGCCCGACCGGCGCCCCGCGCGAGTCGATGGTCAAGATCACCAAAGCCGAAGACGGCGGGATCAACGGCCAGAAGCTGTGGCGCGGCGCCGCCCTGGGTCTGCGGCCGACCTACGAAACCGACGACTTGAAGGACTTCATCGCCGGCAAGTTCGCCAAAAAGGCCTAGCGCCAGCACCACCAGCGACAACCAGAAACTACCGTCTCCAAGGAGGAACCCACCATGCCAACGCGTGAAAATTGGCAGATCGGCCGCAAGATGGACTACCCGTACGAAGCGGCGCCACCCAAAAAGCAGGTCGCGTACATCTTCGACACCAACAAGTGCATCGCGTGCCAGACCTGCACCGTCGCCTGCAAGACCTGCTGGACCAGCGGCAAGGGCGAAGAGCACATCTTCTGGAACAACGTCGAGAGTAAGCCCTACGGCGGTTACCCGCTCAAGTGGGACGTGACCATCGCCAAGAAGGCGGGCGTCGCGACCTGGCAAGGCAAGCGCCTGGCCAACCAGACCATCTTTGAGGGTCTGGCGCCCAACGAGCCGCCGCGGGGCTTCCGGCCCGATATCCAGGACTACGCGTCGCCGAACATGGGCGAAGACGACAGCGCCGGCCAGGTCGCGCAGGGCATGGCCTTCTCCGGCATCCACCCCAACTGGATGTTCTACCTCGCGCGCATCTGCAACCACTGCGACAACCCGGCGTGCCTCGCGGCGTGCCCGCGCAAGGCCATCTACAAGCGCG
>SXGU01132591.1_pt1 | contig 13634 bp, 16 predicted proteins | sample 3174531 | NCBI WGS metagenome assembly SXGU01 (sample SAMN11356863, study PRJNA531348) | freshwater metagenome | isolation source: freshwater sample F1-140 | place: China: Fuxian Lake, Yuxi | collected 2017-12-25 | reverse complement strand
CAGCGCAGAATTACCAACCCAATGTCTGATCGAACTCCAGCTCCGGGATCTGTTCTGCACCCGCACCCGCACCCGCATCAGCCACCAATCTATCATGCTCGGCTTGCACTTCGTGGTTTGCCGTCTGGCGCACCCCCTACCATTTGCCAAGCAACAACGTTATGGTCCGATACGAGTTAGCCATTGCGGTCAAAAACGGATTGAAGCCGCCATTGGTGACATGTACCGAGGAATCGGCCAGATAAATGTTGTCCGAGCCGTGCAGCTTGCCATTGCGATCGACGGCGGAAGTGGCCGGATCATCGCCCATGCGGCAGGTTCCGGCCTGATGCTGGCCGCCGCTGAGATACGGCGCTGGCGGCGGATCGCCCCACACTTCCAGCGCGCCACAGGCTTTGAGCCATTCAACCGCTTTGCTGTGCAAAAACCTAGCTGTCTTGATCGACTCCGGATGCGTGGCGCCGCTGAGCCGGGCGACCGGAATACCCCAGTGATCGCGCACTTGGGGATCGATGGACACCCGCGCGTCGGGCGATGGAATATCCTGGATCGGCCCCAGAACCTGAAGCATGCGCCGATACGAATGGCGCATCCAGTTCTTGGCGTCGCTGCCCCAGCGCCGTTTGCTGGCGGGAAAGGCCCAGCGAAAATAAGCCGTCGGCAGAATGATCCCATCGTCGCACATCAACCCGCCGCCGACAATGCCTGGATTGCCGTGGCTCCAACGGGTGGTGGCCGTCGTCACACCAGGGCCGATGCCATCCCACACATCGTCGGCCAACAGGCCAAACGCAGAGATATACACATGGCCCTGCAAATTGCGGCCCACCAGATCGTTGCCAAGCCCGGAGTTCAGCAAAAGCCGCGCGCTTTCAACTGCGCCTGCGGCAACGACAATCACATCCGCCATTGCGCGCACGCGTTGCCCGCCAGATGTGAAATAGGTCGCGCCAGTCGCGTGGCCGTCCAAGTGCTCCACGCGTTCCACAATCGCATCGGTGGCAAGCTCGCACTTGCCGCTGGCGAGTGCGAGCGGGATGAACGTATTTTGCGTGCCGTTTTTTGCGTCCACCGGGCAGGCAAAGCCGACACAATGCTGGCAGCCAGGGCAAGCGGGCCGCCCGTAGTTGGGCTGGCTGTTGATGGCCAGCGGCACCGGAAATGTGTTCCAGCCAAGCGACTCTGCGCCGGCACGCATCAGCTCGCCGCGGCGCGTGCGCGGCACTGGCGGCATCGGATAGTTGCGCGCATACTTGGGCAAGTGCTGCATGTGCGTGCAGTCGCCTGAAACGCCAAGCTCATGCTCGACTTTTTCGTAAAACGGCGCAAGATCTTCGTATCGGATCGGCCAATCGGCCAGCGAAGAACCATCCGGTACGCCGTAGGTGCTGGCCATCTTGAAATCGAGCGGATGAAAGCGCCAGGCCTGCCCGGCATAGACGCGCGTGCCGCCGCCGACCGTCGCCGCATTGGCTTGATAGCGATAATCCCAGGGCGGCACGACGACTGGCTCGCCGCTGTGATCGACCGCCACGCGCGGATGACGGCTATCCGGGCCGGCGTTGTGCCCGTGCGCGTTGACGCGCTGATTTCTGAGCAGGTCGCGGCCGATGTCTTCAAATGTTTGCGCGCGGCCGCGTTCGAGCAGAAGCACATGCTTTCCGGCTGCGGCCAGCTTGCCCGCAGCCACGCCGCCGCCGGCGCCGGCGCCGATGACAATCGCATCGTAGTTCTTCATAGCGAGACCTCGAAGCCAACGGTTGCGAGACCAGCGGTACTTCCCCAGTAGCCTTCCTGAATCAGCGAGACGAGTATTTGGAAGATCACATCGCTTTCAACAGCGACCAGCAGCGCGCCTTGCGCCTCCCGGCCGAGATCGGCAAAAGCGCGCTGATGGCGCGCAGTTGCGCTGGCATCAAGCGCAGCGAGAAAGCCTTGCACCGAGTCCAGCTGGCTAGCGTAGTCGCCGGTCAACACATCGTTAACATAGCTCAGCTCGCCGCTGTCGCCCGCGCCCGGCGTGTCATCCGGCGGCACGACACAGTTGGCCAGCGCCTTCAAGGTGCGCAAAGAGTGATCAGAGATTGCCATTTGCGGGGCAGTCTATCAATATTTCTGCAAACGGCCGCCGCCAAAACCGAAGTTCTATCGGATCAATTCCATACCAAAAGATGGCGGCAATTGCGGCGCCCTGATCGCATCAACAGCACCAGTCAGCCCGCCATGCGCGCAAAGCCGCGCGGTGGCGCGCCCGATTCGAGCAAAGCGATCACCTGATCGGCGCATAGTTCGGGAGACAGCACGCTGCTGTCAAGCTCCAGATCGTAGTGCGCAAATTTGTGAATTACCGGATGCTGCGCGCGCTGCCCACCGTGCGGTCGCCGCGCGCTCGTTCGCGCACCTCGGCTACATCCAGCGGGCACACCAGCCCTACCAAATAGGCCAGCAATGGCGCAAGCAGCGCCGCCAGCTCAGCCGCCCAGGCTCGCTCAATCAAGATGTGATCGGCAATGACGTTGTTGCCGCTGCGCGCCAGACGGATAGACGGATAGGAAATTCAAACCCACAACCACCTGCAAACGATAAGCGCTGGGCCCGCACCCGTCAAGCACCACTGTGCGCTAACCTGCACCCCGCCACTGCTTAGTGGTCAACGATCACTTTTGTTGGATATTCCGAGGGGTACGCTCAGCGCAACAGGCGGAAATTGCCCGATTTGGACAGACCAGTATCGGCAGCCCTAAACATTCAGTGCGCTCTGCCGGCGGCTGCACCACGCCTACTCACGCTGCGCCGCGTGTGCCATTACTACAGCGCAGAATTACCAACCTACTGTCTGATCAAACTCCAGTTCCGGGACCGGCTCCGCATCCGCACCCACAGGGGACGTCCACTGATTATCCCCGGCTTCTGCTATCAGGTTTGCCGTTTGGTCAAACTCAATTTCGGGGATTGCCTCTACTGCTTCTGGAGCAATCAGCTGCTGTGCATTCGCCTCCACCGGTGGTGAGCGCGCGGGTGCGATTGCCGGTGCAGTTGTTGGCTCGCCGACATGCGCCAGTATCTGCCGCACCGTCGCCGGCTCTGTGATAAAGCCAATCAGGCGCACCCGCCCGCCGCACCCGCTGCACTTAAGCGCAAACACCCCGTAGATGCGCGCCAGCACTTGCGCCCCCAAAAATCGCGCCGGGTGTCCGCTCCGCGGAGTAACGCTGTCTACATCCGCTGCCTTTGGCTGCGGTGGCTTACGCCCCACAGCCAGCTTCCGCCCAGCCTGCGCCGTCACCAGTTCCCGCCACGGCGAGTTCGGCGCCAGTACCCCAAAGTAGAGGTGCCGATGCTTGCGCGGTGGAGGTATCAATAACGCAACCCGATCCAGAAACTCGCTTGCGCTCAGCCGAAGTTCATCTAATTGAGGTGAGTGACAGAACTGTGCAAGATTCACCCTTTGGTAGGTGACTCCGGTCACGAGTGCGGAATCAGTGTATCCTTGGCAACGGTGGCACTTGGTGCCTGAGTGATAGAGCGCCATTGCACTTTGTATCGCAGGAGGGAAGGCCCTGATGACGGGGCCAGTTTAGAATTTGAAGACTTTAGCGACTGATTTAGGGCATTCGGGATAATGAAATGGCTTTGGGGGACGGTAAAAAGCGTCAAATTTCCCAGGCGCAATGATCAATCGAGAAAACTTGGGAAAAGTCTTGTGGCGTCTCGGCCCCTGACGACGGGCACGTAGATTTCTTCTGAACATATAAAGGTGAAAAGCCCTGGTCAGGGACTATCGCGGAAGTACCTTGAAGATCTGATTGGTCACACTTTGGATTGAGATCACATTGAAAAAGACTATATTTATCCTGCGGATCTGAACCAGAAACGCATAGCGCCAAGAAACTATTCGTTCAGTAGGCCTAGGAACGTTCCCGTGCGCTGTCATGACTTTCAGTCTGACAATCAGCTGGTTCAACGGGATTTTTATGAGTTTCATTTGACGTACTTGAATATGGAACTCATTCCCGAGCGCTATCTCGAACAAACTTATCCCGGTGACTTTGTTGTGGATGCGCCAGAGCTTTTTGCTGGAAGCCGCCCGATGGATTTGGCTTCTCCCGATGAGGCCTATCGGCAGCAATCAATAAAAGATACTCAAAGATTCATTCAGATTACTAGGGACCAACAGCCGTTTTTCCCCAATGCTAAAAAGCCACTCATCGTCGCCAATTTCGGTGGCTTCACCATAGATGAGCCCCCGCCTTTGTCAGATAAAAGGAGTTATTACGAGCGGTTTTCCAAAAGATTAACGGAACCGGACATGGCCGGAGTACAATTCGGGGGGGAAATTCAGGGTGCCTTTCCCCAAGCATTTTGGTGGGCAGCGCGACTAGACTCTATTTGTGGAAATAGAAGAAATGCTCAAGTTATAAAAATAGCTAATGCTGAAAATGTATTTTGATGTGTCCAACTCCTTTCTTACCTGCAATCATTTTGGGTATAGTTAAGTTAATTTCGTAGACCAGTTTGCGCCCTTCACAACCCACTTTCACCTTGGTGATGCCAGGGCGGTAACGGCGAAGAGCTACAGATCGGCGATGGCGTTATTGATTTCGATAAACACATTCACAGCATTTCCACGGGTTGCCCAACTGCGTCCTTTATTCCAGAAATATGGCAGGGCCATAAAAGTGGCGGCAAGTTTTTTGGTTTGCCCCTGAAAATTGAGAGAAACCTTTATGAGCGTCTTTGCCAGCAGCGACCAAGCTAAAACCAACAAATTCTGCGCGGATCTTCGCGGAACTCTCAGTTGGTATTTGGATGTACGCTCGAAAACTCTAGATTTAGAAGGAGAGCACCGGGTTCGTGCCATAGGCCAGCACATTGCAAGTAGCTATGGTGTAATACCGACAGCGCTTTCCTTAGAGTCTCCATTGGTGATCAATCCAATGCCATTCGTTGCAAAGACATATTTGAGCCAAGACAGAAAATATCTTCAGCCCATTGTGGAGCTGTACGAATTTATTAATTGCCATATGCAGGGGCTGGTTTCGCAGGTGATTTTGCTCAGTAGTTTGGCCACTTTGGATTACAGCAGGGGCTGGAGTGATCTTGATGCCTTTATGGTGATCAAAGACTCGACGGTTCGCGACGGAAAAAAATTGCATCAATTGCGCGCACTTTGTTTTCAAGTCTGGAGGTTTTTTCAAAAAATCACACCGCTGCAACATCACGGATTTATAATCGTATCAGAATCCGACCTAGCGACATTTGATAATTCGATAATGCCGCTGCCAGCTTTCAAGGGTTCGATTTCACTACTTGACCGGACATCAGCTGGCGAATCACTAAATTTAAAATTTAACTTGCAGCCATCCACTTTGGGTTCCTATCTGAGCTTAAAGCAGCGAGCGGATTCATTGCGAGAAGCCTTGCACAAGGGAGAATTACGTCATCACCCCTATAAGGGTCATTACTTAAAACTCAACTATGAAAATGCCGAAAATTCCATGTATCAGCTTTTTTGTATGCTGGGATATGTGATGACAGTGCCAGCTTATCTTCTCGAGGGTTTAGGACAGAGTTGTTACAAGGGGGATTCGTTCGAATTAGCGAGGCGGTACTTTAGTGATTCGGCGTGGATCATTGTAGACAAGGCCTCTGAAATACGCAGACTTTGGCAGGAGCGGGAATACGGGACGTACAAACTAAACGCCATTCCAAATTGGGTCAGGCAAACATTAGGTCCGCACTTCATCCAAGAGTCTTTGGCCCTAATCGATGAGGCCCTCCAACATCTCAAATCAAGGAGTTAGCTCGTGCCCAAAGCGCTGTCTACTTTAGCCGACTACGAAAATGCAAAAACCCAACTAATAGATTCTGTAGGCAGTCGGACTGACGTAGTAACGTTTTGGCAATACGGCGAGGTCACCCAACCAGGGGTATCTGATTTAGATTTGATTGCCATTGTTAAAGATAATCCAGAAGCTGATTTAAAGGACTTTTTACACAAAGAGCGATTACCCATAGCCGTGTGCGAGGCTATGGCCCACGCAAATTTAATTATTTTGCCCGAGTCTTCAGCAAACGGCGCATTTTATTGGGACGATATTCGCTGTAAGGATATAAAAACGGGGTGGGCCATTTCCACTCCTCAGGTTCCCCAGACCTTTCTTAAAGTTGCAATGTTGGTGGATTGGTTTTTTGAACGAACCCTCAGAATCTATTCATTAAGGAATAGTTGTCTAGAAAAGCCTCAACACACTTTGGGCTTGCTGAAATCTTATTGTTATTCTCTCGATAATTTTTTTGAACTTTCCAAGCTCGTCGTAGATTCTGAATATGTAGAACTCAAAACACAGCTACTGACTATCAGAACGAAGTGGCAGCGGCTTGACCCTAAAAGCAGGCTTCGCGAACTTTCACTCCTATTTTTTGGTTTTTACATTTTGGCCCGGCAATTACATCAACAGGTATTCACTTGGTTCGAACGCGGGGGCCACTATCCTAATTGGAACGGCTATACTGGTACTGTACGCTTTATTATTCCTGACGGAAACATCTATGAGTTCGTGGACACCTTTGAGAAAGAGATTCAATATCTAAGTGCTAAACCCATCGTATTGTTGCCCAGAAATTTATTGCATCACTTTCTGTTGTACTCACAGCCTGAGCGGGCTTTGGGAAGTAAACTGGAAAAAAGTTTCTCTGGGCCCAATATCGTCGATATCAAAGCGGGCCTCAACATGGTTGGCGAATATGCTTCATTTTTGCGTGAGCGGATAGATTTTGCTGCAGATTGGCATGACTACCTTAAACGCCATGGATTTGATTATGGACTTTTTAAATACGGCTGGTATATCAAGGATCATCTATGAGCGGAAAGCATAGACATATTCTCACCATCATCCCGGCCCGCGGCGGCTCTAAGTCGGTTCCGCGCAAAAACATTGTCCAGTTGTCAGGAAAACCCATGATTGCGTGGGCCATCGAACACGCCTTGGCGTCGAAATTCATTACGCGAATAATTGTTTCCACAGATGACCATGAGATCGCTGTAACTGCGGAAAAATACGGTGCTGAGGTGCCATTTTTGCGTCCGGCTGATATTGCCGGGGATCTGTCCCTGGATGTGGAATTTCATCGGCACGCCCTAGAGTGGCTGAAGGAACACGAGAACTATATTCCCGATGTAGTGGTCAATTTGCGGCCAACACCGCCGTTTCGTCAGCCGGCAACGATCGACAAAGCCATTGAAATGTTTTTAGCCCATCCCGAAGTGGATTCCCTGCGTTCGGTGCAGCCAGCAAAAGAATCTCCGTTTAAGATGTGGACTATTGATAAGGGTGGCTATTTGGAGCCGTTAGTGAAAATGGTAGAGTTTCGTGAGCCCTACAATCAACCCCGGCAGGCGTTGCCAATGGCCTATTGGCAAAATGGTTATATCGACATCACTCGTCCTGACATTATCCTAAAAAAGAACTCCACTACAGGTGATAACATCTTGCCATTTTTGATTGAAGGGCCTGCCACTGACATCGACTATCCGGAAGATGTGGCTAAAGTCCAAACCGAGTGTGGTGATAAAATAGTTTTATTGAGCTCAGACACGCCACCTGTAAGGCATCCCTCCTGACGCATAGGAAGTTCAAGCCCTCAGCCACCCGCAGATGACAAGCGGGACCTGACTTTGTCAAGTACCAATTTGCACGAATTTCCACCCGCCACTACTTGATGGTCAATGATCCAGCAGCTGGAACACGCCTACCCTCGCTCCGCCGCGTGCGCCCTTCCTACAACGCAGAATTACCAACCCACCGTCTGATCAAACTCCAGTTCCAGGACCGGCTCTGCATCCGCCTGCGCACCCGCATCAGCCACCCACCTATCGTGTCCAGCTTCCGCTGTTAGGTTTACCGTCTGGTCAAACTCAAGCTCGGGGATTGCCTCCACTGCTTCTGGAGCAATCAACTGCTGTGCACTCGCCTTCACCGGTGGTGAGCGCGCGGGTGCGATTGCCGGTGCAGTTTTTGGCTCGCTGGAAGGGGCCAGTATCTGTCGCACCGCCGCTGGCTCTGGCGGCTGGGTGGCATCCCTTGTCGTCGAACCCGGGCCGGTGGCGTACTGCGATCTGGCGGTGACCGGCAACAGCTCGATCCTGTGCCTCCATGAGACCGGCGCGGATTGTTTGACCACAGTTGGACAACCGCGCCCTACCAGTTGGTGGTGGACCCGTCACGACGACGTAGTTAGTGTGTGCGTTCTTGGTTCAGGTCGGGAACGAATTCCGAATGTGCTCCGGCATTCTCGTCGAACTCGACCCCGAGGCCAGGACGGTCGGAGAGGATCAGGCGTGGACCAATGCGTTCGTGCTGGATCTGGAAGAGCCGTTCGTCATAGAAACCAGTCTTCTCGAATGGCGAGTCCCGGATTTCGAGTGAGGCGAAATTCGTCAATGCAGCAGCAAGATGCGCGGTTGCAGCGAGGCAGATTGGCCCAAGCGGGTTGTGGGGCATGAGGTCGATGTAATGCGCCTCGGCCCGCCACCTTCATCGACTAAGTCAGGCCACCGACGGTGCAGACATCAAGCCGTACGAAGTTGGTGATACCGCGTTCGATGTAGGGTAGGAACTGCCACTTTGAAGCGAAGTCATCGCCGATGGCGAACGGGACGTGCGTCATCTTTCTCAAGGTCTCATATGCCTCAGGGGTCCCGTCCCGGATCGGTTTCTCGAGGAGGTCGAGGGTGTCACGGCCAAGTTTCTGGCAAAAGGACGCTGCTTCAGCGACCGACAACCAGTGGTGGTAGTCAATGCCTAGGACGGGCTGCGAACCCAACGCCTCCCGCAACTTGTTCAGCCAGTGGGCGGTCGGGCCGATACTCTCCCTCGGTTCGAAGACCCCTTCCCCGGCCTCGTTTACCTCACGGGGGGCATGTATGCCGGTTCGGATGATGTTCCACCCTTGCGACAAGAGCATCTGGGCCTGTTCGATCAGGCGGGGCTCCATCGGCGCCTGGGTCGTGGCGAACATGTGGCACCAATCGCGATGCTTAATCCCGAGGAACTAGTAGACCCGCACCCCAAGCGCCTTCCCCTTGATGTTGTTAAGGGCGATGTAGATGGCGGAAATGGCGGAGGTGAGGACGCGACCCCCTTCGAAGAACTGGCTGCGGTAGAGGTCCTGCCAGATGGCGCCGATGTTGAACGGGTTCTTCCCGATGATCAATTCGTGGTGATGCCGGAGTGAACCCATGACTGCTAGCTCACGGAACGAGAGGCCGGTTTCCCCCATCCGTGAATGCCCTCCTCGGTCTCGATCTTGATGATGAGTTGGTGCCGGTAGCCAACCTTGGTCGGCAGCATCTTGAGGTCGGTAATCTTCATGCGTTCTCCCGCTTCCGTCCATCACGTGACCGTAACTTTATTAGGATAGCCGGATGGGTAGGTTGGTCGCTTTTCTCCTGGCGGCGGAAGCGATCGTGACCGGGTTGAGCGTTATGAGCCGGCGTTTCGTGGTTGCGGTGGTCCAACCATTGTAAAGGTGCGTTCGGGAGTGAGTGGCGCAGTCAGGAAGCCGACACTGTATCAATGAATGTAGGCGGGAATGCGGTCTTCCCGAACGCCAACTTGCTGGCAGACCGGTGGTTTGATCCGACGGATAGGGAATTCAAGACTATAAGACCCTGCTAATATGCCTAGCGCCGGGCCCGCTTTTGTCAAGTAACAGGTTGCGCTAATCTGCACCCCGCCACTACTAAATGGTCAATGATGTCAATGATCACTTTTGTATGACATTCCGGGAGGTACTCTCAGCGCAACAAGCAGAAATTACCCGACTTGGACCGACCAGCATCGGCAGCCCAAAATATTCAGGGCGCTGCGCCTGCAGCTGGACCACGCCTACTCACGCTGCGCCGCGTGTGCCATTCCTTCAGCGCAGAATTACCAGGCCGCGCTCCATTCCGGCCGCCGCCGTTGCTCCACCGTGGCTCGCGTCACTCTGCAATTACTGCCTGCGCGTGTCCCTCGCATACCAGCAAAGCTGCTCATAATCAAGGACCAATCCGAAATTCCAGCAGCCGGGCCCGATCCTCAATCACCTCACCCACACCCGCTTCCACGGCAACGCGCTCTTGCGTTGCCGGCGGGTACAGAGTATGAGCGCATTCGGACCGTTTACGTGGGTCGCTTTCCCAACGCACAACCGAAGTTTAGTTTAGGGGATTTCGAGCTTTAGTTCGTCCCCAAAGTACTTGCCGTTCAGGCGCTTGACCGTACCAGTAGCCTGTCCTATCGCTTCCGTCTAGAGCACGAACACATTGTTGGGTAAGATCATGGCATCTGGACAAGCCCTAAAGAAATGGAGCTGCAAAGGCAGGATGATGGCGTCAAAGATATTCCAGTGCCTCAGCATATGGTCCGTCGTGAACCGGTTGCCATAAACCAGTTGCCCGACTTAGCTCTCCAACTCCTTCTTTAAGGCCAAAGCGACCACTGCGTCGCGGGCCAGTTCATCAATGTGGCAATAAACAGGCATTAAGAATTTTTCGGTTAGTGCGTAAAGTTGCGGCCAGGCTGCACGCAGTTCAATAGGGAACCTTTGTCATTGCTGCCACATCCACCGGACTCAGCTGGCCCTCACCATGCAGAACCGGGTACGGCCTTTGCCGTGCCGTATGCATGACGTGGCCGGGCATCAGAATAGCATTGACCGCCCGGCGCGGGGTGTTTGATGTATTGACACCAGACCGATGCAGCAAACTGGCATGAAAGAACAGGCAGTCCCCCGGCTTCATTTCAACAGTGACGACTTTATTGGAGGGCGCATATTGCGCCTCCAGTTCCATCGCAAGCAGATGTCCCCGCCCAATCATGCCATGCCGATGCGAACCGGGAATCACCTGCATGGAGCCAGATGCCTCGGTGGCCTCATCCAGGGAAAACCAAAGGCCGAGCTCAGGCTGCACGATTGTCGGCCAGTCCAGCGAAACATCACTGTGCCAAGGAAGAGGGGTGCCGCCCATCGCGGGCTTGTCCATCATTGTGACACGCATTACCGATGACACATCACCTAGAAACATGGCGCAAATATCTTTGATCCATTGACTTTGTAGCTTTTCCAGAAAAACATCGTCGTATTCCAGGTCCGCGATTTTCCGATATGCCACATCCGGACCGCGATAGCCCATTTCCGACTTTTGCACATCTTCATATCTTCCGGACTCGGTATCCGCTTGAAAGCGCCGACCTACCTTGGCAAACTTCCCGCGAACGATGTCTTCCAGTCGTGTCCGCATTTCCAAGATATCCTTTTGGGAAAATCCATTCCGGACGATGAAATAGCCAACCTTGGCAATGTCCTGAATATGGTGGTCGTTTTTCATAATTATTCTCAAGTTTAACGGTTCAACTATCAAGGCAGACGTTCATTACCAACAGGTTCTACCGCCATCGACCACCAGATTGAAGCCCGTGACATAACTGGAGGCATCCGATAGTAAATATACCATGGAGGCCTTGTACTCATCTTGCGCTGCCATTCGGCCCATCGGAATTCGATAGGCCAATTTTTTCACGAATTCCACATTTTGGCCGTTGAATACGCCTCCGGGTGAGATTGCGTTGACCCTGACCCCATTCTCCGCCCAGTAAGTCGCTAGGTATTTAGTCAGTCCGACCAAGCCCGCCTTTACCACGGAGTATGTTACCGGCTTGACTGGCTGGCTCTCGGGCGGCAGATCAGGCTGGCGATAAATTCGTTGATCGGGTGCGATGACGGCGAGGTCGGATGCCACATTGACGATAACGCCACCGCCATGCGTAGCCAGGTAGTGCCCGAACACTTGGGAACAAAGAAAGGCACCGGTCAACCCGACCGAGACGTCAGCATTCCAATAGTCTTCCGTCAGATTTTCGAAACGGGTCAGCTTTTGGGCATCGGCATCAGGCCCGACCTTCGGATCGTTGGCCGCGTTATTCACCAGCCCGTCCAGTCGACCGAACGCTTGCGTGATTTTGCCCAGGCAGGCATAAATTTCTTGCTTGTCCGCGATATTGCAGACCAAACCAAGCGCCTTGGTTCCGTAGTCCGCCTCAAGCTTGCCCACGACTGTTTCAAGGGATGCCTGGTTGATATCCAGCAGCACCGGTATGCCCCCCGCTTCCGCCACCCCTTCTGCATGCTTCCTGCCAAGTAGTCCGGCACCGCCAGTGATTACGATCACTCGGCCCACGAGCGAAAATCGATCGGCCATTTTTTTGTTCACGATAATCCCTCTGTCTTTCCTGATTCAAGTGACCTTTTCGTCGCAAGACAAATCTCCAACACAGCCACGCCTTCCTCAAGCGGGACGGGCGGCTTGACGCCATTTTGCGCACTCGCGATAAAGTCCCGGACTTCTTGAAGAAACATATCGTTTCGCTGAAATTGATCGAAGAGGATGACCTCAGGTTCAGCAGCCGACAGGAGATGAATTTCCAGTCGGTTGGCGCGGTAATGAAATATCGCAGTACCTTTTTCCCCAACGACGTGGATATAGCGTCTCGCCGGCTTCTGCAGAAAATCCAGGTGAATGTGCACAGGAAAATCTCGGCCGGCGTGCTGGCAGGACAGGAGAATGTCCGCGGTGTCCTCGACATCTATTTCCAGATTTGAAAGCTGCCCCCCAACGGCAGACACGTTGTGTGGCCTCCCGAACAACCAGTAAGCCATGTCAATTTCATGGCTCAGGCAAAGAACCACCCCGCCTCCCTGCTCTTTGCGAGCGGCGTGACTCGCCCGGTAATCTTCGTAGGGATGCATCCCTGGCAGCCATTCTCCAAAATGCAGGTCCGCGGAGGTGAGATGACCCAGTGAGTTGTTTCCAATCAACTCTTTGATCTTGATGTAGCCGGGGTGGTAGCGCTGCTGGTAGCCAACCATGCAAGTCAGTTGCTTATCCTGCACAAGCTTCATCAATGCGGCAACATCCGCGCTGCTGTGGCTCAACGGCTTCTCTATGAAAATGTGACACCCCGCCCCAGCGGCAGCAAGCGCCGTAGCAACATGCATCGAAATCGGGTTAGTGACGAAAACAGCATCGGGCCGCCAGGCCAACGCCTCCTCCATGCTGTAGAAACAGCGCAATGCATAGTGCTCTTCAGGCTTGCTGTCAAATGTCGCCTCCAGCTTGTCAGAGATCACGATGTCAAGTCTGCGCGAGCGAAATGCCGCAATCTCCGCATTGCCATTAGTCACAGTTTCAATCATCCGAACATGGCGCTGACCAATCGAGCCGAGCCCGCAAATCAGGAATTTTTTCACGATGGATGTCTCACCGCTGGTGCATGTTGAACGACAAACACACCTAATTTCTGCCGTTCGCGCAATTGCGCTTCCGCCAACCCTACTTCTTCTGGATAATCCCCAAACCGCGGGTCGATCTTGTTAAGTATCTCCTTGCCATCCCAAAGGGACCACATCTCACCGATGGTCTCGTCCCCCACGCGGGTGACAATTCCACTAATCTCGTTCGTCACCGTGTCGACGGCCTTCCGCTTGTCGTCCCAATCCTTCTTCTCGAAGGGGAGCCTGAGTCCGATGGGAAAGCGCTCGCAGTTCTCCTCATAGGTCATTTTGTCTTGAGTCGCTGCATCATGCTGCAT
>SXGU01356941.1_pt1 | contig 13640 bp, 8 predicted proteins | sample 3174531 | NCBI WGS metagenome assembly SXGU01 (sample SAMN11356863, study PRJNA531348) | freshwater metagenome | isolation source: freshwater sample F1-140 | place: China: Fuxian Lake, Yuxi | collected 2017-12-25 | reverse complement strand
TCGCCGCCCTCGTCGCCCACCTCGTGCACGCCGACCTGCTCGTCCTGCTCTCCGACGTGGACGGCCTCTACGACGCGGCGCCCAGCGCCGACGGGAGCATCCTGGTCACCGACGTCCACGGCCCCGAGGACATCGCCCACGTGCGCGTCGGACGGGCAGGCGCGGCGGGGGTCGGCACCGGCGGCATGCACACCAAGCTCGACGCCGCCCGGATCGCCACCGGCGCCGGCGTACCGACCATCCTGACCGCGGCCGAGCAGGCGCGTGCCGCGCTGGCGGGGGAGCCGGTCGGCACCTTGTTCCACGTCACGGGCAAGCGGCGGCCCACGCGCCTCCTCTGGCTGGCGCACGCGACCGAGCCCCAGGGCACGCTGCTGCTGGACGACGGGGCGGTCCGCGCCGTGACCCAGCGTCGCGCGTCCCTGCTGGCCGCCGGAGTGACGGGCGTGAGCGGCTCGTTCGTGGCCGGCGACCCGGTCGACATCGCGGGCCCGGACGGCGTCGCGGTGGCCCGGGGCCTGGTCAACTTCGACGCCGACGAGCTGCCCGGCCTGCTCGGCCGCAGCGGTGAGCGGGAGGTCGTCCACCGCGACGCGCTGGTCCTGATATGAAGCGCCTGGTCTTCTGGCTGGCCGCGGCCGGCCTGGCACTGCCTGCGGTCCCGCTCACCCTCAACCGGCTGCTGGACTCCGATGCGGGGCCTGCCGTCCGGATGATGTCCTTCACCCCGCTGGTGACCCCGCTGTACGTCGTCGACGTCCTGCTGGTGGGCGGAGCCCTGGCCGCCGGCCGGGCCGGGCCGCGACGGGTGCTGGCCCCGGTCCTGGCCGTGCTGGTCGCCGGCCTGGGAGCGCACGTCTGGTGGCTGGCCCCGCAGTTCGTCGGTGACAACCCGGCCCCCGCGGACGGTGCCGCGCCGCTGGTCGTGATGACGACGAACTTCTACGCCGGCGACGCGGCCGCGGCCGAGGTGGTCAGGGTGGCCCAGGCGCGGGACGTGGGGCTGCTGGTGGTCAACGAGATCACGTTCGGGACGCTGACCGAGATGGAGGAGGCGGGGATCGACGAGCTCCTGCCGTACCGGATCGGGGAGCCCAACGGTGCCGTCGACGGCACGATGGTGTTCTCCCGCGAGCCCCTCACGGAGCCGACCCGGCTGGAGACGACGTTCCAGTCGTGGCAGGTGACCGTGGGGGAGGGGGCGGACGCGCTGACCGTGCTGGCGGTCCACCCCGTCGCCCCCGTCCCGCCGGCCGGGGCGTCGACCTGGCGTGCCGAGCACGAGACCCTCCTGGCCGCCGCGCAGCAGTCCGAGGCCACGTTGGTCCTGGGCGACCTCAACGCCAGCCCCGACCATGCGGTGCTGCGGGCCTGGCGCGACGCCGGCTACCGCGACTCCCTCGAGCTGGTCAACGCGGGCTGGAGCCCGACCTGGCCGAGCAACGGCATCACGCCGGTGCCGGGGTTCCACCCGCCGGCCCTCATCCAGATCGACCACGTCCTGGTCACCTCGGCGCTCGCCGTCACCGAGTCCTTCACCGTGGACGTGCCCGGCAGCGACCACCGTGCGGTGGTCGCCACCGTCGCCCGCCGCTAGCGCGGTGCTTGGCTAGATCCTCCCGAGCAGCTTCCGGACCTCGACCATCCGGTCGACCGACCTGCTGGTGTGCGCCTTGTCGGCCATCGCCACCAGCTGACCGAACCGGTAGAAGCCGCCCTGGGGACGGCGCACGACGGGCGCGTCCCAGGCCTGCTTGCCGTGCACGAAGTCGAGCAGCGCGCCGAGGAACGCCCGGTCGAGCTTGGCCCGCTCGACCCGGAGCCGGCTCTGGCCCGGGGTCGGCTTGCCCGGCCCCGCCGTGGCCTTCTTCATGGTGAGGACGTCGAGGGCCGCGGCCGAGCTGCCCAGCCGCACCCGCTTCTCGAACGTCGGGCTGACGTGACGGGCGACCGCGAGGTAGCACGACGCCTGCGCCGGGGACAGCCCCGAGGGCTGCCCGGCCGCCAGGGCACGGAACTGCCTGGTCCACCACCGGCTGCCGCCACCCTTCTCGGGTGTCGCGCGGGTGACCACGACCGAGCTGCTCACCGTGCCGGCGGCGCCCAGGTCGTCGTCGGTCACGTCGGCCGTGACGGGATAGACGCACGGCTCGGCCCAGCCGTGGTCCGCCGCGATCGGGCGGGTCAGGACGTCGTCGCTCGTCAGCATCAGGTCGGTGCCGGACCCGTCGCCCCAGTCGATCTCGGTGCGCAGCAGGTCCACCACGGACTTGTCCTTGACCGCACCCGCCCACGAGACGATGCGTCCGGTGCGGGTGAACGTGGTGTCGCCGTCCACCAGCACGTCCTGCGAGGCGAAGGTCAGCCCGTAGGCCGGGGTGTTGGCCACCGTCTGCGAGCCGAGCTCGTCGGTGGTGGCGTTGTCCTTGTCCTTCACCACGACCGAGACCGGCATGACGTCGCGGTCGGTGGAGCTCGGGTTGTCATCGGCGTACTCGTGCTCGGCCGAGAACGCACCGGCGATGACCGGCACGGGGACGGGTGCCGTGCCGTCGCCCCAGTCGACCACCACGGTGTGCGTGTCCAGCGTGCCCGGGTCGGTGACCGTGCCCGAGACGGTGACCGCGTCGGTCTCCTCCACGGCCGCGGTGGGGAGGGTCAGGCCCGTGATCTGCGGGGCCACGTTGACCACCGCGAACTGACGGACCGCCTCGATGTGCTCGGCGGCCTCGGCCTTGACGGTGTACGTCGTCGACGTGCCCACGCCGGCGTCGTCGGCGTACACGTGCGAGGCCTGCCAGGTCTTGGTGGCCGACAGCACCGCGGTGCTGGTGGTCCCGTCGCCCCAGGTGACGGTGACGGTCTCGCCGACGGTGCCGCCGACGCTCTTGCCGCTGGCGGTGACGGTGGACCCCTCCTCGACCAGCGAGCCGCTGAGCGCCAGGGAGAGCACCTTGCTCGGCCCCGGGGGCGGCGCGCTGCCCGTGCAGCCGCCGTCGTCCGAGGTCGTGAGCAGCGCGTTGAGCGTGTCCTGCTCGGCCTCGTCGGCCGTCTCCGGGCTGACCTCGCCGTCGGCGGCGAGGTCCTCGGGCTTGTCTCCGGTGATGGTGACGACCGTGCCCATCGTCTGCACGTCGAACGTCGTGTCGCTGATCGTCCCCACGGGGTAGCTGACCTGCGACACCGCGCAGTTGACCTGGGTGCCACCCGTGGCCACGGCCCGGGCGGAGCGGCTGCCCGGGGTGCTGGTGGGCTCGATCGCCGCGAACTTGGTGACGAGCGTGTCGATGGAGACGCCGGACGGGACCACGAGGCCCGCGTCGCCGACCTCCTCCCTGATCACCGGAGCGGCGTACTGCGCCCGGAGCTGCTCGTCGACCTGGTTCTTGGGGCCGGTGCAGATCGGCGTGCCCTGCAGACCGGGGGTGTAGCTGCACATGCCCGGGATGTCCGGGATGCTGATGGACGGGATGATGGTCAGGCAGCCGCCGAACAGGCACACCTCGACCTTGGGGATGTCGGGCGTGATGATGCCGAACAGCGCCAGGTCCAGGAGCTGGTTGATCGGGATCGGCCGGCCGAAGCCCCACTGCTCGAGGGTGTCGTTGGCGCTGTCGACGTCGTCGCGGAAGTCGAAGTAGCCGGTGGACAGGGTCCGCCAGGTGGCGGACCCCGGGTTGCCGAGGTCGTTGAAGGCGCCGCGGATCTCGGAGAAGACGGTCTCCATGTTCTGCGACGAGAAGGCCTGGGCGAACTCGTCGGCGGCCATGTCGACGGCCTTGATCGCCTCGTCGATGCCCGCGGCGATGTCCTCGAGGAACTGGGCCCGCAGATAGACCGAGAACTCGAAGTCCGGGTCGGTCAGGTCGAACTTGCCCGAGCCCTCGATGCCCGCCGCGATGATGTCGGCGAGCACCACGTCACCCTTCACCAGGAAGCGCTGGGTGCCGATGTCGAGGGTCACCTGGCCGGAGGCCCAGACGCTGGACGAGCTGCCGGTGGAGTAGTACTCGATCGGGTCCAGCAGGGTGGCCCCGGCCTTGATGAAGACCCGAGCTCCCGAGCTGCCGAGGTTGAGCTTGACGATCGTCGGGTCGAAGGTGAGCGGCCCGGCGTTCCACCCGGTGATGTAGCCCTGGGCGTTGACGCTCGGGACCCCGCCGCCCTTGCCGGTCTGCACGTCCACCAGCACGGAGGCGATGCAGTCCTCGTCCTCCTCACACTGGTCCGTCACGGAGGGGTCGGACCCCGCGGGCGGCAGGCAGCCGGGTGTGACCGAGCCGCCGGGGGTGCCCTTGTCGAGGTAGAGGTCACCGGAGAGGTAGAAGCCGGCGCGCAGGCACAGGGAGGGGTCGTCCACGTGGCCGATGGACAGGAACAGGTTGCGGATCCCGACCGGCGGGATGATCTCGTCCGGGATCACCTGGCCGCCCGAGACCTGGGTGTAGAGCTTGCCCAGCTGCTTCATGCTCAGGCCGTTCTGGCTCGACCCGGTGAAGCCCTTGAAGTCGAGGTACGGCGAGTTGGGGGTGACGCCCACGAGGGCCGAGATGGAGATGTCGGTCTGGCCGACCACCAACCGACCGAGGAACCCGATGTCCACCGAGGTGGTGGTGCCGGTCGTGACACCGAGCACGAGCTTCGCCTCGTGCAGGGTGAGGAACGGGACGCCGAAGGGCTGCTGCCAGCCCTCGTCGGACGCGCTCTCCAGACCGCCCTCGATCCGGAAGCTCGACGTGGTCGTCGTGAAGCTGAACCGACCCGTGAGGGAGAACTTCACCTCGTCGATGCAGGTGGTGTCGACGTAGAGGTTGCTGGGACAGGTGTCGCCCTCGACCCGCGGGATGCCGAGGGTCAGCGACCCCTCGAGGCCGAAGCTGATGGTGCTCCCGGCCTTGGAGATCTCCAGGGCGAGCCCCGCGCCGCGCACGAAACCGCCGTCACCCGCGGTCGAGAGACCGGGGAGCTCGACGGTCAGGGAGGTCGTGGTGCCGCCGAACGCCGGGATCAGGCCGGTGACCTTCAGCGGTTCGTCGACCGCCAGGCCCATCTCGCCGAGCGGCTCGGTGAGCGCGGCCGGCAGCTCGATGGCGGCGGCGAGCGAGACGCCCTTCTTCAGCTCCAGGTCGAAGTCGCAGCCGGGGGTCGCCGCGGGGCAGAGGACACCCGCGAAGTACTGACGTGTGGGGCCGTCCAGGTCCCCGGACGCCGCCTCGACGTCCTCCGTGCTGACCACGACGGACAGGTCCGGCAGCGTCGGGTCGGGCGTGACCGCGCCGACCAGGTCGCTCAGGCTGAGCTCGCCGCTGGGCCGGGCCGCGACGATGACGCCGTCGGGGCCGCTGCGCACCAGCAGGGTGGCGCCGACCGAGGTGCCGCCCAGGACGACGTTCGCCGTGCCGGTCGCGGAGACGGTCAGTGCCTTGGGCGTCACGGAGCCGTCCACCGCGACGTGCAGCGCCGGGTCGGTCACCTCGACGTCGACGTCGTCGGGCAGGCCGGAGACGTCCGCGCCGACGAGCTCGGCGAGGTCGACCGCGCTGATCGTCCCGGCCAGCGCCGCGTCCACGGTGCCGGACACGGCACCGGCGGTCTTCTCCAGTGCGACGGAGACGGTGCCGGTCAGCGTGTCGGGAGCAGTGCCGAGCGTGACCTCGGCGTCCAGGGACCCCGACACCCCGTCCCCCGAGATCGACGCCTCGAGGGACGCGGTCTCCAGGGTCAGCCAGTCGGCACCGAACGGCGCCTCGATGGTGTCGATCTCGATCCCAAGGTCGACGGCGAGCGCGCCGCCGGACATGGTGACCGCGACCGAGGCCGTCCCGGAGATCGGCGTGTCGCCGAGGGTCACCGTCGCGCCGCCCTCGAGGCCCACGGTGAGGTCGCCTCCGGCGCTCTTGGCCAGCTCGAGGGTCCACGGGGAGCCGAGCCCCAGCCACTCCGGCATCGAGTCGGGGTTCTGCACGCCGACGGTCGCGGTCAGGGCGAACCCGGTCGGGGCGGGGGCGCCCTCCTCCAGGGCCTCGTCGGAGGTCGACAGGGTGCCGTCGAGGCGGACGTAGTCGACGCCCACGCGACCGAGCGCGTCGCCCAGGCCGGCGGAGTCGCCGTCGACCAGGCCACGGAACGCCACGCCCTGGCCGATCGCCAGGTCGTCGTCGCTGTCCGGGTCCCCGTCGTCGAAGAAGTCCTGGCCGCCCTGCGGCAGGTCGCCGACGGCCAGGGTCGAGGTGTCGGTCGCGTCCTTGCGGAACGCGGTCCAGGTCTTGCTCAGCCCGACGTCGACGGCGTCCAGGCTCGGCGCGAAGTCGCTGAGCGAGGCGGCGCCGGTCCGGAACGCGACGGTCACCGACGGGCTCGAGTCGGCATCGGCGTCGGCCCAGGTGGCGACGACGATGACGTCGGCGGCGACGCCGAGCAGGTCGGTCGGTCCGCTGACGGTGAGCGCGAACGCCGCGTCGTCGAACTCGAGGGTCGCGTCGTCGGTCGTGACGCCGGGGAACCCGGTGGGGGCGACCGGCAGCACGACGGGTGTCGCCGCAGCGGAGGCCGTCGACAGGGCGTCCCTGGCCTCCTCGTAGGTCATCTCGTCCACCGCGAGGTCGTCGGGACCGCTGGTGCCGATGACCTGCACCGACCACGGCTCGGCGGCCTGCGTGCCCCCGACGGCACCGACGAGGAGGACGCCGACGGCGGCCAGCATCAGCCCCAGCCACTTCACGGGGTGCTGCAGGAGACGTGACCTGACCAGGACGTACTTCTTCGACACGGCGCTCCCCATCCGTCCCACGGCCCTCCGGGGGAACCCACGAAGGCTACGGCGGTCTGGACCGGCTGCCCATGGCCTGTTCGGGCCCCCGGACTAGTCAGGTCCGTCCCTGGGGGCGGCGCGCCGGCAACCCGTACGCTGGAGGGCGACATGGCCACAGGTGCGCACTACCTCGACCACGCCGCGACCACACCGATGGTCCCGGCGGCGATCGAGGCGATGGCCCAGCACCTGCGCGAGGTCGGCAACCCGAGCTCCCTGCACGCGTCCGGCCGCCACGCCCGCCGCGTCGTCGAGGAGTCCCGGGAGACCCTCGCCCAGGCACTGAACTGTCGACCCGGCGAGGTGGTCTTCACCTCCGGAGGCACGGAGGCGGACAACCTGGCGGTCAAGGGCATCCACTGGGCCCGGACGGCCGCCGACCCGAGACGGACCCGCATCCTCACGACCGCCGTCGAGCACCACGCCGTGCTGGACCCGCTGGTGTGGCTCGCCGAGACCGGGGCCGCCGAGGTCGAGCTCCTGCCCGTCGACAGCACCGGACGGCTCGAGGTGGAGGCGCTGGCCGCCGCGATCGACCGCGACCCCGGCTCGGTCTCCATGATCTCGGTCATGTGGGCCAACAACGAGGTGGGCACCCTGCAGCCCGTCGAGGACGCCGTCGCGCTCGCCGGCGCCCACGGCATCCCGGTGCACACCGACGCCGTGCAGGCCGTCGGCGCCGTGCCGGTCGACTTCGCCACGAGCGGCGTGGACGCCCTGACACTCACCGGCCACAAGGTCGGGGGACCGTACGGCGTCGGGGCCCTCCTGGTCGGCCGCGAGGTCGAGGTGACCGCCCTCGTGCACGGCGGCGGGCAGGAGCGCGACATCCGCAGCGGCACCATCGACCCGCCTGCGATCGCCGGCTTCGCCACCGCGGTCGAGCTGGCCGTCAAGCACCAGGCCGAGCACGCGGCACGGGTCGCCGCACTGCGCGACGACCTGGTGCGCCGGATCGTCGAGGTCGTGCCCGACGCCCACCTGCACGGGGGCACGATGGCTCCGGTCGGCGTCCACCGACTTCCGGGCAACGCACACATCGGGTTCCCCGGCTGCGAGGGCGACTCCCTGCTGATGCTGCTCGACGCGCGGGGCATCGAGTGCTCCACCGGCTCCGCCTGCTCGGCCGGCGTCCCGCAGCCCTCGCACGTCCTGCTCGCGATGGGCTGCGACGAGGACCAGGCCCGCCACTCGCTGCGCTTCTCGCTCGGCCACACCTCGACCCAGGCCGACGTGGACGCCGTCGTGGATGCGATCGGCCCGGTCGTCGAACGCGCCCGCGCCGCGCGGATGTGACCGGGCGGTGATCCCGTGCGGGTGATCGCCGCCATGTCCGGTGGCGTCGACTCGGCCGTGGCCGCGGCCCGGGCCCACGACGCCGGGCACGAGGTCACCGGCGTGCACCTCGCGCTCTCGCGCAACCCGGCGTCGTACCGCTCCGGGGCCCGCGGCTGCTGCACGATCGAGGACGCCAACGACGCCCGCCGCGCCGCCGACGTCATCGGCATCCCCTTCTACGTCTGGGACCTGTCGGAGCGCTTCCACGAGGACGTGGTCGAGGACTTCATGGACGAGTACGCCGCGGGCCGGACGCCCAACCCGTGCCTGCGCTGCAACGAGCGGATCAAGTTCGCCGCCGTGCTCGACCGGGCCGTCGGGCTGGGCTTCGACGCCGTGGCCACCGGGCACTACGCGCGGCTGCGGAGCGGGGCGGATGGCCTGGTCGAGATGCACCGGGCGGTCGACCACGGCAAGGACCAGTCCTACGTGCTCGGGGTCCTGGACCAGGAACAGCTGCGGCACTCGCTGTTCCCGCTCGGCGGCTCGTCGAAGACCGAGGTGCGTGCCGAGGCGGCGGCCCGCGGCCTGCTGGTCGCCGACAAGCCGGACAGCCACGACATCTGCTTCGTCGCCGACGGTGACAACGCGGGGTGGCTGCGCGAGAAGCTCGGCGACCGGGCGCCCAACCACGGCGGTCCGATCCTCGACGAGGCGACCGGCGAGGAGCTCGGCCGGCACGGGGGCACCTACGGGTTCACGATCGGGCAGCGCAAGGGCCTGCGGCTCGGCCGGCCGGCCCCCGACGGCAAGCCGAGGTTCGTCCTGGACATCGAGCCGGTCTCGGGCGCCGTGCTGGTCGGGTCGCACGACCGGCTCGCCGTCGACGGGCTCACCGCGATCCGGCCCCGCTGGTGCGGGACCGCACCCGCGCTGCTCGCCGGCCCGGACGTGACCGTCCAGCTCCGCGCGCACGGCGACGAGCACCGGGCGGAGATCCGCGTGGACGAGGGAGCCGACGGCGGCACGGTCGCCGTCGAGCTGCACGAGCCGGCCTACGGGATCGCCCCCGGGCAGGCGGTCGTGATCTACGACGGCACCCGGGTGGTCGGGTCGGCCACCATCGCCTCGACCCGCCGCGCGTCCGGCGGTGGCGACTGATGGTGCGGGCCACCGGTGTCGGGTCGCATCCCGGCGACGACCAGCACGCCTACGACGAGGCCGTGCGCCTGGTCCTGGGCGAGCTGCCCGACCTGGCGTACGTCCCCGAGGTGCCCGGCCGCGGAGCGGGCGCGTCGATGACCGGCCGCGGCGTGGCCGTCATGGCCGGCCTGGCGGCGGACCTGCAACCCGCCGGCTGGCGGCTGACCGACGCGCCGGGGATCGACCACCGCCGGGCGAGGAGCCTGCTGGCCCAGGACCTCGACGGGTTCGAGGAGCAGGCCCAGGGCTACACCGGCACGGTCAAGGTCCAGGTCGCCGGGCCCTGGACCCTGGCGGCGACGGTGGAGCGCCCCCGGGGCGACAAGGTCCTGGCGGACTCGGGCGCCCGCCGCGAGCTGGCCCAGGCGCTGGCCGAGGGACTGCGCGACCACGTCGCCGACCTCCGGCGCCGGGTGCCGGGTGCGGCGGGCCTGGTGGTGCAGGTCGACGAGCCCGCGCTCGCCTCGGTCCTGGCCGCCGCGATCCCCACGGCGTCCGGCTTCGGACGGCACCGCGCGGTCCATCCTCCCGAGGCCTCGCAGGCGCTGGAGTGGGTGCTCGAGGCAGTCACGGAGAGTGGTGCCGAGGCCTGGGTCCACTCCTGTGCGGCCGGGACGCCGCTCGGCCTCCTGCGCGGCGCGGGCGCCCGAGGTCTGTCGGTCGACCACGCCCGGCTGACGGCTCGCGACCACGACGAGCTGGGCAGCGCACTCGACGACGGCGAGACGGTGGTGCTGGGGATCGTCCCGTCCACCGACACCTCTCCCGCGCCGACCGACGGCGAGGTCACCGAGTCGGTCGTGCGCTGGCTCGACATGCTGGGCATGGACCCCGGGGAGGTGGGGGACCGGGTCGTCATCACGCCGTCCTGCGGCCTCGCCGGGGCATCCCCGGGCTGGGCGAAGCAGTCGCTCACCGTGCTGCGCGCGGCCGCGGACCACCTCTCGGGGTGAGACTGCCACCCGTCCGGCCGGGTACCACGCCTCCATGGCTGACCTGAGCGGGAGGACCGTGGCGATCATCGTCGCCGACTTCATCGAGGACGCCGAGCTCGTCACCCCACGCGACGAGCTGAGCGCCGCCGGCGCCGAGGTGCGGGTCTACGGCGTGGAGGCCGGCTCCGTGCAGACCGTCGAGGGGGACACCGACCCGAAGCAGCAGGTCGAGGTCGACGGCACCCTCGACGACCTCGACGTGGCCGGCATCGACGCGCTGGTCGTTCCCGGCGGGACGGTCAACGCCGACAAGCTCCGGGTCGAGAAGCGGGCGCAGGAGATCGTCCGGGAGGTGGCCGAGTCCGGCAAGCCGTTGGCGGTGATCTGCCACGGTCCGTGGCTCCTGGTGTCCGCCGGCCTGGCCAAGGGCCGGCGACTGACGTCGTACCCGTCGCTGGCCACCGACATCCACAACGCCGGCGGTGACTGGGTCGACGAGGAGGTCGTCGTCGACGGCAACCTGATCACCAGCCGCAACCCCGGCGACCTGCCGGCGTTCGTCAAGGCGCTCCAGGACGCGCTGACCTGACCCTGGCTGACGAGACCTGCCTCGCGCGGCCGCGGACCCGCGCCAGGTACACGAAGTGGCCGCCCCCATACGCTGGGGGCGGCCACTTCCGTGTGGTGGTCGGTGCTCGGGATCAGACCCCGACGTGCGCACCCTCGGGACCGTCGGTCGCCAGCTCCTCGTGCTTGACGTCGAGGAAGATCCAGACGATCGCCGAGGCGATCAGCATCATGCCCGCGCCGAACAGGAACGCGTTGCTCGCCCCGTCGGAGAACGTCCCCTGGAAGGCCGCGAACCCGAGCAGCTCCTGGAGCTGGTCCGCGGGCATGCTCTGGTCGAGACCCGTCGCCTGAGCCTGGGCCGCCAGCTCGGGGATGAAGGTCTCCTTGCGGTCGTTGACGAAGTAGAGCGAGACGGTGCTCAGCGACGCCAGCCCGAGGGCACCGCCGATCTGCTGCATCGTGTTGAGCACGCCGGAGCCGATCCCCGAGTCCTCCGCCTTGACGTGGTGGACAGCGGTGAGGGTCAGCGGGACGAACACCATGCCCATGCCGACCGCCATCAGGACGATGAACGGCAGGATGCTGGTCCAGTAGTTCACCCCGTCGGCCGCCGCCTCGCCGTTGAGCACGGACTGGAGCACGGAGCTCGCCGAGTCGTCGAACGAGATCCGCGAGAACCCGAACAGCCCGATCGACGCCAGCAGCGTGCCGACGCCGGCGATGTACCTGGCGTCGATGCGGTTGACCAGGTTGGAGGAGAGGCCCGCACCGATCACGATGCCGATGGAGAACGGCAGGAACGCGAAGCCGGCCTTCAGCGGGCTGTATCCCATGATCTGCTGGATGAAGAGGCTGAGGAAGAAGAACATCGAGAACATCGCGGCCGGTGCGAACATCATCGCCGCGAAGCTGGTCGCCCTGGTCCGGTTCTTCAGGATCCGCAGCGGGAGCAACGGGTGGGCGGCGCGGGACTCCACGAACGCGAACAGCGCGAGCAGGCCGACGCCCAGCACGAGCGGCACGATGGTGGAGGGGGCGTCCCAGCCGTACTCCGCGTCGCCGGCCCGGGTGAGGCCGAAGACGATGCCGAGCAGGCCGAGGGTGCCGGTGACGGCGCCCGGGATGTCCAGCTCGCCCGGGTGCGACTCCGACTCGGGCAGGAAGCGCGGCGCCAGGAGCGCGGCGGCCAGACCGATCGGGACGTTGATGAGGAAGGTCAGGCGCCAGCCGCTGACGTCGATGCCGGCGAAGCTGTCGAGCCCGGTGAGCCAGCCGCCCAGGATCAGGCCGACGGCGGCGCCCGCGCCGGACATGGCGGCGTAGATGGCGAAGGCGCGGTTCCGGGCCGGACCGGCGGGGAACGTCGTGGTGATGAGCGCCAGCGCGGCCGGGGAGGCCAGCGCCGCACCGAAGCCCTGGAGGCCCCGAGCGCCGAGCAGCAGCGGCTCCGAGGTCGCGATGCCGCCGAGCAGGGACGCCACGGCGAAGATCGACAGGCCGATCATGAAGACCTTGCGCCGGCCGTAGAGGTCCCCGAGCCGACCGCCGAGGAGCAGCAGGCCGCCGAAGGCGAGGGCGTAGCCGGTGACGATCCACGACAGGTTCGACTGCGAGATGTCGAGGTCGGCGCCGATGAACGGGAGTGCGATGTTGGCGATGGTGGCGTCGAGGACCACCATCAGCTGCGCGACGGAGATGAGCACGAGCGCCCACCCGAGGTGCAGCGACCTCTCGGTCGAGGAGTCCTCGACCTCGATGTCGCTCTGGGTCGTGTCTGTCATGACTGCTTCTCCTGGTGGTCGTGAGTGGCGGCGGGCAGGATGATCTGGTCGATCACGGTGGTGACGAGCTCCTGGGTGGGCTGTTCGCCCACCAGCAGGAAGTGGTGCATGACGACCCCGGCCAGCGCCGGGGCGAGCAGCTCGATGTCGACGCCTGAGCCGATCTCGCCCCGCTCCTTGGCGCGCTCGAATAGGGCCCGGGTGCCGGCGAGCTTGGGGGCCAGCACCTCGGAGCGGAACGCCGCGGCGAACTCGGCGTCGCGCATGATCGCGGTGAGGATGGCCCCGAAGGCGTCGACCTCCGGCTTGTCGGTCAGGCCTCCGACACCGCAGAACGCCTCGAGCAGGTCGCCCCGCAGGGTCCCGGTGTCGACCGGCTCCACGGGGTGTTCGTGCTGATGGCCGTGCTGCAGGGCGTCGATGACCAGGGCGACCTTGGAGTTCCAGCGACGGTAGAGAGTGGCCTTGGACGCCTTGGCCCGCAGGGCCACCGCGTCCATGGTCAGCCGGTCGTAGCCGACGTCACCGAGCACGTCGAGGGTCGCCTCGAGGATCTCGGCCTCGCGCTCACCCTCGATGCGTGGTCGCTGGACGACGCTCTCCGGCTGGGGACTCATGCGGATCGGTTGCTCCTGTTCGGGCTTCGGTGTGACGGTCTTCACAGATGAAACGAAACCGTTTCGTTTCATCCAGAACAGAGTGGCACGACGAGCCATTCCGGCCAAGCCGATAAACCTGAGCTGGTCTGGACCAATCGGCGTCTGCGCAGGTCAGACGGGGTGATGACCACGGTGACCAGCCGAGGAGATGTCGGTGGTGACCGGCATGATGGTCGTGTGATGAGCGAGCCCACCCCCGCCACCGCCGAGGCCCGCGAGGAGCACCGAGCCCTCGAGCTGAAGAAAGAACACGGCGCCGATGTGCAGTACCAGCCATGCGCCGACGACCAGGCTGGCCAGGGTCAGCCCGATGCGCGTCTGCCGCTTAGCCTGTGCGGTGCTCAGCATGGGGCGGATATAGGCGCTTGGTATCCGGAAGTCAGCGGCCGGTCGCCTCGGGCAC
>SXGU01377700.1_pt1 | contig 13641 bp, 16 predicted proteins | sample 3174531 | NCBI WGS metagenome assembly SXGU01 (sample SAMN11356863, study PRJNA531348) | freshwater metagenome | isolation source: freshwater sample F1-140 | place: China: Fuxian Lake, Yuxi | collected 2017-12-25 | reverse complement strand
GGACATCTCCCATAGAGAGTCCCTATGGCACCGATATGATCCTTCTATGCGTGGGCTTGAAGAATTGCTAAAGATCCCGCCGTGGCGGTTGTCAGAAGCTTCCGGAAGATGAACTCTTATCTAAGAACGAACCACGAGGAGGTCGGTATGGATATTCAAGGAAGCATGGAGCAGTCAAAGGGAAGCAACATGGACCAGTGTCTCCGAGACTGCATCGCCTGCTATCAGGAATGCATGGGCTGCATCCCCCACTGCCTCGCCCAGGGAGGCGAACATACGGAGCAGAAGCACCTCACGCTCATGATGGAGTGCGCCCAGGTTTGCAACGTCAGCGCCACGCTCATGCAGCTCGGCGGGAAGTTCGCCTACGAGCATTGCCAGCTGTGTGCGAAGATCTGCGAAGCCTGCGAAGAATCTTGCCGGAGCGTAGATCCCAACGACTCCATGATGCAGAGGTGTGCGGACCAGTGCCGCCGGTGCGCGGACTCCTGCAGGAGCATGGCTCACTGAGAAAGCGATTCGTGCGCCAGAGAGCTGGCGCACTTTCGTGCGAAGACCTCGCCAGCTCGTTCTCCGTGGCTTAGGTATTCCCGGCACAACCACTTTCCGGGAGCACCCATGAAATCCATCTGGACACTAGTTCTTCTTCTGGCCTCGACCGTCGCCGCCGCGAACGTCGACGTCTCCTGCCACAACATCTTCAGCTACACCAAGCAGGGCCAGTTCAACCTCAACCTCGTCAAGCAAGGGCCGATGTCGAGGGCCGGCGTCTGGAACCCGTCGTTCGTTTACCAGCGCGGACCGGATCACCAGTTCGGGACGGAGGTGGAGGGGTTCGAGCTGAAGCTCAGCTCCGTGACCTTCATCCGGGAGGTCCCGGTAGAGTTCGGAAACAAGGTGACCACCCAGCGGATCTACGCCGTCTCTTTTAAAGCGACCGCGACCGCGATCAAGGGCCTCTTCGGCCAGGACGCGGGGAGGGATTTTGGGCCGCTCGCCGGACACGTGTCGTATGCTATCTGCGTGGAGTGGGACCGGCGGTAGTTTCGCATTGATCGGGACTGGGTCGTGGGTTAGAATAGGGCTCATGACCCAGTCCATCCTCGTCGCCGAAGACTCGGAAGAAACCGCAACGCTGATCAAGTTTTCCCTGGAGAAGGCCGGGTTCCTGGTGTTCGTGGTCCCGGACGGGATCGCGGCGCTGGACTTCATCCTCACCACTCCGCCGAGCCTCCTCATCACCGACCTCCTCATGCCGGGGCTGAACGGGTTCGAGCTCATGGAGGAACTGGCCAAGCGGCAGATCAGGCTCAAGACCATCGTCCTCGCCGTTCAGAAATCCGACGAGGACATCCTCCGGGGCCTGGGCCACGGAGCCCTGGACTTCATCCAGAAACCGTTCAGCCCGCGGGAGATGGTCGCGAGGGTCAAGGGCATCCTGGCTCGGGCCTAGGAGCTTCCCTTCCGCTTCATCTCTCCCCAGACGGTCTGCTGCTTGGTGAGCTGGAGCCACAGGCCCTTGATCCGCCAGAACGAGGTCAGCTGGCGGAAGCCGAAGGTCTCGAGGAAGCCGAAGAGGAAGACGAGGCAGAACTCCGAGAGGCTACTCTGCTTCCGGAAGTACTTCTCCTCGATGAGGACCGCCATGAGGGTCATGAAGAGGCCGTAGACGATGCCGATGAGGAAGAAGAGGAGGAGGAGCTCCTGGTTGAGGATGCCGAAGGCGTACGCGAGGAGGATCGCGATCCAGTTCCCGATCTCGAAGAGCGGGCCCCAGAGCTCGACGAGGTAGAAGTAGGGGACGGCGACGAGTCCCAGCGCCCGGTACCTCCAGCTCAGGAGGTCCCGGTTGCTCAGGAGCGTGTCGGCCAGACCCCGCTGCCACCGGACCCGCTGCCGGGAGAGGGAGCCGAGTTCGAACGGGACCTCCGTCCAGCAGACGGGGTCCGGGATGAAGACGATGCGGTACGGTTCCTTCTTCGTTTCGGTGTAGTAGCGGTGGAGGCGAACCACGAGCTCCATGTCTTCGCCGATGGAGTTCTTGTTATAGGCGCCGGCCCCGAGGACGGCCTCCTTCTTGAAGAGGCCGAAGGCCCCGGAGATCACCAGGGTCGCGTTGAACGCGTTCCAGCCGACCCGGCCACAGAGGAAGGCGCGGATGTACTCCACGTTCTGCATGAGGACCAGCGGTTCCCGGGCGAGGCTGGGCCTGGTCACTCTTCCGTGGACGACCTTGCTGCCGTTGAGGAGGCGGATGGTCCCCCCGGCGGCGACGGTCTTCTCCGGGTCCTCGAAGAATGGAACCGCGATCCGCAGGAGGGCGTCCTCCTCGAGGACCGAGTCGCTGTCGACGGCGCAGAAGAGCGGGTACTTGGAGACCGCGAGGCCCGCGTTGATGGCGTCGGCTTTCCCGCCGTTCTCCTTGTCTACGACGATGACGTTCGGGTGGATCTCCGAGCGGTAGATCCCCCGGACGCGGGCGTGGGTGAGGCGCGAGTCCTGGAAGGTGTGCTCTTCGACGAGCTTGAAGTGCGCCGTGAGCTCCTCGAGGGTCCGGTCCTTGCTTCCGTCGTTGACCACCACCACTTCGAAGACCGGGTAGTTCAGGAGGAGGAAGGACTTCACCGACGCCACCACCGTGAGGGCTTCGTTGTAGGCCGGAGCGATGATGGAGATCGCCGGGGCGAAGGCCGGGGGCGTGCTCCGGAGCTCCTGGATCATGAGCGGGGTCTGGAGCTTGCTTCTCCGGATGTCCCGGTAGGCGAAGAAGAGGAGGACGAGGTAGATGGTGTTGGCGAAGGTGTAGTAGCCGATGCTGACGACGAACACCGCCTGGATGAGGGGGACGAGAAACTCCTTCACAGCGCCACCTTGAGGTAGTGGTCCACCCACTTCCGCACCAAGGGATCCGGGTCCGCCCGGAGGGCGTCGACCGTGAGGGCGAACTCCCCGGCGTTGATCATGATGAGCGAATGGAGGGCCGCGAGCTTTTCGTTGGGAGCTTCGGACCGGAGGGCGGACTTCAGGAGGAAGAGCGCCCGCGGGTCGCCGATCTTCCCGAGCGCCCAGAGGGCGATCTCCCGGGACTCCCGGCTCTCGGTCTGGTTGGCCAGGGTGATGATGAGGGGCACCGCCTCGATCACGCGGTTGTCCCCGAGGACCTTGAGGATCACGGGCCAGAGCGGGACGCACTTCTTCTTCTCGAAGCACTCGAGGACGAGGGAGCGGTGGTTCTTCAGCAGGCGGGAGATGATCTCGTGGCGGGTGGAGTGGTTGATCTCGAGGTCCACCAGGGCGTGGATGAGGTCCCAGGCCTCGGAGGCCCGCCGGGTGAGGGAGAGGTTCTTGAAGGTGATCTGGCGGATGGCCGGGTTCCGGTCCCGCAGGAGCCGGTGGAGGTGCTTCATCCCGAGGCAGAGCTTCCACTGGTCGAGGCGGACGAGGGCGGCCAGCCGCACGTGCCAGATGAGGGAGGTGAGCTCCCGGAGGTCCTTCTCCCAGAAGCCGTACCTCTGGTAGAGCTCCTTGAGGAGCACGAGCTCCGCTCCCTTGGTCACGAAGACCAGGTCGAGGATCGCGTCCCGGAGGTAGGTCCGGTGGAAGGCGGGGACCTTCGGCGGCGGCGACTCCGGATCGACGATGTGGGTGATGAGCCACTGGGTGAACTTCTTGTGCTGCTTGCTTCTAATCCGCGCTTCCAGCTTGTTGGTGAAGATCGTCGCGAAGGTGTAGGCGAAGAAGAAGGCGATGAGGCCCGAGGCCAAAAGGAAGATTGCCGTCACGGCCTGGGTGACGTAGGAGAAGTGCTCGATCCCGAAGATCCGGGAGACCTGGTGAGTGAAATTGTGAAAATAATTCATGAAACCTTTCGGTTAGTCGCTATAATCTTAGCATGACCCGGACCGTTAACAACCGAGGACGTCTTGTACTACCTTTTCGTTGCCATCCTACTATTCTCGTCAGCTACCTCCCGCGCCCATGAAGTCTTCCTCTCGACCCAAGTGGTTGATATAAAAAAACAGAACGTCACGGGGAAGCAGGTGGACGCCCTGGCGAAGGCGACGGTCTCGGAGAAGTTCGAGGCCGGGCTGCAGGCGACGTACCTCGAGCGCTTCAACTTGTTCGAGAAGCGTGCCGGGGCCTTCGTGATCTACCGGCCGAAGACGGGCGTCTCCCTAGAGCTCAAGCACCTGCGGGGCCGGGAGAACGAACTCCTCCCAGAGACGCAGACCTCCTTCGCGGGCTACTTCTCCATCGGCGACGGGATCACGCCCTTCGTCTCCTTCACCGACGCCCGGTACTCGGCGACGACGGTCAACTACGTGCGGCTCGGGACGGAGATCGAGAAGCTCCGGAACATCATCCTCATCCCGCAGGTGATGTCGGGGAGGGCGACGTTCCGGTCTCCGGCGGAGACGGAGGAAATCTACGCCTACGGCCTGCGGGCGGTCTACTACCGGGAAGAAAAGTTCTCCGTCTTCATCTTCGGTTCCCGGGGGCGGGAGGCGTCGCAGGGGGTGATCGGGGTGTCGAACATCCTCGTCTCCACACGGTCGGGGGGGATCGGAGGGAGCTACTTTCTGACGAAGGGACTGAAGGCGGAGCTCGTAGTGGATCACACGGACTACGAGGAGCTGGGGAACCAGTTCGTGACGACGGCGTTCAATCTGCAGTGGGTGTTCTAAGTCATCAGTTTTTCTAATAGAATAATAAAAACAAAGGATTTTACTAATTGTAGCATTTTGCCTATAAGCTCCGAAGATTTTTCCAACCTAAGGAGTTTCTATGAAAATCACCACGCTTCTTCTCTCAAGCCTCTTCTCCCTCAGTTCCATGGCCGCCGAAATCGTCTGCTTCAACCCGCGGATCCAGGACAGCCAGATCACCGCGACCTTCCGGTCCAACCCGCAGAACAACGACGTCTTCGTCCTCCTCGGACTTCCGCAGGGCGAGTTCGGCTCGCGGACGGCCTGGGGCTTCTGCGCCGCCGAGGAAGACTCCCGGGAGCTCTCGCTCCGTTGCGACCAGGTCGTCCTTTCCAGAGGGAAGGTATACTTCGCCCGGCTCGACGGGAACGTCGCGACGGTCGCGAAGGACGGGAAGATCCTCGCGCGGATTCCGTGCTTTAAGAAGAACTAGGATTTCGAGAATTATTTCCCCGCCAGTCGCAGCAGCTCCGCGCAGGTCGCTTCGAGGTAGGCGGGGTCCACTTCCTTGTGGAGCCCCGTCTGCACCTGCCGCCCGAGGACGTTCATCCCGATGTAGGAGAGCTGCAGGCGCATGCTCGTGAGCACTCCGGATCCGTGGCCCGCGCTGTAGGTTCCGATCAGCGCGGGCTTCCCGTTGAAGGTCTCCCGCCAGTTCTTCGTCGACCGGCTCACCCAGGCGATGAAGTTGCTGAAGACCGGAGGCGCGCTCCCGTTGTACTCGGGGGCGAGGAAGACGAAGCCATCGACGGCCAGGGTTTCCTTTAGCGGAGCGATGAGGGCCGCCGCCTGGTGGAGCGCCTCGGACCGCGAGGTGTAGAGCGGGAGGCTTAGCTCGAGGAGATTGACCGTCGTCACCTCGGCGCCGTGACGACCGAGGGCTTCGGAGATCTTCTTCGAGAGCTCCAGGTTCTTCCCCTCCGAACTAATGACGATGGTGATCTTCATTTCCTTCCTACCTATCCGTTCTTTTGATACTCAGCCTGGGCCCGGTGCCCGATGACGTCGAGGACCGGAACCTCCGCGTCCGCGAACTCCGAAGCGATCTCCTCTCCGGTCACCAGATCCTCCGGCGTGTCGTTCCCCGGGAGGAGCTTCGCCGTCACCGTGAAGAGCCTCGTCATCGTCTCCGGGAAGAAGTGGTGGAGCTCGATGAGCGCCTTCGCCGGGAGGCCCAGCACCTTGAGGGCCCGCTTCTCCTTCATCGCCCGGATCGTCCCCCGGGCCGCGCTCGCCGCACTGATGGTCACCCCGGGCGTGCTCGAGATCGCCGAGAAGATCTTGAACGACCACTTGTTGTCTTCCTGGAAGAGGGCGTTGACGTAGGACCCGGTTCGCATGAGCCCCGGCACGATGGTGGTCACAAGGATATTGTGCTGCTTGAGCTCGGCCGCGATCCCCTCGGAGAATCCCACGGCGGCGAACTTCGCGGCGCTGTAGGGCAGGAGGTGCGGGATGCTCACCTTGCCGCCGACGGAGGTGATGTTGACGAGCTGGCCCCGGCCCCGCGCCTTCATGTGCGGAAGGACTGCGAAGGTGGTGTTCACGATTCCCCAGTACATGACGTCCATGGCGTGGTGGTAGTCGTCGAAGGTGAAGCCCTCCATGGGAGCGACCATGATGATCCCGGCGTTGTTGATCACGACGTCGACGCCGCCGAAGTGGTCGATGGTCTTCGCGATGAAGCTCTCCACCTCTTCTCTCACCGAAACGTCACAGCGCTCGACGAAGACCTGGGGGAATTTTTCTTTCACGTCATTCAGGTCGGCGACGTCCCGGGCGCAGATGGCGAGGCGGCAACCTTCCTCTAGGAGCTGGCGCATGAGCTCGAAGCCCAGCCCCGTGGTGCCGCCGGTGATGAGGATAACTTTGTCGTTTAGATTCTCGCGAGTTGCGAGGTCGATGAGCTTCTTCCCGACGAGGGCCGCGCCCAGGAATCCAAGTAGATTGGTCTTCTTCATAGATACCTCCGATGCTCACTTTCATGCAAGAGCCAGGCCTTTCCTTTCTATTCTTGAGGAAACTAATGTAGCATCATACATCGGGGGACAAATGGAACACGCACATGACGCTAGCCAACACGCGAGCAGCGGCTTCTGGTGGAACGATCTCGTCACATATTTTTCCGAAGCAGATTTCATGCCCCACGGGCACTGCTATCTCTGGAAGCCGGGTCTCGTCACCGTCCACGTGACCTCGGACTTCCTCATCGGAACCGCCTACCTCGTGATCTCCGTCACCCTGTACTGGTTGATCCGGAAGATCAACCTCGGCTTCAACCGGATCGTTTTGTGCTTCGGGGTCTTCATCGGGGCGTGCGGCTGGACCCACTACAACGAGATCTGGAACCTCTAGTACTCCGACTACTGGTACAGCGGCGGAGTGAAGGTCATCACCGCCGTCGCCTCCGTCGGAACCGGCGTGTACCTCTGGAAGCTCCGCCATCCGATCCTCACCGTGGCCGAGGCGGCGAAGCTCTCCGAGCAACGCCGCCTGGACCTGGAGGCCCTGACCCAGGACCTCGAACAACGAGTCGCGGAGCGGACCGAGGCCCTCGCGAGGAGCGAAAGTCAGTTGAAGCTCATCACCGACTCCCTGCCGGTGCTCATCGCCTACGTCGACCGCGATGAACGGTACCGGTACGCCAACGCCACCTACACCGAGTGGTTCGGCATCTCTCCCGAGGGGATGAGAGGGAAGACAATCCAGGAGTTCATCGGGGAGGAGTCTTACCCCAAGCTCGAGCCCTACATCAGACGGGCCCTCGGAGGCGAGAAGCTCGAGTACCGGAGCTCGCTCTTCGCGAAGGGATCGCAGATCACCGTTAGGATCTCCTACCTCCCGGACCTCGACCAGAACCAGAATGTGCGAGGCTACGTCGCGCTCATCGAGGACGTCACCCAGCAGGACCAGTTCGACCGGGAACGCGAGGGGCTGGTGCGAAGGCTCCAGGACGCTGTCCTCGCGAGAGACGAGTTCCTCTCCATCGCCTCCCATGAGCTGAAGACCCCGCTCACCACCCTCTCGCTCCACACGCAGACGATGCGACGGTCTGCTGCGAAAGGAGACGAGAGCGTATACTCCAAGGAGAAGATCGACCGCCTCCTCGACCACAACATCCGAGACGTCAAACGCCTGGCCCGCTTAGTGGACGACATGCTAGACATCTCGCGGATCTCCACCGGAAAGCTCCACATCGAACGGGAATCCGTCGACCTCTGCCAGCTCATCACCGACGTCACGGAACGGATGGGGGCCCAGTTCCAGAGCGCGGGGGTCGCATTCAGAATCATCCAGTGCCACCAGAGCATTGGCGAGTGGGACAAGTTTCGGATCGAGCAGGCGCTGGCGAACCTCCTAACCAATGCCCTGAAGTACGGAGCGAAGAAACCGGTGGAGCTCCGGCTCGAAGATTCCCCGGACTCGGTCCGGGTGTCCGTGCGCGACCAGGGCACAGGGATCGCCAAAGAAGACCATGCCCGAATCTTCGACCGCTTCGAGCGAGCGATCTCGGCGAGTGAGGTCAGTGGCCTGGGACTCGGGCTCTACATCTCCGCGGAGATCGTCCGCGCCCACGGCGGGAGGATCTGGGTGGAGAGCGAACCCGGCCAGGGAGCGACCTTCACCTTCGAGCTCCCGCGCACCAGTTAGTTCCGGCGATGGCCCTTACGGAACCTGAACCACGGCCGGCGCTTCTACCTTGCTCCGGTTCATCAGCGCGTACATCGGCACTCCGCTCAGAGCGATGAGGACGGAGATGAGCGCGTCCACGGGCTGCTGGGAGGCCATGGAGAAGCAGATGTAGAGCGAGCCGGCGCAGGCGACCGCCGGGACCACCGGGTAGAGGGGAACCTTGTACTCACCCTTGGCCGGTTTGCCGTAGGTCTTGCGGGTCTTCACGATGCCGAAGAAGACAGACGCGTAGAAGAGGTACATGATGAACATCGCCAGATCCGTGATGCGGTCCGGGTTGAGGAGCACGATCATGAGCATGGCGATGGAAGTCTTGAGCAGGATGGAGTTCACCGGCGTCTTGAGCTTCGGGTGGAGGAGGGCGAAGACCTTCGCCTGAGGGAAGGCCCCCCGGAGGGCCATGGCGTACGGGACGCGGGTCATGGTGAGGATGTTCCCGTTGAGGCAGCCGAAGATGGAGACCAGGATGCCGAGGGCGAGGGCCGATCCGCCGATGGTCCCGAAGAGGGTGGTGGCCGCGACCGCAGCGGTCTTCTCATTGAGGGTCGCGATCTCCTGAACCGGGACCACGTGGAAGAGGGCCATGTTCACCAGGAGGTAGGCGGCCATGACTCCGACCAGGCCCAGGACGATGGCCTTCGGAAGATTCTTCGAGGGGTTCTCGAGCTCGCCGGCGAGGTTCGCCACCTGGACCCAGCCGTCGTAGGCCCAGAGAGTCGCGAGGATGGCCACACCCATTCCTGCCGTCGGAGCTACGGCACCCGAGAGAGCGACGTCGAAGATCGGGGCGTCTCCCATCGCCATGCCAGCGGCGGCGATGAGGATGATGGGAATGAGCTTAATGAAGGTCGTGACGTTCTGGATGATCGCCCCGTAGGCCGTGGAGTACGCACTCACACCCGCGAGGAGGAGAAGGGTCGCCAGAGCGATGGGCCTGATCGAGGTCTCCGGAGAGAGGCCAATGAACTGGCCAAGTAGAGACGCGAAGTAGAGGCTCAGAGCACTCATGAGGGCGGGGCCGTAGATGAGGGACTGGACCCAGCCGCAGACGAAGCCCCAGGTCTTCCCGTAGAGCTCTTCCATGTAGACGTAGATCCCACCGGTCTTGGGGATCCGCGAGGCGATCTCGGCGAGGGTCAGGCCTCCGGCAAGAGAGATGAGTCCACCGATGGTCCAGGCGAGGAGGGCGGAGTTGGAGTCTCCGGCGGCCACGAGGACCCGGCCCGGTTTGACGAACACGCCGGAGCCGATCACGCAGCCAACGACGACGGAGATGGCGGTCCAGATCTTTAACTTTGGAGTCTGAGTAGACATACTGTATCTGCTGGTTTCGGGTTTAGGAATCCAGCAGATACTAGCACAGTCCAAAGACGGGGTGGGAAACCGGGAACGAGCTTTGTACTAATTACAGGCCAGGACTAGTGGACCCGCGTGCTCATGCGGAGTCGGCGTGCCACTTCCCCCGGGGTAAAGCAGAGCATCTGTTTCATCTTCTCCACTCGCAGGTTCAGGTCGGCGATGAGGAAGTTTGAGATCTTAGACGGTCCCGCGGCCCTCGGTTCGACGTGGAGGAAGGCCGTGTTGGTATCGCTCGAGTGGCAGCCGGTGCAGGTCTGGATCGAGAAGTTCCTCCGGGCCGATCGGATGGCCGGGTTCGGATCGTTTGCAAGAGACGGTGCCCAGCTCCTCGGGGCGTGGCCGGTCCCACCGATGGTCCGGAGGGGAACGACGTGCGCACCGGCGTTGATGGTTTCCGCGTTCAGGCGAATCCAGTTGGCGAGGTCGGGTGAATCGACGAAGGCTTCGTCCGGCATCTGTTTGGTGGGTGAGCTCTCGAGGTGGCCATTCAGACCCAGGGTGAACTCCCGCATCTGCCAGGTCGGCCCGAAGACGATCTCGTTGGTCCGGACTTGGTTGATGGTCCCCGGACGAGCGAAGGCGCCCGTGATCTTCTCCAGGGCCTGGTTGAAGGATTCGCCAAAAGGAATGTTCCCGAGCTGGTGCCAGGTCTTGGCCCAGGCGATCACGGGGACCGGGTTATTGAACTGGGAGACCGGAAGGACGAACTCGAAGATCACGGTGAAGGGGAGGGGTCTCCCCTGAGGATCGAGGAGACCGTAGACGAAGCGACCTTCACCCGCCGGAGCGCTCGAGAGATCGACCCGGTTGACGATGGCGAGCAGACGGAAGGGTGCCCTACTCATGTCGAGCTTGCCGTTAGGGAGTTTAGGCCACCCGTTGATGAGATTATTCACGGTGGGCCTTGGCTCGACCGCGAATCCGTTAACGGTTTGCTTCGTGGTCCACTCCTGGAGCCAGTGGAGAGTGAAGTCGGAGAGGTCGTGCTTGTGAGCGTTCAGCACCGCCATGATGTGGGCGAAGCTCCAGACTCCTCGGGTTGCTCTCGGATCATCCACCACGGATGGGTCGACGATGAGGAGTTCTTTCTGCTGGTTGATAGTGATCGAACAGGTTTGTGAGTGTGCTGGTGTCAAAAATAAAACACTCATGACTAAGACTAGAAGTTTCATGCTGCTCCGGTAGGTAAAAATTTGAATGCTATTTTCTACTACAACTGGAGCAGATTTTTTTCTTAATATTTCTTATAAATTCCTACTTGTCGCTCAGCGGGAAGTATTTTAACTTCTTTCCCAAAGTGAGGCACAATGAAATCTCTATCGATCCTTTTACTGGTTCTCTACTCTAGTTTTACCTTTGGAAAAACTCCGTACCTGGATTCTCTTGAGGAGAAACTCAAAGTTAACAACTATGCTTCCATCGACGCATTCCTCGGAAGTTTGCCTAAAGAGTTTCTATCGACCTACTCTTTGGTGTACAGCTCTAGGAGCTTACAAAGCGCATCGCCTCTAAAACCCCGTGTCATTCTCCGCACCCCCGATAATCAATTCTACATGACCTTCAATGATGGAAATGGCTCCAGACCCGGAGACAAAGACATCGAGATCATCGAAGCCTATGGTCTCAATGCTCCAACTTTTGCAACCATTTCCTGGCAATCAGGCAAGCCGGTTCTTAACAAGAACCCGACCAACTGCTTCACCTGCCATAAGGGTGTTCCGGTCATGGACGAGTACCCCCACTGGCCCGGGTTCTACGCTTCGAGCGCGAACGGAGGCCTGTATGGGAAGAAGGCCGGCTCGAGTAAACTCTCGAAGTTTGAATTCGAGGAGAGGTACCTCGAAGAGTTTAAGAAAGAGGCGCCGAAGCTTTCGAACTATCGCCACCTGGTGGACCTCGCAAGCAAGGACCTGTTCTTCTTCGAGCGGCAGAACGCCAACCTCGACATCGTCGTCCACGCCCAGCTCGAAGAGCGGCACTCGAAGCAGATCTACGAATCCATCACCACCGTGGAAGAGTTAAACGAGGCGTTCGTCTCCTCCTTCCCCTTCACAACCACGGACTGGGTGGAGGTCTTCCGCTCGAAGACCGATCCGACCCGGCAGGACTTCCTGACGGAAGAGAAGTACAAACCGTACCGGGATTTCCGCGCGAGCTACCTGAAGGACTACGAAGCCGCCGCGGCCTCGAGTGCCCAGGCCCGGTTCGAGAGATTCAGAGACCACGTGGCCAAGTTCGGCACGGATGCGGACAAGACAAATTTTCTCGTGGTCTACCCGTACGCACGGCTCGACCTCTGGAACCCGGCCCACGTTCCCTATCCTCCGGTCAGGTCCGATCTCGGGCTGCCGGGCCCGCACATCATGAACTACTCGACCCTCATCGCGGCCTTCCGGGAGCCGTCCCTCTACTACCACTACTGGCGGAAGACCCATCCGGCCGCGGAGACCCTGCCGTTCACCACGGAACTCCCGAAGAGCGAAGTGAAGCACATTGGGGGAAATACCATCCCGCTCCTCCTCTCGAGCTACGTCCTAGGCTACTCGTCCACGCCGACCCAGAGTAACCCCGGGGGAGGGGATTTCTCCCAGGCCCCGAGGAACTTCCGCGACTTCACCGAGCTCTACGACTGGGTCGCCGAACCACTCAAGAGGTTCACCTGGGCGGAGTTTGAAAAGTACCCGGACATGAAAAAGCAGATCGACGAGATCCAGAAAGGGTACCTGGAGATCATTTCCACCTTCCCGGCCCCGAAGCCGGCTGGCGCGGAAACCTTCCTGCAGCTGAAGTCCTGGTCTCCGGAGAACCGGGCCAAGCTTGAGGAGATCCTCGTGGAGCTCGCCAAAGAAGCCAAGAAGAAGTAGGTCGCATGAGAAAGAACATCAGCTCCGGCTCCCAGTACGAAGAACCCATCGGGTTCTCGAGGGCCGTCCGGATCGGAAACCAGGTCGCCGTCTCCGGAACCGGGCCGATTCCAAGACCCGGCGAGACGCTGGACTACGATGACGTCTACGCGCAGACCAAGCTCTGCCTCCTCATTATGCTAGAAGCGATCGAGAAGGCCGGGGCGACCAGAGACCAGGTCATCCGGACCCGCATCATGCTCACCGACGCCTCCACCTGGAAGGAGGCGGCCCGCGCCCACGGGGAGGTCTTCACGGCCATCCGTCCGGCGTGCACCTTCGTCGAGGTCAGGGGCTTCATCGACCCGAGGTGGAAGGTCGAGACGGAAGCGGACTGCGTGATCTTCTAGCGGTTCTCTCCACGCTGACGCCGAAGGTTGCAGAACCTCTCGTCCAGCGCCCAGATGGTGTTCACCGGGCTCCCGTCCGTGGAGATCTTCCGACAGTTCCCGCTGCCGTCGTAGCCGTAGTTCCGGGGAGCTTCGCAGTACTTCTCCTCCAGCGCCCAGATGGTGTTCACGAGTGCGCCGTCGAAGGCAACCTTGCGGCAGTTTCCGCTCGAATCGAAGCCGAAGTTCCGATCGCTCGAGCAGAGCTTCTCCTCCATCCCCCACGTGGTGTTCACGAGGGTGCGGTCGACGGAGAGCTTGCGGCAGTTGCCGCTTCCGTCGAAGCGGTAGTTCCGAGGGGAGCTACAGAGTTTTTCGTCGACGCCCCACGTGGAGTTCACCAGGGTTCCGTCTACGGCGATCTGGCGACAATTTCCGCTCGAATCGTAGCCGTAGTTGCTTCTCTGGGCGATGGCCGGCACGGACACGGCGACGGCGATGAAAACGAGGGCTGGGTACTTCATATGGGTCTCCTTAAGACAGCAGAATCTACGATTAAATTTTTCCATTGGCCAAGGTGCATTTTGCCACCAAGACCATACTGCGCAACTAACAAATCCCTACCCGCCGATGTAAAAATAATACAAACCT